>ERZ824488.232-NODE-232-length-76365-cov-19.176923_pt1 | contig 76365 bp, 77 predicted proteins | sample MGYA00519936_ERZ824488 | MGnify/ENA primary metagenome ERZ824488 (study PRJEB31778, sample SAMEA3449153) | human gut metagenome | biome: human gut; feature: human-associated habitat; material: faeces | place: United Kingdom | collected 2010/2012 ...
GATGGCGGAAAAGACATCGCCCGACGTGCCGCCGAATTGTGCGGTGGTGCCTTAGTTTCATTATTATAGCAAACATGCCCGCCGCCCGTCAACCGTCGGCGTACAGAAAAACGGAGCCGCCTCCGCGCGGGAAGCGGCTCCATTCAAAAGATGGATTATGCGGCGGTGTTGAACTCGAACAGGTTCACGTCGAAGTCGAGATACTCGCCCTCGCCCACTTCGCCGTCGGCGTTGTCCATGCCCTCGGCGCGATACACCTTCACGGAGATCGTGTCGCCGAAATTATGGGACGCGAGCGTCTGCTGCACGTGGGTCGCGGTATCGGCGAGCACGCCGTCGACCTCAACGATGATGTCGTTCACCTGAATACCGGCCGCGGCCGCCGGAGCGCCGTCCACAACCTCGATCACCTGCATGCCCGTCGGCAGCTGGCCGGTGTACACGCGGTAGTCGTTGCTGGTGTTCAGCGGGCTGATGGTTACGCCCAGCAGGGGCTTGTCGCCGGTGGAAACAACCCTGGTGCTGTTATCCTCCGCGGCGGGCGCGGTGACGTCGCCGGTCAGAACCTTGGTGATAGCTTCCTCAATCAGGGGCTTGGCGGCGTTGATCGGGATGACCAGCCCGATGCCCTCGATGGTGGCGTTGCTGCTGGAATAGTAGCTGTTGTTCGAGATCTTCATCGACGGGATGCCCATCAGCTGACCCAGCACGTTGAACATGCCGCCGCCGGAGTTGCCGGAGTTGATGGCCGCGTCGGTCTGGATCATCGAGTTGGTTACCTGACGCTTGAGGCCGTACTTGTCGGTGGTGGTGGTGGAGTTGATCTGGCGGTCAAGCGCCGAGATGATGCCGACCGTGACCGTGCCGCGCAGCTTATCGGACAGTGGGTTGCCGATGCAGATCGACCACTCGCCCACCTGCAGCTGATCGCTGTCGCCCAGCGCGACGGGGGTAAGGTTCAGGTCGGGCGCGTACACCACGGCCACGTCCAGCGACTCATCGTAGGCGACGACCGTCGCGGCGATTCCGTCGTCGCTGTTCAGGATGGACAGGGTCAGGCGGGTCGCGTCCTCCACAACGTGGTAGTTCGTCAGCACCACGTGGTCATACACGACCACGCCGGAGCCAGTGGAGGTCAGCTTCTCGGTGGTTTCGCTGCCGGAACGGTTGGAACCGCGGCCGGAGCCGCCGCCAAAGCCGAAGCCGAAGCCGCCGAAGCCATAGTAGGGAGAATAGTTGTTCACGGTGTAGTTCTGATAGTTGTTCACGCCGACGACGCTGCCCTGCACGTTCTTGACCACGTCAATGAACGGGCTGGTTACCTTGCTCTGGTCGGTGGTCGTGTTTACCACGCTCGCGGCGGCCTGCTTGGCTTCATCCGCCGACATGGCAAAGGCGACGGAAACGCTCGCGACGCATACGACGATGGCGAGTACGATGGCGAATAGTTTCTTCTTCATGATTATGTCCTCCAGTCTTGGTCTTTGGGCTTTATGTCAATCCGGGACGCTTTCACTCAGTCGAGCGTCAGTTCATCCCAGAAGGATTCGTTGATCTCGCACTCCGTCTGTTCATACAGGCGGTTGTAGGTTTCCGAGAATGCGTCCGCCCGCGCCTGATACAGCGCCTGAGCCACCGCGTCCTCATAGGCCAGCGTGTCCGTGTTGTCCAGCAGTCGGACAACGAACAGACCGTAGTCTGTTTTGATGACCCCGCTCGTTTCGCCGACGGTCATGGTCTGAACGGTATCCAGAAGCGTCTGGTCGACCTCGCGGCTCCCGGCTGTCAGGGAGGCTTCGCCCCATGTAAGCTCGGGATGCGCGGCGGCGGCTTCCTGCGGCGAATCGGCGCACATGCAATCGAGCATCGTCCGGCCGATTTCCCGCTCGCACGCTTCGGTCAAAGGAACGGTCTCGCCGTTCTCGTCAACGCCCGCCAGCGGGTGGGACAGATAGCACAGATCATAGATCACGTAGTCTCCGGGATTCACGGCGGCGCGCACCGCGTCTTCGTCGACGTCCATCTCGTTCAGCAGGCGGCTGCACTTGCGGTCTGCCAGCTTCTGCTTCAGGAACACCGCCTTCACGTCCGCTTCGGTAAAACCGGCGCCTTCCGCGTCCGTCAGCGATGTGAAGAACTCGTGCGCGTCGCTTTCGGCGGCCGCCTCGTCGTCGGCGGTGGCTGTCATTCCATCGGCCTGCGCCATCTGGCAGAACACGTTCATCATCACAAGCTCCCGGAACACGTCGCTCTTCACCGCCTCGGCGGCGCTTCGGCCGTCGGAACAGGGAATCGACCAGTAATCCAATCCCAGAAAATCGCGGTAGTAGGCGACGATGTCCTCGTAGCCGCTCTTCGCCGCGCAGACGTACACGCGCGCTTCGGCGAACGACACGGGAGTTCCGTCGATCGTCACGGCCGTTTCCTCATCGGCAAGCGCCTGAACGCCCGCAAGCATCAGCGCCAGCATGAGCACGGCCAGTCTTCGCAATCTCAAGCGCATCGCCTCCTTTCCAACGTACGGGCACATTATAGCATGGAACTTCTTAAAAAGCAGCCGGGAAAATCCTTAGGAATTCTTAATTTGCTTCATTGCCGATGGAATTTCGGATTCACAGGCGTTATAATAGGAACAAATGCAAGAGAGGTGAGAACGAATGGCCGACGAAAGGCTGATTATGATTGCCGACGACGATCCGGATATTCGCGAGGTCGTTCGAATTCTGCTGGAGAGCGAGGGCTTCCGAATTGTGGAGGCCGTGGACGGCGACGACGCCGTTTCCAAAATCGATCCGGCAATTGACCTGTATATTTTGGACGTGATGATGCCGGGAAAGAGCGGCTATCAGGTGTGCCGCGCCATTCGCGCCGCGTCCACCGCGCCGATTCTGTTCCTGACCGCCAAATCGCAGGACGGAGACAAGTCGATGGGCTTCTCCTCCGGCGGAGACGATTACCTGCCCAAGCCGTTTTCCTATACCGAGCTGACGGCGCGCGTGAAGGCGCTGCTTCGGCGCTACTATGTGTATCGCGGCAAGGAAAGCGAGGAATCGAAGGAAAAGATCGTCATTCGCGATCTGGTGATCGACCGGCAGACATGCGAGGTCAGGCTCGCGGGCGCGGAGGTGCAGCTGACGGACATCGAATACCGCATGCTGCTTCTGATGGCCGAAAATCGGCGCAAGGTGTTCTCGGCGCAGAACCTGTACGAATCCATCTGGAACGAGCCGTACTTCTATTCGTGCAACAACACCATCATGGTGCACATCCGCAACCTGCGCCGCAAGATCGAGCCGGACCCGGACAATCCGCAGTATATCAAAACCGTATGGGGAAAGGGCTATCGCATTGACTAAGAGACGGCCGCGCGTGCACCTGTGGTTCGCGCTTCTGATGATTACGCTGCTTTCCTTCGTGACCGCGGCGGCGGCGTTCGCGGGCATGAACGCGGCGGGCGACGCGCTGATTCGCAGCCGAATCTACACGCGCGAAAAAATCTACGCCCGCGAAAAGGAATACTTCTCCGAGCTGCTTGCCGACATGTCGGAAAACAACTACGGCTTTTCCGACCGCGAGCGCATCCAACAGTGGGTTCGCGAAAGGAAGGATCTGATGCTGGCGGTGTACGACGCCGCCAACCTGTACCGGCAGGATTCCAGCGGCGTTTTGTACGCCGGCGTGTCGGACGCGCTGTCGATGTACGACCTTCTGCAGGATCAGTATTCGGAATACTGGTATACCTGCCTGATCAACACCGGCCGGGGCTCGATGCGCTCCCGCGTGGTCAAGGTGATGTATTATCCCATGTACCGCGCGCGCGATATTGCCATGCTGATTGAGGGCGCGGCGGCGTTTTTGCTGTTCGTCGCGATGCTGCTTCTGTGCATTCGCAAAAAGACGCGCTACATCGAGCTGCTCAGCCGGCAGCTGCAGGTAATGCAGGGCGGCGAGCTTTCCGTGCCGATGACCATCCGCGGCAGGGACGAGCTGACGACGCTGGCGGAAGATATTGAAGAGATGCGTAAGTCGTTCATCGAACGGCTGGAGCATGAGGAGGAAATGACGAAAAACGCCTCCGAGCTGCTCACGGCCATGTCGCACGACCTGCGCACGCCGCTGACCAGCCTGATCGGCTATCTGGATATCATCGATCTGGGCAAGTGTCATTCGCCCGAGCAGGTGCAGAAATACGTGCACTCGGGCAAGCAGAAGGCGTATCAGATTAAGGAAATGACGGACAAGCTGTTCGAGTACTTCCTCGTATACTCGGAAAACGACAAGCCCGTGGAAAAGGAGCGGCTGGACGCGGCGACGCTGTTCACCCAGCTTTGGTCGGAAAGCGCGATGAGTCTGGAAACGGAGGGTTTCCATGTAGACATGCGCGCGGAGGAAAGCACCTGCGAGGTGCTGGCCAACGTGCCGCTGCTGCGGCGGGTGTTCGACAACCTCGTATCCAACGTGCGCAAGTACGCCGACCCGGTGCAGCCGGTGGAAGCGGAAATGCGTGCCTGCGAGGGCGGCTACCGCATGGAGGAGCGCAACGCCATCGCCGATGTGCCGCGCGGCGAAAGCTCCGGCATCGGAATCGCGTCCTGCAAGAAGGTCATGGAAAGCCACGGCGGTTCCTTCGAAATCGAAAAGCAGGGTGACCAGTACGTATGCCGCCTGTTCATCCCCGCCGCGCCCGCCGAGGAACCCGCCGGCGCGCTTCCGGAAGGCTCAAGCGGCAAGGCGCTTTCTGAAAGCTCAAATGAAGAAAACGCGTCGCGTTCTTCCTCTGAAAACGCTCCGGAAAGCTCGAACGAAGAAACCGCATCGCGTCCTTCCTCTGAAGAGCTCCCGGAAAGCTCGAACGAAAAAACGGCGGAGTGAACCGCGCCGGTCGCCGATTCACTCCTGCCGAAAGGTGTTTCAGATTGTCGCCGGAAAGCTCTGCGAGAGAAAGTCATAGAAATCCAGCGCGCGCCATTCGTGTCCGCCTTCGTGCACCGAATGGCGCAGCTTTTTCTCCGCGTCCAACGCGGCATAGGCGTTTCGGGCGATGGCGACCTGCGAGTACACGTTCTGAATCCGGCCGACGTTACCGTTCAGGTGGTCGTTTTCGCCGGACTCGATGAACAGCGGTCGCGGCGCGATCAGCGCGCCCAGGTCGCCGCAGTCAAAGAAGCGCCACAGGTTGGGCACGAAGTTGCACGCGCAGTTGTGCGGCAGCAGAAGCAGCGATTCCTTGAAGCCATAGAACCAGCCTCCCACCTCGGCGAACGCCACGCGCTCGTCGCACGCGGCAAAGAACAGCGTCTGCTGCCCGCCGCCGGAGAAGCCGCCCGCGCCCAGCCGTCCGTCCGCGTCCGGCCGGGACAGCGCGTAGTCCGCCAGACGCATCAGATCCCATACCTCCATTCCGCACACCGAATAGCCCAGCGCAATGGCCAGATTGTTCAGCGGGCCGTGCGAGCAGCTCTTTTTACGATCGTCGCCCGCGTCCATAAATTCGCGGCGGTCGCCGGAGCCACGCGCGTCCGGCGCGAAAACCAGATAGCCGCGCTTCACCAGCGACAGCGCCATCACGTCCCGCGCGCCGTCGGGCGCGATCGTCCGCTCGCTCGCGCCGCCGTGTCCGTGCGGCACGATGAACGCCGTGCGCCGGTCGGAGGGCGAAGCGCCGTCCGGAATCAGCACGTAAAACGGCATGCGCACGTTTGGCTCGGTTTCCATTTCCATGCGCTCGACGCGGTATCCATCGCGCGTCTCGCTGGAAAGCCGAACGGGGTTCGGCGCGCAGGCTTCGAAGCGGTTCAGGGAAAGCAGCTCCCACAGCTTCGCGCGCGCCTCGCGCTGCCACACGAGCACGGCCTCCCTGCCCTCTGCGGGCGCGGGCATGCGGCGGGCTTCGCGGTCAAACACGGTCTCCATATGCGGAAGAATCGAATAGCGTTCCATGGGCGGCACCTCCGTTTTTTCTTTTGTCTTCATTATTATTATCGCCGCGCGGACGCGCGTTGTCAAGCGTTTTCGGGGATTGACAGGCGAAGCGCGATCGGTTATAATCAAAAGCGCGGCAGGAAGCCGCGCGCGCGCCAGAAGGCGCGAAAACGTCCCCGGGGTTAATAATACGAAGAAGGAAACGCGTCAGGAAGAGGCGTTGGCTCATGCGTGGGTCGGCGATTTTTTTATGCCTGAAAGGAGTACGAACGGTATGAACACCAATCTTCGCAAGCTTGTATTCTCGGCCATGTTCCTCGCGCTGTGCATGGTGCTTCCCTTTTTGACGATGCAGATTCCCGAAATCGGCAGCATGCTGTCGCCGATGCATTTCCCGGTGCTGCTGTGCGGCTTCGTGTGCGGTCCCGTGTGCGGCGCGGTGGTCGGGCTGATCGCGCCGATTCTGCGCTCGCTGCTCTTCAGTATGCCGCCCCTGTTCCCGACGGCGACGGCCATGGCCATGGAAATGCTCTTTTACGGTGGAATGACCGGGCTCATGCACCTCATAATGCCCCGCAAGTCGTGGGCGCTGTGGGTTTCGCTGGCCATTTCCATGCTGGTTGGACGCGTGATGTGGGGATTTACCATGTTCCTGCTGATGGCCACAAAGCACTCCCACTTCACGATGACGGCGTTCCTCTCGGGCGCGTTCATCAAGGCGTGGCCGGGCATCGTCTGCCAGCTCGCGCTGATTCCGCCGCTGATGATGGCGCTGGACAAGGCCGGTCTGATGAAGGAAGGAAAGAAATTTCGATGAAGCATGTGCTGGTGAGCGCGTGCCTGCTGGGCATGCCGTGCCGATACGACGGGCGCTCGAGGCCCGCGGCGCTGACAGAGCTGAGCCGCGCGGCGGCGCTCGTGCCGTTCTGCCCGGAAATCTACGGCGGTCTGCCGACCCCGCGCCCGTCCGCGGAGCGGGACGGCGAGCGCGTGAAGACGAAGGACGGCACGGACGTTACCGAAGCGTTCCATCGGGGCGCGGCGCTTGCGGTCGAGCTGGCGAAGGCGCTGGACTGCCGCTGTGCGCTTCTGAAGGACAAAAGTCCGTCCTGCGGGCGCGGCCGAATTTATGACGGCACGTTCACCGGCACCCTGACCGACGGCAGCGGCGTGACGGCCGAAGCGCTGGAACGCGCGGGCGTTCGCGTATTCCTGCCGCAGGAGCTGGACGCGCTGCTGGCGGCGCTTCGGCAGGATGAATAATCCGACGGTTCGCGGCGGGCAATGTTCTTGACACTGCCCGCCGCGAACGCTATAATGAACCGGTAAGAGGTGATGCCATATGAAAAAGCGTTCCTGTTTCGGCCTGTGGACGGTGGTCTGGCTGCTGGCGGCGGTGGGCGTGATCGTGTTTTTCGTCGTCGCGCCGTGGACGGCGGTGTTTGCCCGGCAGCTTTTTCCGGCGTATCGAATGTTTTTCTGGCCGGGTCTGGCGTACACGTGGGTCGTCGCCGCTCTGTATGCGCTGGCGCTTTTTGACTTTGCCCGCATCGTCGGCAACATCGTGCGGGATCGTTCTTTCTGCTTGGAAAACGCGCGCCGGATGAATCGCATTTCCGCGTTCGCGCTGCTGGCGATGCTCTGGTTCACGGTCGGGCTGGCCTGTCTGGCGCTCGCGCGGATGACCACGCCGGGGCTCTGGCTGCTGTTCGCGTTTCTGATCTTCATGTCGCTGGTCATCGCGCTGCTGGCGCGGGCGCTCGCGCGCCTGACGGAGCGCGCCGCCGAGATCAAGGAAGAAAACGACCTGACGGTGTGAGGTGCGAAATGGCAATCATCGTAAATGTGGACGTGATGCTCGCGAAGCGCAAGATGAGCGTAACGGAGCTTTCCGAGCGCGTTGGCATCACAATGGCAAATATCTCCATTCTAAAAAACGGCCACGCGCGCGCCATCCGCATGGAAACGCTGAATTCCATCTGCCGCGCGCTCGACTGCCAGCCGGGCGACCTGCTGGAATACGTGCCGGACAGGGAGGAAAATTCTTGAACAAAACCAAAAAACGCATACGCTTCCTCGCCTGCATTGCCATGCTGTCGGCGATGCAGGTGGTTCTTTCCCGCTTTCTCTCCATTCAAACGCCCGTCGTGAAGATCGGCTTCGGCTTCGTGCCCGTGATGTTCGCGGGTGCGCTGTACGGCGCGGGCGGCGGCGCGCTGGCGGGCGCGCTTTCAGACGTGGTCGGCGCGCTGCTGTTCCCCTCGGGCAGCTACTTCCCCGGCTACACGCTGACCGCGGCGCTCTCCGGCGCGGTATACGGCTGGATGCTCCGCGGGCAGCACGGCATTGCGCGGATCCTGCTCGCCTACGTCGTCACCACGCTCTCCGTGACGCTGGGGCTGAATACCTTCTGGATCGCCCTCGGCAGGGGCTATCTGTACGTCGAAGCCGCCGGGCGCAATTTCTCAAACGTATGGATTCAATTCGCGGCGCTCCTGCCTACCCGCCTGACGCAGGCCGGCATCATGCTGGCCGTCCAGACGATCGTGAGCTATCTCCTTCTTGAGCTTCTGCGCCTCGACGCGCGGATACAGGAAACGTTTCAGCTGTAAACCGCCCCTGACACAAGGAGGAAATCCGATGTACGCCATCATAAGCGCCGTCATCAACGGTGCCGCCGCAAAATGCGTGCTGCTGGGCAGCTATCGCCGCATAGAGGAAACGCTGATCGTCAAAAAGACGTTGTTCGGCGTCAGAACAAAAACTCATCGCGAGGAAAAGCGAAAGTGCATCGTTTTCATTCCGTATCGGCAAGCCCTGAAGGAAATCGCCGAAATCGACGAATCGCAGGTGCTTACGGCAAACGCCGCCATTCCCGCGGATTACGTCAAGGCCGACACCTTCACCTATGCGACGGGCGAAACGTATCCCGGCGAATTCGAAATTCGAGATTTCTGCGGCTGTCCCCTCCTGCTTGAGGATGCGTCCTTCCTCGAAAACGTGCTCGCCGACGAACGGGATGCATGCCTTGAGTCCCTGTACCGATACGACCCGACGCTTGCGTCGCTCTGTCTTGAGCCGTAAACAAAAATCATCCTCCGCGCGTTTCCTGTGCGGAGGATGATTTTTTCATTTACAGTTCCACATCCGTCACGTGCGGCAGGTGGTCGCTGGCGGTGGAGGTGGGCGCGAAGGCGTTCAGCACTCGGAACGGGCCGCGCAGGAACAGGTAGTCGATGCGAATCTCCGGCTTGTCGGCGGAGAAGGTCAGGAAGGAGCGTCCCTCGGCGCTGTCCGTCATTTCGGTCTTCAGCCGCGCAATGAGCGGGTCGTCCGGCTCCATGTTCAAATCTCCCATGAAGACGGTGGGAATTGTTTCATCCTTCAGGTGCTTTAGCGTCAGGTCGACGGCGTTCACGCGCTCCGCGTTCGACAGGCCGTAATGGCTGGTGTACACGGCGACGGGTCGCCCCGCGTCCACAAGGGCGCGCAGCAGCACGCGATCCTCATAGTATTTTTCGCGTTGCTCCACCGGAACCGGCTTCACCGGCCAGAAATCCGTTCGCACGATGGGAAAACGCGAAAGGACGGCAATGCCGTACTGCCCGCCCAGATAGGGAATGGCGGGCGCGAACGTCCAGTGCATGCCGAGCTGCGCGGCCAGCGTGCGCGCCTGCTCGTCGCCGTTCACGTCGCTGGTGCCCATGCGCACCTCGTTCAGCGCGAGGATGTCCGGATTCAGCGTTCGAATGAATTCGCCGATGGCGGCGAGGTCGAGCCGTCCCCACGCGTCGCGGCCGGAATGAATGTTGTAGGTCATGATGCGAATCTTCATGCGCAAGCCCCTTTCTTTCATCAGAGAACCCCAAGTCCGCGGGCGACGACGAAAATGAAATCCTGCACGTTGGTAACCATCGTCGTGGCCGCAAGGCTGCCGCGGTCGAGCAGCTTGTTCACGACAAACTCGTCCGCGTCCACGGCGTACAGATACACCGGCCGCACGCTTCCGTCCGGCTGCACGCGGAACGACGGGGTCATGTTGCCGGTCGCGATGGTGTGCAGCATCGTGGCAAGGCAGATCACCGTGGTGCTTTTTCGAACCAGTGCCCGCATGGCCGCCTGTCCCTCGTACGCGTCGCCGATCACGCCGGGCAGCGGGCCGTCGTCGCGGATGGAACCGGTCAGCACATAGGGCGTGCCGGTTTTCGTCAGCGCGTACAGGATGCCGTCCTGAATGCCGTATTGCCCGATGAAGCTCGCGATGGAGCCGCAGCGGCGCACGCGGTTGATCACGTCCAGATGATTGTAATGGCCGTCCGGCTGGGAAACCTGCGTGTAAATGTCCTGCCCCAGCGCCGTGTGCAGGTGCGCGGCTTCCAGATCGTGCGTCGCCAGCGCGTTCCCTGCCAGCAAACCGTGGCAGTAGCCCGCTTCGATCACCGCCTGCATGGCGCGGCGCGCGTCGGAATCGAACGCGAACGCCGGACCCATCACCCACAGGATGTTTCCATGCTCGCGCTCATGCTTCAGAAGCGCGAGTAGCTGGTCATAGTCGCGGGCATAGGAGGTTTCGCGGCTGCGCCCCTTTCGGAACTCGAACTGTCCCGCGGAAGCCGCCGCTTCCCCATCGAAGCCGTGGCAGTGCAGATAAATGCCGTCCTCGCCGTTTTCACCGCGCCCGACGGCCACAAGGTCGCCCCGGCGCAGGTTTCGGTTTTCCACTACGTCCAGCTGTCCGTCCGGGCGCAGCACGACGCTCGCGTCCATGCGGCTTTCCGGCGCAAGCAGCCACGCGCGGTTTACCCGGAAATATTCCGGGAACATGGAGGTGCTGTGAAAGCCCTCCGGCGCGATGCCGTCCGCCTCGGCGGGAACCCAGCGAACGTCGGGCGCGCTCGAAAGCGGCGCGGCGGCAAAGTCCGGCTCGCGGTAGTGGGGAAGCGAAAACTCCATGTGCAATCCCTCCCTGCCGGTCAGCGCTTCGGGCAGCCCAGCGTTTCCAGATGGCGGCCGATGTGCTTCTCAAGCGCCGCGGCGTATTCGTCAGCATGCGCGCGCCAGAAGGCGTACAGGCGGGCATGGAAATCGCCGTGGTTCAGAATCAGGCCGTAGGTAATGTGAATCAGCTGGCGCGCGTCGTTGTTTTCAAACAGCGCGGGCAGCTGCGCGTCGCTCAGCGTGTCGAGCGAAGGAATGTTGGCAAGGTTCGTCGTCACATGGTAATACTTCGTCGCCTCGTCAAACGCCGTCAGCGCGTAGGCGTGCACCTCGCGGTACAGCTCCGGCGCGTGCTCGGCCACGAGCTTCATGGCCTCCAGCCAGTTCGTGCCCGCGGTCTTCACGTGATAGCGCTGATGCGTGCGCGCGCCCACGGACGGGAAAATGCTGAACTTGTCGGAGCCGGAATGCACGCTGACCTTGTGCCCGAAATGGCGGGCAATCGCGGCGTGCACGTCCATCTCCGCGTCGAAGGCGCTCACATCGCCGATGTAGTCGATGCCCTTCTGGAACTCGCCGATGAAGCGCGGCGCGATCGTCATGAACACAACGCCGCGGCGCTTCAGCTCGTTCGCCACAAAGAAATGCTCGCTCGGGCGCGTGGGCGTGCCGGTTTCGTCGATGGAAATCTCAAACTCGGCCTTGTACGTGCCATCGCGCAGGAAGCGGTCGTACATCTGAACGGCAAAATCCAGCGCGTCGCCGTAAATGCCCGTCACGCGCTTCAGCTCGTCCGCCGTGAACTCGATTTCGTGATCCTCCACGCGGAAGGTCTTGCCCAGATACAGCTCGCGCACGTCCTGGCTGTATTCGCCGTCGGCGTTCGCGTGGATATGCTCGGAAAGGTCGAGCGTAATCATTGTGAATCCCAGCGACAGCGCGTACTCGATGTCCTCCGGCTTCTTCAGGTGATCGCCGTCCGCGCCGAAGCCGCGCGTGAAATTCTCGCGGAACACAGCGAACGTCGCGCTGTCCAGCACGTCCTCAAAGGTACGGTTCGTAAGATTCAGTTCGCGAATCGACTGCTGCGCGAACACGGGCATGGCGTCGTATTTTTCAAACACGCGAATGTGCCCCGGGCCGGCAAGGCCGAGCCGGTCGCCCACGCCCACGGAGCGGTCGTAATTCAAAACGGGCACGGGCGCGGTGAACGGGAACAGCGCGCGAAGCCGGTTCGCCGTCTCGTGCGTAAGATCGTTCATCTCCTCAGGGAAATAGTCCTTGCCCTCGCAGACCAGCGCGTCGCGGTCGCCAAGGTCGATCATGTAGATTTTCGCGCCGGGAAGCTCGTGAACGCTTGCGGGATACACATGGGAGTATTTCATAAGCCATCGCCTCCGTTTTTCATCTGCCTCTATTGTAGCAGAAATGCGGGCGATTGAAAAGGGAATTCAAAACAAAAATCCCGGCCGCGATCTGATTCGCCAGCCGGGAAAGGATATCCCGTGAGTGCCGTTCGTTCCAGCTTTTTCACCCGCCGCTCAGGCAGGGCGGAAGCCTGCGGCCGCTTGCTGTCTTCCCCTGACAATGGGGGCCTGACATCGGCGTCACCGACCCGGCGTCCTTTTGTGAAGATGTGGGTAAAAGCCGAAACGTGGCGCACACCCCAGGATACGGTCAAGTCCAACGGGAAGCATTATAGCAGAGCCGGAGGACGCGCGTCAATAGGAAAACGACTCTTTCGTTCGATTTAGCAAATTTGCATAAAGAAACTCCGCTTGACGGCCGCCGCTTTCCCAATTATAATAGCCACATCGGATAAACGGGAGGGACGCACATGAACACCTGTGATCTGCCGCTTGAAATCTTCTCCGGCCATTTTCACGGCGGCCATTGTCAGGGTATCGCCGTGGATACCGCGCGGAAATTCATCTACTATTCGTTCACGACCGAGCTTGTGAAGACCGACCTGAACGGGCGGCTGATCGGCAGCGTGACCGGGCTGCTGGGGCATCTGGGCTGCATCGATTTCTGCGACGCGGACGGGAAGGTCTACGGCTCGCTGGAATACAAAAACGACGCGATCGGCAAGGGCATTCTCGCCAATCTGGGCAGCGACGCGAAGGTGGAGGACGCGTTTTACATGGCCGTGTTCGACGCAGACCGCATCGACCGCCCGGGCATGGACGCGGCGCGCGATGGCGTTATGCGCACGGTTTACCTGAAGGAAGTCGACGATGACTACAAGGCTGTCACGCCGTCCGGCGCGCACCGCCACGGCTGCAGCGGCATCGACGGCACGACCTTCGGCCCCATGCCGGGCTCGGAGGACGGAAAGCGCTATCTCTTCGTCGCCTACGGCGTATACGGCGACGTGGCGCGCCGCGACAACGATTATCAGGTGCTGCTGGCCTACGACACCTCAAGGTGGGAAGACCTGCTCTCCCCGCTCTGTCAGGAGGACATGCACCACAACGGGCCGGAGCACCCCGACGCGAAACTGTTCGTCTACACCGGCAACACCGAATACGGCGTTCAGAATCTGGAATACGACGAATACACCGGCAACTATCTGATGGCCGTCTATCGCGGCAAAAAGCCGCAGTTTCCAAATCACGCCATGTACATCGTGGACGGCGCGCGGCCGCCGCGCATGGAGACGCTCGCGGGCGTGGAGCCGGAAACGCGCGGGCTCACGCTTTCGCTGTGGCCGCACGGCGAATTTCACGCCGCCAGCGGCGTATACGGCTGGGAATTCCGGCGCGGAAGCACCGGGCTCTGCTCGCTCGGGGACGGATTCTACTATGTGTCCTGCGACGGCCGCGATGACAACGGCTGGTATACAAAGGTTCGCCTGTACCGCTGGGACGGTCTCGCGCCGCTGTCGCCGGTCGAGAGCTGAGCATACATGAAGAAAATCGCGGCGTGAGGGCTGGCCGCCGCGCTCGTCCTGTTCATTCTTGACTGGGGCGTTCTCGGCGTGAAACTGCTGGGCGGCAGCTATGACGTCCTGCCGGAAGCCTATATTGGCGCTATCTGCTTTGGCGTCATGCTCGTATGCGCCGTATGCAGGGCGTTCACAAACCGCTGCCCGCATTGCGGGAAGATAATTCTATCGAACGGAAAATACTGTCCGCACTGCGGCAGAGAGCTTTGACAGGCCGTCCGCGCGCTTGCATATTGACTTGCAATGCATTACAATAACAGCGGATAGTTCACCGGAAAAGGAGAACACAGATGAAGGAAACGTTGTTTGGCGCAGTTCGCGCAAAGGCGAGCTTCGAGGTACAGTTTACCCACAGCGAGGAGCGGGAGGGCGCGCGGGTAAAGCACACCTTTTCGGTAACGTGGAAGCCGGAGGACGCGAAGCGCGCGGAAAAGCCCTGTCTGACACTTGAGTGCGTCAAGGAACCGCTGGATATCCAGTATCAGTGGCACACCAACTGTCACACAGACCGGGCGCTCAAGCCCAACTGGGCCTGTCTGCAGAAGAGCAAAATCTCGTCGGGCGCGCCGATTCAGGTGTTTTATAACGACGCGGGGATGAACCGTCTGACGGTGGCCTTGGATGACTGCACAACGCTGATTGAGCGGCGTCTTGGTCTGGCGGAGGAAGACGGCATGCTGGGCATACAGTTTGTCATCCCGCTGGACGGAACGGGCGAGACGAACCGCTACGCGGTCACGCTGTGGCTGGACGAAACCGACTGCCGGTATGAAGAAGCGATTCGCGCGGTCACCCGTTGGTGGGAGAAGAAGTATCCGCCGATGAACGTGCCCGAAGCCGCGAAGCTGCCCCTGTACTCGTTTTGGTACTCCTTCCATCAGGCGGTCTACGAGCAGGAGGTCGAAGCCGAGTGCGCCCGCGCGCTCAGGCTGGGTCTGAAAACCGTGATCGTGGACGACGGCTGGCAGACCGAGGACAACTCCCGCGGCTACGCCTATTGCGGCGACTGGCAGCCCGCGCACGCGAAGATCGCGGACATGGCGGCACACGTGGCGCGCGTGCACGCAATGGGGCTCAAGTATGTGCTGTGGTACAGCGTCCCCTTCGTGGGCAAATACTCCGAGGCGGCAAAGCGCTTCGAGGGCAAGACGCTGGATTTCCTTCCCAACATGGGCGCGTACACGCTCGACCCGCGCTATCCCGAGGTGCGCGTCTACCTGATCGATCTGTACAAACGCGCGCTTGTGGATTGGAATCTGGACGGCTTTAAGCTGGACTTCATCGATTCCTTCCGCATGGCTGAGAACACGCCCGCCTTCGCGGAGGGCATGGACTATGTGATTCTGGAGGACGCGGTGCGCCGCCTGATGGTGGACGTGATGAAAACCCTGACCGCGATTAAGCCGGATGTACTCATCGAGTTCAGGCAGAGCTACATCGGCCCGGTCATGCGTGAGTTCGGCAATATGTTCCGCGTGGGCGACTGCCCGTTCACCACCTCGACCAACCGCATCGGCATGGTGGACATCCGCCTTTTATGTGGAGACACCGCCGCGCATTCGGACATGCTGGCATGGCACGTGAACGATCGAGTCGAAAACGCGGTCTGTCAGATCGAGAACGTGCTTTTCAGCACGGTGCAGTTTTCCGCGCGTCTGGATCGCGTGCCCGAGGAGCACGTAAAAGCCATTCGCTTCTGGACCGAGTTCATGACCCGCGAACATGCGCTTCTGGTTGACACGCCCATTTACGCCGAGTGCCCGCAGATGCTCTATCCCGTCGTGCGCGCACAAAAAGACGGCCGCGCGGTTCTTGCCTGCTACGAGAGAAACTACCTTGTGGAGATACCCGCGGGGCTGCGCGAGGTCATACTCGTCAGCGCCAACGCCGGACGCGAGCTGCTCGCGCGATTCTCCGAAAGCGCTCAGTGGAATGCCGTCGTGCGCAGCTGCACCGGCGATGTCGTTCGAGAAGAAACGCTCCATCTGGACGGCGTCGTTTCCCTGCCCGTGCCCGAGTGCGGCCTGATTCATCTGACGAGAGTGTAATTTGGGGGCTGCGGCGAAATACCGCCGCAGCCCCATTTCTTTGTTTCCTGATACAGTTGAAGAAAGGTGCCGCTGCGCAAGGCCTGTTGCTATTCGTTCGCCTTCATCGATTCCACCATGTCCACGCGGCGGATCGTGCGGCTCATTACGCGGTTCACGAGGAAGGTGAACAGCACGGAGATGGCCAGCGCATAGGCGTAGCTCAGGGGCTTGATTTCGCGGCCGAACATCACGAAGTTGACCTCCACCGTCCGAACCACGAAGGCGTGCAGCCATACGCCAACCGCAAGGCCGATCAGTGAACCGATCAGGCTCAGCGCGTTCGTTTCGCGGAAGATGTACCGCTCTACCTCGCGCTCGTGGAAGCCGAGCACGCGGATGGTGGCCAGCTCCTTCCTGCGCTCGCACACGTTGACGTTGGTCAGGTTGTAGTTTACCACCATGCTCAGCATGCCCGCCGCGAGGATGAGCACCCACACGATCGCGTCGATGCTCTTCACCGAGTCGTCGAACGTCTTCATCAATGTGGACGCGGCGCTGGCATACAGCACGTGCGGGCAGCGAATCGCATCGGATACGAGCGCGTCCATATCCGCGCCGGCCGCGGTAAGGCACAAAAGCGTCGTATAAGCCGGCGCTTCGCCGAACGCCCGCTCGTACCCCGCCTGCGTCAGATAGGCATAGTAGGCGATGTAGTTTTCCGTCACGCCGCCCACCGTCATTCGCGTGCGCACGCCGCCGGCGCTTTCCAGCGTCACCGTATCCCCCGCGCCGACGCCCAGCTTCTCGCACAGCTTTTCGGTCAGAATCACCGCGTCGTCCGTCAGCGTCAGCGTTTTTCCGGTCTTGCGTTCGCGCAGCGCAATATACTCGCCGAACGCGCTGGGATCGGCCACCGCGGCAATCGCCACGCTTTCGCCGCCCGCCGCACCCTGCGCGCGGCCGTTCTCCGTGTGATAGGGCATATAGGCAGCAACGCCGCCCTCCTGCAGGAAGGCGCGCAGCACTTCATCTGTTTCCACTGCGTTCTCGCCGTCGGTCACGATGGAGAGCTGATAGCGGAAGATTTCACCGAACTGCTTATACACGATGTCGTTGATCGAATCGCGCAGGCCGAAGCCCGTCAGCATCAGCGCGCTGCAGCCCGCCATGCCGATGATCGTCATGAACAGGCGTTTTTTATAGCGGAACAGGTTGCGGCAGGTCACCTTGCCGGTGAACGACAGCCGCTTCCACACAAACGGAATGCGCTCCAGCAGAATGCGCTTGCCCGGCGAGGGCGCCTTGGGCCGCATCAGCTGCGCCGGACGGGAGCGGAACGAGCCGTAGCACGCCCACACCGTCGCCAGCAGGATGCCGCCCACCGTCACCGGCGCGACCAGCAGCGCAAGGTCGGGACGGAACGGCGTTTCCATCGGCGGCAGCGTGTACATCATGCCGTAGGCGGAATTGATCACCGAGGGGAACAGGCGGAAGCCCACGACGAAGCCCAGCGCGCAGCCGATCAGCGACGAAGACAGGCTGTACAGCAGGTATTCGCCCAGAATCTGCCCGTCCGAGAAGCCGAGCGCCTTGAGCGTGCCGATCTGCGTGCGCCGCTCCTCCACAAGGCGCGTCATCGTGGTCAGCGCCACCAGCAGCGCGACCGAGAAGAAGAACACAGGGAACACCCTGCAAAGCGCCGAAACCTTCTCCACATTGTCCCGGTAGTTGGCGTAGCCCACCGAATCGTGCCGCGTGCGCACCAGCCACGAGCCGGTTTTCAGCGCGTCCAGCGTCTGCGCGGCCGCGGCCGTCTGTTCCTTCAGGTCATCCAGCCGCGCGGTCTCCGCGCCCCGCGAAGCGATGGCCGACTGCACATAGGCGCTTACCGCCTGCGACGTTTGCGCGAGCGCTTCAGCCACGGACGCGTCGTTCAGCGCTTCGGCGACCGCCGCGTTCTGCCGCGCCCGCGCTGCCGCGTCCAGCACCAGCTTCTGGCGAACCTTCGCCACCTCTTCCAGCGCGTTCACCAGCTCGTTTGCCGACGCAAGCTCCGCTTCGCCCACCTCGCGCAGCTCCTGCGTGCGAAGCGGCGCGCGCGTCTCGCCCAGTGCTTCCAGCGCCGAGGTCGCATTTTCAATGCACTCGTCGTATGCGTCCGAAAACGTATCCAGCTCCGCCGCGCCGCGCACGGTCAGGAATATGTCGGTATCAAAATCCAGCTTTAGAAAATCCTTTTGCACAAACGCCTGCAGCGCGACGGAGCCGCTGCCCGCCGTGGACGGCTCGCGCTCCACGGAAATGCACATCGGGCTTTCCACAATGCCCACGACGCGCAGCCGCGTCGCCGCCACTTGCGTCACAAGCTCGTCGTACCGCATGTCGTCCTCGGAAAGCGTCAGCACGTCGCCGACGGCGGGCGCGTCCAGCGTATATCGCCCGGCCGGAGCCTGCGCCACGCACTCGTCCGGCCGCGCCGGCATGCGCCCTTCCTTCAGGTTCAGGCGGTTCAGCTCCGTCTGCCCGTTTTTGTCCAGCATGGCGAACACGCGGGTCGTAAGCTCGGTCTCGCGGTCGTTCACAAGCACCATGTCCATCACGCGCGCGCCCTGCGCCGTCTCGACGCCCTCCAGCGCGCGCAGCGCCTCCAGATCCGCGTCGGTCAGTCCCTGCGTCGCCTTCACGTCAATATCGTACCAGCGATATTCGTCCATGTAATGGTCGGCGTTTTCGAACATGTCCGGCGACGTGGCCGAAAGCCCCGCCAGAAAGCCCGCGCCCAGCGCCACGATGAACAGGATGGACAGGTACCGGTTCAGGCTCTGCCGAATCCCGCGCAGGATGTTTTTTCTTCTCGTGCTTTTCAAGGCCTTACCACTCGATCCTTTCCACGGGCAACGGCGCGTCGTTCACGCCGCTCTCGATCACCGTGCCGTTCTTCACGCGAATCACGCGGTCGGCGATGCGCGTCAGCGCGCTGTTGTGCGTGATGATCAGAACGGTCTTTCCCGTGCTTCGGCAGGTGTCCTGCAAAAGCTTCAGCACCGCCTTGCCGGTATGATAGTCCAGCGCGCCGGTCGGCTCGTCGCAAAGGATGATCTTCGGGTTCTTCGCCAGCGCGCGCGCAATGGAAACGCGCTGCTGCTCGCCGCCGGAGAGCTGCGCCGGAAAGTTGTCCATGCGCCCTTCGAGCCCCACGTCCTTCAGCATCTGCGCCGCGTCCAGACTGTCCCTGCAGATTTCCGCCGCCAGCTCCACGTTTTCCAATGCCGTCAGGTTCTGCACCAGGTTGTAAAACTGGAACACGAAGCCCACGTCCGTGCGGCGATAGTCCGTCAGCTGCCGTGCGTTCAGCGCGCTGATTTCGCGCCCGTCCAGCAGAATCGTGCCCTCCGTCGGCGCGTCCATGCCGCCGAGGATGTTCAGAAGCGTCGTCTTGCCCGCTCCGCTCGGCCCGACGATCACGCACAGCTCGCCCTTTTCCACGGAAAAGCTGATGTGATCCAGCGCGCGAATCTCCGTCTGCCCCATCCGATAAACCTTGCTAACGTCCTTAAATTCGATGTATGCCATACTTCGACCCCGTTTTCTATTCATTGAGCAGCGCCAGATACGTCTGCGGCAGGTGCTGCCTGAGCACCTCGTTGTCTGCCCAGCCGCCCGAAAGCCTTGATACGATTTCCAACAGCGGCGCGAAATCGCTTTCCGCTGAAATCGCGCCCGCTCCGGCGGCGTTCATGTCCGTTGCGCCCGCCGTTCCCGCAAGCCCGCGGGCGATCATCAGCATCATTTCAAACGAGGTCAGGCCGTTTTCGTCCGCCCCCGCCTTCGTAAGCGAATGCTTCAGGCCGTAATAGGAAGGAATATCCGGCGCGAGCGCGGCCAGCACGCCCACGCCCTCACGAACCCGCGCGGCCAGCGTCTCGTCGTTCTTCAGCACAATATCCGTTCCCACGCGCGCATAGCCCCACGCCGCCAGCGGCATCATCGTCACCGGGTCGCAGGGATTGATGAGATTGAACACGTTCGGGCACGCTTCCACCTCGCCGCGCACGGTCGTCGGCGTGGCGAAGGTATACGCATACACGCTTTCGCTGCCATAGCGCGCGTTCAGAAGCCGCCCCAGCAGGTTGGCGCACGCCGCGCCGCGGCTGTGGCCGGACACGAACACGAGCGGGTTCGTCTCCGCGTCGATATATTCCTTCAGCCCGAGGAACACGTCCTCCGCCGCGAACAGGAAATTCTCGGCAAACGCCGTATCGCCGCTGTGCGACGGCGCGAAGTCGAAATTCGAATACCACTCGCCCGCCCGCGTGCCGCGAACGATCACCAGCAGCATAGGCCGCGTCTGTCCGTCAAGCTCGATTTCCTTTTTCGCAATCGTGTACGCGCAGGTGTGCGACGGATCGTCCGCCGCCTTTTCAAAATTCTCCTGCGCGAGCACCTCAAAGCCCTCCGCGCTCAGGAGCGACGCGGTAGCATCCTTCGTATGTCCCGTCGCGAGCGGCAGCACCCACTTCGCCAGCTCGGCGGAATATTCGTCGCTGCGCGAGGGCAGCCTCAGCCCCTCCGCCATGGAAATCCTCGGCAGCGCCAGCGCGCACAGAAGCAGCGCGCAAAGCAGCTTCGCAAGCCTCATATCGTTCTCCCCTTCCGCAAAAAGAAGTCGCTTTCATTATATCCGCGCATGCCCGCTTTCTCAAGCATAATCGCGAAATGAAAAGCGACTTCTCTGTGACAAAGGCGTATACAAACGCTACAGCAGATTTGTCAGCGCCAGCGACGCGCCCGTGAGCATCAGCATCACGATGATGATCCGGCGCACGGTCTTATCCGGCAGCCGCCCGGCCAGCGTCATGCCGCCAAGCAGGCCGAGAATCATCATGGGCAGCAGCTTCAGCGCCGTCAGCGCGACCTCCGCCGTCAGAACGCCGGTCGCCGCGTACATGATCGTCCGAATCACGTTGTCCGCCAGAAACACGGTGCAGAGCGTGCCGCGCATGGCGCGCGGATTGTCCGTCAGCCGCTCCACGCACACCACCATCACCGCGCCGATGCCGAAGGTGCCCATCAGCATGCCCGCCAGCGCCGCGAGCGCCCACGTCACCCAGCGCTTCCGCTCCCGCGGCGCTTTGCGGCGGTCGCGCGTGAGCATTTCCACGCCCAGACAGAGAATCAGAATGCCCAGCACGATCTTCAGCATTCGATCGTCGCCGTTTTTCAGCAGGAACACGCCCGGCAGCGTGCCGACCGTCATAAACGCCGCCAGAATAAGCGCCGTCTTCCAGCGGATCTCCCGGCGCGAGTGCAGCGCGAGAATCAGATTGGACGGCGTGCCCAAAAGCAGGTCGACCGGCACGATGTTCAGGTTCGTGGTAAAGAAATTCATGATGCTGCCGAACACCAGCGAATTCGCGAACCCGGAAAGCCCCTTCACAAAATACGCCGCCAGCACGGCGAAAAACATCATCGGGTGCATGCGCAATCCCCTTTCTCTTCCGTTCAGGGTCATTATAATGCGGATGTTTTTTCGTGTCAACGCCTTTCGCGGCTCTTGACGCTGTTTCGAAAGATATGGTATGATGAATGCGTAAAATCACAGCAACAGACTCAGGTCTGTATTCAAAGAGGGTCACAGCATGAAAAGTCTTCAGGAAATCATCGACGGCGCGAAGCGGCTGGTATTCTTCGGCGGCGCGGGCGTGTCTACCGAATCGGGCATTCCGGATTTCCGCTCCGTGGACGGGCTGTACAGCCAGCGCTATGCCTACCCGCCGGAGACGATTCTCAGCCATTCGTTTTTCGAGGTGCGTCCGGCGGAATTCTTTGAATTCTACCGCGACAGGATGCTCTTTCCGAACGCGAAGCCAAACAAGGCGCATACATGGCTGGCAAGGTTCGAGGAAACGGGGCGGCTGACCGGCGTCGTCACGCAGAACATCGACGGGCTGCATCAGGCCGCGGGCAGCCGGCGCGTGTTCGAGCTGCACGGCAGCGTGCACCGCAACTATTGCATGGACTGCGGGAAATTCTTCCCCATGGAGACGATTCTCCACTCCACCGGCATTCCGCGCTGCGAATGCGGCGGCGTGATCAAACCGGACGTGGTGCTCTATGAGGAAGGTCTTGACGACGCGACCGTGCGCGGCGCGCTGCGGGTGATTTCGCAGGCCGACGTGCTGATCGTGGCAGGAACCAGCCTGACGGTATACCCCGCCGCCGGCTTCCTCGACGCGTTCTCGGGCCGCCACCTGATTCTGATCAACCGCGACCCTACCCCCGCCGACGGCCGCGCCGAGCTGGTGATTCACGACAAGGTGGGCGAGGTATTGGACGCTGTCCGCATATAACGCATTTGCCGCGGGAAACGCATGTCTCCCGCGGCAGTTTCGTTTATTTCCAACCTTCCCAGACCTCCGGATGGAAGCCGATGGTCACGCTGGTTCCGTTGCGGACGATCGGCGCCTTCAGAAGCGTCGGATTTTCCAAAAGCACATCCGTTAGGATGGACTCGATGGAAAGCTGCCGCGCGTAGTCGGCCTTTTCGCCCTTCGCGTCCGGGTCTACGAGCGCGCGAACGCCGCCCGCGGCGCGCGCGAACAGCTGAAGCTCCCGCGCGCCCAGCTTATGCTTTTTCATGTCCACGGACGTGAACGGTATGCGTCGCTCCTTGAACCAGCGCTCCGCCTTCTGCACGTCGAAGTTCTTTTTGGATGCGTATATCTGAACGTTCATATGTCACAGCCTTTTCGCGAAGTCGTCCAGCTCGCCCAGATCCCACAGCATGGAGCCGCTCAGGTACTTGTCGCGAATGTCGCGCGAGCACACGAACGCATCCACCACGTCCTCATGCGAAATGCCCAGCTCTTCGGGCGTCATCGGCATGCCGGTCTGCTTCATCTTGCCGAACAGCCACTCCCTGTCCGGAAGCTCCTCGCGGATGATCTTCTGAATCTCGTCCCAGTTGTCCAGAATCCGCGTAAGCCGCACGGCGTGCCTGGCGGGATCGTTCTTGTGCGCCTTTTCCTCAATGGCCAGCACCTGCGGCGCGGTCTTGCCGAACACGCGGCGCACGCGCGCTTCCCACGCGGCAGGGTCGAACGCCTTCATCGCCGCCTCGGCCTTTTCGCGGCTGGGCTGCAGGCGCTTGATGTCCTCGTAAATGTTCATCGTGAGCACCGTGCCCACGCCCACCTGAATGCCGTGCAGGTCGGCTTCGTGGCCGCGCTCGAGCGCCATCATTTCCCACATGTGGGAGAAATAATGCTCAAGGCCGGACGCGGGGCGCGAAACCTTGGCGAAGCTCATCGCGAAGCCGGAGAGCACCAGACCCTCGGCCACCGCGCCCACGCTGTCCGGGTCGCGCTCGGCCAGATGGTCGGCCGCCGCCATGATGCGCTTCAGCGCGTTGCGCATCAGCTGCGCCACGTGCTCGCAATAGTATTCCTCAATGACGATATGCGCGATGCGCCATTCGCACACGGAGATATACTTGGCCACCATGTCGCCCAGACCCGCCCACAGCATGCGCATCGGCGCCTGCGCGAGCACCTCGGTATCCAGCACGATCGCCTGCGGGCAGCGGTTGTACAGCGTCAGCTTCACGCCGTCCACCACCATGGAGGACGAATTGGACGCGAAGCCGTCCATCGACGGCGCGGTGCCCACGATCATCTGCGGACGGCCGGTGTCAAAGGCGAACACCTTGCACAGGTCGTTGATCACGCCGCCGCCGACCGCCATGATCATATCGCACGACGTGTCGAAATTCATGGCGATGGAGCCCAGCGCCATCTCGTCCGGCTCCAGCTTGGGGCGGCCCATCTCCGGTGCCTCGAACAGCGTGTACTCCACGCCCGCCGCCGCCAGAATTTCGGCCACGCGCTTCGCCGCGGCGGCGTAGGTGTTTTTATCGCACACGATAAAGGGCTTCTTCGCGTTCAGCGCCTTCACAGCCTCCGGCACGCAGTTCAGCGCGCCGCGCTCGATTTTGATATATTTGAGGTCTACGCCGTGATGACGGCCGCACGTACAGTCAAAGCCCTCCTTCCGAATCAGCTCCCCGATGGGCAGATTTTCGAATCGTTCCATGATGATCACCGTCTCCCATTCAAATAAGAATTCAGATATTCGATCAACGACGCGCGCACCTCTTCGTGCGTCGTCATTTGATTGACCCTTGCCCGCAGGATGCCGCTGCCCGGCGTTCCCGCCAGATACCACGCCACGTGCTTGCGCATTTCGGGCACGGCATAGCGCTCGCCGCGCCACTCGCATTGCATGTCCAGATGCGTAAGCGCGGCCTTCACGCGCGTTTCCACGTCCGGCGGCGCATATTCCCCGCCGCGCAGCGCGCACAGCGTCTCGCGGAAAATCCACGGATTGCCCTCCGCCGCGCGCGCGATCATCACCGCGTCGCAGCCGGTCTCCGCCTTCATTCGCACCGCGCCCGCGCCCGAAACCACGTCGCCATTGCCGATCACGGGAATGCGAACGGCGCGCTTCACCGCGCGAATCACGTTCCAGTCGCTCCTGCCCAGATACAGCTGGTCGCGCGTGCGCGGATGCACGGTAATCGCCGCCGCGCCCGCGTCCTCCGCAATCTGCGCAACCTCCACGGCGTTGATGTGCTCCGCGTCCCAGCCCGCGCGAATCTTCACCGTCACGGGCTTCGCCGCCGCCTTTACCATGGCGGCAATCAGCCTGCCCGCGCGCGCAGGCTCCCGCATCAGCGCCGATCCCTCGCCGTTGGCGACGATCTTGCGCGCCGGACAGCCCATGTTGAAATCGAAAAAGTCATACGGCGCGTCGTTCAGCCGGCGTACCGCTTCGGAAAGTACGGCCTCGTCGCTTCCAAACAGCTGAAGACCCGCGATTCCCTCGCCGGGAAAGCGGGTCAGAATTACCCTGTGCGCGTAGTTGTCCGGGGAATACAGGTAGCCCTTGGCCGACAGCATTTCGCTCACCGACCACGCGCAGCCCTCCCGAGCACACATCAGGCGCATGGTCGCGTCGGTCACGCCGGCCATCGGCGCGAGCGCCGCGCCCTCCGGAAGCCCGATCGTTCCGATTCTCATCTCATTTATTCATCCTTGGTATCGTGGTAGGTGGGATCCTGCTTGATGGTGGCGATCTTCCACTGCCCGTTGGCCTGCTTCTTCAGCCACAGGCGATAGCGGCCGTCGCTCCACGTGGCAGGCTTGGAGCCGGTCGAAACCACGTAGTCCGGCTTCACCTTGCCCACAATCCCCTTCACGTGCTCGGTCACCGTGCACTGAATCTCGTCGCTCCACGGCCACGCGCGCAGGTCGGAAATCTCCACATCGTAATCGAACGACGTGATCGTGTACGCCAGATACGGCGAATCCTCGGAGAACGCCGCGCTGAGCACGGGGTCGCCCTCCAAAAAGCCGGTGGTGAAATAGCCGTTCAGGTCGGTGGCGTTTTCGCGCGTAAGCGCCACGGACACGCGCTTTTCCATGCCCTCGGAAATAAGGACATACGCGTTGCCGATTTCAAACGCCATATAGAACGCGCACACGACCACCGACGCGCACACGGTAAAGACGATCAGCCTGACCGCCAGAAAGGACATCATGCGCCGCAAATACTTCAAGGAAGGCTCCTCCCCGGTTTCATGGTTTCGTTGAGTTTCAGTTTGCGCCCATCAGCTTCAGAAGCTCCTCCGTGGCGGCGATCGTCTCGTCGTCCTTCAAGCGGAACTTGATTTCGACGCGGCGGGACGCGTTCTGATCCTCGTCTCCGTTCGCGTCCAGCACCGGCGCGCTGAACGAACGGCCGCTGGCCGTCACCAGCCCCAGCAGCGTCTTTTTCGCGCTGGCGTTCAGACCCAGCGTGTCACTCATAAAGCTGTCGCCCAATACATAATTCGCCACGGACAGCGCGCGTTCCTGCGAAAGCTGCAAATTATGCAGGTAGGTTCCGTTGGAATCCGTGTGCCCCTCGATGATGATCTCGGCCACATACGACCGGAATTCATCGGACAGCAGCACATCCAGATAGACCGGCAGGAAGCGGCGCAGATACTTCTGCCCGCCGTCGGACAGCGTGGCCGAATTCGTGGTGAACAGCATCTGGCTGGGCAGCGCGATCGCGCCGGTCTGCTCGTCCACGGAAACGTCGATTCCGCTCTTGCGCAGCGCCGAGGAAAGCTGCTGCACGATCTGCGCCTTCACGCCGACCATCTGCTCCAGCTGCCCCTGCTTCTTCTGAAGCTCGTCGCGATACGCGTCCAGCTGCTGCTCATACTCCGTCAGCTGCGCGCTCTGGCTGTCGATGCGGCTTTCCGCGTCGCTCAGCGCCTTCTTGGCGTTTTCGCTTTCGCTGACCAGCGTCTGATAATCCACGCCCAGTTTGTCCAGCTCGGCCTTCTTGTCCTCAATCGCCTTCAGAAGCTCGTCGATCTCCTGCTGACTGGCCTCCGCGTTGCTCTTGAGCATTTCGATGCGCTGGGTCAGGCGCGTGTTTTCGGATTCGGAGTCGCTCAGCTGCTTTCGAAGGTCGATGATCAGCACGCGGTTGTCCTCCAGCTCCTTCTCCGAGTTTTCCAGTGCCTTCAGCTTGGTCTCGGCGGCGGTAAGCTGCTCGTCCAGCGCCTGCTTTTCGTCGTTCAGCACGATGACCGTGCGGTCGATTTCCTCCTGCTGCGAACGAATCAGCTCTGCCTGATCGCTCAGCTCCTGCTCCTTCTGCTGCAAAATCAGCGTCTTGCCGTTCAGTTCCTCCGTCAGATCCTTCAGCTGCGCTTCGGTGGTGGCGAGAATCGTCTCCTTCTCGCTCAATTCCTTTTCGCTGGCCTCCATGCGCTGCATGGCCGCGGCATACTGATCCTCCGTTTTTGCCAGCTGCTCCTTCTGCTTTACCAGCGAAAGCATCATCGAGAAAATCACGAAGATGAACACCAGCACCAGCACGCTCATCATGTCGGAGAAGCTCAGCCAGAAGCTGCCGGTTTCCCGGCTTACCGTCCTGCGACGGCGGTTTATCGCGCTCATGGCTTACCTCCGGTTCCCGGCGTCGTCAAGCTGCCCGTTTGCGGCGCGCAGCGCGCCGACCAGATGATCGATCTCGTCCAGATACCGCCCGGTGGATACCTGCACCGCCTCGGGCAGTCCCTCGACGGACTCCTTCACGGCGTTGGACGCCCATTCGATGCGCTTGAGGATTTCCGTCATGCAGCCCTCGAAGTAGTTGATCGACTCGTCCATGTCGCGCTTCAGCTTTTCGCGCGCGTCGGTCATCGTGGCCGCCAGCGTCTGGGACGCGTCGCTCATCTTCTGCGCCGTCTCGGTCAGCAGCTCGTTGTGCTGCTCGGTCATGCTGCCGGTGTTTTCGAGGAAGTTCTCCGTCACCTCGCGGATGGAATCGGCCTGCCGCGCAAATTCGTCGTTCAGCGCCGAAAGCGTCTGTATGTACTCCGTCTGCTTTTCCACCACGCCGCTCAGGCGCTCGGTCTCGTCGGCGTTGCGCAGCTGCGCCTGCGACAGACGGTTGAGCACGCCCTCGTAGCGATCCAGAATTTCCTGACTCTGCTGGCGAATCTCGCGCATCGCCCGCGCCGCGTCGCCGAAGGACGACAGCGCGTCGGCGACGTTCTTAATTGCCTTCTCCTGATAGCGGCAGGTATCCTCCAGCGTGATCTTCAGGTGGTCGAACTGGCCGTGCACCGCGTCGTCCATCCGGCGGATGTACGCGTCGGCCACGTCGTTCATCAGCTGCGACTGGCGCTGGCTGGTCAGCTCCATGTTCTCGCGCACGGCCTGCGTAAGCGGCTGCACCGCGGCGTTGAACGCGTCCGCGTACCTCTGCGGGTCGACCCGTTCCAGAAGCTTGTTCAGAATGCTCGTCTGCTCCTGCTGATAGATGGCAATCTGCGTCATCGGGTCCACGGACAGCACGCCCGCGTACCGCGCCATGGCGTTGTAGAATTCAAGCAGGGTGCGCTCGGCGTGGCCGTGCACGATGCGCGTGAGCATGGTAAACGTGATCGACGCCACAACGCCGAAGATCGACGTCATGAACGCGTACTTCATCGAGCCCAGCAGCGTGGTCATGGAGCCGGAAACGTCGCTCACGTCCGCGCCCATGCCGCCCAGCGCCACCGAAAGACCCATCAGCGTGCCAAGGAAACCCAGCGACACCGACACGCCCGGAAGCGCCTCTGCCAGACGCGCCCGGCCGGGACTCTCAATCACGGTTTCCTCGTTGATGTAATCCTCCACGTTGGCAGGATTGTGATATTCGTTGTCGGCGAAGAACAGGTTGTTCAGATACTCCGACCAGTGCGGCATCAGGCAGCCGCGCCCCAGAAAGCGGTCGTCCTGCCATGAACGGCGCGCCTTGTCGCCCTTTTTGATGTTCTTGATGGCGCGCTGCAAAAGCCTGCGCGTGTTCACCACCGGCAGCACGCATTTCACGATGCCAATGACGAACAGCGCGACGATCGCGGCATATACAAACACGCTGAAGATGTCGTTTCCCAGCCAGCTCTTTATCGTTTCCCAAAAACTCATACGGCTTTCCTCATTTCCGTGCGTTGCTCCGGCGGCTCCGGTATCCTTCGTATCTCGCCCGTGCTTCCATTATACCATTGATCCGTCCTTCGCGCAACCGCGACAGCCGACCCGCGCGAATTTGCCGCGATGCTTCCAAGCTTTTGACAGAAAAAAGGCATCCGGAGTTCCCGACCGCTCCGGATGTCCGAAAAATTCTTTCAATTTTATTGTGCGGACGCGACGCGCATGCCCTCGCCGGTGTGCGCATCCCGCGTGTCAAGCCGCAGAAGCTCGGTGTACGGCGGGTTGATCATGCCCAGCCGCTCCTTCGCGCGCTGACGAACCACGATCGTGCGAAGCTCAAGCATCAATTCGCTTTCCAGATTCTCCACATGCGCTTCCATCACGCGCATCTCGGCCTTCATGGCGCGGATGTTTTTATTGCTGGAAGTGATTCCCACCATCTTGCCAGCTTGCAGAAGCAGCCCGACCACGACGAGAATTACCGTCGCGTACATAAAAATCATGCTCCGTCGGCGTTCAAGCAGCGCCTTGCGGCGGCGGGCATATGTGCCCTGCTCCGCGTTTTCCGTCAGCAATCCGGATACGACGCCCTTCAGCATGCGCTGTGTATTCCCCATGGAGTTTCGACGCGTCGCACCCATCTTCTTCAACTCATCTCTCTATTCAGAATGTCCCGAACGCATTTTTCGGGACGAGTATTATTATATCGAAATCCCATTTCAATTCTATTTCAGTTTTTACTCTATCCGCTGAATTATCAGCCTATGCCGCAGTAAAAAACCGACTTCGGTATTTAAACTTTCGTTATACTCCGAAAGAACGCCGCGCAGACACAAAAACCGACCGAAGTCTGTTCGGCCGGTTTCGCTTTGGATATAACGATTTTACGGATTCGCTCAGTCGAGAATCAGGTTCTCGCCCGTCATTTCCTTGGGCTGCTTGAGACCCATCATGTGGAGCAGCGTCGGGCACAGGTCGCACAGGCGGCCGCCCTCGCGCAGCTCATGCTTCGGATGCGCGGGATCCACCACGATCACCGGAACGGGATTGGTGGTATGCGCGGTGAACGGGCCGCCGTGAACGGGATCGATCATCATGTCGGCATTGCCGTGATCGGCGGTAATGATCAGCTTGCCGCCGTTTTTGATGATCGCGTCCGCCACTCTGCCCACGCACTCGTCCACGGTCTTGACGGCCTTCTTCGTGGCTTCCATCACGCCGGTATGGCCGACCATGTCGCAGTTGGCAAAGTTCAGGATGATCACGTCGTATTTGTCCTGCTCGATGAGCGGCACAACCGCGTCAGTCACCTCATAGGCGCTCATTTCGGGCTTGAGGTCGAACGTGGGCACCTCTTCGGCCTTCGGGGACGGAATCAGGATGCGATCCTCGCCCTTGAAGGTGCGCTCCTCGCCGCCGTTGAAGAAGAACGTCACGTGCGCGTACTTCTGCGTCTCAGCGATGCGCAGCTGCGTCTTGCCGCACTCGGAGAGATACTCGCCCATCGTCATGTGCAGACTCTCCGGCGGGTAGGCGACCAGCACGTTCGGCATCGTCGCGTCGTACTGTGTCATGCACACGTACGTCAGCGGGAAGAAGCCGTGCTTGCGCGTAAAGCCGTCAAAGTCCGGGTCGACGAACGCGCGGGTGATTTCACGGGCGCGGTCGGGACGGAAGTTGAAGAAGATCACGGAGTCGTTGGCCTTTATCATGCCGTTCTCGTCCAGCACGGTGGGCAGCACGAATTCGTCCGTCAGGTGTTTGCCGGTTTCGTCCACAACCTGATAGGAATCCTTAATCGCCTGCACCGCGTCAGTGGCATGGATGCCTTCGCCGCAGACCATGGCGTTGTACGCCTTCTCGACGCGCTCCCACGCCTTGTCGCGATCCATCGCGTACAGACGGCCCATCGTCGTGGCGATCCTGCCCACGCCGATTTCCTTCATCTTGTCCTCGAGCTCCTGCACGTATTCCCACGCGGAATCCGGCGGAACGTCACGGCCGTCCAGCAGCGCGTGCACATAGACCTTGGTCAGGCCGTGCTTCTTCGCCATTTCCAGCAGACCGTACAGGTGCTTCGTATGAGAATGCACGCCGCCGGGCGACACCAGACCGATCAGGTGCAGCGCGGTATCGTTTTTCTTGCAATTCTCCATCGCGGCCAGCAGCGCCTTGTTTTCAAAGAACACGCCGTCGCGAATGTCCTTGGTAATCTTCACCAGCATCTGGTAGACCACGCGACCCGCGCCGATATTGGTGTGGCCAACCTCGCTGTTGCCCATCTGGCCGTCCGGCAGACCTACGTCCTCGCCGGAAGCGCCGATGGCGGTATAGCAATATTCCTTCTTCAGACAATCCAGATTCGGCGTGCCCTGCGCGAGAATCGCGTTGGACTTCGGGTCGTTTCCGCCGTTTCCGAAGCCGTCCATGATAACCAGTGCGTACGTTGCCATTAGAAATTCACCACCTGCGCGAAATCCGCAGCCTTCAGAGACGCGCCGCCGATCAGGCCGCCGTCGATTTCTTCCTGAGCCATCAGACCCTTGACGTTGGAGCCCTTCATGCTTCCGCCATACTGGATGCGAACCTTCTGGGCAACCTCGTCGCCGTACTTGCCGGCAATCGCCTTGCGGATGACGCCGATGGTCTCGTTCGCCTGCTCGTCGGTCGCGGTCAGGCCGGTGCCGATGGCCCACACGGGCTCGTAGGCGATGATGGTCTCGGCGACCTGCTCATTGGTCAGGCCGTGCAGCGCCATCAGGGTCTGGAAGGTGACGATATAATCGGTGTAGCCGGTCTCGCGCTCTTCCTTGTTTTCGCCCACGCATACGATCGCCTTCAGACCCGCGTTCACGGCGGCGACGGTGCGCTTGTTGACGGTCTTATCGGTCTCGCCGAAATACTGACGGCGCTCGGAGTGGCCGATGATCACGTACTCGCAGCCGGAGGCCTTGAGCATCTCGGCGGACAGCTCGCCGGTGTAGGCGCCTTTTTCGGCAAAGTGCACATTCTGCGCGCCCAGCTTGATGTTGGTGCCCTCGATCACGGGCTTCACGGCCGCAAAGCAGACCGCGGGGGTGCACACGACGACGTCGCACTTCGCGTCCTTCACCAGCGGCACGAGCTCGGTCACAAGCTGCTTAGCTTCTTCGGGGGTCTTGTTCATTTTCCAGTTACCGGCAATAATCGGCTTACGCATAAAACATATCCTCCTGTTTCCAATTCCAGCCGTTTCCTTTGAAAACGGCGCTTCCGTGAATTTCCTCCGGCGAACGCTGCCGCCGGAGGAAACCGTTTTTGCGCATTGAAGCGCTTATTTGTCTTCGAGGCAGGCAACGCCGGGCAGGGTCTTGCCCTCGAGGAACTCGAGAGACGCGCCGCCACCGGTGGAGATGTGGCTCATCTTGTCTGCCAGACCCATCTGGGTAACGGCCGCCGCGGAGTCGCCGCCGCCGATGATGGTGATGGCGTCGCTCTCGGCCATCGCGGTCGCGATTGCCAGCGTGCCCTTGGCAAAGTTCGGGAACTCGAATACGCCCATCGGGCCGTTCCACACGACGGTCTTGGCTTCCTTGATCGCGTCGGAGAACAGCTTCACGCTCTTCGGGCCGATGTCCATGCCTTCGTAATCGGCGGGAATACCCTGATCGGCGTCCACGGTGATGATGTTGCAGTCATTGGAGAAATCGCTGCCGCACACGTTGTCCACGGGGAGAAGCAGCTTCACGCCCTTGGCCTTGGCCTTTTCCATCAGATCCTTCGCCAGATCGATGCGCTCCTCGTCCAGCAGGGACTTGCCGATTTCCTTGCCCATGGCCTTCTGGAAGGTGTATGCCATGCCGCCGCCAATGATCAGCGTGTCAACCTTCTCAAGCAGGTTGGTGATGACGCCGATCTTGTCCTTGACCTTCGCGCCGCCCAGAATGGCGACGAAGGGGCGCTTCGGGTTTTCAACGGCGCTGCCCAGGAAGTCCAGCTCCTTGCCGATCAGGAAGCCGGCAACGGCGGGCAGGTAGGCGGCGACGCCAGCGGTGGAAGCGTGCGCGCGGTGCACGGTGCCGAACGCGTCGGACACATACAGATCCGCCATGGAAGCCAGCTCCTTGGCGAACGCGGGATCGTTCTTCTCCTCTTCCGGCTGGAAGCGGACGTTCTCAAGCAGGATGGCTTCGCCGGGCTTTACTTCGGCAGCCAGCTTCTTCGCGTCCGGGCCGATAACGTCCTTGGCCAGCTTCACTTCGAAGCCGAGCTTCTCGGACAGGCGCTTCGCGACGGGCGCGAGGGAATACTTCATGTTGAACTCTCCCTTGGGACGGCCCAGGTGGGAGCACAGAATCACGGCCGCGCCGTTGTCAAGCAGGTACTTGATGGTAGGCAGAGCGGCGTTGATACGGGTTTCGTCGGTGATGTTTTTGTTTTCGTCCAGCGGCACGTTAAAGTCGCAGCGAACGAGAACCTTCTTGCCCTTTACGCAGATGTCCTTCACGGTCTTCTTATTCATGATGGTCACGCTCCTTTTAGAATCATCGTTATCATACCACAACGTGGGAAAACGTAAAAGAAAACTTTTGTTACTTTCTGTCTCCGTCAGTCTTCATCGCGAAGCAGGGTGATGATTCGGGCGGCCGCGCCCTCGTCCGTCACCAGATAATCGTGGCGATGGTGCCGCGTAGCGGCCAGAATCGCCTCGGCCTTGCGCGCGCCCGCGGCCACGGCGAACACCGTGGGAATCCGCTCGATCGCGTCCACCGGCAGCCCCAGCCCGGAGGCCGACGCCAGCAGCCGTCCCTGCGCGTCAAAGCAATAGCCCAGCACCTCGGCGGTCGCGCCCTCGGCGACGAGCTCCTCGATGCGCGCGTGCGGCATCAGCCGGTTCACGGCCATGTCGTCGGCGCGGGCAATGCCGTACAGAAGCACGTCCGCCTTCTGAATCGCTTCCAGCGGCTCGCGGATTTCGTCCATCTTGCACAGCTCGCGCAGCGCGTCCGGCGAAAGCGAATCCGGCAGATACAGCGCCCGGTGATGTCCGCCCAGCTTGCCGGCGATCGTCTCGGCCAGCGTGCTCGCCTGCGTTTCCGCGGACTGCCCCAGACCGCCGCGCGCCGGAAGCACGGTGATGTTCATCGGCGTGCCGCGCGGAATGTGCTCCGCCACCTGCTGAACCGTCGTGCCGCCGTTGACGGCGAGAATCATGTCGTCGGAAAGCAGCTTCCGAAGCCTTGTGCCCGCCACGCGCCCAACCTCGCCCAACACGTCCGGCGACTGATCCGCGTCGCCCGGCACGATGCGCACGTTCTCCACCTTCAGAAGCCGGGAGAGCTGCACCTCCATCGACGACAGCCCCAGCTGCGCGCGCACGATTTCCCGAATACTGTCCAGCATACCGTAGGCCTTGTCGGTCAGAACCATGCCCGCCGCGGAAACCTCAATCCAGCCGCCCGCGCGAAGCGCGTCGGTCAGCACCCGGGCTTCCCGCTCCGGCATGCGCATACGCTGTGCCAGCGCCCGCCGGCCGACCGGCTGAAGCACCGAGATGCGTTCCAGCGCCATTGCCCGCGCCACGATGCCGTCCATCAGCTCCGGCGCGAGATTGGTCAGCAGCTTGACTGTCGCTCCGTCCACGGTTCACGTCCTCCGTTTTCCGCGGGCGAATTTCGTCCCGCCTGTCCATTTTTACCCAAGGCATAGTATACCACGCCCCGCCCGCTTTGTCCATACCGAAACCCGACAACCGCATGAACTTTGCGTAACATTGCGCATAATTTCCTCTTCCCTGCCGCTGCTTCCCTGAATTTCTCCCGTCGACCACAGTGCGCCGCGCACTTCCGTTTGCGAAGTGCGCGGCGCGGTTTTTACAGGAGCGGCTCGATTAAGGCCGTCAGGCGGTCGAAGGTCATGGAGCCGACGCGGTTATAGACGATGGTGCCGTCGCGGTCGACGATCACCGTCATCGGCAGCTGAGTTGAGCCGCCAAGGCGGGTCATGACGGTTCCGTCGGTATCCTGCGCGAACGAAAGCGCGTAGGCTTCCCGGTTCAGGAATTCCCGCACGTCGTCGGTCACAAGGTTTGAATGGATGGCGACGACCGACACGTCGTCCGGATAGGCTTTCTGAAGCGCTTCGAAATATGGCAGCTCGGCCACGCAGGGCGTGCACCACGTCGCCCAGAAGTTGATCACGACCACCTGCCCGCACTTCTCGGAGAGTGTGAAGTCGCCGCCCGCGCCGTACAGCGGCACAGTGAAGTCCGGGCAGCGCATGCCTTCCTCGAAACCCTCGGATGGTTCCGTGGCCGGAGCAGCCGGAACATCCTCCGCGCGGTTTACCCACGCGGCAGCTCGCCGCGCGCCCGATCGCGGACAGCGAACGCTTTCCGCATTTCATCGAAATGGCCTTAGCCGGGCACACCTCCGCACACGCGCCGCAGTGAATGCACTCGTGGTCTCCCACGCGCCGCACGTCCATCCGGCAGCGCGCCACACAGCGCCCGCAGCCGCTGCATTTTTCCGCGTCCACCTTCACGCCCACGATTGCCAGACGCGCGAACATTCCGTAAATCGCGCCCAGCGGGCAGAGAAAACGGCAGAACGCGCGGTACACAAACACACAGGCCGCAAGGATTCCCACCAGAATAACAAACTTCCGCGTGAACAGGCTTCCCAGCATGGAAAACAGGCCCTCGTTCGCCGGGTTGGCAAGTAAACCAATCGCGCCCTCCAGCGTTCCCGCCGGGCAGATGTACTTGCAGAAGGCCGGCACCGGAAAGCGCTGCGCCGCGTACGCGAGCGGGACGGTGAGCACAAACACCGCCAGAATTACATATTTAAAATAGGAAAGCACGCGCGTGACGCGGCTTTTCTTCAGCTTGGGCACGGGAAGCTTGTGGAGCAGCTCCTGAAGCAGTCCCATCGGACACAGGAAGCCGCAGATCGTACGGCCGAAGATCAGCCCGAACAGCATCACAATGCCCAGCGCGAACCACGGCGCGCGATAGTCCGACGACGCCAGCGCATTCTGCAGCGCGCCCAGCGGACAGGCCGCGACCGCGCCCGGGCACGAATAGCAGTTGAGCCCCGGCACGCAGACGTTCTTGAGTGCGGCGGTATAGATTTCTCCCTTTATAAAGCCCTTCGCATGCGCGTTATACAAAAGCGCGGCATACACCTGAATCAGCCGCCGGCGGCTCGGGCCGTGCGCGCGCCACCATACCTTCACCCTGTTATCCAAGACCGATACACTCCGTACAGATATTGATCGCCTTCACCAGCACGTCGCGCATGCCGCCGTTCGCCGCACCCAGCGCAAGCAGAGCCACCGCCAGCGCAAACATGGCTGCGCGCGCTGCCGTTTTCGCCAGACGCGCCCTCTTCTCGCGCGACGCACCGGAATCCGTCTGCGCGTTTTTGAAGGAAGCTCTTTCCGGCGAACGCACCGCCAGCTCGATTTCCCGCCGGAAACTGCGGCCGCGGACGCACTCACAGAGAATTGCGCACGCGAACCCGACAAATATCCACGGCGCGATATGCCAAAGCATGCGCCCGATGACCGGCTCAAGCTCGCGAGACGTAAAGTGCGCAGGGTTCGCCAGATAGCGCGCAGCCATAACCGAGCACACCGCGCAGATACCGGCGCACGCGCCGCGCGCCATTCGCCGCCTGCGCTCCTCGGCGCGCATCGCGTCCGTTTTTTCGGCGCGCATAAGAAGCAGCCGAAGCCGAACCTCCTCCGGCACAGCTTCCGCTGAAAATCGCGCCGCCGTCTGCTGCCCATGCTTTCCCACGAGCGCCCAAGACCGGTTTTCATCCGCTGAAAGGCGCGTCTCGGCCGATGTGCGAAGCGGATTTTCCTTCCTATTTATATGCTTCAGAAACAGTGTCGCGGCCAGCAGCGCCAGCCAGAGTGCGCCCGCCCACGCAAGGCCTTCAAGGCGCGCCCGCACGATTTCCCGACTGAACGCGCCCGCTTCATGGATTTGTATGCACTGCGCGATCAGAAGTCCCGCCATGAGCAGCGTCGAGAGCGCCAGCAGCCATGCCGACGCGCGCGCGAGTTTCGCCTGGCTTCTCATGCCTTCTCCAGTCGGATTTCGATTTCGCCGCCCGCTTCGGGCATCACGAAGGTCTCCGCGCTCGGCGCGAAGCCGTCCGGCGCTTTCAGAATCACAATTTCATACGCGTACCGCGCCGCGTCAAAGCGCACCTCTCCGTTTTCGTCGGTGGTTTCAACCCGGCAGGTGTCCGCGTCGCAGATTTTCACCATCGCGCCCGCCACGGGCCTGCCGTCCGCCTCCGTCACGCGAATACGGTATTCCGCCGTGGCTTCCGCCGCCGCGCTCGTTCCCTGTTTGGGCGAGCCGTCGGCGTACGCCCAGTCTATCGTCCACGTGTCGCCGCTGTTTCCATCATAGACCGCGACCGCGCGCAACGCGTCCACAGCCGCGTCCATCGCCGATTCGGACGGCTGGAACAGGATGGCGTCCGATACGCGCAGCCCCTCGCCCCGGTCGATGATGCACGCGCACACGCCGATTGCGCGGCCTTCCAGATTCACTCTCCCGGTGCGGCTCAAATCCACCGGATACAGGTAGCCGCTTTCATCCGTTTCCAGCTCGCCCAGCATGGTACAGCGGCCTTCATCCGCGACAAACGCCAGTTCCTCGTTCACATCGCGGCCGATCCGCACGCGCAGCGTAAGCGCGCCGGTTTGAACCACGTCATATTCCTCTGAAGACGACAGGTCGCCCAGCTTCACGGAAAGCACGGCCTTCTTCAGCTCGCCCTCGGCTACCTCGACCGTCGCCGCGTCGCCCGCCAGCGTTTTGGGCGCGGCCGGGCGTACGGCTTCAAGCGCGGCAACCCGCGCCGCGTCCGCCTTTTCGAAGGCGCGCAGCGCGACGAAGGGCTCGCCGTCCATGATTTCGTCGCGCTGGAACGCGAAGTCCACCGTGTGCTCGCCATCCGTTTCGAACTTCACAAGGCGCGTCGACCAGCTTCGCGTTCCGGCGATTTCATCCGCCTGCTCGCCGTCCACATAGACGCGAAGTCCCTGATGCAGCGGCTTGCAGTCCACTTCATATTCAAACGCCAGCGCTTCGCCCGCGTTCGCGTTCAGCTTCACGGTGAAAGCGGCGGTCGTTCCGCGCGCCGCGCCGTTGGTCGAGCGAATCCCCGTTCCGTCTGCGCCGATCGCGAACGGCCACACGCTTTCGTCTTCGGGAAGCTCCACGCGCATCTCCTGCGCGCCCAGCGCCGCCGCGAACGCATCGACCGAGGGCCATTCGGCTGTGGGAAGCGGCTTCGGAATATCGTCCAGCAGCCGCGGTTCGCTGTAGTCCTCCGCGGTGTAGGCCTCGAACAGGCGCAGGAATTTGGTCTCGTCCGTGATCGCGCCGACCTCGTCAAAGCACATCACGCCGTTCCTGTCCACGAGCACACTGTACGGGATGCCGCCTTCCAGATTGAACCGCGCGCTCACGCCGTTCTCGTCCACGCCCATCGGCAGCGTGGTCAGCCCCAGCTCGTCCTTCAAGGCGTTCACGGTTTCGGCGGTGTCGGTGGGTTCCACGCTCAGCGCGAGAACGCCAATGTTATCCGAAACCTGCGAATACGCCTTCTGCATATACGGGAATTCCATCCGGCATGGCTGGCACCAGCTGGCCCAGAAGTTGATCAGCACGGCCTTCTTCTCCGCGAGCAGGCCGTACAGCGTTACCTCCGTGCCGTCCGACAGCGCAGCGGCGAAGTCCTCAATTTTGTCGCCCTTCTGATAATACCCGTTCGCGCCCTCCGCGAACGCCGTCAGGCTCAGCGCCAATATGAGCGCCAGCGCCCACGTCAAAAATCTCTTCATGCCGTTTTCCTCCCATGCTTATTCAAACATTCTCAATTCGCTTACGCGCTCCACAAAGAGCGGAGCGCCCTTTTCCGCCCGCAGCGTAATCGTGCGCATGCGCAGCGCGCGGCTTTCGGGCTCCGTGCAGGTTACGACCAGCTCGATGTTCTCGGGCGCGCCCTCCGCAAGGCGGAAGGAAACCGACATGCCGCCGTCCTCCTCCATGCGCTCCTGCGCGGGCGCGAGCGCCTGTGGGTCGAGCACCTCATAGCTCCATTCGCACCCCCCGGCGGGCAGATATACGGTCACGGTGTCGCCGTCCGTCTCGCACCAGTCGACATACGGCTGCTGCTCGAAAACGGAGTTCAGCGCAATCGCGCCGGTTTCATCTGCCACCGTTTCCAGTACGAACGTGCGCACGGTTTCAAGCTCGTCCGCGTCCGCATAGCGGAAAATCAAGCTGACCGCGCCGCTCTGACCGGCTCTCGCGGTGAAACGGAACACGCGCGTGAACGGCGTACCCGCCACGCCCTCGCTTTCGCCCAGAAGCTGCTCCTCGCCCGTCTGCTCCATGACCTCGGGCGCGGAAATTTCGCATTTCCAGTCCAGACCGAACTTCGTGTTGCCGGGCAGGCGCACGGTGATGGCCGTGTTTCCCTCTTCCAGCGTATACCAGTCGGTTTCCGCATCCTCCGCGCACGCGCAGACAGGCGCCGTCAGCGCCAGCATGCACGCGAGCGCCATTGCAAAAAGCCTTTTCATTTTCGTTTCACCTCCGCAGGGATCGTTTTGGGGAAAGCCCACTTATTTGGTGCGTCGTTCTTCAAAAAAGTTCCATGCGGAAGGAAACATATGCCGTACCCTACCGGAATACGGAATGAATCACGCTTCGGGCGTGCCGCTCGACGCGGTAAATGCGAAGCCGCATGGCTTCCCTGCCCACGCCGTAGCGCGCGGCAAGCTGCTCGCAATCGATGTGCTCTTCATAGTGCTGGTGAAACAGCGTCTGTTCGCGCGGCGACAGATTCTCCTGCAGGGCTCTGTCCACATCCTCGCGGGAACGGGGCGTTTCCAGCGCGGCCTGTAATTGCCACGCGCAATGCTCGTCCTCGATGCGCTCCATTTCCTCGTCGTCGATATAGATCACCTGCACCTTCTTGCGCGTGCGCAGAAGATTGAAGCACTTGTACTTCGTCGTCAGCATCAGCCAGCCGCGCACGTTCGGGTGCCGCTTCAGCGCTTCCTGCTGCACCTGCGCGTCCACAAATACCTCCTGCGCCACGTCCTCGGCCATGGATTTCAAGTTTCCGGTCAGCAGCGAACGCGCCAAGCGCCGCACGACCTCGTAGTTCTCGCGATAAAGCGCTTCCACCCAGCGCCGTCCGGTTTCCTGTCCGACAAGCTCGCTCATTGCTGTTCCTCCCTTGGTGTTTTTTCGTGTTATATTCTATCATATTTCAGCGTAATTTGCCAGTATTTCCGCAACTATTTTTGCATTTTCTTGGCATGTTTTGCCGATATGCAAAAACGTCCTCCGGAAAGGAAGACGTTTCTCGCTGGAATTCAGTTTTTTCCTTCAAATCGATCAATCAGATACCGACAGGCCGCGCCCATGTAGGCGGCGTACGGCTTTCGGAGCGCTTCGGGCAGTCGGCTGCAGCTCACTTCGACGTTCATGCTGCCGGCATAGCCCACCTCGCGCAGCGCGCGGAGCACGTCGTCCCACGGGAGATTTCCGAGGAACGGCGCCAGATGCACGTCGTCCTCGCCGAAATTATCGTTGATGTGCACCATGCGCAGCCGCCTGCCGACGCGAAAAATCGAACGGCAGGGATCCTGCATGGAAATCTGCGCGTGCCCGGTATCCCAGCAAATTCCCTCGTCCAGCGCGTCCGCCATGCGAATCAGGTCGCTGGTTTCCGTGCCGAAGCGGCGAATCCGCGCGGGCGCGCTTCGACCCGCGCCGCGCATGATCTCAATCGCCAGCGCCACATCCGCACCGTGGGCGTATTCGCAGAACGGGCGCAGGAACGCGAGCGCGTCCTCGTATTCCCGTTCCAGGTCGTAGTCCTCCGTCATGAACGTGCGGGGATGAATGGCCGCGCAGTCCGCGCCGTATCGCCGCGTCCAGTCGACGCCGCGGCGCACGGCTTCATCGTAGCGCGCCCAGCCTTCCGCATCGTCGGCGGCGGGATAGTCATAGGGAAGATGGACGTATTTCACGCGCATGCCCGCCTTCGCCAGCGCTTCGCCGCGCGCGTCCAGCTCCCGCTCCCAATCCGCCTGCCGGTACAGACGAGCAGGCAAAGTCATGTCAAACTCCTCAAAGCCCGCTTCCTTCGCGAAGGAAATCACCTCCGTGAACGGAACCGGCGGTCCGTCCGCGCGGCGGTTCAGAATGCGCGAGGTGACGCACGCCTTCATGCCCGATTTCCTCCGCTCACACATATTCGACCTTCACGGGCGCGCAGATTTCCTCGCGCGGCGAAAGCGCCGCCACCGTGTCCATCCACGCGCAGGCATAGCGAATGCCCAGCCGTCTTTGCGCGTGCGCCGAGAAGTGCAGCCGGTCGCCGCGGTCGGGCAGGTCGCGCGCACGCACCAGCGCGTATTCGGGGCGCAGCGCGGCGAACTCGGCCAGCTGCGCGTTGATTTCCCGATGATACAGGCTGTCGGCGTTGCCGTCCAGATATTCGCCCAGCTCCCCGACCAGCACTGGCAGCGGCGCGCACACGCGCTCCGCTATGCCCGCCGTTTCCGCCGCTTCGCGGATGCGGGCGATCAGCGCGGCCATGATGACGCGAAGCCGCTTCGCGTAGGTCAGCGCCGACTCGACCTCCTTGCTGTCGCTCTCGCCCTGATGCCACAGGATGCCCGCCAGCCGCGCGCCGCTTTTGAGCGCCTTCGCCGTTTCGGCCACCGCGGCTTCAAACAGCCTTTCGCCCGGCTGCCATTCCCGCAGACGGGAGCCGCCCAGCGAGCAGGGAATCAGGCCGACGTCCTCGCCCGTCATCATGTACACGCTCGTTCCGAACGCGGGTCCCATGCCCGCGGCGGCAATCGCGGGCTTGTCGCGCACGACGGGCTCCACCGCCGTTTCCCAGCCCTCGCCGCGCCACACCCGCACATGCGGATTGGAAATATCCGGAAGCTCCTTCAGGCCGCCGCGGCCCGACATATTGGACTGTCCCACCATCAAAAACGCGTTCATTCCATCGTCTCCTTTTTCATCTGATCGCGCATCTGTTTGGGCGACACGCCGTAGGTGCGCTTGAACGCCTTGTACAGCGTGTTGAGCGAATGGTAGCCGCACTGCGCCATGATCTCGCTCACGGAAAGCTCCGTCGTAAGCAGCGCTTCCTTCACCCGGCGCATGCGCTCGGTATCGATATAATCAAAGAACGTTTTGCCCGTGGCGCGCAGCATGGCCTTCTTGACCTCGTTTTCGGTCATGCCCAGCTGCGCAGCCGCGGAAGCCGCGCACAGCTCGCTGTCCGACAGGTTCTCGTCCACAAACGAAACCACGCGGCTGGAAAGCTCGTTGGTCTCGCGCTCGCGGCTCGCCTGAATCAGCCCCGCCGCCCAGCGGACATGTGTTTCGATCGGCGCGAACAGCGTTTCCACGTTCGCGGTCGGGTCGAACTCCGGCAGCGCGCCCTCGGCCACGCCCATCTTGCCCATTTCGTCCCGCAGGCGGATGAGCGGCCCTAAGAACGAATAGAACAGGTACGCCGCGCAGCTTTCCGTCAGCACGCCGGCCTGCCCCGCGGAGCGGGCGGTGTCGCGCAGGATGGCGGCCGCGCCGTCCGCGTCGGCGTTGACCAGACAGTGATAGAACCGCTGCGTGCTCTGCAATACGCCCGCGGCATTCAGCGCGGACGCGTCCTACGCCCAGTCGTCGGCGTAAATCATGGGGTTCATCGTGGAGCGCAGCAGAATCTGCGTGCGCTTGCGCGCCTGACCCAGCGTCTCGACGCCGCTCATGGCGCTTCCGGCGACGATGCGGCTGCGCACGCTGTCCGTGCGGTCGATGGCGGCGCGCACGCGCAGAAGCGCGCTTTCCAGCGTTTCGCGCGACAGGCTGTAGCCGGCGTGAATCGCCGCGGAAATCCACGTATACGCCTGCCCGCCTTCGTCGCCGCGGCCGAGCAGCAGCGCGCCGTTTCCGTCATACAGGCGCAGAACGGTGTCGGGATATAAATCCGTCAGCGACAGAAGCTCATGCACGGATTCGCCGGTGATGAACACAAACAGCAGCTTGCTGCTGGAATTCGACGTAAGCGGCATGCGCACGGCGTACTCCAGCGCCGGGAACGTGCGATCCATCATGGTGATCTGCCGCTCCGCGAACAGGCAGCTGGGGCCGGTGAAATCGTTCACGAACGCCCGCCACTGCGCATGCGTTTCGAACCGGCTGTCGGACGCGAACTGATACATCTCTTCCATTGTATAGAACAGATACTCGCCCACCATGGCCACGCCGTTGGAAAGGTACATGCCCGCCGTCATGCCCGCGGGCAGCAGCGACGTGAGCGTGGCATAGGTTCCCAGCGCATTGTAGGCCTTGTACACATCCTTGCCCGTGGGCGGAACCGAAATGTGCGAAAGCTGCGTAAGCGCCGCGGTGCCGGACAGCCGCGTGGAGAGCGTGCGCGTCTGGCTCAACTCGTATTCAAACTGCTTCAGACGGCTGTACAGCATCGTCTCGCTGACCTGCACGCTCTTTTCGGTGATCATGTTCAGGTTCAGCCGGTACAGCGGCACGTACATGCCCATCAGCACGAGCAGAAACAGCAGATAAAACAGCAGGCAGCGCAAAAACACGCTTCTCCGCATCGTTCATCGCCTCCCGCCGTTTCATCATACCGGCGTTTATTTTACCACAGAATGAATTTTTGTGTAAACCAGAAAGGACGAAAATTCGGCTTTTCCGCGCATATTTCATCATCCCGCATTTTTTCACCGTCAAATTTATCGGAATTTCACTGTATATGAAACCTTTCAAATTGCTTTTTGCGATACAATTCCCTATACTCAGTGCTGCATCCGCACCGGCGGACAAAAACCATTTGAGGAGGATTCCCATGAACAGGCATTCTCGCACCCCGATCTGCGCATCGGTCGCGCTTGCGCTGATTCTGTCGCTGATGCTTCCCGCAGCGCTCGCCGCCGAGGAGCCGTCCTTCCCCTTCGCGGACGAGCCCGTGACCTTCACCGCCATGGTGCCCCAGACCAGCGTGATCGAGGACTGGGCGACCAACGAGATGACGCTCTACATTGAGAGCAAGACCAACATCCATCTGGAATTCACCCACATCGTGACCGACAACGACTTCATGAACAAACTCAACATGATGATCGCCGCCGGCGGCGACGACCTGCCCGACCTGATCATCAACAGCGGCATGGACCCGCAGGATCTGCAGCCGTGGGGCGAGGCCGGTATGATTCTCGCGCTGAACGAGTACTACGAGAAGGACGCCTGCTATCTTGAGAAGTCCTTTGAGACCTGCACGATGAGCTACGCGGACTGCCTGAAGTACATGACCTGCTACAACGGCGAAATTTACGCGCTGCCCAGCTACGGCGAGTCTACCAACAACCAGTTCAGCCAGTCCCGCATCATGATCTACAAGCCGTGGCTGGACAAGCTGGGGCTCGACAGCCCCACCACCGTGGACGAGCTGGTCGACGTGCTGCGCCACTTCCGCGACGACGATCCCAACGGCAACGGCATCGCCGATGAAATTCCGCTGAGCAGCGCCAAGAACCGCATCTCCAACGTTCGCAAGTGCCTGATGACGCCCTTCGTGTACACCCAGAACGGCTACTACCTGCCCGCCGAGGACGGCACCATGGGCTTCGCGTTCACCGAGGAGGGCTGGCGCGAGGGCATGCGCTTCGTCAAGCGCCTGATCGACGAGGGTCTGTTCGATCCCGCGTTCCTCACGCAGGACATCAAGCAGCTCACCGCCACGCAGTGCAGCGCCGATGGCATTGAGACGGTCGGCGCGGTTGTGAACATTTCCACCACCAACATGAGCAGCTCCGACATTCGCCGCTATGAATACGTGCGTCTGGCCGCGCTGGCCAACACCGACGGCAAGCGCGTGGCCGTGTGGGAGCCCACCATGCCCTCCGGCGGCATGCTGATCACCAATTCGCGCTTCTGCTCAACTCCATCAACGCCAAGCGCTACAAGAAGATCGTGCAGACGATCACCTACATTCCCCACTTCATCTCCACCGTCGTGCTGGTCGGCATGCTGATGCAGCTGTTTAACCCGAACGTGGGCGTGTACGGCGTGATTTACAAGTCGCTCACCGGCACGAAGCCCGCCGACCCGTTCGCCATTCCGGAAGCCTTCTTCTATATGTACATCGGCTCCGGCATCTGGAAGAGCTTCGGCTGGGGCTCCATCGTCTACCTGGCCGCGCTCACCAACGTGCCGCCGGAATTGTACGAGGCCGCGGAAATCGACGGCGCCAGCCGGCTGCAGCGCATGTGGTCGATCGAACTGCCCGCCATCGTTCCCATCGTCGTCATTCACCTGATCATGAACTGCGGAAGCATCTTGAACGTAGGCTTCCAGAAAATCTACCTGTTGCAGAACGACCTGAACATCCGCCTGAGCGAGATCATTTCTACCTATTCGTGGGCACATTCGTGAACGTGTTCGTCACGATGATCTGCGCCTATCCGCTCGAGCGCCGCGGCCTGCCGTATAAAAGCTTCTTTTCCTTCCTGTTCGCGTTCACGATGCTGTTCTCCGGCGGTCTGGTGCCGACCTACCTGCTGGCGCGCAACCTGCATTTGCTCAACACCCGCTTGGCGCTGATCATCCCGGGCGCGATGGGCATGTATCAGATGATCGTCACGCGCACGTTCCTCGTGGCCAACATTCCGCAGGAGCTGCTGGAAATGAGCCAGATCGACGGCTGCAACGACTTCCGCTTTTTTGGTCGTTCGTGCTGCCGCTTTCCAAGGCCGTCATCGCCGTGACCGCCATGCAATACGCCGTCGGCCACTGGAATTCATGGTTCAGCGCGTTCCTGTACCTCTCCGACGATAAGAAGTATCCCCTGCAGATGATGCTGCGCCGTATACTGGTCATGAATCAGATCAAGTCCAGCGACTATGTGGACGAGGAAACGCTGGTCGCCATGGAGGGCATGGCCGACCTTCTGAAGTACTCGCTGATCGTCGTGGCCACGGTTCCGATTCTGTGCGCGTATCCGTTCATTCAGAAGTATTTCGTCAAGGGAATCATGATCGGCTCGCTGAAGGGCTGAGGACAAACGCAAGGCCGTCTCAAAATGACCGAATTCCGGTCACGCGAGGCGGCCGTTTTGTTATTTTTCCTGCATTTCATTGACAAGCGCGTGCGAACCTCGTAAAATAACACGCGATATGCAACGTTTGTTGCCTTGTGTGCGTCAGAAGGGATGAATCGAATGCCTCCAAGGGTCAAGTTCAGCCGGGAAGAAATTGTTCAGGCGGCGCTGGACGTCGCGCGGGAAAAGGGCGCGGACGCCATGACCACGCGCGACATCGCGGCCAGACTCGGCGTGTCGACGCAGCCGATTTTCACGTATTTCCGCTCAATGGCCGAGGTACGTGCGGCGGTTCACGCGGCGGCGGAGACGTTTTATCAGAAGTATGCCGCCGAGGGTCTCGCCGAGGAGATTCCCTTTCTGGGCTACGGCATGCGGCACATCCGCTTCGCGCGCGAGGAGCCGGAGCTGTACCGCCTGCTGTTTCTGTCCCACGACGTGAGCCCCGTCATTGAGGCGATGCGGCATTCCCAGTCGCTCATCCGTTCCACGCTCGAATCGCTCTATCACCTGACGGCGGCGGAAGCGGACTATTATTTCCGCGACATGTGGCTGGTGGTGCACTCGCTGTCCACGCTGATCGTAACCGGCGGCTGCGCCTACACGGACGACGAGATTTGCGGCATCCTTTCCGGCTTCAGCCTTGGCGTGTGCCGCGCCATCCGGCAGGTGCCCGGCTTCGTGGAGGGAACCTTCGACCGGAACGCGGAATTCACGCGGCTCCTTAAAAATTGCGAACAGGAGGTATCCGATGGAACCGATCATTGACATTGCGCATCTAAACAAAACCTTCGGCGACGTGCACGCCGTGCAGGATCTTTCCTTTCAGGTGCGCCGCGGCGAGCTTTTCGCCTTTCTGGGCATAAACGGCGCGGGCAAATCCACGACGATTTCCATCCTCTGCGGCCTTCTCAGGAAGGACAGCGGCCGCGTGACCGTATGCGGCGAGAGCATCGATCACGGGCCGGGGCGGATTGCGGGACGGCTGGGCGTGGTGTTTCAGAATTCCATGCTCGACGCGCCGCTGTCGGTCATGGACAACCTGCGCAGCCGCGCGGCGCTGTACGGCATCACCGGCAAGGCATTCCGCGCGCGGCTGGACGAGCTGGCCGCGCAGCTGGACTTCGGCGACCTTCTGAATCGCACGGTCGGCAAGCTTTCCGGCGGACAGCGGCGGCGCATCGACATCGCCCGCGCGCTATTGAACCGGCCGGAGATTCTGATTCTCGACGAGCCGACCACCGGCCTTGACCCGCAGACGCGCAGCCTTCTGTGGAATGTGGTCTCCGACCTGCGAAAGCGCGAGAACCTGACCGTCTTCCTCACCACGCATTACATGGAGGAAGCCGCGGACGCGGACTACGTGATCATCCTCGATTCCGGCCGGATTGCCGCCGAGGGCACGCCGCTCGCGCTGAAGAACGCCTACGCCGGCGACTTCATCACGCTTTACGGCCTGACTGAAAGAGAGATACAGTCGCTGAAGCTTCCCTGCGAGGCGCTGCCGGGCGGCTGGCGCGTGGCCGTGCGCGATACCGCCGCCGCGACGGAGCTGATTCTTCGCCGTCCGGAGCTGTTCAGGGACTACGAAATCACCAAGGGGCGCATGGACGACGTATTTCTGGCCGTAACGGGACGGACGCTGACGGGAGGTGCGGAGAAATGACCGGGCTTGGAAATCTGATTCGCCGCAACTGCCGGCTGTTCTTCCGGGACAAGGGCATGTTCTTTTCGTCGCTGATCACGCCGATCATCCTGCTGGTGCTCTACGTGACCTTTCTCGGCAACGTGTACCGCGATTCCTTCACCGGCGCGCTGCCGGAGGGCTTCGTCATTGAGGACGCGCTTCTGAACGCCACCGTGGGCGGACAGCTGATTTCGTCGCTGCTGGCGGTGTGCTGCGTGACCGTCGCCTTCTGCTCCAACCTTTTGATGGTGCAGGATCGCGTCAGCGGCGCGCGCCGCGACCTCGCCGTGTCTCCGGTTCGGCCGTCGACGATCGCCGTGGCCTATTTCTGCGCCTCGGCGCTGGCGACGCTGCTCATCAGCCTTACGGCGCTGGCGGTCTGTCTGGGCTATCTCGCGATGGCGGGCTGGCTGCTGCGCGCGGGCGACGTGCTTTTCATGCTGCTGGACGCGGCGCTGCTGACGCTGTTCGGCGTGGCGCTGTCGTCCTGCGTGAACTTCCCGCTGCGCACGCAGGGGCAGGGCTCGGCGGTGGGCACGATCGTAAGCGCGGGTTACGGCTTCCTCTGCGGCGCGTACATGCCCATTTCCAATTTCTCGAGCGGGCTTCAGAAGGTGCTTTCCTTCCTGCCCGGCACCTACGGCACCAGCCTTCTGCGCAACCACGCGCTGGCCGGGGCATATCGGGAAATGGCACGCGTCGGCTTCCCGGCGGAGGTGATCGAAGCCATTCGGGATTCGATCGACTGCAACCTGTACTTCTTCGGTCGAAGCGTTTCCATCGGCGGTATGTACGCGGTGCTCGTCGGCGCGACGCTTCTGCTGGTCGGTCTCTACGTGCTGCTGAACGCGGTGCGCAGAGAAAGAACGTGAAGGAAAAAATGAAAAGGAGAATCCAATCATGAAAAAGCGAACCGTATCCCTTCTGTGCTGCGCGCTCCTGCTCGTCTGCCTGACGGCGCAGGCGGAAATCCCCTTCGCGAATGAACAGCTGTACGCCGTCGCCTGCGTCGGCTATGGCGACGACGTCGCGCTGGCCGAGTATCGCGGCCGGTATCTGGACGGCGCGTCCGTGCCGGTTCACTACGTTTCGGACGGCGAAACCTATCTGATCATCCCCCGCTTCGCGGATATGACGCTGCGGCTGTACGTGAACGACATGGAAGCCTCGTCCCAAACGCTGATCTACGAAGAGGAAAACTGCCGTCCGTTCGCCGTTCGCTGCAACATAAGCGACATCTTCCCGGACGTGACGATTTCCTTCACCCGCGGTGAAACCACGGTGGAGTTTTCTCCGTATTTATCACTGAAGGACGGAACCCTGCAGCCCGGCGAATTCGGGCTCGATCTGACGAGGGACGAATAAGCCCCTCACGCGAACACATGAAAGGAATGAACGCTGCATGCTGAAAATCGAGCATCTGACCAAGACCTACGGCGAAAAGAAGGCCGTCGACGATCTGAGCCTCCACATCGCGCCCGGCGAAATTTACGGCTTTATCGGCCACAACGGCGCGGGCAAAACCACCACGCTCAAATCCATCGTCGGAATACTGCGCTTCGACGAGGGCGAAATCACCATCGGCGGCACGTCCGTAAAGAACGATCCCCTCGCCTGCAAGAAAAAGCTGGCCTACATACCGGACAATCCCGACCTGTACGAATTCATGACCGGCATCAAATACCTGAATTTCATCAGCGACATTTTCGGGGTCAGCGCGGATGACCGGCAGGCGCGCATTCGCAAGTACGCGGATCTGTTCGAGCTGACGAACGATCTCGCTCAGCCGATCGCGTCCTATTCCCACGGCATGAAGCAGAAGCTGGCGATCATCTCGGCATGGGTGCACGAGCCCCGTCTGATCATCATGGACGAGCCGTTCGTGGGCCTCGACCCGAAGGCATCCCACCTGCTCAAGGGCATGATGCGCGAGCTGTGCGACCGGGGCGGCGCGATTTTCTTCTCCACCCACGTGCTGGAGGTCGCCGAAAAGCTGTGCGACAAGGTTGCCATCATCAAGGCGGGCAAACTGATCCGCTCGGGCACGATGGAGGAAGTCAAGGGTGACGACAGCCTTGAAGAGGTATTCCTCGAACTGGAGGGAGAATCATGCTGAAAACGCTTCTGCGCAAGCAGATGATGGAAATCTTCCGCAGCTACTTCTACGACGCGAAAAAGAACCGCCAGCGCTCCAAGGCCTCCACGGCGATGTTCATCGTGCTGTTCGCCTTTTTGATGGTGGGCGTGCTGGGCGCAATCTTTACGTATCTCTCCCTCTCCATGTGCCGGCCGCTGGCGGACGCGGGCATGGGATGGCTGTATTTCACGCTGATAGGACTCGTCTCCATCCTGCTGGGCGCGTTCGGCAGCATCTTCAACACCTACGCAAGCCTGTATAAGGCGAAGGACAACGACCTTCTGCTGTCGCTGCCGATTCCGACGAGCTGCATCATGATTTCGCGGCTTCTGACCGTGTACCTGATGGGTCTGATGTATTCCGGCGTCGTCATCCTGCCCGCGATCATCGTGTACTGGTGCAAAGTGTCAGCCTCGTTCGGCGCAATCGCCGGTTCGCTGGTGCTGCTCGTGTGCATTTCGCTGATCGTGCTCATTTTATCGTGCTCGCTCGGCTGGGTCGTGGCGAAAATCAGCCTGAAGCTGAAGAACAAGAGCTTCGCGACGGTGCTTCTGTCGCTGGTCTTCATCGGCGTCTATTACTTCTTCTACTTCAAGGCGCAGACGCTGCTTCAGGAGCTTCTTTTGAACGCGGCGGTCTACGGCGCGAAGATTCGCGGCGCTGCCTACCCGCTGTATCTGCTGGGACGCATGGGCGAAGGGGATCTCGCAGCCATCCTGACCGTCACCGCTGTCGTGCTGGCGCTGTTCGCGCTGATGTGGTACATGCTGTCGCGCAGCTTCCTGAAGATCGCTACGGCGACAGGCAAATCCGATCGGAAGGTCTATCGCGAAACGCGCACGGAGAAGCGCAGCGCCTTCGCCGCGCTGTTTTCCAAGGAGCTTGCGCGCTTCACCAGCAGCCCCAACTACATGCTGAACTGCGGACTGGGCACGCTCTTCCTGCCCGCGCTGGGCGTTTTTCTGCTGATCAAGGGTTCGTCCTTCCTCGGCAGCCTGTCGGAGTTTCTCCCCGAATGCCCCGGCGTGCTGCCGGTGCTGCTGTGCGCCGCCGTCTGCATGGTCTCCGCCATGAACGACTCCGCGGCGCCGTCCGTGTCGCTGGAGGGCAGAAATCTGTGGATCGCGCATTCGCTGCCCATCGCGCCGTGGGACGCGCTGAAGGCCAAGCTGTCCGTTCAGCTGCTGATTACTGCGCCCGCCGCGCTGTTCTGCAGCGTCTGCATGCTGATCGCCGCAAAATGCTCAATCCTTGAATCGATTTTCGTCCTCGTCCTGCCGCAGCTGTTCGTGATCTTCTCCGCGCTGCTCGGCCTGACGCTCGGCATTCTTTCGCCGAACCTGACGTGGACAAGCGAAATCGCACCGATCAAGCAGAGCCTGCCCGTCGCCATCTCCCTCCTGCAGGGCTGGGTCTACGGAATCCTCATGGCTCTCCTGTATCTCTTCGCCGCGTCCTCCCTCGGCGCCGCCCTCTACCTCCTCCTGTGCGCCCTCGCCACCCTCGCCGCCTCCGCGGCTCTCTACCTCTGGCTCAGGCATAAAGGCAGCACCCGCTTCGCCGCGCTGTAAACCCCGCCCGTAAAGGCAGCGGCTCCGCATCCACCTTCATCCTGTGGATACGGAGCCGTTTTTTTCATCTCGCGAAAGAGCATCTGCAAACCCGCTCTCTGCCGCGAATTGGGAGCCGCTCCTTCGGTCACATAAGAAACGTCAAGGCCGCGAGCCCCCGCCGAGGGGGTGGTGCGGAGGGGGAGCAGAGCGCCCCCTCCGCCTCCCCGCGCCCTCAGCGGATGTCCTTCACCTCATAGCCCTTCTCTTCCACGGCCTTCTTGAGCGTACTGTCGTCCACAGGCTTATCCAGCGTCACGATGGCAAGGTTCTTTTCGTGGCTCACCTTGGCTTCGCGCACGCCGTCCAGCGCCTCCAGCGCCTTTTTCACATTGGCCTCGCAATGGCCGCACATCATACCGGTAATCTGCATCGTCTTTTCCATGGTTCCTGTTTCCTCCTTTTTGTTTTCGGGTTCGAATGAGATCTCGAGGTTGGCGAGGCTGCGCCGCCTGTCGCGCTTCGCGTCGCGCAGCTTGAACAGGTTCAGCCGCAGCGCGTTGGATACCACGCAGAAGCTGGAAAGGCTCATCGCCGCCGCGCCGAACATGGGATTCAGCGTCAGCCCCAGCGGGATCAGCGCGCCCGCCGCCAGCGGGATGCCGATCGTGTTGTAGAAGAACGCCCAGAACAGGTTCTCGTGAATGTTCCGCAGCGTGGCGCGGCTCAGGCGAATGGCCGCGGGCACGTCGCTCAGGCGGCTCTTCATCAGCACCACGTCCGCGGCGTCGATGGCCACGTCCGTGCCCGCGCCGATGGCGATGCCGATGTCCGCGCGGGTGAGCGCCGGCGCGTCGTTGATTCCGTCGCCGACCATGGCCACCTTGCCGTACTCCTTCAGCCTGCGAATCACGCTTTCCTTGCCGTCCGGCCGCACGCCCGCGATCACCTGATCGACGCCCGCCTGCCTGCCGACGGCCTTCGCGGTGCGCTCGTTGTCTCCGGTAAGCATCACCACGTGAATGCCCATGTTGCGCAGCTCGCGAACCGCCTGCGGGCTATCCTCCTTGATCACGTCCGCCACGGCGATCATGCCGATATAGCTTCCGTTGGAAGTGAAGTACAGCGGCGTTTTGCCCTGTTCAGACAGCTCCGCCGCGCGCGCTTTTGCGTCCGCCGGAATCTCCGTCTGGCCGCTGATAAACGCTTCGTTTCCGCCGCACAGCTTCGCGTCTCCCTTTGTCGCCGTCAGGCCGTTGCCCGGCAGCGCCTGAAAGTCTGTTACGTTCTCGGACGCAATGCCCAGTTCCTCGCCCCTGTGGAGAATCGCCTTCGCCAGCGGATGCTCGCTCCGGCGTTCCAGCGCGCACGCCATGGAAAGCAGCTCCATCTCGCCGACGCCCGCCGCCGGAACGACGTCCGTCACCCGCGGCTCGCCGGACGTAATCGTACCCGTCTTATCCAGCGCCACGATGCGCACGCGCCCCGTTTCCTCCAAAGACGCCGCCGTCTTGAACAGGATGCCGTTCTTCGCACCCAGCCCGCTGCCGACCATGATGGCCACCGGCGTGGCCAGACCCAGCGCGCACGGGCAGCTGATCACCAGCACCGAGATGCCCCGCGCCAGCGCGAAGCCCACGGTTTTGCCCAGCAGAAGCCACACGACCGTCGTCACCGCGGCAATGGCGATCACCGTCGGCACGAACACGCCGGACACCTTGTCGGCGATCTTGGCAATCGGCGCCTTGGTGGCCGCCGCGTCCGAGACCATCTGGATGATCTGCGACAGCGTGGTATCCTCCCCCACGCGCGTCGCCCGGCACTTCAGGAAGCCGGACTGGTTCACCGTCGCGGCGGAAACCATATCGCCCGCCGTCTTTTCGACCGGCAGGCTTTCGCCGGTCAGCGCCGCTTCGTTCACGGCGCTCGCGCCCTCGATCACCGTGCCGTCCACCGGAACGCTCTCGCCGGGACGAACGACGAACACGTCGCCCTTCCGCACCTGCTCGACCGGCACCGTAACCTCCGCGCCGCCGCGCACCACGGTGGCCGTCTTCGGCGCGAGCTTCATAAGCCCCTTCAGCGCGTCGGTCGTGCGCCCCTTGGAGCGCGCTTCCAGCATCTTGCCAACGGTAATCAGCGTCAGGATCATCGCCGCGGATTCGAAGTAGAATTCCATCATATACTTCATCACCGCGTCCATATCGCCGCGAACCTGCGCGCCGGTCATGGCGAACAGCGCGTAGGTGCTGTACACAAACGCCGCCGTCGAGCCCAGCGCCACGAGCGTATCCATATTGGGCGCGCGGTGCCACAGGCTCTTAAAGCCGCTCACGAAGAACTTGCGGTTGATCACCATGATGGCGATCGTCAGAAGCATCTGCGTAAGCCCCATGGCCACGTGGTTGTCCGTGTAGAACGACGGAAGCGGCCAGTTCCACATCATGTGCCCCATGGAAAAATACATCAGCACGATCAGGAATCCCAGCGACCACACCAGCCGCCGCTTCAGCACGGGCGTGTCGTGATCCTCCAACGCTTCCTCCGCGTCCGCAGGATTCGCCTTCACGCCAGTCGCGCCCTTGAGCGACGCGTCGTAGCCCGCCGCGCGCACCGCCTCGATCACGGCCTCCGGCGTCGCGGTGCCCTCCACGCCCATCGAATTGGTCAGAAGGCTCACGGAGCACTCCGTAACTCCCTCCACCTTGGATACGGCCTTTTCCACGCGCGCGCTGCACGCCGCGCAGCTCATGCCGGCCACATTGTATTGCTTCATGCTTTCCCTTCTTCCCGCCCGAAACGGCGTTCATTTCATCAGCTTTTTCATGGTATCGAGCAGCTCATCCACCGCTTCGTCCCGCCCGCCGCGGATATCCTCGGTCACGCAGGTGCGAATGTGGCTGGCCAGCAGCTCGCGGTTAAACGCGTTCATCGCCGCGCTCACCGCCGCGGACTGCACCAGAATGTCCGGGCAGTATGCGCCGTTTTCCACCATGGCGCGGATGCCCCGAACCTGCCCCTCGATGCGGTTCAGCCGGTGAATCAGCTTCCGGTATTCCTCCGGCGAGCGCTCCTTTTTCCGCTTCGCGCACATGCAGCATTTTTCTTCCTGCGAATCCATGCTCCTCACGCTCCGTTCATATACCCCCTGTGGGTATTTGAATTATATACCCCGCCCCGGTATATGTCAACCCGTTCGCCGAAACTTCACAAGTATGCTGTCCCTGACACGGTTTCATCATTCCCGCGCGCGAAGAACGTTGAAAACGGCGCGGCAATATGGTATGATAAGCGCGGGAGATGAAACGAAATGAAAATATCCACCAAGGGTCGCTACGCGCTGCGCATGATGCTGGACATCGCCGCGCACCAGGGCGACGGCTACGTAACGCTGCGGGACATCGCCGAGCGACAGGCGGTTTCAAAAAAATATCTGGAGCAGATCGCGCTTCAGCTGACGCAGGCCGGCATGCTGCGCGCCATGCGCGGACAGCTGGGCGGCTACCGGCTGGCGAAGGCTCCGTCGGAATACACGGTTTTAAGTCTTTTGGAAGTGATGGAGGGCTCGCTCGCGCCCGTAACATGCCTCGAGCAGTCGCCGAACGCATGCGAACGCTGCGGCGACTGCCCGACACTGCCCGTGTGGCAGGGCTTGCACGATGTAATCTGTACCTATCTGAGCGGCATCACGCTCGAGACGCTTCTGCGTCAGTCGGAGAACAGCGGCGTGGAAAGATAACGGTCGCCGGTATCGGGAAGCAGGACAACGATCACCTTGCCTCGGTTTTCCGGCCTTTTGGCCAGCACCGTCGCCGCATGAAGCGCCGCGCCGGAGGAAATGCCCGCCAGCACGCCCTCCCGGCGCGCAAGCTCGCGCCCGGCGACAAAGGCGTCCTCATTTTCCACGGGAAGGATTTCGTCCAGAACCGCGCGGTTCAGCGTGTCCGGCACGAAGCCCGCGCCGATTCCCTGAATCTTATGCGGCCCGGAAGCGCCGCCGGACAGCACCGGCGAGCCCGCGGGCTCCACGGCGACGATGCGCACGGCGGGATTCTGTTCCTTCAGATATTCGCCCACGCCGGTCACCGTGCCGCCGGTGCCCACGCCGGCCACGAAGATATCCACCTTGCCGTCCGTGTCGCGCCAGATTTCCGGCCCCGTGGTCTCTCTGTGCGCGCGCGGGTTCGCCGGGTTCGTGAACTGGCCGGGAATGAAGCTGTTCTCCGTCTGCGCCGCCAGCTCCTGCGCCTTCGCAATCGCGCCCTTCATGCCCTTCGCGCCCTCCGTGAGCACCAGCTCCGCGCCGTAGGCACGAAGGAGACTGCGGCGCTCCACGCTCATCGTTTCCGGCATCGTGAGAATAATCCGATACCCCCGCGTCGCCGCGACCGCCGCCAGACCGATTCCCGTGTTGCCGCTCGTCGGCTCAATGATCACCGAACCCGGCTTCAGAAGCCCGCGGCGCTCCGCGTCGTCCAGCATCGCCCGCGCAATTCTGTCCTTCACGCTGCCCGCCGGATTCAGGTATTCCAGCTTGGCCAGAATCGTGGCCTCCAGCCCATGCGCCTTCTCATAATTCCCCAGCTCCAGCAGGGGCGTATTGCCAATCAGCTCCGTCGCCTTCTTATAAATCTTCATTTAAATTCTCCCCCTTTGTTTTCTATGCAAAAAAAGGAACGAGCGCATTCGCCCGTTCCTCTTCCGCATGATCCTTCCACCGCTACAGAGATTTCGCGCGCAGCAAAACGACATCCGGACAGAACAGGCGCCGGATGCGACAGCACACGTTCGTTCTTTCCGCCATCGTTATACCACACTTTCCCTATCGGTTTAGTAGTATTATATTCATCATCCCACTTCCTGTCAATCCTCTCATGCGTTAATTTTCAAAGGACGCGCCCATGCAAAGGGGACTGCCGCAGATACATATTCCGCAACAGTCCCCTTGCGCTTTTCAGCGATAGGCGGACGGTGGATTCTCATTCACGTCCCGATTCGTTTTCCTTCTTCCTCCGCTGGCGCTTCAGTTTCTTTATGCACACAGCAAACAGCGTGATATAGAACGGCACGACGCACACGGCAGTCAAAGCCCATTGCGCGAACGTAGCGCCCGGCTTCACATAGCGAACCTGAAGCCACACGGACAGAATGCACCAGACAGTCATACCGAAGAAGAACAGCACCTTCTTCACTTACCATTCCACCCTTTTACGCGTCCGGCTCAGTGCTTAACCGTATTTCTGGAAATACCCTTGATCTGCGCGATCACCCAGTCATAGCCGGAGTTCTCGATCACGGAGTTGCAATACGGGCAGCTCGCGAAGCGGTTCGCGTCCACGGGCGCGCCGCAGTTGGGGCAGTTCACGGTGCGCTCCGCGCCGATGTCCGCGCTGCGCTCCAGCGTCCACTCATACTGCATGTAGATCTCGTCGTTCTGGTCGCCGCGCACGATCTTCCCGTTTTTATCGGTAAGATAGTTCACAAACCGGGCGTTGATCGTGGCAAACAGGCGGTCGGGCACGCTGTCCTTGCCGGGACGGCAGCCGATCAGCTTCACATCCAGCACGCTCACGTGCTCCAAATGGCTGGTAATGCCCTTGTCCGTGAAGTCGCGCTTCAGCTGCGCGGCCATCTGCGCGTAGTACGGCGCCGTCAGAAGCGGCTCGACGGGCTTCAGATCGCCAGCGGCCCACGCCTCCTGCAGGCGGACGTACATATTGGACAGCTTTCCGGTAAACTCGCTCTCGCTGAAGTTCGCAAGCGCGCTGACCGGCTCGAGCGTGGAGGCGTCCACAGGCTTCGCACCCGCGGGCGACGCGCCCGACTTGCCCTTCTTCGAGCACGCGCTGATGATGAGCAGAACCACGACGACCACCGCGCCGACAATGACGCTTGGCGCGTCGGCATCGTCATCATAGCTGTCGCGATAATCGCTGCCGGAATAGCCGCTACTGTAGCTGTCGGACGATCCGCCGTAATCGGAGCCGCCCGAGAAATCGCCGAAGTCGGCGCGTCCCAGCGCGAACGCGAACAGGAAAAGAACCGCCAGCAAACACAAAACCCGTTTTTTCATCTGTAATCAGAAGCCCCCCGTCATGTGCTTTCACGCATATCATTGTACCAATCCGCCGTCCGTTTGTCAATGCAAAAAAGGCGGATTGTAATCAGCAAAGCGGATTGTAATCATCGGGCGGATATGCTATAATCCGGTTGACAACGCCAATCAGATCGGAGGAACCCATATGAGCTACAATCCGCAGACGGAAATGCTGCGCCGCATGGAACGCGCCGACTTTGCGTATCGCATCGGCGATAAAGAAACGCTTCCCGAATGGCAGACACGGGCGCGCGCCCGGCTGCTCGAACGGCTGGGGCTTCCGCTTGAGAAGGTCGCGCCGGAAACCCGAATCGAGTGGACGCGCGAGGAGGACGGATACACCGAAACGCGCTTCGTGTTCAAAAGCGAGAAGGACGTGTTTGTCCCCTGTCACCTTCTGCTTCCCTCCAATTCCTCTGGAGGAAAGCTGCCGCTGGTCATCTGCCTGCAGGGGCACTCCACCGGCATGCACATTTCCCTCGGTCGGCCGGTTTACCCCGGCGACGCGGAAAGCATTGCCGGCGACCGCGATTTCGCGCGTCAGGCCGTGCGCCGTGGACAGGCCGCGCTCGCGATTGAACAGCGCGGCTTCGGCGAATGCGGCGGAACGCCCAAGGGACCTGACTGCCATCAGGTCGCCATGCAGGCGCTGCTGCTCGGGCGCACGCTGATCGGCGAGCGCGTGTGGGACGTATCCCGCGCGATCGACGCGGTGTGTGAAGCCTTCCCGCAGATCGACGAAATGCGCATCGCTGTGATGGGCAATTCCGGCGGCGGCACGGCCACCATCTACGCGGCGGCGGTCGACGAGCGCATCACGGCGGCCATGCCCTCGTGCGCCATCTGCGGCTTTCTGCCCTCCATCGGCGCGCAGAAGCACTGCGTGTGCAACTATATTCCCGGCATAATGAAGGATTTCGACATGGCGGAGCTGTGCGGGCTGGTCGCGCCCCGGCCGCTGGTCATCGTCACCGGCCGCGAGGATCCCATCTTCCCGGCATGGTCGGCCACGGAACAATTCGAAATCGCCCGCGACCGCTATTACGCGCGCGCGAACGCGCAGAACCGCATCTGTCAGGTCATCGGCGAGGGCGGCCACCGCTTCTATGCCGAAGAGGGCTGGGCAGCCTTCGACCGCCTGACCGGCTGGAAGGAGTCAAAAAAATGAAACTGATTCTCTGCGGCGACATCGTACCCACCGCGGTGACCGTGCCCGCCTTTGACGCAAGCGACCTGAACGCGCTGATGGGTGATGCGCTGGACGTGCTGCGCTCGGGCGACTTCACCGTTGGCAATCTGGAATGCGCGCTCACGAACGGCGAAGAGCGTATCCGCAAGTGTGGCCCGCACCTGAAGGGACGCCCGGAATACGCGAAGGTGCTGCGCGAATGCGGCTTCACGCATCTGGGGCTGAGCAACAACCACGCGATGGACTACGGCATTCCCGGCTTCCGCGATACCGTTTCCGCGCTGGTGGACGCGGGGATCACGCCCTTCGGCTATGGCGAAAACGATCAGGATTCCCGCCGCGCGCTGTATCTCACGAAGGACGGCCTGACGGTCGCCATCGTGGCCGTGTGCGAGCACGAATACAGCTACGCGCTGCCGAATCGCTTCGGCGCGAACCCGTTCGATCCCTTTGACACCATGGACGACATCCGCAACGCCAGGGCGCACAGTGACCGCGTCGTCGTGATGTATCACGGCGGCAAGGAGCAGTGCGAGGTTCCCTCTCCGCGCCTGCGCAAGGCGTGCCGCGCGATGATCCGCGCCGGTGCCGACCTCGTGCTCACGCAGCACAGCCACTGCATCGGCTCCCGCGAATCGTATGAGGGCGGCGAAATCCTATACGGACAGGGCAATTTCAATTTTGTCGGCCATATCGACCACCCGCACTGGCACAGTGGCCTGATGTGCGTGCTCACTGCGACCAAAACCGACATGCACGTGGAATATCTTCCCGTTGTCACCACTGAAACCGGTATAACGCTGGCACATGGCGACGAAAAATCCGCCATTCTGGAAGCCTTCCGCGCCCGCAGCCGCGCCATCTGTGACGAGCAGGAAGCTCTGCGCCTCTGGGAAGCCTTCTGCACCGCCGATAAGCAAAGCTACTACCTGACCTGCGTCCGCAACGGCTTCATCGACGAATCCGATCCCACCGGCTTCGACCAGCTCTTCCCCCACTACCTCGACTGCGAAGCCCACCTCGACGTCTGGCAAACCCTCTTCAAATCATGGCATAGAACCTGACCCTCAAAAACGGAGCCTCTTCCCACGCAAATGAGACGGCTCCGTTTTCTATTCCACTTCGCCCGCGCGTTCGCTCATGGTCTCGCGCAGGTTTTCGAGAAAGGCGAAGGTCAGGTGGAAGGCGGGCTGGGCGAGGGCTTGGGCGCGGCGGGTGAAGAACGCGCCGGAGGCGAAGGCGAGGTCATTTTCCACCTCGCGCAGCATTGTGCCGCCATCGGGCGAGGGCTTCTGAGCGAGGTCGCGTGCGTCGTAAATCGGCTCTCCGGCCTGAACGGCGTAGGCAATCGAGCGGCACAGGCCGACGCTGCCGATCATGTCCAGCTTATCGGCGTCGAACAGGATTTTTTCCTCAAGGCCGCCGTTCGCAGCCATTTCCCGCGAGCTGTGCGCGGCGATAATCTGCGACACGCGCGCAGCAAACGCTTCGCTCCATCCGTTTTCCACAAGGAACGTCCGCGCCTTCTCCGCGCCGACGGCGGCGTGCGGCCGGGAAGGATTCTCGATCTGCTCCCTTCGCCCGATGTCGTGCAGAAGACAGGCGCAGAAGAGCGCTTCCTCGTCCACGCCCTGCTCCGTCCGGGCAATGTCGCGCGCCGCGTTTGTGACGCGGAAAATGTGATCCTCCGCATGCGTCGCGTCGCCAATGTTCTCTCGCATGCAGTTTAAAAGAAGGGTCTTTTCCCTGTCCGTCATATATGTTGCACCTTCTCACGCAAAAGGGGAACCCCGCGGGATTCCCCTGTCCGTTATTTGTGATAGAGCTTACTGACCTCGTAGACCGGCTCGCAGCTTACGTTCACGCCCAGCCGCTTATAGATTTTTTCGTCCACCGCGGACGGAATCACGGAGAAGTGCGCGTTCAGGCCGCGCAGCTTTTCCAGCTGCTTCTGGGCGAGCGCGGCATTGGGGTCGGACACGGCGCTCACGCACAGCGCAACGAGCATCTCGTCGGAGTGCAGGCGCGGGTTATGGTGGCCGAGGTTCTGCGTTTTCAGCTTGGTAATCGGCTCAATTACCGTCGGGGATATCAGGTCGACCTCCTTATCGATTCCGGCCAGCGCCTTGAGCGCGTTCAGCATCAGCGCGGCGGACGCGCCGAGCAGCGAGCTGGTCTTGCCGGTAATCACGCGGCCGTCCGGCAGCGTCATGGCGGCGGCAGGCGCGCCGGTCAGCTTTTCCTTCAGGAGCGCCGCGCCGATGGCCGGGTTGATCTCGGACGTGATGCCCGCCTGCTTCATGATCAGCTCCAGCTTGCGCACGACGTCCGTATCGCCGCCGCCCTTTTTCAGCGCTACCTGCGCGTCATAATAGCGGCGCAGAATCTCGAGCTTGGACGCTTCGCAGCAGGCCTCGTCGTCCACAATGCAGAAGCCCGCCATATTCACACCCATGTCGGTGGGAGACTTATAGGGCGAATTCCCCTGTATCATTTCGAACGTGGCGTTCAGCACCGGGAAGATTTCAACGTCGCGATTGTAATTGACCGTCGTCTGGCCGTAGGCCTCCAGATGGTACGGGTCGATCATGTTCACGTCGTTCAGGTCGGCGGTGGCGGCCTCGTAGGCGAGGTTCACCGGGTGCTTCAGCGGCAGGTTCCAGACGGGGAAGGTTTCAAACTTGGCGTAGCCGGAAGCAATGCCGCGGTGATAGTCGTGGTAAAGCTGGCTCAGGCAGGTGGCCATTTTCCCGCTGCCGGGACCCGGCGCGGTCACGACCACCAGCGGGCGCGTGGTTTCGATATAGTCGTTGCGGCCGTAGCCGTCTTCGCACACGATATTTTTCACGTCGGAGGGATAGCCCGCGATGGGATAATGGCGATAACAGCGAATGCCCAGCGACGACAGCTTTCTGCGGAAGCGATCCGCGCCCGGCTGGCCGGCGTACTGCGTGATGACCACGCTGCCGACGTACAGACCCGCGCCGTGGAACGCGTCCGTCAGGCGCAGCACGTCGTCGTCATAGGAGATGCCCAAGTCTCCGCGGCGCTTGTTCTTCTCAATGTCGTTCGCGTTGATGACGATGATGATTTCCACCTGACTGCCAAAGGAGCGCAGCATGCGCATCTTGCTGTCCGGCGCGAAGCCGGGAAGCACGCGCGAGGCGTGATAGTCGTCAAACAGCTTTCCGCCGAACTCGAGATACAGCTTCCCGCCGAACTCGGCAATGCGCCTGCGGATGCGTTCGGACTGAAGCTCGATATACTTGTCGTTGTCAAAACCGATGCGGGACATGGGCATCTCTCCGTTTCAAGGCTTCTCGCCGGAATTATTTGGTGAAGAACAGAATACCAAGGCAGCCGGGGCCGCAGTGGCTGGCCACGGTGCAGCCGGCGGTGGTGAAAAGAATTTCCTTGAAGGGATAGCATTCCAGAATGGTCTTACGCACGGCTTCCACCGTTTCGTCTAACGCGCTGGATGCGGTGATGAAGATGCGATCCAGCTCCACGTCGGAGACCTCCTTCAGGCGCTCGCGCACGTATTCGCACAGCACGGCGTTCATCTTGCCGCGATACTTCCTGTGCACGTCCATCTTGCCGTCCTTCACCTCAATGCACAGGCGCAGCTTCAAAAGCCCGGCGGCGAAAGCGACGACGGAGGAGCAGCGGCCGCCCTTGGCCAGATACTCCATCGTGTCCAGCACGAAGGAGACGTTCAGGCGCTGCTTCTTCTCGTCCAGAATCGCCTGAATTTCCGCGCCGCTCCTGCCTTCCTGCGCCAGCAGCGCCGCTTCGATGGCCAGATGGCCGGAGCCGGAGGACAGGTTCAGGCTGTCGACCGGATACACATGCCCCAGCTCCTCAGCCGCCGCGCAGGCGTTCTGATAGCAGGCAGAAAAATGGCTGGAAATGTTGATGTGCACGACCTCGCAGCCCTGCTCCACAAACGGCTTCCACAGGTTCACATAATCGTCCACGGAAACCGCGGCGGTCTTGGGCAGCTCGCCCGTCTCCTGCACCTTCTGAAACAGGGTCTCGGTGTCGATGGTGACGCCGTCCCTGTATTCGCCATCGCCAACGCGGATGTACAGCGGCGCGACGTGAATGTCGTATTTCTGATAAAGCTCCGGCGTGAGATCGCAGGTGGAATCACAGGTTACGATGACTTTTCCCATACTTGTTTCCTCTTTCTTTTACGCGTTTTTGACGGCGATGGCTTCGATTTCGATCTGCGCGCCCTTCGGCAGGCGGGAAACCTCGCAGCACACGCGCGCGGGGTAGTTCGGCGCGAAATAGCCGTCGTACAGCGTATTGACGCGGCCAAAATCGTCCAGATTGGTCAGATATACCGTCGTCTTGACGACGCTGTTCATCGTCAGACCCAGTTCGCCCAGAATCGTCTGAAGGTTTTTAAGCACCTGCACGGTCTGTTCCTCGATGCCGCCCTCGGCGAGCGCGCCGGTTTCGGGTACCAGCGGAATCGTGCCGGACACGTACACGGTGTCTCCGACGGTCACGCAGGTGGAATACGGGCCCACCGCGGCGGGACCCTTGCGGGTATTGAAGCATTCCTTCATGGCTGACGTACTTCCTTTCTGAATCAGGGCTTGTGAACGCCGACCCAGTAGGTGTCGCGTTCACCGCTGTAGTAGTCTTCGGATACGAGCTCGCGCTTGACCTCTTCGCCCGTGTTCCAGTCGTAGAACACGCGTTCCAGCTTGCTGCGGCGACCCAGCTTGCCTTCCTTCTTGAGCTTGTACTCGTCGGTATAGTAGGCGTATTTGCCGCTTTCGTCCTTCACATAGGTGACGGCGGTGTTTTTGATGTCGTTCTGCAGGATGGTGGACACCAGCTCGATGCGGTAGTCCGGCCGCCTGCCATAGATCATCACCGTCGCCGCCTCGCTGGTGACGGAGGTGTAGATGTAAATGGTGTAATCAGTGTCGTTGCAGAACACGAAATCGTCGGCGGCGTCCTCGCTGACGGTTGCGTCCATGCTCGCTTCGCAATAGGCGACGACCATGGTGTGATTATGCCGCTCCACAATGGTCATGCCCGCCTTCAGAAGCGGCGGATACAGCGTGCTCGAGGCCTGACACACGCCGCCGCCGATGCCGGTGGTAACGGACGCGCCATAGTAGACGGTCGCTTTCAAATAGCCGTTCAGCTCGGTGCGCGAGCCGACCACCTCGTTAAAGGACACCGTTTCCCCCGGCTTCACGGCGAAGCCGTTGAAATTGCTCAGCGCCAGCCGCACGTTGTTGCGGCGGTTGGAGGCGCTGCCCTCCATGCTGGTGGAATAGGTTACGATCAGCTGCAGGCCGTCCTCGGCGTTGGACGAGGAAACCGACGCGTGCTTGACCTTCACGGGCAGCGGAATCGTTTCATCCCCGCCGTACAGAATGGCGTTGACCAGCGTCTGCTTCAGCGCCCCCGAATCAAGCTCCCGTCCGTCTTGCGAGTCCGAAAGCACCACCGGCTTGGTCGCGGTGATCACCACGTCCGCGTCCACTGGCGCGATGTACAGCTCCGAAGCGATGCTCTCGATGTACGCGTCCAGCTTCTCCTCGCTGTAGGTGTATTCGGTATACAGCTTCTGCGGCGAATAGCGCAGGGAAAGCATCGTGTTGCTGCGGGTGCTGCTGCTGCCGGTATGACCGAGATTCCACGCCTTCTCAAGCACCGTGTCGGCGTTGATCTTCGCGCCGACCTGCTTGGGCGTGAACGACCATGTGCGGCCTTCGTAGGTCAGCGTATACTGGCGGTCGGTCAGGTTTCGGGCATATTCCCTGAGCATCGATTCGCCCTCCTCGCGCGTGTACACGGACATATCCACGTCGTTGATATATACGCCCTCGCAGTAATAGCGGTCGCTCGTCCCGCCTCCGCGGCGCACGAGCACAAAAATCACCACGACGGCAATAATCAGCGCGACGGCAAAAAGCGGATTGCCGAACAGCTTCGACATGCCGGAGGGCGCGCGCCTGCGCGGCGGCTGAGCCGGCCTGCGCACGGGCTGCGCCGGTCTGCGCGTCGGACGCTGTGGTTGGCGGTATGGAGTTTGAGGGCGCTGTCTTCTCATCTGTGACATATATTCTCCTCCATATTGAGCATTATACACGATTCCGTGCGAAAACAGAAGAGGAAAAGCGAAATGGATAAGTTAAGAGTATGCGGGAAAACGGTGTCAAAGGGTTCCATGTTAATTTTAAAATTACTCTTTAGAAGAAACGGCGTTTTCATTTTTGGCTGGTATAATGGGTTCACACTGAAGAGCGGGAGTTGATTTAATTGATTCTCTGGGACGGAGCTCGAAGAGTATTAAAGGGAAACCTGCATGTGCATACCACGCTTTCGGACGGCAAGCGCACGCCGGACGAAGTGCGCGCGCTGTATCGCTCGCACGGCTATGATTTTCTGGCCATCACCGATCACCGCAGAGTGACGACCGAAACCGCCATGGTGGACGGGCTTCTGTCCATCCGCGGCATTGAATTTGACTTCAACCTCACCGGACAGGTGATTCACATCGTCGGCATCGGCGTGCCGGAGGAGGTCGCGCAGACCGTCACCTACGGCTCCGCGCCCCAGCGCGCCATCGACGAAATCAACCGTCTGGGCGGCGTGCCGGTTCTGGCGCATCCCGCCTGGTCGCTGAACACGCCGGACGTAATCTGCGCCCTGCGCGACATTTCCATCTCCGAAATCTACAACACCGTTTCCGGCCTGCCGTGGAACGCCGACCGTGCCGATTCTTCCGGCATTCTGGACATCTGTGCTGCGATGGGACACGCGAAGAATCTGGTCGCCTCCGACGACGCGCATTTCTATAACGGCGACGCCTGCCAGAGCTGGACGATGGTCGCCAGCGAGGAAAACACCGAGGAAGCCATCAAGGCCGCGCTGCGCCGGGGCGATTTCTACGCCACCCGCGGCCCGGAATTCAAGCGCATCGAGTTCGACGGCCACACCGTTTCCGTGGACTGCTCCGCCGTGCGCACCGTGTGGTTCCCCTCCGAGCTTCCATGGGGCTCCGGCCGCGTGTTTACCGGCGAAAACCTGACGCACGTGGAATACCCAATCAGTGAGCTCAACCGCCGCTTCGTGCGCGTGGTGCTCGAGGACGAAAACGGCAAGCGCGCGTGGTCGAACCCGATCGTGCTGGACAAATAAACCTTCCTATAATTAGACGCGCCCCGCGGCGAACAGCCGCTGCGGGGCGCGTCTTCATATAGTATTATGATTGATTATTTGCCGCGGAAACCGGCGTCGCCATCAAAGAACAGTGCCAGCGTGCCGGGACCCACGTGGGAACCGGTGACCGGCTCATAGACCACAGTCATGATCTCGCGCGGCGGAAGCGTCTTTTCGATCAAACTCTTCAGGAAGGCGGCGTCCTCCGGACAGTCCGCGTGCGCGATGCCAATCGTCTGCGTTTCCGGCGAAACGACGTGCTCGGCATATTGCGCCGCCAGCTCGCGGATGGACAGCTTGCGGCCGCGGGTGCGCGCGAAGCAGACGATTTTTCCCTCCGTGTCGCCCTTCAGAAGCGGCTTGATGCCCAGCACCGTGCCGATGATCGTTTTGATCGCGGACAGGCGGCCGGTGTGGCGCAGGTATTTCAAGTCGTCCACCGTGAATACCTGACACATGGTGTGCCGCTCTTCCATCAGGCGCTCATAGCACGCGTCGACGTCCAGCCCCTCGTCGCGGTAATCGGCGGCGCGAACCGCCTGCAGGCCCTCGCCCAGAGACGCGCTCAGCGTGTCAACCAGCCGAATCTTCCGCTCCGGAAAGCGCTCGCGGAGCGTCTGCGCCGCCATTTCGGCCGACGCGTAAGAACCGCTGATGCCTGAGGACATGCCCACGAACAGCACATCCTGCCCCTCCGAAAGCGGCTTTTCCATATGATCGATATATACCTGCGGCGGAATCTGCGCGGTCTGCACCTTCGTGCCCTCGCGCATGGCCTCATAAAACGCGTGCCCGTCAAAATTTTTCGTGTCCGCCGCGTACTCCACGCCGTCCTTCGTATAGGTGAAGGAAACCGTTTCGATCTTCCGCGCGGCCAGAACCTCCCCGCTCAGGTTGGCGGACGTATCCGTAAAAATGCAGAACATTGCAAGCGCCTCCATACAATCTTGTGTTCAATATTAGATTAGCACATCTCAGACGCTATGTCAACCGAAAATGCGCAAAAGTTAACTTTTCTTCTCCGATTTTCGGTGCTATAATCATCAGCGAAGGGAGATTGGTTGATGTCTTACGATAAAGAGCTGATTGCCGGAAAGCTCCGGCGCTGGGAAAAGTATCTGGAGCGCTTCTGGCTGCCGGAATGGAAGGAACTCCCCGATCTGGGTCTGTATATGGATCAGGTGGTAAAGCTTTTGCAGGACTATCTGGACTACATGCCGCCGGAGATGAAGGACGGGCAGACCATCACTGCCGCCGCCATCAACAACTACGTGCGCATCAAGGTCATGCCGGAGCCACAGAAAAAGCGCTACTACCGCGTGCACATCGCCTACCTGATTATCATCTGCACGCTGAAGCAGAGCCTGAGCATCGCGTTTATTCAGAAATTCATCCCCCTCGGACTCTCCGAGGACGAGGTGCGCGCGGTCTACGAGAAATACGCGCTTCAGCACCGGAAATCGGCGGAGTACTTTGTGAATCAGGTGCGGCTCGCCGCGGCCGACCTGCTCGACCACCGGCTGACGACGGAAATGGCCGTGAGGGAAACCGACGAGCTGATCGCCATGTCGGCGGTCATCAGCGGTTTCTCCGGACTTCTGGCTGAAAAGCTTCTGATGCTGGAAGGCAAGACACTGGAAAACGGCGGCAGCATCGAAACGGAGCGGAGCGGCAAATATTAGCTGTCTTTGGAACCCTCCCGAAGTCCCGCGCGTCTATCCTTCGTGGGCGGCAAAAGCCCGCCCCTGAAAGGATGATTTGACATGAAAAAACTGTTTGCGATGCTTCTCGCGCTGGCAATGGCGCTGTCGTGCGCGTCGGGCGTAGCCGAAACGGCCGCGGAACCCGAAACGTGGTATTCGCTGAACGAAAGCGAAGAGATCGTAACCGTGCGCCTGCCCGCCAACGCGACGACCGGCTATGAATGGACGTATGAAATTTCCGACCCTGCGAAGCTGGAAGTCGTTTCCGCCGAGTACATACCGGACGAAAACAGGGAGCGGCTGACCGGCGTGGGCGGAACCTACGTGGCTTCCTTCCGCGGCACATTCGAGAAATTCGGCTTCGCATCCGTGAAGTTCACCTATGCCCGCTCCTTTGAGACGGACGGCGACCGGCTCGTCCGCACGCTCTACCTGTTCGTGGTCGAAAACAACCAGCTTCAGGTCGTCCCGTGGTATGAGCTGAGCGCCGAAAACAAGGTGCTCACCGTTCGGCTGGACAGCGCGCAGGGCGATAAGGGCGGCAGCTGGCTGTTCTCCTGCTCGAATGACAGCCTTGAGCTTCTGACGATGGAAACCATCGAAAACGAGAACAACGAACAATGGGTCGCCAGCTTCGCCAGCCTTTCCGGGCACACCGGCGACGTCTCCATCAAAATCGTTCACATTCCCGCCGGACAGAGCGACCCGGACGATACGCGCGAGCTGAAGCTGACCGTTAGCGACGACGCTGCCCTGTCCATACTCTGCGACTGACAACCGACGTTCAACTCGACAATCTATAAAAACCGGCGCATGTGCGGAAGCGCTCTCCCGAAAGCCGCTTCCGATACATGCGCCGGTTTTTTTATCGTTTCATCCTCTCGCGGAAGGAATCCGCATTTTATCGGCCGAAGGCGCTCTGAATGCCGTTCAGGAGTCCCTGCGCCAGCTTCATCTGATACTCATCCGTGTTCAAAAGCGGGTCTTCCACCCTGCTGCTCAGGTAGCCCATCTCGATCATCAGCGCCGGCACCGTGCTGTAATTCAGGCTCATATAATTGTAGCTCTTATGCGTGCCCTCATTCTTCGCTCCGGTCGCGGCGAGCATGCCGTTCTGCAACTCGCGGGCAAACGCCGCGCTTTCGCTTACCCAGTTGCCCTTTGCGCGGTAATACGTCGAAATGCCGCTGACGTCCGGGCTTCCCGAGCCGTCGCAATGCAGGTTCAGCGCCAGATCGCAGCCGGCGTTATTCATGATGGTGGAGCGCTGAATGTTCGTGAGCTTCACGTCGTTGGATCGCCGAATCATGACGACCTGCGCGCCGTTTTCCACCAGCAGCTTTTCCAGCTTCAGCGAAATCTGCAGCGTGATCACGTACTCCTCCGTCCGGGAGAACTTTCCGCGCGTACCCGACTTATTGGCGGCGCTCGTTTTCGAACTGCCGGGCTCGATGGGATACTGCGTGTTGTTCGGCGTTTTCTGATGTCCCGCGTTCACGCCGATCACCAGTCCGCTCAGAGGCTTCGTGTTCTCGCCGACCACGTGAATCTTCGCGATTTCCTTTACGCCGGACGCTCTCGTGGACGTCGCTGTAAGCACCGCGTCGCCGGACGCATGGCAGATAAACGCGCCGTTTTCGTCCACCGACACGATCTCGGGCGCGCTGCTCGAATAGATCAGCGTCTTGTCGGACGTGTTGGCCGGGGAGAATGTGCATTCCAGCTGCCCTTCGTCGCCGGGATTCATCGTCCAGTACCGCTTTTGAATCAGAATGCGCTTCGGAAGATATTCGTTTACGGTGACGGTGCACTTGGCCGTTTTGCCGTTTTCGCTCTTCGCCGTGATCGTGCATTTTCCCTTGGCGAGACCGGTCACAAGGCCGTTTTCGTCCACCGTCGCAACCTTCTTGTTGGAGGACGACCACGTGATCAGTGTGTGCGCCGCGTTCTTGGGCAAATACGTCGCGGTCAGCGTCTTCTGCTCGTACAGACTGAGCGTAAGCGATGTGCGGTTCAGCTTCACCTGCGTCACGGGGTTGTACACCGTAACCGTGCACTCGGCAATGACGCCGTTGTCCGTCTTGGCGCGAATCACCGCCGTGCCGGCCTTCAACCCCTTCACCACGCCGCCCGACGTCACGGACGCAACCTTCGGGGACAGCGACGTCCACTTTACCTTCTTCTCCGTCGCGTTCTCGGGCAGGTATTCCGGCTTCAGCGTCAGCGTTTTTCCGCGGGCAAGCTCCGCGCTCTCCGGAATCCGCACCTCCTCCACGGGAATGACGACCCACACGGTGATGGTCGCCGTCTTCTTGTTGTGAAGCTTCGCCGTGATCTTGGTCTTTCCGAGACTATGGCCGCTGACAACGCCGTTTTCATCCACCGTCGCAATGTCGGTGTTGGCGCTCGTGAAGGTGACCGTCCAGCGGTTGCTGCCCGCGGGGCCGAACGTCGGCTTCAGCACGGACGTGCCATTGATGGGCACCTTGATTTGCTTGCTTTTGAAGGAAATGGTGGTCGCCTTCTGCGTGACGGTCACCTGAACCGTCGCCGCAACGCCCTGGTCGGTCGTCAGCGTAACGGTCGCGTCGCCGGGCTTCAGCGCCTGCACCAGTCCCGATTTGCTGACGGAAACCGCCTTGCCCGTCGCCTTCCACGTCAGGCTCTTCGCCTCGGCGTTTTCCGGGAAGAACACCGGCTTCAGCTGAAGCTTGCCCTTGACCGGAATCTCCGTCGACTCGGGAAGCTCGATTCGCTCAATCGGAACCAGCACCTGCACGGTGCAGGAGGCCTTCTTGCCGCCGGTCGTCACCGCGGTAATCGTGGTCGTGCCCTTCTTCAGGCCGGTCACGTTACCGCTCTGGTCTACGCGGGCGATTTCCTCGTCGACGCTGCTCCACTTAAGTCCATCTAATGAAGCCTTCGCGGGCTGCACCTTCAAAGCGAGCGTCTGCGTTTCGCCCTCATACAGCGAATACTTTTTCGCCTTAAAGGCAATCGACTTCACGTCCTCGGTAACGCAGATCAGGCACTGCGCCGCAAGTCCCTTATAGGTGACGGTAATCACCGCGTCGCCGACCTTCGAACCCGTGATCTTTCCGCGCGTGTCCACCGTGGCCGCGCGGGAGCTGCTCTTGTAGCGGGGGAACGTCACATTTACCTTTTTGCCCTTATAAGTAACCGTCAGAGTCTTCGTGCCCCTCGGCGCGAGTCCGGCAGCCGAGAAATTCAGCATGAGGTCTTCGTCCGACGGGAAAATCACCACGCCCTTAGGCGCGACGCGGAAATGCTCCGTCAGGTTGTCGATCGTCAGCGGCTCGCCGTCCACGGTCACGTTCACAAAGGTGACTGTTCCGGAGATGATGCCGATTCTCCCCGTGAAACCCTTCTGGCGCACATAGTCCACATCGGAAATCGTGCCGCTCTTCAGCGTGATGAGCGACGAAATCAGACACTCGTTCTCCTTCGGCTCCTCCGCCTCGCCGGGCGTAGCCTCTCCCGGCGTTGCTTCCCCGGGCGTGGCTTCCCCGCTGGGTTTGCCAGCTTCTCCGGGCGTGGCTTCCCCGGGCGTGGCTTCGCCGCTGGGTTTGCCAGCTTCCCCGGGTGTGGCTTCGCCGCTGGGTTTACCCGTTTCGCCGGGCGTAGCTTCCCCGCCGGGTTTACCGCTCTCACCGGGCGTAGCTTCCCCGCCGGGCTTGCCAGTTTCGCCGGGCGTGGCTTCACCGCTGGGCTTGCCAGTCTCGCCGGGCGTGGCTTCACCGCTGGGCTTGCCAGCTTCGCCGGGCGTGACTTCGCTGCTCGGCTTGCCGGTCTCTCCGGGCGTGACTTCGCTGCTCGGCTTGCCGGTCTCTCCGGGCGTGGCTTCGCTGCTGGGCTTACCCGTCTCGCCGGGCACGCTTTCGCCGCCGGACGTATTTTCTCCGCCGGAAGCGCCTTCGCCATTCGAGGAACCTTCCCCGCCGGAAGCGCCCTCACCATTCGAGGAACCTTCCCCGCCGGATGCGCCTTCGCCATTCGAAGAACCTTCGCCGCCGGAAGCGCCGTTGCCATTCGAGGAACCTTCTCCGCCGGAAGCGCCTTCGCCATTCGAAGCGCCCTCCCCGCCGGAAGACTCTCCCTTCGCGGGCGCGGCCTCCTGCGGTTCCTTTTCCGTTTTCTTTTCCTCTGCCGCTTCCTCAGCCGAAACCGGATTTTCCGGCTCTGCCGATGTCACGGAACACAGCCCCATCTCGCACAACAGCAGCAGCGCGACGATCAGGCATAATACACGCTTCACGCGCATTCCCCCTTTTGTTCTTAGTATAATGAAGCACATGCGTTCTGTCAATATCCACCATGGGAATTTGAGCGGAAGGCACACAAAAACAGGATGAATTCTCACCCATCCCGTTTTGCGTGCGGCGCGGTCAGACCATGTAGCCGCCCTCGGCTTCCACCGCCATGCGCGCGGCGAATGCCTTATTGAATTGAACGCGCTCATCGTAAACGCGTTTCGCTTCCTCAAAATTCAGAAGTGCGCGATGCTGCTCCGTCTGCGCCGGGAACTCATCGGAATAGAAGGAAAGATCCTCTATCATCTGGCTGTCCGCGTGCGCGCAATAGTGAAAATTGAGCCACACCTCGACGGTGCCGTAATGGTCGATGATGTCCGCGTCCTGCAAAAGCTGCGCCCATAAATCCCATTTGCCGGTACCCGGCGCGCGGTGGTTATGCGCGTATACCAGTCGGGAAACCTCCTCGATTTCGTCCGGCGTCAGCTCGTCCCTCAGCAGAAAGCGCACCATCTCCGCGCCGGTCTGCCCGTGCTCGCCGATGCCCTTGCCCACGTCGTGAAACATGGCGGCGCAGCGCAGAAGATCGTCGTGGGAAGCGTCGTCCGTCACGCGGCGGCGAAGCTCAATCGCGCCGCGCGCTACGCGCTGCCCGTGCGCGTAGATGAACCCTGTCTCGCGCTCCGCATGCGCTCTGCGCATCAGATATTTCTTCGCGAGCGCGGCGATTCGTTCTACGTTCACAGGCTCTCCTCCTGCGCGTTGCACATCGCGCAGGCAATCTTCGCGCCCAGACGGGCGTTGTTCAGCACCAGCTGAATGTTGCTTTCCAGACTGCGGCCGCCGGTCATCTTCTGAATGTGATCCAGCAGATACGGCGTGAGCGCCTTGCCCTTGATGCCCAGCTCGTTCGCGTCGCGAATCGCCTGATCGATGGTCTTGTTGATCTCGTCCGGATCCATCGCATACTCATGCGGAATCGGGTTGGTGATCAGCATGCCGCCGTTCATGCCCAGCTCCATCTTCGCCATAAACGCGGCGGCGATTTCCTCCGGCGTGTCCAGCCGGTAGTCCACCTTCAGGCCGCTGCGGTCGGTGTAGAACGCGGGCAGCTCCTCGGTCTGATAGCCGATGACCGGCACGCCCTTGGTTTCCAGATATTCCAGCGTCAGACCCAGATCGAGAATCGACTTGCAGCCCGCGCAGACGACCATCACGTTCGTGCGCGCCAGCTCCTCAAGGTCGGCGGAAATATCCATCGTGACCTCCGCGCCGCGATGCACGCCGCCCACGCCGCCGGTGGCGAACACGGAAATGCCCGCCAGCTCCGCGCCGATCATCGTGGTCGTGACGGTCGTCGCGCCGTCCATGCCCTTGGAAAGCAGCACGGGCAGGTCGCGGCGGCTCGCCTTGGGAACCTTCAGACCCGTCTTTCCCAGATATTCAATGTCCTCGCGCGTCGCGCCCACGACGAGCTTTCCGCCGATCACGCACACCGTCGCCGGAACCGCGCCGTTTTCGCGCACGGTCTTCTCCACCAGCAGCGCGGTTTCCACGTTCTTGGGATACGGCATACCGTGCGAAATGATCGTGCTTTCCAGCGCTACCACGGGCTGATTGCTCTGAAGCGCTTCCTTCACTTCCTCGGATACGCGCAGATACTGCTCAAACATCTTTCATTTCCTCCGTCTTCAGTTCATGTCCGGCGTTTCGCCCTCAGGCTTCAGCCGCAAAAGATAATCGTACACGCTGCGCCACGCGCCCAGCTTCCAGCCGACGTTCTCATACCGGCCGACGGCCTCGAAGCCCAGCTTTTCAAACATCCGCTCGCTGCGCGGATTGGGATGCACGATGACCGCCATCGCGGTGAAATACCGCGGGTCGGCCTTCAGGCGCGAAAGCAGCTCTCGAACGAGCGCCTCGCCGCGCCCCGCGCCGCGAAACGCTTCGTCCATATACACGCTCAGCTCCACCGTGGGACGATACGCCCGGCGCTCATGGAACGCCCCGGCATACGCGTAGCCGACGACGCGCCCGTCCTCCTCCATCACCAGATAGGGATACGCCTTCAGGTGCTCGACGATGCGCGAACGCATCTCCGCTTCATCCGGCGGCACGGTTTCAAACGTCACGGCCGTGTTTTCCACGTAGGGTCGATAGATTTCCGCCACGCGCGCGGCATCCTCCGGCGTGGCTTCACGAATCCGGCTCACACCTCACCGGCCTCCTGCTTCGCCTTGTAATCGGCGATGGCCGCGTGCAGCGCTTCCTCGGCCAGCACGGAGCAATGCAGCTTAACCGGCGGCAGGCCGCCCAGCGAATCGGTCACCATCTTGTTGGTGATCTGAAGCGCCTCGTCAATCGTCTTGCCCTTCACCATTTCGGTCGCACGGCTGGAGGTGGCGATTGCCGCGCCGCAGCCGAAGGTTTTGAACTTCACGTCCACGATGACGTTGTTTTCCACCTTGATGGAAATCTGCATGATGTCGCCGCATTTGGCGTTTCCGACCGTGCCCACGCCGCTGGGATTCTCAACCTCACCCACATTGCGCGGATTCATGAAATGATCCATTACCTGCTCGGTATACATGTTTTTCTCTCCTTTATTGCTTCTCGGCATGATAGAGCGGCGACATGGCGCGCAGGCGCTTCACAATTTCAACCAGCGTCTCCACAACCGTGTCTACCTCTTCCATGGTGTTTTCCTCGTTCATTGTAAGACGCAGGGAGCCGTGCGCGACTTCGTGCGGCAGGCCGATGGCCAGCAGCACGTGCGACGGATCCAGCGCGCCGCTGGTGCACGCGGAGCCGGACGAAGCGGCGATGCCCTTCAGATCCAGACTCAGAAGCAGGCTCTCGCCCTCGATATAGCGCACCGACACGTTCACGTTTCCGGGCAGGCGGCGCTTCGCGTCGCCGTTCAGGCGCGTTTCGGGAATGCGCGCGAGGATTTCTGAAATCATATGGTCGCGCATCCCGGTCAGCTTTGCGTTGTGCGCGTCGATGTCCGCCGTGGCAAGCTCGATCGCCTTGCCCAATCCCACGATGGACGCGAGGTTTTCCGTGCCCGCGCGCTGCGTGCGCTCCTGCGCGCCGCCGCGAATCAGCCGCTCAATGTGCACGCTGTTTTTCATATACAGCGCGCCCACGCCCTTCGGCGCGTGGAATTTATGGCCGGACAGTGACAGAAGGTCGATGCCCATCGCCTTCACGTCGATTTTCACGCTGCCGATCGCCTGTACGGCGTCGGTGTGGAACAGCGCGCCCTTCGCGTGCGCCATGCGGGCGATTTCCTCAATCGGCTGAATCGTGCCGATTTCGTTGTTCGCCGTCATGACCGACACGAGGAACACGTCCTCCGTGATCGCCTTTTCCATTTCGTCCAGCTTCACGATGCCGAACTCGTCCACCGGCACGTAAACGACCTTGAAGCCCTCTTTTTCAAGCTGCTCCGCCGTGTGCAGAATGGCATGGTGCTCGATCGTCGTGGTAACCATCGTCCTGCGCGTGTTGCCCCTGGCATAGGCCGCGCCGCGCAGCGCCCAGTTGTCGGACTCGGTGCCGCAGCCGGTAAAGTAGATTTCGCGGCTGTCGGCATTCAGCGCGGCGGCCACCTGCCGGCGGGCTTCCTCTACCGCGCGGCGGCTCTCGCGGCCGAACGAATGCACGGACATGGGGTTGCCAAACTTCTCGCAGAAATACGGCTTCATCGCCTCAAATACCGGCTCCGTCACGCGGGTCGTGGCCGCGTTATCCATGTAGATTCTGTTCATTGCTTCTTTTCTCCTCCGGCGGACAGCCGCCCGTTTTCCTCAATCATATCGCGAAGGGTGATTCCGTCCACGATGGCGTTCACGCCGTCGCGCACGCGCCGGACGACCAGCCGCGTGGGACACGAGCACGCCTTGTCGCAGGAATCCTCGTATTCCAGACAGTCCGTCATGCAGATTTCCCCTTCCAGCGCGCGGATAATCATGCCGACGGTAATTTTCTCCGGATCGTCGGCCAGCGTGTACCCGCCCTGCGCGCCGCGGCTCGAAACAACGATACCCGCCTTGCGCAGCTGCGCCATCAGCTGTTCCAGATAGGCCTCCGGAATGTCCTGCCGCTCCGCAATCAGCTTGAGGGGCTGGGGCGTTTCCCGCCCGCACAGCGCCAGATCGTACATCGCGTGAATTCCATATCGCGCGCGTGTGGATAGCTTCATGTGCCGTTTCCTCCAATCCCGACCATTTTGCCGGAATTTCCGAAGTGCATTATAAATCCCGCGTCCGTCCATGTCAAGCAATTCCGACCAATCTACAGGAAATTAACCATCCGTCGATTTCCTTCCAAAAGAAAAACGACGAAGGAACGCCCTTCGCCGCAAATTCGATCGATCTGAACTATCGTTTTTTCTGCTTTTCGCAGAAGACGATCGCCGCCGCCACATCCGCGCAATAGACAAAGCTGAGAACCGCGTACGCGATAGACTCGCCCTCCGTCAGCAAGCCTTCCCTCCGGGCGCACAGGCTCGCGCTGAGGCCAACCGTTCCGGACAGGATGATGGTCAGAAAATCGATGAGAATCGCCCACAGAATCAGGCCGATTCCCCATACGCTCGCCACAAGGCCGAGGATTCCCAGCGCGAAATGGAACACGTACGCCGGAATATGCGCCAGCTTGATCATCCGATTCGCCTTCGCCAGCTCCCCCGCCGCGCGCTTTCCCCGGACGGCGGCGACCAGATTCACGATTACCGAAAAGGCCGCGTACAGATTGAACAGCACGGCCAGAACGACCAGCACCCGAAGCCCGCCCGCGCGCAGTCCATCGGAGCCCTCGAATCGAACGCACAGGAAATAATACGCCGCCAGACATACCAGATACGCATACGGATACAGCATGACCGTCAGCATTCGAAGCCGATTCTTCATTTATATTCTCCCTCCGGCACGAAAAAACGGCGAGGGATTTCTCCCCCGCCGCCCAATGACAATTACTTGTCGAGGATCTT
>ERZ824488.242-NODE-242-length-74902-cov-35.303285_pt1 | contig 74902 bp, 72 predicted proteins | sample MGYA00519936_ERZ824488 | MGnify/ENA primary metagenome ERZ824488 (study PRJEB31778, sample SAMEA3449153) | human gut metagenome | biome: human gut; feature: human-associated habitat; material: faeces | place: United Kingdom | collected 2010/2012 ...
CAATCCTCTAATTAGAAACTATTTATAAACTGTCCAACTTTTGGGGTTCAGTTCAATTTAATGATTCTTTTTTTATTTTCTTTCAAATGTAGTACCTTCTCTAGTATCTTTAAGAATAATACCTATCTCTAATAATTCATTACGTATTTTATCAGCTAGTTCAAAATTTTTATTTTTCTTTGCTTCATTTCTTTCTTCTATTTTTTTAAGAATTTCTGTATCATCCTCAAAACTTGTTTCATTAGAAGCAGTTATTGACAAACTAAGTACTTTATCAAAATCACTAATTAATTTATATTTAGTAGATTCATTAGTATCAAGCTTTAATACTTCAAATACTAGTGTTAATGCATTAGCTGTATTTAAATCATCTTCTAAGCATTCTTTGAATTTTCTATTATATAAATCATATACTTCACTATCAACATTGCCTTCTTTATTAAGACTTAAAACTCTATTTTTAAGTTTTTTATATGCAGTTTCAGCACCAGCTAATGAGTTATAGCTGAATGTTAGTTGTTTTCTATAATGACTTTGTAAGCATAGGAAACGATAGCTAAGAGGATTATATCCCATCTCTATTAGAGTATCAACAGTAAGTGTTTTACCATGACTCTTGCTCATCTTACCACTTTCATCATTTAAATGTTCACCATGAACCCAATAATTACACCAATGATGGCCTAAAAAACTTTCTGATTGAGCAATTTCATTAGTATGATGTGGAAATATATTATCAACACCACCACAATGTATGTCTAAATATTCACCTAAATATTTAATACTTATACCAGTACATTCAATATGCCATCCTGGATAACCTGTTCCAAAAGGACTATCCCATTTTAAATCTTGACTATCAAATTTAGATTTAGTAAACCAAAGTACAAAGTCAGTTTTATTTTTCTTATTAGTATCAACATCAACTGTCTCTCTTACACCTTCCAAAAGATTTTCTTCTTCATGATTAGTAAGAACATAATATTTATCAAGTTTACTAGTATCAAAATATACATTTCCACCTCTTTCATATGCATACCCATCTTTTAATAATTTTTCTATTATTTTAATATATTCATCTATATTTTCAGTAGCTGGACATACAAGTTCAGGCTTCTTTATATTTAATTTATCACAATCATCAAAGAATTTATCAGTATAAAACTTAGCAATTTCCATAACTGTTTTATGTTCTTTCTTAGCAGAGTTAACCATTTTATCATCTCCACTATCAGCATCACTAGTTAAATGACCTACATCAGTGATATTCATACATCGTTTAACATTATACCCTAAATATCTTAAAGTTTTTTCTAAGATGTCTTCCATAATATAAGTCCTTAAATTTCCAATATGAGCAAAATGATATACTGTAGGACCACAAGTATACATTGTAACACATTCACTATTCCAAGGCTTAAATTCTTCTTCCTTATGACTAGCAGTGTTATATATCATTAATGACATATGCTTTTCACCTCTTTCTTTAAATAAGATTTTATCACATTTTATATTATTATTCTATGTTTAAAAAGAAAAAAGATAATTATTTCTTATCTTCAATCTTTTTAGCTTCATCAGGATTACTAAATAAACTTTTACGAACTTTATCTTCGATTTCTTTATACATGGCTGGATTATTTTTAAGAACAAGTTTAACGTTTTCTTTACCTTGACCAATCTTTTCTCCTTTATAACTGAACCATGCTCCACTTTTATCAATAATTCCTAAGTTAGATGCAAGATCAATTATTTCTCCTACTTTAGATATACCTTCTCCATACATGATTTCTACTTCAGCTGTTTTAAATGGAGGAGCAACTTTATTTTTAACTACCTTAATATTAGTTTTATTACCAAGAACATCTCCACCTACTTTAATTTGTTCCCCACGTCTTACATCTAATCTAACAGTTGAATAGAACTTTAAAGCACGTCCACCTGGAGTAGTTTCTGGATTACCAAACATAACCCCAACTTTTTCTCTTAATTGATTTATAAATATACATATTGTATTTGTTTTATTAATAATACCGCTTAATTTTCTAAGAGCTTGACTCATAAGCCTTGCTTGAAGTCCAACATGTGAATCTCCCATTTCACCTTCTATTTCAGCTTGTGGTACTAATGCTGCAACTGAATCTATAACAATTATACTCATTGCTTCACTTCTTACTAATGCTTCAACTATTTCAAGAGCTTGTTCCCCAGTATCAGGTTGTGATAGTAATAATTCGTCAATATCTACGCCTAATTTTCTAGCATAGACTGGATCTAATGCATGTTCTGCATCAATAAAAGCAGCTCTTCCACCCGTCTTTTGAACTTCAGCTATCGCATGTAAAGCTATAGTAGTTTTACCACTTGATTCAGGTCCAAATATTTCTATAATTCTTCCCTTTGGAAATCCACCTACACCTAATGCTTGATCAAGTAACAAAGAACCACTTGATACTACATCTATATTTTTAACTCCTCTCTCTCCTAATTTCATAATAGCACCTTTACCAAATTGTTTTTCAATATCAGCAAGTACTTGATCTAAAGTTTTGTCTTTTTCTTTTTTCATAACATTTTGTCTCCTTCAGTAACTTAATTGTAAAATAAAAAATATCCTTTGTCAACACTTTTTTGCAAACGTTTGTTTGGCTAAATTTTAATTATTGCTTCAAAAACGTCTTGATAATTAAATTATCACTTTAATACTATATCTCAAAACACAATTTTTCCCCTAAAACACTACCTCAAAATTAAATTTTAAGTTTTTTTAAAAAAATAATATTTTTATATTTCTACAAAAATATTATTAAGTTTAGTCTATTCTGAAGACTGGAGAATTATCAAGTAATTTACTTAATTAGAACTCGAACTATACTTTCTTCATTTGTAATTCAAACATGTAGATATGACTTTGAAAATATTGAAGAAACTGATATTAAAGAAAAAAGCGAGAAATAAAAAAAGTATTTATTTTGTATCGAATAAATACTTTTTATTTTTAACATAATATTGAATACCACTAATAACTGATAATACTGTAGCTATCATTATTATTGTACGTGATACGAAATTAACACCTAAAAGTGAAAATGGGATATCTTGGAAAAATAATAATGTAATACCTACTAACATAAATGCAGTTTTGAATTTACCAGCTTTACTAGCACCAACAGCACCTGATTTTTGACCTGCTACCATCTTTATAGAATCAACAAATATATCTCTTGAAACTATAACTACAGGAACAACTACACTAATATAACCTTCAACAGCAAGTACAATAAGTACACCATTTACCAGTACTTTATCAGCAATAGCATCCATTACTTTACCTAAATCAGTTACTAAATTATATTTTCTAGCTAAATAGCCATCTAAGAAATCAGTAAGTGAAGCTATCATAAATATAACACCACATATTAGATACTTACTATTGATAATAACATTAGCAATTTTGAATTCAGGAAAATCAATACCTATCTTTTCCATTGGAAATATTATTAATACTAGTAAAAGAATTGATAAAATAATTCTACATAATGTAATTCTATTAGGTACATTCATAATCTATACTCTCCTTTCAATTAAATTATCATGAATAACTTTAGCATCCATACCTCTATCAGTAATAAATTTAATAATCATAAATACTAATAAAATTAATACTATTATAGATGCTATATATATAATTATATATTTTGTATTATTGTTTTTTCTTTTAATTGTATATGGAGAAACTATTTTATTATCTTCTTTTTGTTTCTCTAATATTTTGAATTCTTTTGTTTGTTCTAATATGTCATTTATAGGTATTCTTGAAGTATATCCAAATATAAAATCATTGAATTTATCTATTATTTCATCTTCATTTAAATTTAAATATATAGCATATTTTTTTATTGTTTCTTTTAAGAAGAATACATCTTTAAATGCATTAGCATTTCCATCTTCTAAATTATCTAGTTGACTTTCTGTTATATTTAAATCCTTTATTACTTCACTTTTAGAAATACCGATTGTTTCTCTTGCTTCTTTAAAACTTTCTCCTATTTCTTTCATATTTCTCCTGTTAATAATGATAATTTTTAATAAGCCATGTTCTGTACCTTTAAGGTGACAAACATTTATCTAAGGATTTCTCCTTCACTTACTCTTTTATTTGTTCATTCGTAAGCGCTCCCCTACCAAATTTGGGTTTCTCACTCGTGGGGTTTACCGCGTTCCACAATAGTTATTCCTAACTATCTCGTCTCTATGGCACTTTATGGCTAATATAATCAGGTCTTGATTACCTCACCGCCGTTAGTACTTTCGTACTACCTAGGGTTATTTATTCCCCTAGCACGAACACTTTCATTCATTCCAGAATGAGTGAGCATGGACTTTCCTCTACATTCACATGCAGCGTTTGTCTAAAAAATTATTCACCATATACTACTTTTTCTAAATCACTAATTCTTTTTAGTAAATCAACATTAGTGACTCCTTTATTAGAGTTAGCTATATCAAGTGATGCTTTTAAGTTTCTAATTTCAGCCTTTAATTTAGCATTGTCAGACTCTAGCGCTTTTATTTCAGTTACAAGTCTTTTAGTTGTAGCCTCAAAATCAACATAATCTTTAATAACTAAATCTAAGAATTGATCTACTTCTTGAGGTCTATAGCCTCTAGCATCAATCTTAAAATCTTTTTCTAATATCTCACGAGCTGTTAGAAATCTCTTATCATCATACATACTTTTTAGCCTCTCTTCCAATATAATTTTACATCATACATATTAAGTTGTCAAGAATACTAAAAAATCTATATAATAACAAAAAACAAGTCAAATAACTTGTTCCTCATATATTAAAATACATAAATTAATATCTTTATCTAACTCTTTAAAACATGAATTTATATCTATCATTTCGCCTCCATTTACATGATAAAACAATTTAAATATAAATTCATTCTATTCGACAAAACTAGTTTTATTTTTTAAATAGTTCTGGAAAATGTTTATATGCATCAGTATAATCAACTTTATCAATATCAGATATATATATATTATATATTAATTTGTCATAACTATCATTACTAATTATATTGTTAAGTAATCTATAATCCATTTTAAAATTAGTTATATTTGATGCACTATTATATACAAGCATTGTTACTTTAGTATTATCATCATATATAGTATATGATTTATTGAATAATGTATTATATTCATTTAGTAAATCATTAAATTTAATTTCACATTTAGATATATTTCTATTTTTTTTACTGCATTCACTTTTAGAAATAATATTTTTGATGAATTTTAGGTTACAAAAATTAGTATTTACATATTTATCTACATTTATATTATTATTAATTACTAATGTATTATTTTTTGCTACATATTTATTATCTTTATATTTTAGATATCCTATATTGTATTTACTTACTTCTGTACCTTCAAATGTGCCATCTGTTTCATATAGATATGTATATTCTTCATCATTTCTTGTTATTTTGGCTGTAATTTCGTAATTGTTTTTTATTTTGTTAAAGTATTCGTCTAATCTTTCGGCTGTTACGAATGTTTTTAGTTTACTTGTATTATTGCTTTTAGGAGTATTTCCATCACCAAATATATTATTTAGAAGTAGTATTATTATTGCTATACCAAATATTATAAGATATATTTCTAGTTTTTTTGGTTCCATTTCTTTTTTCTTTTGTTTTCTTTTTTCTTGATAATCAAGTATTTTTTCTAACATAATTTTTCTCCTAGGAGTTTATCTTTACCTCTTCCATTTATAAAATCACGTGCCATCATTTCTTTTTTACCACTTGGCTTTAGTTTTGTGATTATTATTTCAGTATCACTACATTTAACGCCTATACCATTATCATAAATACTTATTATTTCACCAACTGTTCCACTTGTTTTAGTACCAATCTTACTTTCACATATTTTAATTATTTCTCCATTTAATGTTGTATAGGAAACTGGAAAAGGATACATTCCTCTTATATGATTAAATACTTCACGAGCTTTTTCATTAAAGTCTAGCTTTTCTTCTTCTCTTTTTATATTATAAGCAAATGTTACTTCATTTTCATCTTGACGTGTTCTTCCATTCGTACCATTAAATATTGATGGAAGTGTTTCAAGTAATAAATCACGGCCTAAAATGCTTAATTTATCATGTATTGTTCCTACATTATCAGTATCTTCTATCTTAATACTTTTTTGTGTAATAATATCTCCATCATCCATACCAGGAGCCATATACATAATAGTTACTCCTGTTTCACTATATCCATCTATTATACATCTATGTAATGGACTACCACCTCTTAGTTTAGGTAAAAGTGATGCATGAACATTAACTGCTTTATACTTTGGAGTATCTAAAAGTACACTTGGAATTATTTGACCATAAGCACATGTGATAATAATATCAGGATTACACTTAAGTATTTCATCTGTTTCCTTTCTTACTTTTTCAGGCTGAAAAACAGGTATATTATGTTTCAAAGCACACTCTTTAACTGGAGTATATTTTAACTCATGTTTACGTCCTACATAACTATCAGGTTGAGTTACAACTAAAACAACATTAGTATTTTCAATTAACATTTCAAGAACTGGTATACTAAATTCAGGAGTTCCCATGAATACAACTTTTTTATTTTTCATTAAATCACCTACATATATAATTTACATTAATAATTATATTAAATATTTATATTTATATCAATAGTGACACCACTATAATTATTATCATTTATTTCTTTTAATACTTTCATAAGTAAATCATTTTTCTTATATTTAATCATTATATTGAATCTATATTTATTCTTAAGTTTAACAATAGATGCTACACTTGGACCAAGTATTATATAACTATCATCTAAATTATTATCAAGATATTTTTTTATTACATTTGCTGTGTCTCTAGATTTTTCAAATGAATCGCTTATCATAGTAAGATTACATATATAATAATATGGTGGATACATTAATTGTTTTCTAATTTTCATTTCATAATTAAAGAAATATTCATAGTCATTTTTAGTAACAGCATTATATACATAGTTAGTAGGATTATATGTTTGTATGATAACTTTACCTGGTAAATTAAATCTACCAACTCTACCTGCGGTTTGACTTAAAAGTTCATATGTTCTTTCACTACTTCTAAAGTCAGGCATAAGTAGTGCTGAATCACTATTAATGACACCAACTAAACTTACATTTTCAAAATTAAGCCCTTTTGATATCATTTGTGTCCCAACTAATATACTATATTTTCCACTACTAAATTCACTTATAATTTTTTGATGGGAATTTTTAGTACTAGTAGTATCAGCATCCATTCTAAGAACTGGTACATTATATTTTTTAGATATCATTTCTTCAAGTTTTTCTGTTCCAAGTCCTAAATCTCTTATTGCATCTTCATGGCACTTAGGACATACTTCACTTTTAGTAATTCTATATCCACAATAATGACAACTATATGAATTACTACTCTTATGATAAATTAAAGATATATCACAATTAGGGCATTTATAGACATAACCACAATTAGTACAAGATAAAAATGTACTAAAGCCACGTCTATTTAAAAGAAGTATTACTTGTTCATTACGACTTAAAGCATTTTTTATTTCATTATCAAGTTTGTCACTAATAATATAATTATGTTTATGAGATTCCCTTTCCATATCAACTATTTCTATATTTGGAAATTTACCACTTATTCTAGTAGTTAGATTTATTAAATGATAAACGTTCTTTTTAGCTCTAATATATTGTTCAAGGCTTGGAGTTGCACTACCAAGAATGACTTTAGCATTATTATATTCACCTCTTAAAAAGGCTACATCTATAGCATTATATTTAGGAGTATTTTCTTGCTTATATGTTTGACTTTGACATTCATCTACTATTATCAACCCTATATTATTAAGTGGTACAAATATTGCACTTCTAGCACCAACTACAAGTGATACTTCATGATTCATTATTCTTCTATATTCATCATACTTTTCTCCTTCACTAAGTGAACTATGAAATACTGCAACAGAAGAACCAAATACTGACTTAAATCTTGAAACAATTTGTGGTGTTAAAGATATTTCAGGTACTAATACAATACCAGTTTTACCTTCATTAATAGTTCTTTTTAATAATTCAATATAAACTTCAGTTTTACCACTACCAGTAACACCATATAATAAAAATTTACTATCGCGTGAATATATTATTTCATTAACAGCACTTTCTTGATTATCAGTAAGTTTAATATCACGTTTTTTTTCATCAAGAACCATTACTTCTCTATTTACTTCTTTTTTTATTTCTAAAGCAATACCATTATTTATTAAGTTCTTTAATGATGGCGAATTAATCTCTTTTTTATTAATATCTTTTTCTTTTAATAAACTAATTATTTCTAATTCTTTCTTATTTCTTTTATGTTCTAAAATATAGTCATCAATAAGAGCATCTTTATTAAGACTAATAATTGTTTCATATTTTCTATTGATATTTGTTTTATATGATGCTTTTAATGCTTTAGGTAACATTACTTGATAACAACTTATTAAATTGCATAGTAAAGAATTACTTAAACTTTTACCTAATTTAAGTAATTCTTCATTTAAATAGAAATCACTTTCTTGTATTCTTATAATAGATTTATAATTCATATTATCTTCTTTATTATTATGAAGTTTTAGAACAAATCCTTCTACTTCACTTTTACCAAAAGATACTATTACTTTATGTCCTACTTTAATTATATCTTTTATATTATCTGGTACTATATAATCAAATACTTTATTAAGTGACTTAACTGAATATTCTATTAAAACACTCGCAAGCATTATATACCCTTCAAGAATGGATTATTTTTAAGTTCTTCTTCTACTGTTGTTTCACTATCATGTCCTGGATATATACGTACATTAGTTGACATATATTTAAATATTTTAAGACTATTAAACATATATTCTTCATTGTCTTCTTCAAAATTACCTATAGTTCCTTTAAATAAGAAATCTCCAGTAAATAATATATCATTTTTATCAAAATAATATGAAACACTATCCATAGTATGACCATATGTTTCTATTACTTTAAATTCAAATGTATTAATTTTAACATCACCTTTAGTCTTATAATCAACTATTTTAGCAGTAGGATATATTTCTTTAAATGCATCTAAACATCCTACATGATCAAAATGATAATGTGTTATTAATATACCTCTTACATGTAATCCTCTTGTATTAATTTCAGTAAGTATTTTTTCTTGATCACTTCCTGGATCAATAACTAAACAATCTATACCATTATGTATAATATAACAATTTTCTTTTAAAAGACCTGTTACTACTCTTATAACTTCTACCATTTATTCCTCACTTTCAAACATATCAATTAATTGATCTAATTTATTAATTACTTTAAATCCATGAGATTCTAAATCTTTAGAGAATCTAACTGCTACTCCACCATTATCTTCCCATTCTTTTAAATTACCAGAATAATCATCTACAAGTATAGCATCTTTACTATGAACTACTCTTGTTTTAGATATTTCTTTAGGTACCATAATAATATTTATATCATCAAAATATCTTCTTAAATAATCTACTTTAACAATACCTTCTGTTAATGAATTAATATGTGTTAAAAAAGATATTTCAAATAATTTACTTTCTTGTAATTTCTTTATACATTCAATTGAATCATTAAGAATATTTTTATCATTAACAACTCTACTAAAATCAAATGTAGAAAAAAATATAGATATTTCTCTATGATTACTTACATCTGTTCCACTCTTTTCAAGCGCATCATAAAGTTCAGGAATAGTGTCCATTACAACGCCATCAAAATCAATATATAATCTTTTCATAATACTCTTTGTCTCCTCTTTAAACAATATAATATTTTATTTATAAAATGTCAATGAATACAAACATATTTTTGCAATTTAAAAAGAGAATTAATTCTCTTTTATCATTTTTATTTCATCTTTATCACTAATAACAGTAAGATCATTTATACATGTATTTTCTCCATCATTAAGTGATATGCCTTTTACATTATAATCTAATTCTATTTGATAGAATGGCTCTTCTAAAAATAAACTTAGGTTTACATCAGTTCTATATACTTTATTATCACTAGTAAGAACTACGTAATATGTTTCACTACAAAATGTATTTGATTCAATATATTTAGCATTCTTAACATTATCAAATGTCTTAAGAACTTTATTATCAAGACTTACAAATTCTAATGTACCATTTTCTATTTTTAATGTACCTGCTTCCATTTCATCAGTTACATAATTATACATATTATTAACGTCTATACTAGTTCTATTACTGAAATAATATTTCTTATTATCTTTCATTATGCATTCATAATCAGCTATGCATTTTATTTCTTCATGTGTTTTATCTTCTTTTACATTAGTTGTTTTATCATTTGTTTCTTTGGATTTATCTTTTTCATCTTTATAGAAATATATACTTCCAGCTACTAATATTATTAGAAATAGATATATTAATATTTTCTTCATTATTCTTCTGTCTCCTTAATATATTCTCCATCTAATGAGAAACTCTTAGTATCAGTTATTTTAACTGGAACAATGCTTCCAATTAATGATTTAGGTCCTTCTATGTTAACAAGTTTCATATTTTCTGTATAACCACATACCTTATTTTTATCTTTTTCGCTTTCACCTATTACTAAGCATTTAACAGTTTTACCAAGTAATTTTTGATTTCTAAGATTACTATATTTGTTAACTACTTCATTTAGTCTATGTAGTCTATCCATTTTAACACTTTCTCTTATAGCATCTTTCATTAAAGCAGCAGGTGTATTTTCACGAGGACTGTATGCAAAAGTAAAGGCTCCGTCAAATTTACATTCATTTACAATTTTCAACGTTTCTTCAAAATCTTCTTCTGTTTCGCCTGGGAATCCCACTATTATATCAGTAGTTACACTTGAATCTTTAACTTTTTCACGAATACTATTATATAGTTTTAAATATTCTTCACTTGTATATTTTCTATTCATAAGTTTAAGTATCTTATTGCTGCCTGATTGAAGTGGTAAATGTATATAAGGCATAATATTATCTCTTGATGCGATTATATCAACCATACTATCAGTAAAATCCCATGGATGACTTGTAACAAATCTAATTCTTTCTATTCCTGTATCACTTACATCTTTAAGTAAATCAGCAAGATTATAATTATCGTATAAATCTTTACCATATGCATTAACATTTTGACCAAGTAAGGTTACTTCTTTATATCCATCTTTAACAAGAGTTTCTACTTCACTCACTATATCTTCATGTTTTCTACTTCTTTGAGTACCTCTTGTATATGGAACTATACAATATGTACAAAATTTATCACAGCCATAAATAATATCTATCCATGCTGAATACTTACTATCTCTTACTACTGGTACACCTTCAACAACATCACCTTCGTAACTAAGAACCTCTATTTGTCTTTTATCAGTATCAATTTTATTCTTAATTATTGAAAGCATATTATCAAGATTATGAGTTCCACATACAAAATCAACATATTTATATTTATTTAATATATCATTTACAACTACTTCTTCTTGAGCCATACATCCACAAAGACCTATTAATAAATTGGGCTTACTTTGTTTCATATGTTTAAGAACTCCTAAGAATCCAAATACTTTATCATGAGCATTTTCTCTTATCGCACATGTATTTAATATAACAATATCAGCATCATTAATATCGTCTGACTCACTAAATCCGACACTCTTAAGCATTCCTTTGATCTTTTCACTATCATGTTCATTCATTTGACAACCATAAGTTCTTACAAAAAACTTTTTATCTTTACCAAATTTATCAAACTCTTTATCATATTTAACATATTTTATGTCATTTTGATTTCTCTTTTTAGCATCTAACATATTAGGTGTTTTCATACTACATCAACTCCGATTTGTATTATATCATATTTAAAAAGAAAACAATAGTTTTAAATACTATTGTTACTATTATCATTATAACTATAATCTTCTGGAATATTAAATCCAAATTTATTTAAATAATATATTGTACTACCTGAATTAATATAGCCAACTGTATCTCCAATGTACTGATTATTTCTTATAACAAATGTAAATGGAACACTTCCAGCATAACTAAATTTATCACTATCAATATTCGTTAAGATATCTTTATCACTTTGTTCTAATAAATCTGCTTCAAAGAAGTATAATTTAATATTATATTTATTTGCTATATCTGTAATAACAGGTTTATATTCTTTGCAATGAGGACATCCTGAACTAGCTATTACTGTTATTACTTCTCTACCATTATTAATATCTTCTTTCCATGATTTAAGCTTACCATTGATAGGATCACCTGTTATAGTTATTTCTTTATTTATAATTGTATTGTCATCTAAACTACTATCATCATCTTTTATATCATTATCATTATGGTCTTCATCAATAAGTTTACCTGTGTCTAGATCATATTTTCTTCCATCTCTACATGTACAGTTTTTACCAACTACTCTATAATTACTATTACATAATGTAGAACAAGAATAACTAGGTAAATTTGGTTCTATTTCAGATATCACCATTCCAAAAAATAACACAAAAAATAATATAAATGAAATTACTTTAACACCTATTGATACAAAAGATGTAATAAGTACTGGCTTAGACACTTCTTTTTTATCTTTAGAATATATGCATCCCACTATTATACCTATTATTGGAAAGAAAAATGCTAATATACAAAATAATACTTTTTCACTGCTTTTATTATTTGTGTTATTGACATTATTATCAACATTTGAATTTAGATCATTTCCACAATTACTACAAAATCTAGAACCATCTTTATTTTGTGTTCCACATTTATTACATTTAATCATTTTTACCAACTCCTACTATAAACATTATAATTATTTTTTGTTTAAATTACAACACTCAATAAATTTAAAATATATATTTTTAAACTATTCCATATCCATTTGGTAAATGCATTTATTAATGTCACCGTCAAAATCAAATTTACAGCAATACAATTTATATATTATTTCTTCTTTTTGTGTATCTTTAACATAATATTCTCTAATATAGTCATCTTTCCTATAAATTTCACAATAATTATCTCCATGAGTCAGTTTTACAAGAGGAAATATTCTTATATACATTTCAAAACATACTATTCCTATAGCAATAGTTACTGCTACTATGCCTCTTACGTTTATTTTATTTAAATCAATTTTATTTTTCTTTTTCTTCATAATTAATCATCACTCATTTGTATGCATCCTTTATAGTCTCTATCTTCAGTTTTTGCACAACAATAATGTCTTTTTCCTACTTTTATATCTTTATAATTTGTTCCATATGTACTACAAGTCATAGGAGAAGCAAATTTTGCGAAATACATACAATAGATGTCAAATGCTATTGTTGAAATTGCTATTATGACTATTACTATGCTAAATATTTTTACTACTTCTTTAATTATCCTGAAAATTAATTTTTCATTCTTATTTTTCTTTTCTTTTTTCATTAGTTACCTCTATACTAAATTAAATACTATTTAATTAATTACTAAATTCTTCAATTAATCTACATCTACTATAATTACCATTAGGATCTTTTTTACAACAATAATATTTAGGTTCTTCATTTTCATCAGCAGGACTATATTTTTGTAAAAGATAGTCGTGATCATGACGACTGCAATATCCACTATACGTATCGTAAGGATTCCTATATTCAAAATATTTAAAATAAACATGTAACCCAAATTGAATAGATATTATTATAACAATTGCTAAAACAAGTAACTGAATTAGTTCCTTTATTATTTTAGAGATTAATATTTTAATATTGTTCTTATTTTTTTCTTTTTTCATTATCTTACCCTCAAACAATTAAAATTTTTATTTTCAAATGCACAACAATACCAATCTTTATCAATTTTTGTAACTGTAACATCATCATATCTAGCATGACATATTTTATTGGCATAGATTTTTCCAAATAAAGATATACAACAATTAGCAACCATAACAAATAATATTATGATAATTATAACAATTACGATTTTATTATTTTTCTTTTTATCAATAGTTTTCTTTTTCATACACACCTCTACTATATAAATAATAACACATAATAAAAAAGATTTAAATTACTTTAAATCTTTAAGTTCAAATATAACATCTCTAAGTTCAGTAGCACGCTCAAAGTCAAGTCTTGATGCTGCTTCTTTCATTTCAACTTCAAGTCTATGAATCATATCATTAAGTTCCCTCTTAGAATATTTTTTCTTTTCAATCTTTTCTTCTTCTACTGAATTACTTATTGCTTCTTTAATTTCTTTTTGTATTGTTTTAGGAATGATACCATGTTCTTTATTATATTTTTCTTGTATAGCACGTCTTCTTGCAGTTTCACTTATTGCAGTTTTCATCGCATCACTCATTATATCAGCATACATTATAACCTTACCATTACTATTACGAGCTGCTCTACCTATTGTTTGAATAAGACTTCTATCACTTCTTAAGAATCCTTGTTTATCAGCATCCATTATACATATTAATGATACTTCTGGAATATCAATTCCCTCTCTTAAAAGGTTAATACCTACTATAATATCTATTTTACCAAGTCTTAAATTTCTAATAATGTTAAGTCTTTCAAGAGTTTTAATTTCATTATGTAAATATGTTACTTTATAACCAAGTTCTTTTAAATATGAAGTTAATTCTTCACTCATTCTAATAGTTAATGTTGTTATTAAAACTCTTTCATTATTTTTGATTCTTTCATTTATTTCATTAATAATATCATCAATTTGATTCTTAGTACTTTTAACTTCAATAATTGGATCTAATAGTCCTGTTGGTCTAATTATTTGTTCTACACATTTATTATCAACAAGAGAAAGTTCATAATCACCTGGCGTTGCTGAAACATATATTACTTGATTAAGTTTTTCTTTAAATTCTTCAAATTTTAGTGGTCTATTATCCATCGCACTAGGTAATCTAAATCCATAGTCAACAAGAGTTTGCTTTCTCATATGATCTCCATTATACATACCTCTTACTTGTGGAAGTGTAACATGACTTTCATCTATAACAAGTAAGAAATCTTTTGGAAAGAAATCAATTAATGTAGTTGGAGTTTCTCCTTTATCCCTAAGTGATAAATGTCTACTATAGTTTTCAATACCATGACAAAATCCAGTTTCACGAAGCATTTCTAAATCATACATAGTTCTTTCTTTAAGTCTTTGTTCTTCTAATAATTTACCATTATCATGTAATTCTTTAAGTCTATCATTAAGTTCAGCTTCAATTCTTTTAGTTGCTTCAATCATTTTTTCATCACTAGTTACGAATAATGATGCTGGAAAAATACTTACTGTTCTTACATTAGAACTTATTTTGCCTGTTAATGGATCAAAGAATGATAAAGTTTCTATTTCATCACCAAACATACTTATTCTAATACCACTTTTCTTTTCACCAATAGGTATAAGTTCTATAGTATCTCCTTTTACTCTAAAAGTTCCTCTTTTAAAATCAAGTTCATTTCTTTCGTATTGCATACCAACTAATTTTTCAAGAATAACATCTCTATCAATAGTGTCTCCTACTGAAAGATTCAACATTTTATTAACATATTCTTCTTTTTCACCAATACTATATATACATGAAACACTAGAAACTATGATTGTATCTCGTCTATCGATTATTGCTGCTACTGCTGCATGTCTTAATTCATCTATTTCATCATTAATAGATGAATCTTTTTCGATATATAAGTCTTTACTAGGTACATATGCTTCTGGTTGATAATAGTCGTAATATGAAACAAAATATTCAACTTTATTTTCAGGAAACAACTCTTTAAATTCAGCATATAATTGTCCTGCAAGTGTTTTATTATGAGCGAGTATTAATGTTGGCTTATTAGTCTTTTCAATAACATTTGCTATAGTAAAAGTTTTACCTGTTCCTGTTGCTCCAAGTAATACTTGATTCTTTTTTCCATCATTTATACCATCTACAAGTTCTTTAATTGCTTCAGGTTGATCACCGCTAGGCTTATAATTACTTACAAGTTTAAACATAATAATTTTCCTCCTTTATTAACCTTGAAAATGAGCCCAAGATAATTCAGTCGACACTATCGACCAATTTGGATAATACTCATAAAACCTACACATTCTTCTTATTGAAACTGCTGAAAAGCCATTGTCAAATTCATTTATTAATTTTTTAGATAAGGCTTCGATTATATAATTGACGTTATAAAAATTAATATATATATTATCTTTTTCTTCATTATTATATCCATTCTTTTTTATTTAATCCTTTTTGATATGCTTTTTATTTTTTAAATAACATTTAATTATTATATTTATTAACAAGTTATACTAGGTTCAAAAATCATATCACGCCAAGAACCTGAATCTAACATAAAATTATTGTCTAAATAATCCATAAAAAAGTCTAGCTCACTTTCACTAATTTCTCTTCCATAAGATTTATTATATTCTAATCCTGCTGAAATAATTTTTGATAGTTTCTTTGTATCAGTACATTTAGAACTTAATGTAGTAAAATCATCTCTAGTAATTAGTGTTTGTTTTTCTTCAACATCTTTGTAAAACTTTTCCATACCAGATATATCTTTCATAAAATAAGCATTTAACAAATAATTATTACTAGACATAAACAAATACGAAATAACAACAAATGGAGCATAACTACCAGTATATTCACCTGTTATAATTGATGTAAGTAATTCAGTTATTCCTTCATTTAATCCATCTGAAGAAAGATTATTTGGATTTTCATAATCATTTAGAGATTTATCATAATAATCAATTTTTGTTCCTGTTTTAGTATAAGTAATTCCATTTTCATCAAAAGGGTTATGTTTTTTTGATGTAACACCATGTAACATTTCATGAGTTAATTGATGATTATTAAAATTCTTTCTCATAACAACACCTGGTTCTATATAAAGTTCGTTAGGATTTACACTAATAGACATATTTGTTTTAAGAGCGCCTACTCCGCTAGAAATTCTATTTTCTCTTAAAGAACCATTAGGAAGTTTTATAGAATATGTATTATCTTCTGAAATTTGAATAAATAAGTCTTCAAAGTTAGATAAAGATTCTTCTAAAATATCTTTATCAACATTAGTATTTCTTAAAGTATTTTCTATATTACTAACTATTTCTTTAACATTTGATGGTTCACTCGTACTATTAAAATTTTTATCTATTACTTTCATATATTTTATTTCTCCGTTTTATACTAATTATTATTAGGCAAACTTAATGCCCAAGATAATAATTCATTATTAACATTTTCTATTTCTTTTTGTATATCGTTACTATTTCTTTTCTCATTATCTTCGTAATAACTTATTTCATAAGAATAAATAGTTTTATCATCTATCCATTTAAAACTCTTTGATAAATCAAAATCATATCTTTTATCAAACATAATATAAACTACTGTATCTTGATATGGAATTAACACATCGACATAATCATCTTCTTCATTAATAATATGATAATTATGTTTATCATTTAGTTCGTCTTTATGTAAATGATATTTTTCATACAATCTTGGATCTTTAACATGACCACTACAACAATATAAAGTGTGATACCCTTTCTTATTTAAAATAGATATAGTTTCTACAATTAAGTCATCTACTTCAAATATATCATTAACTATTTCAAATGTATTACCATTTAAATATTTATGCATGTTATCACCCAATTCATCATATACAATATATATTACAAACATTTATTTGTCAATATTATGTTTAAAAACAAGAACTAATAATTCTTGTCTATATTATTTAGGACAACTAGTAAGACTTAATGGTATTTTATATGTAATAGTTTTATCATCTTTACTAGCCTGTATTTCTATATAAAGGTCATTACTACTAAATGTTTTACAACTAGATTCATAGTTATCAATCGCAAATTCTATTTCATTTAAATAGTCATCTAATGTTATTGAAGTTTTACTTTCACTTTTATATTCTTCTATTTTATGAATAACATTATTATGACTCTCATATAAAGTACTACTTATTGAATCATATAATGTATTATCTTCTTTACCACAATATTTGATGTTAGATATGTATATTGATGATTTATCTTTATTATAAGATATACTACCTTTGATAGTGAAGTTATCACATGTAGTTGTTAATGTTTTAAATACAAAGTCTTCATTATGAGTAAATATTAAAATAATTAACATGATAAATAATATTATAATGATACCAATTATATAATAAGAAGTTTTAATCTTTTTCTTACTAGTTTCTCCATCAAGTAAATCATTAATATCAATATTAAAGTCTTTACTCATTTGTTTAAGTATAGAGATATCAGGTATATTTTTACCATTTTCCCATTTACTAACAGCTTGATAAGTAACATTATATTTATTTGCTAAGTCTGCTTGTGTTAAATTATTATTTTTTCTAATTTCTTTAATAATTTTACCTATTTTTTCTTGATCCATATTTACTCCTCTAATGTATTATATCATATTTAAAAAGAAATACCGAAGTATTTCCTTAAATAGAATTTATTTTTAATGTTTTTTCTGTTTTACTTTTCTTTTGAATTTTACTTGTATAAGGTCTAAACATATTTTTTACTTTTTCACCTACTATACCTCTAATATCAAATTTATTACAATATTCAAGTCCTCTATAGTCAGTAATACCTCTTAAATAAAATTCATTAACGCTACCATTTTCTGTATTATAATTACATACTAATTCATAACCATTATATTGATATAATGTAATATCACTTGTTTCACCATTATTAAAGTTTCTAAATATTGGTGAACCATAATTAATGATATCATTTAATGAAAACATTTGATTTTTTTCACGAGCTTCTTCACTACTTTCTAAAGTAATATTGTTTTCATCTTCTATACTTAAGAATTCTCCATCTTTATTTCTTAAGACAAATGGATCATATAATACTTCTTCAGTAGTATCATTAGGTATTCTTACATATATATTAAATAATTTATTATCAAGCATTGTAAGTAACATTTTATCAGTAGTTTCATCACTAAAAGTAATATTTTCAAGTATAGATATTTCTTGAATACTATATTTACCTTCACTTGCCATCTTTAATAAACTACTACATTTAGACATCATTCTATAAACATAATCAAGTTTAGATTTATCTTTACTAATTTTTAAACTTATTGCCATAAGTGATGATTTTGAAACTAACAATCTATGTAACTTTTGTAATGCTTTTTCTCTATCTTCAAATTCAAATACTGATGCTGTTACTTCATCTTTAACTGTATCAAAATTTTCTTTAAAGACACTATCATTTAATTTAGTTAATAATTTACTTTTAGCACATCTTCCATCTTCATAATTACCTGGTAATTTATCAATATATTTTTTAATTCTTCTATATTCTAAACTTACTGCTGTATAGTAATCATATTTTGATTTTATAAATTCTCTAAAATCATCAAATAGTTTATTTTCCTCATAATCAAATAAATTATAGTTATAAAGTAAACTTTTAATACCATCCATCATATTATCTAAATATGATGATAATATAATTGAATCACCTGCATTAAAATATGTATATATTATTCCATTTAGTTTATTATTTATATATTGATCATATGCTTTTTGAAGTTCTTCTAGTTGTGTTATAAATTCATCTGTATTACAATCATATCTTAAAGCAAATTCAAACTTTTTAGGTATTCCGTTTTGTCTTTTGAAAGATATTTCATAGTTTCTATAATATATTTTTAATGTTGAATAGAATTTATTTGCTTGTTCATCTAGTTCAATTACATCTTTACAATCATCTAGTGATACATTGCTTCTAAAAATACTTCCAGCATTACTTTTTAATACTGAATCACTACAATTTTCAAATCTACTTTTTATTTCATTTAGAGTTTTATTTTTCATAAATATAAACTCGTTATCTTTTTCTGCTTCAAATTCTAGACTTGATTTTAGTACGTCATATGCTTCATTAAGCATAGAACATTTTCTATTATATGCACATATTCTTTTTTCTTCTTCATTTACATGCTTATCAGGATGATATATCATCATTAGTTTTCTATATTTAGTTGTAATTTCATTTAAGTTTAAAGGACGATTTATATCGATACCTAAAATTAACATTGCTTGTTTCTTAGTCATAATTATTAACCCCCTTAATAATGTGCATATTATATCATATTTGATACATAAAGTCAAGAAAAGCACATTTATATTGGGATTAATTCATAGTTTTTGTTAATGATTTTCCTTGTGTATGATAGATAATATCATCTAAATTACCTGTGAATTTAAAATAGCAAAAGCCATTAAGTATAGCATCATCTACTGTTTCAAATGGTGAACATATAATACTACCATCATATAATATTGCATAAAATTTCCACAAATCATTTGTATCTTTATAACCATTATCAATTAAATAATCAAAATAATCATAATTTTTATTAATGGAAACTAAGTCATTTTCAACTACTGCTTTTTGTTGTGTATCATTTAAGCTATAATATTTGGTTCTGTCAAATTCATAGTCCCCTTCTTTTATATTTACTTTTTCACTATTAAAATATTTCTTTATTGTTACATCATCATCAATAGTGCATTCATATAAATGTGAGTGTCTGGTTGTCTCATCACATTTTACTTTTTTGGAACATCCACTCATATTCATAACTGTTATTAATGCTAGTATTGAAGATATAATTCTAGTTTTATTTTTCATCTTAACCACCCCTAAATTTCCATCTATTATACCACTTAAAAAGACTTTAGTAAATTACTAAGTCATTTTCAATCTTGTTATAAGCACCACTAAAGTCTATTCCATCTATTTTCAAATAATCATTTATACTTTTACCATCAGCTGTAAAATATATATCGCATTCTTTAATATTCTTACGAATTGTATAAGATATACTATTTAACATGAATAATCTCATTTCATCATTATTTTTAAAACTAAAAACGCTATTTTTATAATCATTACTTAATCCTTTAACAAAAGTAGAACTAGCTAAAAAATTAACATATATTGTATTATCATTTGGTTCACTTGTTTCTAAATAAAAATCAAGTCCAGTCCAAAAAGAGATAGAACTAGCGAGATTAGTTATATTTAAATTTTTTTCATATTGGTAATTTATTTCTCTAATATCATTTTTAGATACAACTCCATATATTTTTGCATAATTTTCTTCACTTTCACATCCACTTAAAGTAAATAGCATTATAAAACTAGTTAATATTAATAATATTTTTTTCATTACATTCACCATATATATATTAACATATTTTTAACATTTAAAAAACAGTTTTCACTGTTTATTCACTAAATAATTAGTATCTACACTTTTATCTATTTCATTATTTATATCATTTTCATCAACTATAATATCATAATCATCTTCACTATTTGAAACTGGTATTTTTATTTTTTCATCTCCGACTATTTCTATACCAAGTTCTTTTGATATAGTATATTTGATAGTTTTATCTTCATTACTAACATCTACACATGTTGGATTCTTAAGACTTCTTATTATAATTTCAGATTCATCATTAAGTTCCGTATTTTCACGTACTTTTACTTTAACCTTTTCTTCATAAAACATTTTCTTACTTACAACATCTGTTTTAGTATTATTATCATAACTATACCAAATATTTATGTCGTAGCTACCATTTATTTTAATATAATCTTCATCCTTTTTTCCTCTTAAGTTATGATTAATGACCCAACATCCAAGTACGTTATTAATATCTTTATCAACAGTTATTTCATAATCATTTTTAAATACTTTCTTTCCTTTACCAATGATTGTTTTAGTAACAATCTCTTTATAATTATTAAACATGACATCCTCCTATAATAGAATATGCAGTATAATAATATTTGATAAAAAGAAATTAAAATGATGTTATTTCTAACATCATTTATTAATATAAATTATTTACTTGTAAAATATCCTGGGCTACTAGTTCCACCATCTATTCTAGCATATGTTTTATCAACTTTTCTTGAATTATAAGTTGTGCCTTGTCCTCCAACTAATGAAGTACACCTATAAAACATACTACTAACACTATCTACTTTATCAGTAGTAAATTTATCACTTGCATATATAGTTTTTAATTTAGTATTTCCATTAAACATTGCATTCATATCAGTTACTTTACTTGTATCAAAATTGCTTAAATCCAGTGTTGTTACTATACAGCCTTGAAACATACTATTCATATTAGTAACATTACTTGTATTAAAATTACTTACATTTAATGAAACAGCATTATTACTATAAAACATATATCGCATATCTGTAACTTTACTAGTATCAAAATTGCTTACATCTATTATAGTAGCTTTGGTTTGGGAAAACATATACACCATATCTGTCACATTACTTGTATCAAAATTACTTACATCTATTAATGTTGTTTTACTATTATCAAACATATGACTCATATCAGTTACTTTACTTGTATCAAAACCACTTACATCTATTATAGTGGCATTACTATCGGAAAACATATAGTTCATATTAATTGCATTACTTGTATTAAAACTACTTACGTCTATTGTTGTTGCTTTACTATAGTTAAACATAAAACTCATATCAATTACATTGCTTGTATCAAAATTGCTTAAATCCAGTGTTGTTACTTTATTATTATAAAACATATGATTCATATCAGTTACTTTATTTGTATCAAAATTGCTTAAATTTAATGTTGTTGCTTCTATTTCAGAAAACATATAACCCATGTTAGTTACATTGTGGGTATCAAAATTGCTTACATCTAGTGTTATGGATTTGCTGTTATCAAACATATAACTCATGTTAGTTACATTTGATGTATTAAAATTACTTAAATTAAGAGAACTTGCATTACTATAAGTAAACATATAACTCATATCAGTTACATTGCTTGTATCAAAACTACTTAAATCTACCTCTGTTGCAGCACTATAAGTAAACATAGATGACATTGATACAATTGGCTTGTCGTTTATATATGTACAAAGTTTACTTGTTACATTATCAGTACTAGTTTTATCAGTTAATGTAACACCCCATCCATCAGTTAAAATATTTTGCCACTCAATATCACCAGTTACATCGTTTGGTAATTGTTTTTGTTTATACCTATAAGTATATTGTCCATTTACATATTCAGCACCTTCTGTAAGTTCTCCATCAAAAGTACAATATGTTGCTTCAGGAGTATTATCTTTATATTCTTCTATACCAAGTCTTCCATTAAAAGTTTTACCTTGATTATAATTTTGATTTTTACCAGTATCAATAAACTTTACTGTAACTATGTATTTATGAGTAATTCCTGCTTCTATTGATATTTTTTGTGGAATAGATAATCTTGCTACTGGTTTTTCTTCGATATTATTACAAGTTCCATCTACTATACCTTGACTATTTAGTCTTTCACAAGTAGCTGATATTACTATTTCATTTTTAATAAATTCATTATTAAGTTCTTGCCATATAATGTTATACATTGTATCAAGTGTACCTGTATTTTTAACACTTATTTCTTTTTGAAAAGAATCTCCTGGTATAGCATTATCAAGTGTTATTTCTTTATTATCAGTATATGTAAGTTCTAGTTTTCCAGTTGTTACTACTGATAATTTAGCATCTTCATTACCAATTACATTTAAACTAAAATATGCATAACTTATACCTAATATTAAAAATATACTAAGAGCATATAAACCTATTGTTATCTTTTTTGATTTATCCATAACTACACTCCCTTACTTTATAAAAATTATATAACAAAAAAAGTACTATTTCTAGTACCTTTTATGAATTTAAAGATTCATTTTTATATAGATTTTTATACATATTACATGTTTTTAGTAATTCATTATGTTTACCTGATGCTATTACTTTACCATTATCTACTACATGTATTATATCAGCATCCATTATAGTAGATAATCTATGAGCAACAATAACTACTGTATGATTTGATACTAAATTATCAATAGTTCTTTTTATATAATCTTGACTATTGTTATCAAGTGCTGAAGTTGCTTCATCAAATAATATTATTTTACTATTTCTTGATAAAGTTCTAGCAATAGATAATCTTTGTTTTTGACCACCTGATAGATTAACACCACCTTCTCCTAAAACTGTATCATAACCTTTAGGAAGGCTCATTATATAATCATCTAAGTATGCCATCTTACAATACTTTCGAATCTCATCTAAAGTAAGATTCTCATCTACAATAAGGAAGTTCTCTTTTATACTTCTATTAAATATAAATGGTTCTTGTCTTATTATAGATATATTTTTTCTAAGTTCACTTTCTTTTAAATCTTTAATGTTAACATTATCAATAAATATCTTTCCACTACTAACATCAAATATTCTAGTTAATAAGTTAAATAATGTACTTTTGCCTTGACCTGAAGCCCCTACAATAGCTATCTTTGTATTTGGCTCAACTTTTAAATTAAAGTTGTTAAGTGTATTTTCTTCATCTGGATATGCAAAAGATACATTTTTAAATTCAATAACACCTTTAACATTTTCTAATTTTTTATCTCCAAACTTTTCATCTTTAAAAAGTCTATTTTCTAAAATATCATTAACTCTTGAAACAGATACTTTTACTTTTTGATATGTTTGAGTTAATTCATTAATATCTTCTATTAAATAAGTAAATCTATAAATGTAATATGTCATAGAAACTAAAAATGATAATGAAATTTGTTTATAATATAACAATACTATGCTTGTAGCTATAACACCACATTCAAGAACTGATTTTAAAAAACCTGTACCTATATCAAAATTCTTCTTAGTATCAATTTCATATGCTGACTTATTAAATATTCTTTTTACAATTTCAATTGCATTATTAACTAAATTATTCTTAACACCTAATGTTTTAATCTCTCTTATACCTCTAATTGATTCATTAGTTAAAGATATAAACTTATCTTGTTCCTTTTTTCTATCTTTATGTATTTTTTCTAATATTGGATTATACTTCTTTATTATTAAATATAATATAATTATACAAACTATTATTTCTAAACCTATAATCCAAGAATTTATAAATATGTATATCAGCACAACAAATGATGTAACTAAAACAGTTACCATATTTAATAATCTTAAAAATACAAAACTTAATGTATTAGCATCATTCGTTATACGGTTAATTATCTCACCAGAAGATATTTTTTCAAATGCTACTGCTGGTAGATTAAGAGCCTTTTGATATGTATAAAACTCTAATTTTCTTGTAAGTACACTTTCTAATTTTGATAATATTGATTTAGCTTTTAAATAAAGTATACCATCTGTAGTAATCTCTAATAAAAAATATATACCAATATATATAAGTGCATATTTAATATTCATTTCTGTAATACACTCAATACTTTTACCATTTAAATAACCAGTAAATATCTCACAAAAACCACATATAACAACTATTACACTTGCTAAGATAAGTTTACCCTTTTCATCTTTCATTAACTTAATTAGAGGCTTAAATTCTTTTAAATCTTTCATTTCTTACCTCCAAAAAAAGACTACTCATGATAAGAGTAGCCATATTAATTAATTATTAAACGTTATAAGGATTGTGGAAAACATTGAAGATTCCCACTTCCTTTGTTAAAACTCTTATCACTAAAAACATATAAATTAAATTTAAAAATCTTCATTTCTTCCACTCCTTTCTCTTTAAATTCATTTAAAATATATCATATTTGATACCGAGTGTCAATAAATCATTTAAAAAAACTAGTTATTTCAATAAAACTGGTCTTTATTTATTAATTTATTTTTTAATTCATAATAATCATTAATCTTCCACGTCGGTACTAATTCAGTATCTTTAATTATAAATAAAATTAAATACCTTTTTATTCTTATTCATTAATGTAAGCTACTTCATGACATCACTCTTTTACTAATAAATTATTATGAATATTATATCATAATTAACTAATTTCTATAGAGTTTTATATAAATTATTAAAGTGAAATTAACATATTCAAATACTAAAAAATATATGATATTATTATGGTAAGGAAGGATATGATAAGATGAAAAAAAGTTTATTTGGAATTTCTATGTTAACAATAACTTGTTTATATGGTCTTTTAGGTGGAGTTATAATATTAGTCACTTACTTAATTGGTGGTAAAGTAATTGTTGGTATCATCATTAGTTTAATTGTTCTTATATTACAATTCTTACTTGCTCCATTCTTCACTGATTTAACTATGAAATGGTTTTATAAGGCTAGTTTTAATGAAGAAGTTCCAGAATATTTAAAAACATTTATTACAAATATATGTAGTAAATATAACATGAAATTTCCACGAGTTGGAATAATACATGATGGAGCACCTAATGCATTTACATATGGTAGAACTAAGAATGATGCTAGAATAGTTTTAACAGATGGAATATTTAATTTACTTACTGAAGAAGAAATAAAATCAGTAGTTGCTCATGAACTTGGCCATGTAGTTCATTATGATATGTTATTCATGACAGCTGTACAAGTAGTACCTTTAGTACTTTATGGTATATATGAAGCATTTGCTGGTAGTAGTAATGATGATAGTGATAATGCTAGTGCTGGAACAATAATCTCTATAATCGCATACGTTCTTTATATAATATCTCAATATATAATATTATGGTTATCAAGAACAAGAGAATATTATGCTGATAACTTCTCTATTGATGAAACAAAAAATCCTAATTCTTTAGCAGAAGCACTTGTTAAAATAGGATTTGGTCTTGCAACTAGTAAAAGTACTGGTAAACATAATGCATCAAAAAATAATGCACTTGGTATAAGTGATGTTAAAGAATCAAAAGCAATGTCTATTAGTTGTATAGAAAATGGTACAGTTAATAAATCCAAAATTAAAAATGCTATGAAATGGGAAATGTGGAATCCATGGGCAAAATGGGCTGAATTTAATTCTACTCACCCTCTTATTTCTAAAAGATTGCTTTACATCTCTAAAAGATCAAAAGAGTTTAATCAAGAACCATATATAGTATTTGATTTACAAAAAACAGAAAGTTATGCTGATGATTTTATATTAGAATTATTAATTAATTTCTTACCTAGTATATTCTTGATTGTAGCAGTTGTTATCTATTTTGATCCAAATGCAAGTCTTAGATTTGTAGGACTTAGTTTATTACTTGGAACAGTACTCTCATACATTAAATTTAAAAGAAGACATAAAAATAAATATGTTGAAACAAATGTTGAAAATTTACTTGGTGAAGTTAAAGTATCAAATATAACATCAGTGCCTTGTATATTAAAAGGTGAAATAATTGGCCGTGGTAATCCAGGATGTATATTTAATGAAGACTTTGTTATTAAAGATGAAACTGGTATTATATTTTTAGATTATAATCAACCTATTCATTTTGTTAATAAATTATTTGCATTATTTAATAGTGAACAATATTTTAATAAGATTGTTACTGTTAAAGGTTGGTATAGAAGAAATCCTGTACCATATGTAGAAATATATGAATACACAGTTGATAATAAAACTAAAAAAGTATGGACTTACGCATTTAGAAAAGTATTATATGTATTATTAACAATATTTTCATTATTCTTAATATTATAAGTATTTAAAAAACATGGACTACATCATCCATGTTTTATTTTGTCTATTATTTAATTAACTATTTTTAACTTTAATAATAGTTATTAATGCTAGTAAACTAACAATAAATATTATAATTGAAACGATTACCTTCACCACTAGCAGTAACATAAAGCTTAATCTTAACAGTAACTTTACTATCATGAGTAAATCTTACTGTCATATTTTCAAAGACTTCCTATAATCTAATTTTTAAAGAAAAATATTGCTTAAAATACTATAATAAAATTTAATTTATGTCAAACTATTTTGATTAAAAGTATAAAATTCAAAATATAAACTCATAATATAAATATGATAAATATTGATAGATTCTATAAAATGAAAGAATATGCCCCTGATCTTCAAATAAAGGAAGTTTCTTTTGGTATATCAAAATTATATATAATAAATATACAAACAGTATCTTCTTCAGAGCTTACTAATCATTTTATATTAGATTATTTATCTAAAAGAAGTCTTATCAAAAATGAACTAATCTCTAATCTTAAAAATGATATACAATATCATATACCATCTATAAGTTTTATTGAAATAAAAGAGACTGATATAACAGAATATTTATATAATGGATTTACTGTATTAATATATAAAAATGAAGCTATTGCATTTGAAACAAAGGCTAATCTTGATAGAGGTGTTAATGAACCATCAAGTGAACCAACTATAAAAGGTCCTAAAGATTCATTTAATGAAAACTATAATACAAATATAGGACTTGTAAGAAAAAGATTAAAAACAGATTCACTTCATATAAAAGAACTTACTCTTGGTACTAAAACAAAAACTAAAGTAAGTATTCTTTATTTAGATGACATAGTTGATAAAGAATTATTAGATGAAACAATAACTAAAATAGAAAGTATTAAATCAGATAAAATATTAGATACATATTATATAAAAAGTCTTATATCTAATGAAAATAAATCTACATTTCCGTCAATAAAGTCAACTGAAAAGCCAGACACTATAAGTAAAAGTTTAACAGAAGGAAAAATATGTATTATATCTGAAAACTCTTGTAATGCTTTAATAATACCCACATTCTTTATAGATTATTTTTATAATGATGAAGATAATTATCAAAAAAATATATATATTAAATTTGTTAAAATTATTAGAATAATAGCACTCTTTATAACTATTTTTATGCCAGCTATATATCTTGCGATTATTACATATGACCAACAAATATTACCAACAAGTTTACTTATAAATTTCTCTCTTCAAAGAGCTAGTGTTCCTTTTCCAGCACTTATTGAAGCATTTATCTTAATGTTTACTTTTGAACTATTATATGAAGGAGATGCATTAACGCCATCATCAAGAGGTACTTCTCTTTCAATACTTGGTGCTTTATTACTCGGAGATGCCGCTGTTAATGCTGGCGTTGTATCCCCTATCATGGTAATAATAGTCGCTGTTACTGCAATTAGTTCTATATTCTTTGTTTATTATGACTTTCAATCATTTATAAGATTTTATAGATATTCGCTTATGTTTTTAGCATCTTTCTTAGGTATAGTCGGAGTATTATTTGGATTCATATTTATAATAACTAACCTATGTAGTATTAAATCATTTGGTAAACCATTTATGATAACAATAAGTCCTAAATTAAATATAAAAAGTAAAAAGAAATTAATAAAACGAGGACTAATGATACAAAATACAGATAAGGAGACTCTATGAAAAAGATAATACTACTATTTATACTTTTACTTTTAACTGGATGTAAAGACTATACTGAAATAAATGATCTTGGAATAATAAGTGGAATGATAATAGATTATAAAGATAATAAATATGAAATAACAACAGAAATAATCACAAACGATAAAGAAAGTGAATTACAGATACTTAGTACTACAAGTACATCAATAGATGAAGCAATAAAAGAACTATCAAAACTCACTAATAAAAAAGTATTCATACCACATTTAAAAGTATTAATAATAACAGATAACATATTAAAAGAAGATATAGATTATTATGACTACTTTCTTCGTAATTCAAAATCATCAATGAACTTCTATGTTTACTATATAGATTCAAAAATAAAAAATAAAATATTTAAAATAAATGATGAAAGTGATAAAAATTCTTTACATATAGAAAAAATGTTAGAATTTAATAAACAAATATTTTCATCAACCACACCTCTTACATTTATAGATTTAGTATATAAGAAATTAGAACCAGGTATAGATATAATATATCCTGTAATAGAAATAAAAAATAATAATGATAAAGATATACTATATTTATCTAATCAAATAAGTTATAAAAATAACAAATTAATAACATTTACAGAAGATGAATCTATTACATATAATATACTCGCTAATACAATAGATAAAAGTTCAATAACAATAGATTGTGATAATGAATCATTTACACTTCAAATACAAGATATAAAAACTAAATATAAATGGAAAAAAGATTTATTTAATATAAATTCACATATAAATGCTAAAATAACTGATTATGAATGTAAATATGATTTAAATGATATAGATTCTTTAAAGAAACTTGAAAAATTAAGTATAAATCATATCAGCAATGAAATAAATAATTTAATAGATAAAATAAAGAAAGATAATAATGATGTTCTTGGTATAGAAAATTATATTTATAAACACGATAGAAATTATAATAAAAACAATTTTAAACTTAACAATATCAAGAATAAAAATAATATAGAATTTAACATTATATCAACAGGAGAAATAAGAAAATGAGAGATAAAAATGAAAAAATAAATAGTTTAGGATTATCTTCACTTATAATATCTTTAAGTGGTGCTTCATTTTGGGGCATTCTTACTTCTTTTATGTTATCTAAATCAAAAACATCAATAATTATTTCAATGCCTATAGGATTTATCTTAGGACTCATCATATCAAAAATATTATTATCTTTTTATGATAAATTTCCTAATTTATCACTAACTAATAAAGTCAAAAAAACATATAAAAAATTATCAATAATAGTAAACTTTATAATATTAGTTATATCAATATTAATGTATATCTTTTTAGCATATAGATTATCAAACTTCTTATCAAGTCAATACCTTATAGACACACCTACTATATATTTTTATATTTTAACATTACTTCTAACATGGTATACAGCTAATAAAGGAATAGAAACGCTCACAAGAGTATCATTAATATCTCTTTATACATGTATAGTTATATTTATATTTGACTTAGTTAATTTAATACAATATATCAATATTGATAACTATTTGCCACTAATAACAGTAGATTTCAAAAGTATATTAATATCAGGAATAATATATGCTCTATATTCAACTATACCCTTATTATATATAACAACATGTAAAAAAGATTCTTTAGTAGACAAAGATAAATTTAATAAATGCTATTACATAATGTATACACTATCATTTATATTAGTATTTACTGCTATAACAGTGACACTTGGTATATTTGGAAGTAATCTTATAAATATGTTTGATTATCCATTATATTCAGTACTTAAAAAGATACAAATTTTTTCATTTATAGACTCAATAGAAAACATAAGTGCTAGTATATGGATATTATTTACAATAAATGCTTGCTCATTTCTTAACTTAGCAATATTTAACAATATAAAAGAAACACTTAATCTTTCAAATAAAAATATCATTTATAAAATCATAACAATGTTAATAATGCTTCTTATACCAATAATATTCTTTATTAAAAACAGTTATACTGAAACATTTAACTATATAAACATACCAGTAATATTCACATTAGTATTACTAGTTATCATAATGATTACAACAATAATATTAAAATTCAAAAAAGAATGAACTTAATCATTCTTTTTAAATACATTAACTTTAGATAATTTATATTCTTCCATTTTTTCTTTTTCAAATGGACTTAATATTTCTTCATAATATCTTCCATCACTATAACAAGTAGCTCTGACTACATTATCACGATTAAATTTAAATACTTCTACTACACTATATTCTCTATTAGATATTTCTCCAAGTAATCTTTCTACATTCATATTAACGTATGTTTTATTTAATATACTACATATAGTACCACTAATAAATCTATTCTCAAGACCATTAGATATAGAACCATTAAATCTTATACCATTTTCATCATTACCAATTAACATTTCAACAATATCATAATTAGGTCTAAAACCATATTCACTACTTAATACTTCTTTAGAATGTCTTATAACATCTAAATAAAAATCTCCTTCTTCCGCACTAAGATTTTCATATCTAAAATATATCTCATATAATAATTTATCATTAATATCCATACTATCACTCGTCCTTAGTGCTATATTATAACACATTTAATAGAATATTGCTAGTGTAAATTTTTCTATGCATAATACATCCATTTTAATATCTCTATTACTTTTTTATTTATACCCATTTTTTTTGAATACTCAGATAGTTTCACAAGATCTTTATCCTTACTATGAATATATTGATTAATAGATTTTCTTACTTGTTCCATATCCATTCTACCATTTGATCTGATAATATCACAAATACATCTTTCCTTATCATAAGCTCTTACTTTATTACCATTTGGAGTTTCTACTTCAACAACTCCTAGTTCATATATATCATCAGAAACATAGAATACATTACACTTTTCATTAACCGAATCAACATGATAATTTTGTGGTACAGTTACTGTATAATTATATGGAAATTCTTCTGTCATACCATAAAAATATAGAGCATTCATATGAGAAAATATTGCTTTTTTATATTTTTGTTGAAAAGAAAAATAACTATCTTCAAAAACCCTAGGAGAAATATAAATACCCCTTGATATCTTTTCAATATCATTATTCTTTTCCATTATAGAAAGATATTGTCTACTTATATTTAATGACTCTATCATTCTTGTAGAAATCATACCATTATTAACATTCATTATTTGTTTTATAATATCAATAATTACATTAACTTGATCATTTGAATATTTTTTCTGCATATCATTTTTTATATTATACATAACACTAATATTCTTAAAATTATCTTTTATTGAATCAGATTCTTGGCTAAGATACTTCTTAATTTCACACATTGGTTCTTTTATTGAATTAATAGTATCTACATAATTTTTAAGTATTTCATAATCAACTTTATAAGTTATTTTCCCCATTTTATTCATAATTTTCCCTTTTCTTTCTATGACAATTACACTGAAATTATAACATTTTTCAGTGTAATTGTCAAACAAGATAATTATTCTTTCATTAATTCCTTCTTAAAATTCATTAAAGCATCATAACCTACATTAGTATTAAATTCATTATTATAAAACTTATTACTCTTAGAAAGTTCACTTCTAAACTTGTAATTTTCATGCATATTTTCTAATTTAATTGATTCACTATACTTACTTATATAAATATTGTCACTACGATTAAATAAATCTAACATTTCACAATAATGAGTCGTAAATATTAAAGTGGCATCCTTTTTATTAACAGACTTATCTTTATATAAATTAACTAAATTTTCAACTAATGTTTTATGAAAATGATTTTCAATTTCATCTATTATTAAATCAGAACCAGTTTTTAAAGAATAAACAACAAAAGTAAATAAACCAAACCCTTTAGTAGTACCACTAGATAATATTTCATATAATTCAGAATTAGAAACTTCTTTACTAGAACCATTACTATATATAATCTTAAACTTATTTTCATTAATCATTTTAATATTATCTAGATGCTCATCAAACATCTTAAGTATAGAAGTAACTATACCTAAATCATTATTCAAAAGATTATAAATATTAAAAGAATTAGCATAAAATCTATACATATTATCATCACTAGGACAATATATACCACGTAAAGAAATATCATTAAGTAAAGAATATATCATTGAAGTATCATTAGGTAACTTAACATCAAAATTAACTTCTTCAAATTTATCATACTCAAATATATTTTTAGAATGATACTTTTTATATGCTCTTTTATATAATTTTTCATTCTTAAAAAATATCATAGTATTATCAACAGAATTAATATTCTTTTCTAAATCAACCATATATCTATAAATAGTATTTTCATGAAAAAAAGTAACATCTAAATTAACAGTTTTATCTATAAACTTAAATATATTCTTAGAATTATTAATTCTAAAATTAGAAAATATATCATATACAACTGATAATAATTCAACAGCAGTAGTTTTACCAGAAGCATTTTTACCTATAATACCTAATGTTTTAAAAGTATATAATTCTTCTGCTAATTCATGCAATTCAAATTCTTTATCATCTAATGTTTTAGTACCAGTAGGTACAAAAGATATAGTAAAGTTTTCTTCACATAATTTAAAATTATTCGCAACTATTTTAAGTAATTTCATATTAATCACTCCTATACTAATATTATATCATTTTTTAACTAAAAAAACACATTTTTTGTTTCTTTTGATAATTAATTCAATATAATAGACTATTTTTTATTAAAATGCAAGTGTTTTATAATTATTTTCCAAAATATATACTATTCAAATACTTAATATTGCTATAACTATTACCCATATTCAAATATGCTTTAAAACTATTTTTAACAATATCTATATCTTCTTTATTAACATTCTTCTTTATCATCTTCCTAAGCTTTCTTCTTTGTCTATATATTGTCTTCTTATTAGGTACCATAACTATTTTACCATTATCATATATTTTAAACTTCCACTTACAATACATAAACCAATTACTTAACTTAATAATTTTAGTTTTCTTCCTATTAATAACAATATTAAGTTTATTTGACATTTCAATATACTTATTCAATATCACACAAGCCATATCATAATTTTCACAAAAGAAAACAATATCATCCATATATCTGATACTGCTTAATTTTTCGTTTTGTAAATAATGATCTAAACCACTCGGAATCATAGAAGCTTCTCTCTGTGCTATTTCTACTCCAAGAGCGATACCCTTACCTATAAACAAATAATCTTCTATAACCTTAATAGTATATTCATTCTTAATATATTTCTTATGCAAATTCATTATTACATCATGAGAACAATTTTCAAAGAATTTAGAATAATCCATAAGAACTACATAACCATCATTATTTAACTTATAATTTTTAAGTAATTTCTTCTTAACCCTATTAAGAGTAAATAAGAAACCTTTATCTTTTGCACTAGCTCCATTATCATATATTAATAATGGACTATATATTGGTAATAATATTTCATTATTAATTACTTTATGTATTAATCTATCTTTAATATGTGGAGCATCTATTAATCTTTCTTTACCCCTTTCATTTATTATAAATTGATATGTATTTCCAACTTTATAATTATTATTTTTAATATTATAACAAGTACAAGCAACATTAGTAAACATATGTAACTGAAATATTTGAGTAGATTTTTTCCATCTAACACCATTACAACATTTATCAGCATATTTAAGAACTTTAGAAAATGTAAATGATGAATCAATATCAGCATACATATTACTTCTTTCAATTATTTTATCTTCACGTTTTTTCTTTCTTCTTAAATACCTTAATTCCCTTCTCTCTTTACTTGTCATTAAACAAAAAGAAAAGTATTTCTACTTTTCCAAGATTAATGTATAAGAAATAATATTCATTTATAAATACTTACATAGTATATACCCATGAAATTAAGATAAATGAACAAACTCTTAACCATGCAAGAAGCGTCCGAGCATATAACATCATTAATCAACTTTAAGAATAAATATATTCTAAGGTTATACCGATCCTTTCTTTTCAAAAAGCAGTTAAAGAGTTATTTAAAACACCTTTATTTTACCTGTTCTGCTTTATCACAGAAATCTGGAGAGACGCCGTTTGTATTATTTGCATTGTTGTTATTCCAGTCACCGTTGTTGTTCACATTTTAGAAATTGTTATTATTGTTAGAATTGGCCGCGCGGAGCTGAAAGCTCAACGCTAAAAGCCCAGGAACGAAGCGATTTACATCAGTACACCTATTTAAAAGCTTATTGAAATACAAATTCAGTAAGCTTAGAAACCAATATTTCAAACATTTCTTTGTCAGTTATATCTTCCTTTATGACTTTATTACTCTTCTTATTATCAGCAGATAAAACACCTTTAATTAAATCATATTGTCTTTGATATTTAACACCAAGTTCTTCAAGTTTTTTATCAAGCATCATAGTTGCTTCAGCAAAAGAATAATTCTTGCCATTCTTTCTATTAAAACATTTAGATGGGTTCATATATAACACTCTAACCATATCCATAATTCTTTTCTCAAGTGCATGTAAACATGCATTAGATAATTTTAAGAACCATCTTCTAGTTATATAATCAGTACTTGTTGCTGGTGTTATACTATATGCCATATTAGCAAAATCTGCTTGAAGACAAGCTAACTTATCTATTGGTTGTTGGTATATTCTTGCCCATCTAGCAGATAATTTTGAGCATAAATTCATAACTTCAATTTGTAATTCAAAAGCATTATCAACATAATCTAAACCACTTGGTTTTCTTTTAAATCTTGGAACTGACATATTCTATTTCTCCTTATATAAAATTAATCTTGTATTAAATAAATTTTACTTTTCATATCCTTTCTAAAGATTTTTTGATTTTCTGCCTTACGGCAGCCCATCATTCAAAACTAATGAATTAGTTTTTCTATACTAATCGCCTATCCGTGCTTGTTCGCACGGAGTAGTCGCTTTTAACATTCGTTATACCTTTTTATTTTTTTCGGAAGGTTTTAGTACTCCCAAATAATATTGCACGCCATTTTCTCTTTACATTTCATTTACACTATCCGATACGGAAAGCTGGAGAGACGCCGCTTGTCGTATTTGCACGGTAGTAACGCCAGTCACCGCGGTCGGACACATCGTAGAAATAGTCATAATTGCTAGAAGAGGCCGCGCGGAGCCACCAATAACTAGCACTTGTTCCGTTATTTTTAATAGCAGGCCTATAGTTTACTGTATCAGTGTTCAAATTTTTATAGTAATCTAATTGTCTTGTTACATCTCTTGCTGTATCATATTCTATTGTATTTGAACTTCCTTGTGCCCATACTTCTGCTGTACTTAGTAAATATAATTTATCAGTTGATGTAAAGTTTGTTTCTCCACTTGCACTTCCATGTCCTGATACTACTGTTGTATCTATTATTGCATTTCTAAGTTCACTTGGTAAAGCATTATATATATCATTATTTACAAATGTTCTCATGCTTGTTGCTGGCCATCCTCCTACATTTGTATCTGTATCATTCATTTTATGATCTGTTATTATATCTGCAAATTCAAGCACAAATCCACATGCTGTTTGTGAGAAACCTGATGTGCTACATTCGCTTGGTGTTGATGTGTTTGCTACGCGAAGTGTATGTGTTCCATAAGTTCCCATATCAATTTCTTTTGTATCTCCTACATTATAATTACCAATTTCACCTTCTTGTACTAATGTTGCTATTGTTTCCCATGAATCTTCTGCAAATGACACTGATGTTGGTAAATTGTATTCATTAATTCCAAGTTTACCACTAAATGATTTATTCTTATTATAATTCTGTGGTTTACCTGTATCAATAAATGTTATTTTAATAGTGTATTCATGTGTTACATTTGGTTCTATTAAAACATTTTTCTTTAAATTCATACTTTTTATAGGTGTTTGAGCTATTGCATCACATGCACCTTCTTCTGTTCCACTACTATTTAATCTTCTACAAGTTGCTTCTACTACAAGTTCGTCATTAGTTATTTCATTTGTAAGTTCAGTCCATACTAAACTATACTTTGAATCTTTAGTACCAGTATTCTTTACAGTTACTACTTTATCAAATGAATCACCTGGAAAAGCTCCATCCGATGTTAATTCAATAGTATCAGTATAAGTTAACTCTAAATTACCAGTTACTACTTTATTACCCTTTGCTGTATCATTACCTATTATTTTTATTCCAAAGTATGCTAGTGATACTCCTACCCCTACTAGTAAAATAGATACACATAAAGCAATATAAATTTTCTTATCTTTCATACATTTTACCTTCCTTTACTATAATTAAATTATATAACAAAAATATTTATATTGCTAGTATAAAATTGACAAATTTTGACAAATATTTCACCACTGTTTTTCGTAACATTTACGTCACTTTTTATGGCAATACAATATGTATTGTTTAATGTAAAACAAAAAGTACTATTTCTAGTACTCTTCTATTAAAATGAATCTATGTTTACTTTTACTTTTTTAATACCATCATTATAAGCTTTTGCTTGAATTAATGTTTTAACACTAGTAGCAATTTTACCACCTTTACCAATAATTCTTCCCATATCAGCTTCAGCAACAAGTATCTCAATAGTTTTATTTTCATCAGTATCAAATTCTTGTACTTTAACTAAATCTGGTTCTTTAACAAGCTTTTTAACGATTAATTCAGAAAAATCTACTAAACTCATTTATTTTCTTTTTGAATTATGGAATTCTTCCATAACACCTACTTCACTTAAAATATTCTTAGCTGTATCTGTAGGTTGAGCTCCTTCCTTTAACCATTTTAAAGCAGATTCTTTATTAACATTATATTTTTCTGCTTCTAAAGGCATATAAGTTCCTATAGATTCAATAACATTACCATCTCTTTTAGCTCTTGAATCAGCTACTACTAAACGATAATAAGGTCTTTTTTTAGCTCCCATTCTTTTAAGTCTAATTTTAACTGCCATTATAATTCCTCCTTTGTGCTTATTAATATACACTATTTGATATTATATGTCAACCTTTTTTGGTTAACATCATTAATTATTATTCTTAAATTTATATCCTTTAGTATAAGTAATTAATTTATTACCTTCAACTACATATCCTGTTCTTGCTGACTCTAATATTGGAATATCACAAGATGAATCACTATATGCACTAACTATAACTGCATTTGGGATGACACTAGCAAGTCTTTTTAGTTTTTCTGTTCCTTTACAATTCTTACCTATTATTTTACCATCACTATCGGTTTTAGTAGCTATAACATATCTAATACCAAGCCTTTTACAAAATTGCATTATCCACAGTTCATAAGAAGCACTAATAATAATATCATTTTGAGTTCTTCTATTTAAATACCATGGCTTAATATTTTTCATATGTGAATCTACAAAATCATTTATGAATTTAGGATAATTTTTTATTTCAAATATAAATGATAGCATTGCTTCTTTTACTCTTTCAAATTCTATTACTCCTCTTTTATAATCATTCTGTAACTTCTTTGCTTTCTTAAGTGCTTTTAAAACAAGAAAAGGATGCTTTTTAAATCCATACATCAATATATCTCTATTAGTATCTCCATTATAAATTGTATCATCAAAATCATATATATTCATATTTTATTATCACCTATAATAAATTATACAATATAAAAAGTACTATTTCTAGTACTTAATAAATTATCCTTCATTTCTCATGAATTGTTCGTATTCATTCATTATAGTTTCAGGATCACCTTCGTCTTTAATAAGACCTTCATGTAACCAAATTACTTTATCACATAATTCTATTATTGTTTTACTATTGTGTGAAACTATAACAACTGTTCTTTTATCATCACTAATAAGTTCTTTCATTTTATTATAACTTTTTTCTTTAAAGTGAATATCTCCTACACTTAAAACTTCATCTATAAGCATTATATCTGTTTCAAGTATTGCTGTTATTGAGAAAGCAAGTTTAGAGTACATTCCACTTGAATAACTTCTAACTGGTTTATATATAAAGTCACCAAGTTCACTAAATTCTATAATATCTTTTACTTTTTCTTCTATTTGTTCTTTAGAGTATCCAAGTAACATACCTGATAAGAATATGTTTTCGTATCCCGTTAATTGTTTTTGAAATCCTACTCCAATTGATAGTAATGATATTGAATTACCATGTAAATTAATGCTACCTTTATCAGCACTAAATATACCTGATATTGCTCTTAAAAGAGTGCTTTTTCCACTACCATTTTTACCACATATACCAAGTATTTGTCCTTTTGGTACTTCAAATGTAACACCTTTTACTGCTTTAAATATTTTTCCTGATCCACGTGATTTTAGTCCACCTTTTTTTAGTGAAAATCTATTCATATCTCTATAATACACATGTAAATCATTAACACTAATTGCTATTTCTTGTTTCTTCATTATTTCATCACCTTAACATATGTATTTTCATATTTATATATAGTATGTACACCCAATATTGAAAGTAATACACCTATAAAGAACCATATAAGAGTCCACATTCCTATTGGAGCACTCTTATATATTAATACATTTCTCATGTTATATATAAAGTTAGCTAGTGGATTTAAATCAAGCAATATTGTTCTATAAACAGTATTATGTATTCTAGAACTTATATCATAGAATATACCAGTCAAATAGAATAACATACGAAGTCCTATATTAACTAAATTAGTTAAGTCTTCAGCAAATACTCCAAAGTGCATAACAAGTGTACATACACCAAATGTAAATATTATTACAGTTATAATTATTGGTATGAACCATAATACATTCCATGTTACAGGTACCTTGTATATGAACATAAATATTACAACAAGTAAGAATGATACTGCCATCTTAAATGCATTAACACCCATCTTTATAAGAAGTAATACAAATTTAGGTAAATATACTTTAGTAACAGTATCTCTATTAGAAGCAACTAATTTTACTGATGTAGTTACCATCTTATTAAAGAAATTCCATATAGAAAGACCTATAAATACAAATACTGGAAAATATTCAACTCTAGATTTGAAAACTATTGTTGCTATAAAAGTATATATAAGCATAAATGCTAGTGGTTCTAAAATCATCCATAAAAATCCTAAATATGAATTTATTACTTCAGTTTTAAGTTCAGCCCATGTTGCATACATAATATAATTTTTATACTTCTTTAAATCATTAAAAAATCTTTTCATTATCTCTCCTCAAGTACTTAATTATTTTATCATATATTTATGATAAACACAAATTATTATATATTTTTTAGTATAATGACTAATAATGTGATAATCATTTATATTATAATTATTTATATTTTTAAATATATCTCCATTTAATTTAAGTATAGCTTCTTTTATTGAAAAATTAGTTATTGTATTACTACTTACATTTAATAATTTATTCATATTGTTTAACGTATCAATATCTAGTTTTCTATAATATTGTATATCTATTCCAACTCTCACATTTGATAAAGCAACTACTACTATATCTTTATCATGAGAAATACTTAAATAGACATCATTATCTAAGAATGGTTTACCATTCTTTGTATACATTATTTTAAATTTATCAATATTAAAGTACTTGTGTAATCCTCTTTTAATAAGATAATATTCTGCATTATAATATTTATTTTCACTATTAAAAGAAACATTAATCTTTTTAGAATTAATGTTTATCTTTAATATTTTTAGTTGTAGTTTTTTTCTTTTTAACATCATATATTTTATTCTCTATTTTATAATCTAATTCTTTTAATCTTGTTTCTTTTAATTTATTATATTTTATTAAGTCTTCATTCCATTTTTGATATTCACTATCATTTCTATGATCTTTAAAGTTATAATTATTTCTTAAATATTTAGTTACTTCATTTGTTACTTTTATTGCACCTTTAAGGTTTAAGTGTATTCCTTTATCTTCTGTATCAGTAGTAAAATCGAGTCCATATGAATCGTTATTTAAATCTAAATATTTAACATTATATTCATTAACTAATTTCTTTAATTCTTCATTTTGTTCGTATCCCCAGGCTCTAGTATCAGGAATACCAAGAAATACTAAATCTATATCATTATCTTTGCAGAATTTAACAAACATATCTAAATATTTTTTAGTATAATCTTTCATTACAACTTTTTTATTACTAGGATTCATATAATTAAATCCAGTGTATCTAGGATTTATTTTAGTTGACATTATATATCCTTTAGTAATTGAATGATAACTGCCAAATGTTCTTTTTACATTAGACATATTTATTTCATTCCATCTTGAATGGTATCTAAATAATGGGAAATAATAAGATAGTTTTTCTTTAAAGTCAAATTCAAAGAAATCATCATTTATCATTTCATATTTAGTTTTACCAAATTTCATATAATCAAATGATTTTCTACGTTCGCCCTCTACTTCTTTTTCTGTATAAAATAATGTAAGTGGACTTATCATTATTACTTTTGGTTTTTGATATTTATATGCATCTTCAAGGATATAATAAAGTAAATATATTCTAGCTGAACTAACACTATAATTATATGAAGTTATACCTGTTTGTTCATATATTTCCATAGGTGAAACGCCTTTAAAGATACTACTATCACCTAAAAACAATACGTCTATTGAATTTTTAGGTAACTCATAATAACCATTTATTGTATAATCTTGGCCATCCATTTCAGACAATGTACCATTTTTCCATTTAGGAGTAAATACTTTTCCAAGAACTATTATTAATGCAAACATTATAGTAAAGAATATAACTAATCTTATAAATATAAATAATTTTTTCATATTAGAACCCTCCATATATGAAGCTAGCTGCATCATATCCTTTACCATATATACCAAATATAATAATAGAGAATATTATTATATAATAGATAAACCATTTAAATAATAGATTTTGTTTTTGTAGTTCTTTTCTAATGTTGATATTAAATTCTTGCATTACTCCTACTACTAACATAACAAGAATGCCAACCATTAATAAAGCAAAATCTAGTTTCTTAAGACCTAAACTAAATAATGAAGCTGAAGCATTACTATGGATCATTAATCCCATTTGTTTAAAACTATCTACTCTAAATAAGAACATACCAAAGCATACTATTAAAATAGTTCTAACCGCTTGAAAGAATTTATAACTCCACACTTCTGTATTTATTTTAAATATACTTATTATCTTTTTAAATACTGGTTCTAATAATATACCTATCATCATAAGAACGTAATAATAAAGTCCATAAACTACATATTTAAAACTAGCGCCATGCCACATACCATTAAAGAACCATACGAAGAATAATGGAAATGCTGTTATTATGAATCTTGATATATATTTTGATTTCATTTTTCTAAGTTTTAAATTAAGTTTCATATTTAATTTAGATAAACTAATTGGATAAAATATATATTCTTTTAACCAAGTACCAAGTGTAATATGCCAACGTCTCCAAAATTCTTGTATTGATTTTGAAAAAAATGGACGCTTGAAGTTTTCATCAAGTTTAACACCAAATAATTCTGAAACACCACTTACTATATCAATACATCCACTAAAGTCAGCATATATTTGTAATGTATATAAAAGTATTCCAACTATAAGTAATATTCCACCATAATTATTTTCAAATACTTTACTTACAAATATACCTGCTCTATCAGCAATAACAAGTTTCTTAATAAATCCCCAACCTATAAGTACAAAAGATGATACAAAATTATCATAATTAAACTTTTCTGTATTAAATAATGTTTTAGAAAGTCTACTATAATTTGCAATAGGTCCTTCTACTATTTGTGGAAAATATACTAAAAATAGTAATACTTTTAAATAATTAGTTTCTGCTTTCATTCTCTTTCTATATATATCAGTAAGATAACTAATTGTTTCTAAAGTATAATATGATATACCTATTGGTAATATAAATTTCTTATATGGAATATTTATTCCTACTACTCTAAATATATCACCAAAGAAATTATTATATTTAAGTACAAGCAAAAAAGATAAATTTAAAAGAATAGACAAAGTCAATATTAACTTTCTTTTGTCATTATACTTCTCTATCAATTTACCACTAAAATAAGTAATCACTGATGATAATAATATAAATATTATATATTTACCACTGAATAAATAATAGAATATTAAGCTTCCAATAAGTAATACTATATATCTATGTTTTTTTGGAAATATATAATATATTAATACAAGCATAAGTACGAATAATAAAAATTCTATACTAGCATAACTCATGTAAAACACCCCTCATTCACATACACTATTTCATTATTTTAAGTTGTTTATTAATGTTTCAATTGTATTAACTGATTCAAAATTCTCTGGTACTAGATCCATAACACCTATTTCTACGCCAAATTTATTATTAAGTAGTGATACTAACATAATAATATCAAATGATGTAAGAATACCATCTGTTATTAGTTTGTCCTCTTTTTCATAATCAACACCAGCTTTTACTTCATTAAGTACTTCAATAATATCATTTTTCATTTTTATTTCTCCATTTCTTCATATATTGTTTTTAATTTAGCTCTATCAATTTTACCATTTGCGTTATGTGGCATCTTTGGTAATTTGATAATTTTGTTTGGTTGCATATATTTTACTAGTTTTTTACTACTAAATTCAAGTATTTCTGCATCATTTAGTTTAAAAGATTCATAAAATAGTACAATTAAGTTATTTTTAGTATCATAAATACAACAAGAAGATATAATTCCATCAATAGAATTTATATTAGTTTCTATTTCTCCAAGTTCAATTCTATATCCCATATGTTTAATTTGAAAGTCTTTACGACCTAAATATTCTATTTCACCATATTTATTATATTTACCTAAATCTCCTGTCTTATATAATATTTCAGGATAAGACTCATTAAGTGGATTAACTACGAATATTGAATTTGTTTTTTCAGGATTATTATAGTAACCACTTCCAACTATACTACCTCTTACATATAGTTCTCCTACTTCACCAGGAGTTGCAAGTGTATTATCATCTTTTATAATTAATATATCTGTATTTTCACATGGCTTACCTATTGGTAATGTTTCATTATCTTTAAAATCTCTATTTACAACATAATAAGTACATATATCAGTTGTTTCAGTTGGGCCAAATAGATTAGCATACATTAATTTTGGTAAATGACGACGCCATATATTAAGTTGTGGCATAGGCATTACTTCACCTGCGAATAATACTTTCTTTAAATACTTTGGTTTAACATAATCAAATGTTTTCATATTAGCAACAATACATAAAGCACTAGGTACCCAGTATATAGTATTTATCTTATTAACATTCATGTATTCAATTAATTTTACTGGAAAACTAAAACATACTTTAGGTATTATATATAAAGTAGATCCAACCATTATATTAGTAAATACATCACTTATAGACATACTAAAATAAAATGGTGTTTGATTTCCAAATATAGTTTTACTATTTATATTAAATGCATTTTTGAACCATGAAGTATATTCTATAACAGATTTATGACTTATTACTGAACCTTTTGGTACTCCAGTTGAACCACTTGTGAATAATACATATGCTGCATCAGTATCAATAACTCTATTCTTTACTTCATTTAATAATTTTTCATTAGTTTTATATTTTAACTCTTCTATATTTAATATAGGTAAATCATACTGAAGTTCTTTTACTTTATCTATATTTTTATTATCTGTAATTATTAGTTTAGGTTCTAATGTATTAACTATAGAATCTATTCTATTTTTAGGTGATGTTACATCAACAACTGTATAAAAGTTACCACTATATAAAACACCAAACATAGATAAAAGTGTATTTATACTCTTATCAATAAATACCATGATAGGCATTTTAAATAAATTATATTCTTCTACTATATTACTACCAATAACTTTAGATTTTAAAACAAAATCTTTATATGTAATAAATACATTTTCATTTTCAGCAAATGATATCTTTTCCGGATATTTATTACATGTTATATCTAAATAATCAGTTATACTTTTTATCATTTTATTCTCCTTTAGCATATTCAAATATTTTTTTAAATTTATCCATTTTCATAAATGCATCTATCTCTATTCTTGCAATCTCATATTTATTGTCAAGTCTAGTTGCATATTTATTATCTCTTATTTTAAAAGCAAGTTTAATATCACTATTAGATGTTACTTTTAACATATCTTTAGTATATATTCCATATGGATAAGCTAAATATTTAAAATTATATTTTTTATTATTTTCAAAATCTTCTACTAATTCATTATAAGACAGTGTTTCAACTGCTTTCTTTTTACCACATTTATGATGCATATTATATGTATGACTTTCTACTTGAAGTAAAGATTTATTCTTTCTTAGTTCTAATATTTTATCATATCCAAGTTTTAATCTTTTAGGTTCATTTAATTCTTCTGTAACTTCAGGTATCTCTTTTCCTATTGAAAACATTGTTGCTTTAAAATTATATTTTTCAAATAATGGAAGTAAATTATAATATGCTTCACTATCCCCATCATCTATTGTTATAACAAATGTTTTTTCTTCATAATCACATTCTTTATTATACCAGCAATAGAATTCATCTAAATCAATTGTTTTCCATCCATTATTATATAAATATTCTAACTCTTTACTTACTTCTTCTAAATCATTAACCCAAGCATTATCTTTAAAATATTTATTTCTAATATCACTAGTAACAGTTCTATGATAAGAAAGTACTGGTATTTTAGTAGCTTTATTTTTGATAATTACTTCTTCTTTTATAGGTTCTTTTTCATTATCTTTTTTGATAATAGATTTCTTTAAATCATTAATATTTTCATTTAAGTCATTAATTTTATTATTGTTTTTTATATATAAGGCAATAAGTATCAAAGAAAGTATTATCAATAGCAAATTAAGTAATGAAGAAAACATAAAAAGTGTTTTAAAATATTTATTACATTCTTTATTCTTAATTACTTTTTTATTATTTTTATTTTTTATACTTTTAGAAGTGTTCTTTTTATTATTACTTTTCTTACTATTTTTATTATTCATTCTAACCTCTTAAGTATATTTTATCACAAAATAACTATAAAGTCTTTTTTATTTCATTCACCATATTTTTAGTATAGTTTTTTATATTTAAATCAACATATTTACTTATTAAGTTTCTATCTTTATATTTAGTGTAATCACTATTTTTTAAAAATGAAATAACTTCAGAAGCACTATAGCATATTGGACCCGGGACTTCATTCTTATAATCAATAAAGAAATCACGCTTACCACTATAGTCATTCAAGTCAAAAGCATAAAATATCATTTTTTTATTCATAATACCTGCTTCATATATTATAGAACTATAATCACTTATAACATAATCAGATATATATATCATTTCACTTGTACTAAAGTCTTTACATATAAATACATTATCATTATCAATTTTAATATTACAAAGTGGATGTAATTTAATAATTAAGTTATACTTTTTATAATCAAAATTATTTATTAATTCATGAATATTCTTTTCAAATAAATCATTATCTTTTCTAAATGTAGGTGCATATAAAACATTAATCTTATTTTTTAAACTAGGATATTTTTTATATATTTTATTTTTAACACTATTAATATATTTTTTATCTTTTAATAAGTCTATTCTTGGAAGTGGTACACTACGTATTATAGATTTATCACAGTTAAATACTTGTGCCATAAATGGTATACATTCTTTTGAGGTGGTATAAACATAAGTATAATTTTTATGCATATTAGCACTTTTACTTACTTTTTCACTTCTTCCTTCATCTTTACCAACTATAGCATAGCCAGCTTTTTTACATATACCTATCGCATGCCATATTTGTATTACTACTAAATCTTTTTTATGTTTTAAATTACTTATTAGATAACAATATGTATCAAGTATAACGACTTTACTTCTTGATATATGATACATTTGTTTTAACATATGAAATGCATATAATAATTTATTATCCATCTTTTTACATAAAACAACTATTTTATAGTCAGGTAATTCTTTTTTTAGTTCTTCACTTAATAATTTAAAATCTGTAGTTATATTGTTAGATTCACGACTTATTAATGTAATTTGTTTTCTTCTTCTAAAACATTTAAAAAGAAGATAAATTGCATTTAAAATAAAATTAATAATCTTAATAATAAATGTCATAATATCTTCTCCTTAACTATTTTTTTCTTTGTAGAATAAATGAATCAACAGTTCTCTTCATACCTTCTTCTAGTTCTACTTTAGGACTCCATCCTAGAGATTCAAGTTTAGATGTATCAAGTTTAACTATTTTATATGAAACATATCCTTTTTTAACTTCATCGCTTGGATTACTAAATACTACTTTAAGACCTTTTTCAGGATATAAATCAACTAATTTTTGAGCAACATCTCTTATCATATATGGTTCTGTTTCATTAGCTAAATTATATGCTTCTGTATTTTCTCCATTAACCATTACTTCAACAATACCAGTAACAGTGTCAGCTACATAACAGAATGCTCTTATTGCTGTACCATCACTATTTAAAACGATATCTCTATCATTAACAACGTCTCCAATAAAGTCTGACATTACTCTTCCATCATTATTAATTTCCATTGTTGGACCATATGTATGAGCAATTCTAAGTACATTAAATGGAACTCCATATTGTTCATAATAACTTCTAAATAATGCTTCAGCAAGTCTTTTACTTTCAGGATAACAATTTCTTCCATTAAGTGGATCAATAATTCCCATGTCACTTTCAGTTATCTTTTCTACTCCATCAACTTTACCATATATTTCTCTTGTAGATGGGAATATTACTTTAGAACCTTTTTCTCTTGCGAGTTCAAGAACATTCATAGTTCCAATAGTATTTGCTTTAATAATACCAACTGGATTTTTCTTTATAGCTGTAGCACTAGCACTACCAGCAGCATGGAATATATAATCAACATTACCAGCATATTCTAGTTTTTCGCATACATCTTGATTCATAAATTCAAGTGATGAATCTTCTAAATAATCACTAAACGCATCACGTGCTTTATCCATATTTCTAACAAGCGCTACTACTTTAGTATTAGTATGTTTTTGCTTATTTAGTTCTAAAAAGAAATATGTTAAGTTACGAGCTATTAAACCAGTTGCTCCTGTTATAAGTATTGTTTTATCTTTAAATTCTTCTTCATATGGACAACTATTTACTAAATTATCCATATCTTCTTTAATTATTTTGTTCATGCTTAGTTAACCTCATTGTTATTCCTGCTTCTTTTTTTTTACTTTCTTCGTATTCATAATATTCAATTAAATCAGGTATTCCTTTAGCTTTACCACCATTACTTTTAAATTCTAACCATGCTTCAAATATATATAAATCAACTGGATTAGTAATTTTAGTATTACCTCTAACGCCTTCTGTTAGATATGTTTTCTTTCCTAGCATATTAAACAATGTACAGCTATCAATAACATCAATATAATCTGGATTTTTAGCTCTCATAGTTTCATGTGCTTCAATAATTTCACCTAATCTAAATGCTTGTGGTGCTTGAGCATTGTAAGATTCTCTTCTTACTGGTACTGAATCTACATTAACTGTATCTTTACTTATAATAAATGTTTCATTACAACCAGTACATGTAATAGAGTTTCCATTGCGTCTTGTATCTGCGATATTTCTTGATATTAGTTCAGGACTAATAAATGGTCTTACGCCATCATGAATTAATACAACATCATCAGGACTACAATTCTTTTCTGCTTCTTTTAATCCAATATAAATTGAATCTTGACCTGTTTTACCACCAGGTACTACTGAAACTACTTTTGACATACCATACTTTTCAAGTTGAAATTTCAAATAATCAATCCATGGTTCAATACATACAACATATATTTCATCAATTTCTGGATGATTTTGAAAATATTCAAGTGTGTAAATGATAATTGGCTTTCCTCCTACTTCTAAAAATTGCTTTGGAACGTCTTTAACTCCCATACGAGTTCCTGTTCCACCTGCGAATATAACCGCTACGTTTTTCATATAAAAAAACCTCCTAACCTTATAATAGCATATATAATATTAAAAATCTACTTAATTAATTTATTCATCTTATCTACAACTTTTTTAGATGCATCACCTTTTTCATAACAATTTACTTTTCTTAAAAAACTGTTTACATCTTTTAAATACTTTTTATCATCAAAATTAATAATCTTATTATATAATTCATCATTGTTTTTACATATTGGAAATGGATAATAATCTAATGTATGATAAAACCCTCTTTCAGTATCAATATACTTTTCAATATCAGTTGTATATAAGAATCCAGGCCTTTTTGTGATAACATAATCACATATCCAACTTGAGTAATCTGTTATACCAAAGTCAGTTACGCATAATAATTCTTGCATATCAGGATAATTTGTTACATTAATAACAGTATTTTCATACTTTTTAGGTATTTTAGTATTCTTAAGTCTAAAATGATATCTTACAAGTATTACCCAATCTCCACTAAATCTTTTAACTAGTGCTTCATGCAATCTATTATAATCTAAATCATAACAACTAATACTATCACTATTTCTAAATGTAGGTGCATATAAACATATTTTAGTATCTTTTTTGATATTATACATCTTTCTTATTTTTTTATCATAGTTTAAAAATTCATTATTTTTGTTAAATAAAATATCATTTCTAGGATGTCCTACTTTTAAAAATTCAGTTTTAGGCCAGTAACTTCCTCTAAAAACATTTTCTTCGAACTTACTATTAGTTATAATGTAATCATCAGCATTCGCAGAAGAAATTGCTTTTTCTAACCAGTCTTTATCACTAACCGAGCTTGGATCTATTCTTTTGAATCCCATTGAACCATGCCATGTTTGAATAACAATTTGACCTTCTCTTTTGAATAAATTCATATATGCAAAATTAGTAGAATTGTCAAATATAAATTTACTTCTTTCATATTCATAATAAAATTCATTTGAGTCTCTACTTACTACTTTAATTCCATGTGGAAATTGTTTTATATCATTTTCTTTTTCACTACGAATAACCCATATAATTTTATAATCAAGTTTATTTTTTAATATATAATCACATATTGCTTTAGAATTACAAGTATAATCTCCTTGAAATGTAATAAACATAACTTGATTATTAACTAATTTGATATTACTTTTTTTAGTAAGTCTTTTATAGTGTATTGATCTTATTTTCTTATTTACTTTTTTAAAAAAAGTACCATCTTTAATAGATTTGATTACTTTTTTAAGCATATTTCTCACTCTCTTTCATACTTCTTAATAGCTTCATAAATTCTTTTACAATTATTGTAATCTAAATATTTAAAGAATTCATTAACTCTTTTATCATACTTTTTATTTAATCTACAATTAGAATTTATTATATCTATAAGTAAACTAACAACATCTTCTTCACACTTAGCTATACCACCAAATCCTATATTTTGATAATCCATTTCACCATTACCATATGAAGGTGGTAAGTCATCATTATGATAATAAATGATTGGCTTTTTCATATAAGCAAAATCATATTGAACTCCTGAATAATCTGTTATCATAATATTAGATTCAACTAATATATCTTCATAATCTACTGTATTTGATGGTATTATTTCAACATAATCATTCTTATCATAATCTTTAATATTAGATATTAATGTTGGATGTATTAAAAATTTAATCTTATAATTATTTTTACGAGCCATTTCTATAATATGTTTATTATTTATTAAACTGTTATATACTTTAAAATAATTAGTGTATTTAAAATTATTATTATATGGTCTTACTTTACCACTTGATGTACTACTAGCGACATCTACTCTCCACGTTGGTATTATAAGAATTACACCTTTTGGATTACTTTTAAGTCCATCATAACGAGCAAGGCCACTAAATATTAAATTTTCTTTATTATATCCATATTCTTTTTTAAGTAAGTTCTTTTGTTCATAAATAGATGATATAAAATATAATTTATTGTTATCAAATATTCTATTTTGTCTATGATACATATTTTGCATAGTAACACCATGTTGTATACAATGTACTTCAGCATTAAATAGATTCTTATTATAATCTCTCATATAACCATTAAAACTACAAAATGAAGCAGCGAGTGAATCACTTGCTAAAATATGTTTAGAATTTAAACAAATAATCTTACATTTTAAACTACCATATACTAAGATATTTTTATAGTTCTTTATTAGTTTATTATAAGTATTAGTATTTTTATTAACAATATAATATACTTTAGAACTTGTGTTATCACTTATATATTTAAATATATATTCTCCACAATCTCCACCCTTATAAAGCTTATCATAACTTACCATTATGTCTTTATTCTTATATAATAAATGAGTTAAAAAATAACAAGTACGTACTATAAAAGGTTTAATAGTTTTAAGTTTCTTATGTCTAAACTCACTTATAACAAACTTAACTTCATTTATAAAAGTATTCTTTTTACCTATTGTAATTACGTTATCATTACATTTTAAACATTTACTCTCTATATTCCAATAAGAATTCTTTCTATTAGTGATAAGTCTACTAGAAACATTATTTCCAAAAGAAATATGTATCTTTTCATTATCTTTATTTTTAAATACTATATTTTTATCTTCTAATTTTACTTTAAAAGTGAAAACAACATCATTATAATATTCACGACCAAATATCTTATTTCCCATATAAATATCTGTCTTATCGTAATCTATTCTTTTATCATTTTCATAAATATTAACATTTGATAATTCAAAACATGTTTTATCATAAGAGCAATCAAAATATAAATAACCCTTTTTATAATTAATACAATGTACCACTATAGAATTAGACTTAACATTATCTACATTATATTTACATTTGATATAACCATCACTTAACTTATACTTTACGCTTTCATATTTAATATTAAGTATGTAATATACTATATTCTTATTTATATTTATATTAAGTTTTACATTATTAGTATTAATATATTTATCATCTATATTATTTAAAAATTCATGAGATAACTTAATAAATTCATTATATTCACTTTCATTAATAATACTATTCTCTACTTGTCTAATATTATAAGATAATTTAAGTAAATACATATTAAATAAGTAATTCTTACCACTATTTTTACACTCTTTTGATAATTTACATAAAGTTTTCATATCTTCTAAATACCATGATTTATCAATATAAAAACTATTCTTATTTTTATCAGTATAAACAATATCTATATCTATTCTCTCATTAGATTGATAATAAGATTTAACATTATCATAAAGATACATAAGAATACCATATTCACTATTATAATTACATTTATCAAGTAAACTTTTTTTAATAATAAAACTTTCTAAATAAAAATTAAAGTAACCACTCTCAGTATTAACTATATCATATTTTTTTATTAAACTTTTATTATCACTATAAGGACATAAAGCATATAATTCATAATTGTTTTCTTCCATAAAACTAATTATTTTATCATAATCAACATCATATTTTTTATCACTTATAATTACATATTCACTCTTAATAGATTTAATCTTATCAATATTTTTTAAAGAAATTACGCTACATTTATCCATAAATAATTCTATCTCCTATAAAAAGTATAACATAAAATGACAAATAAATAAAAGTACTTGATTTACTTTTAATAATATATATCTTATAATATAAAGAGAAATTGTTAAAAAGGAGTTAATATGTCAAAATATAAAGTAAGTGTAATAATACCAATATATAACGTAGAAAAATATATTGAAGATACAATAAAAAGTATAATAAATCAAACAATAGGGTTTGAGAATATAGAATTAATATTAATAAATGATGGTAGTCCATATAATGAAGAAAAAATATGTTTAAAATATAAAAATAAATATAATAATATAAAATATATTAAAAAAGAAAATGGTGGTGTTTCTTCAGCAAGGAATGAAGGAATAAAGATAGCTACTGGAGAATATATTAATTTTATTGATTCAGATGATAAGTTTGAGAAAGATGCATTTAGAAAAGGATGTGAAATGTTAGATAACCATCCTGAAATAGATGTAGTTGGATTTAGGCAAAAATTTTTTGAAGCTGCTCATGGATATCATGTAACAGATTTTAGATTTGATGCAGGAGATAGAATAATTGATATAACAAAGGAACATGAATTACTTCAATTAAGTGCTGCTGCTTCATTAATTAGAAGAGAAGCTATAAAAGATATAACATTCGATGAAAAACTTAAGTATTCAGAAGATGCTAAATTCATGACTGAAGTTTTATTTAAAAGAAAAAAGATGAAATATGGAGCAATTGCTTCATCTAATTATTTATATAGAAAAAGAAAAACAAGAAATTCTTCCATACAAACACAAACATTAAATAAGAACTGGTATACTCTTACATTAAAAGAAGTTTATGTATTTGTAATGGAATTATCTAAGAAAATGTTTGGTAAAGCAATACCTTATGCAGAATATTTTGTAATGTATCACTTACAGTCAAGAATAAATAAATCATTTGATGCTAACATGACTAAAGATGAAAAAGAAGAAAATAATAATATAATAAAATCATTATTAGATGAAATTGATGATTATATTATTTTAGAACAAAAAATAATGTCACTTTATGATAAAATGCAAGCATTAAATATAAAATATAATAATAAAACAAATGAATATTATCAAATAAAAGATAATAAATTATTATTTAAAAATATAGAAGTATGTGATATAAGTGATATATATACTAATTTATATGAAATACAAGATAATAATAATGAATTTATTGTTAAAATAGAATTACCAGAAAATATATTAAATATAGCAAATGTTCAAATAAAAACAAATAATAGAAATTTGAACTATGATATCAAAGAATATAAAATTGAACAATTTGAAAATTTCATAGAATATTCCCCTATTATGAAATCATTAGAATTTAGAATATTGAAAGATGAAACTAATAAGATAAAAGTACTTATAAATAATGAAAAAATAATTATATGTGGTACTTTAGAATATAAAATAATAACTAAAAGTACATTAAGATATAAGTTATTCAATTATTATGTTTATATAACAAGAAATAATTTAGTTATAACTAAAAATATATTATTGAAAATATATAGATATATTATTCATACAATACATATGTTCATAAAACATCCAAAACAACAAGAATTAATAATTTTATCTACTCTATCAAGTATAAAATTTAAAAATACTAAAGTTGCTTATCTTGATAATGATGGTGTTGTTAAAAAATATTTAGAAAAGAATAATATTAAAAATGTATATAAAGTATCAGATAATAAACAAGATAGTAACTTATCAAAAAAATCATTAAAATATAAATTAATATTATTAAATTCAAAAGATATTTATGCTTCAGTAGAAGAAAAAAATAAAAGTGATATAAAATTTCCATTTGGTAAATCTACTAAAATGTATGTTAATAAAATGAAAGCTAATTATCACTTTATTGATCAAAAAGGCAACTTAAAATAAATAACATTTTAAAAAGACTATTCACTAGTCTTTTTATTTATTTATTAAAAATTTTAACATTTCTTCTTTATCTTTTTTACCTTCTATAATATCATGTATTAAGTTTATTATAGGCATTTTTACTTTCTTACGTCTAACAAGTTTATGTATTGACTTTAATGTATACATTCCTTCAACTGTAGTAGTTTCTAAATATTTATTTACTTCTTCATTAGTAGCTCCACTACCTATTAAATATCCAAAACTAAAATTTCTTGAATTCTTACTAGTGCATGTCATTAAGATATCACCAAATCCAGCAAAGGATAATATTGATTTCTTTTTGCCACCTAAAGCATCAATTAATTCTTTAATATCATTCATACTTTCAGTTAAGAAAAGTGCTCTTGTTGAATCTGTCACACCCATACCTTCAAGCATACCAGAGGCAATAGCCATAACATTTTTAATACTACCACATATTTCGATACCTACTATATCTTTAGTTCTTCTAAACTTAGTTGTCGAATTTTGAAAACACTTTCGAACAACCATTTCAGTTTTATTATTTTTTGTTGCTAAACTGAATCCTACTTGTGAATCTTTAATTATATCCACTGCAAAAGTAGGACCACTTATAACAGCTATACCATTCTTTAAATATTTAGCAAATACATCATTTAAAAACAAACATGTATTTTGTTGGATACCTTTAGTAGCAATTAATACTGGTTGTTTCTTCTTTATATATTTACTAAGTTTAATAGTTACATCTTCAAAAGCAAATGCTGGAATAGCCATAACGATTAAATCTTTGTCATTTACTGCTTCATTCAAATCACAAGTGAATTTTATTTCATTTGGTATTTTGTAATCATTTAATTTTTTTGATTTTCTTGTTTCATCAAGAGTTTTTCTTTCATTTTCGTCATGTGTCCACATAGTTACTTCAACTTTATTGTTTACTAAAATATGTGTAAGAGCAAGTCCATATGCCCCTGCTCCAAGTACACCTACTTTCATTTATTTTCCTCACCTCTATTATTCTTTTTATTTTTTTTACTTGTCCAGTCAAACACAATATCAGTTTTAAGTATTAAAAATAATACAATAAACATTAAAACTACATAACAACATATAACTGTTTTTTTATTTCCTAAAACATAGAATATTGTTGTTGCTGAAAATAATATATTAATCGCATATATAACAAGTAATGAACTCTTTTTAGAAAAATGTTTTAGTAATTGATGATGAAGATGTTCTTTATCAGCATGATCAATACTTTGTCCTTTTAGTTTTCTTCTTATTATTGCAAATAAAGTATCCATAATTGGAATTGCAAGTATTAGCATTGGTATAATTAATGAAGTTAATGTCGTTGTTTTAAATCCAAGTAAGAATATAACAGCTATCATAAATCCTAAGAATGTACTTCCAGCGTCTCCTTGATATATTCTTGCTGGTGGAAAATTATGAACTAAATATCCAAGTGTAGAACCTAACATAATAAGTGATAATATTACATCAAGTCCTCCAAATTTGTTTAGAATAAATCCAATTATCGCAATAGTTAAAAAATATATAGAACTAATCCCAGCACATAATCCATCAAGTCCATCAATTAAGTTAATTGCATTAATAGTCGCAACTATAATAAGTATAGAAAGAAACTCACTTAAAAATGGAATGCTTGTAAACGTAATAGTCATACCAAACAAAGTAATTTTAGTAAGTTCAAGTCCGCCATAAAATACAACTATTGCAGCAACTATTAATTGTACAATAACCTTATATTTATTAGGCATTGGTGTCTCACTCTTAGTCATATCATCAAATAGACCTAAAAGCATAATTAAGAACGAACCTATCAAAACAGCAATCATAAGATTATTTTTAGGAGCAAATAACATATATCCAAGTAAAAATGCAAAGAATATACCAAGTCCTCCAAGTAAAGGCATAGGCTTCTTATGTATTTTTCTAGGATCATTTGGTACATCAAGTACTTTTAGAAATATTGCTACCTTCTTCATTATTTGTACAAATATAAGTGAAGATAAAAAACATACCGCTACTATTATAAATATATTATATCCATTAACTTCAAAATTCATCTTTTTCAACTCCCTATTAATTATTATAAACTAATAATTTTATTTTTTCCATTAAAATAGTATAAAAACAATATTATTGACTAATATTTAATTGAAAAGGTAAATATGAAATGATAAAATTAAGATAATAAGGAGGGGAAAATGCAAGAAAAAGAAAATTCTACAAAATCAATACTATTAATCATTGCATTAATAGTTATCATCATTTTACTAGGAGTAATAATATATATGTTAGTTAACAATAAGAAAGCTAATAATGATATTAATAGTCAAAGTAAGACTACTACTACAACGACTACACAAAAAGTAAGTGATGAAGATGAAAAAGTCAAAAAAACTATTGAAAAGTTTCTTGAAGTAGATTGTGCACTTCATACTGATAACATCTTAGATTACTTAAATCTAGGTTTTGATGAAAGTAAACAAATATATGATGAAGCAACAGAAATGGTTATCACTAATGTTAAATATGATGACTTTAAAAATGCAATGCTTAATTATGTAACAGAAGAATACTTTAAAAAAGAAACTGATGGATACATTGTCAAAGATAAAAGTGGTTATGTAAGAAAAAGTCAAGGTGGCGGAGAATGTTACATATCTAAAATAAACAATATCACTAAAATAGGAAATCTATCATATAATGTTAACATTACAGAAACTAGTGATGTAGATGATAGTATTAACAATAACACTACACAAAAATTTACATTCAAAGAATACAATAATAAACTAATAGTTGATACATATTCAGGTAGAGAGTAAACATATGAACTAAGTAAATTAAAATTTATTTAGTTTTTTCTTGTTTAAATAATGTAAATTTCCCTAAATATAATGAAAAATATGTAGAATTTTGGTATAATTATTTATTATATAGAATGATAAGGAGTAACTATGAATAAGAAAAAATATATATTTATACTTTTACTAGCCCTATTCTTATTTGTTCCATTAAATATAAAAGCTGCATTTGATGCGGAAATAAAAGGAAGTTCAGTAAGAATAAGAAAGGAACATAATACTAAAAGTGATTCATCAATAATTGCAACTGTTAATGCTGGAACACAAATAACAGTTGTTGATAAAACATTATATACTGGAAGTGGTTGTTCAAATAAATGGTATAAAATAATTTATAAAGAACAAGAAGCTTATGTATGTAGTGATTATGTTAGGTTCGTTGATAATACTTTTACTGGTATAAACGTTATAGATTATAGTGCTAGAGTCAATGGTAATAATGTAGGAGTTAGAAATAAGGCAGCTACATCAGGAAGTTTACTTGATACTTTATCGCTTGGAGTAAATGTAACAATTGTAAAAGAAGTAAACGGAAACTCAAGTGGATGTTCTGGAGGTAAATGGTATCAAATAAATTATTATGGTAATAAAGAAGGATATATATGTAAAAAATATGTTACTAGAAAAGAAGATATAACAAAAGAAGATAAAGAATATGCTGAAACACTTAAGAAAGCTAATTTTCCAGATTCATATATTCCATATCTAACCTATCTTCATAGTAAATATCCTAATTGGCAGTTTAAACCTGCATTTACAAATATAAAATTTTCTTCTGCTGTAAATGGTGAAGAAGGAAAAAATTATATGCAGACAACAAATGATAATTATAGAACATCAAATAGACCTGCTGAAGGTAGTTCATGGTTCAAAGTAAATACTGGAGTTATTGCTTTCTATCTTGACCCTAGAAACTGGCTTACAGAAGAAAGAATATTTATGTTTGAAGATTTAAAATATGATAGTACTCTTGAAAATGAATATCCAGCTCTTATAAAATCAGTATTTGGTAGTGGTAAACTTGGTGATGATAAATATACTATTCCAATGTTTAAAGCTGGTAAAAGTCATAAGATTAGCCCACTTCATATTGCGACTAGAATTAGAATAGAAGTTGGCGCTAATGGAAGTGATTCAGTAAATGGGACAGAATTTACATGGAAAGGTAATACTTATAAAGGATATTATAATTTCTTCAATATTGGTGCTTATGAAACAACAATTGGTGGAGTTAAATATTCAGCAATAACAAGTGGTCTTGCCTATGCTGCTAAACTTATTAGTAGAAGTGGTGAAGTTTGGGATAATGTTGAAACATCTATTTTAGAAGGAAGTAGCTTGCTTGCTAAAGGATATGTAAACGCAGGACAAGGTACTTTATACTATCAAAAGTTTAATGTTGGTCCTGATGCTCACTATAGTAAATATACTCATCAATATCAAACAAATATACAAGCACCAGCAACTGAAGGAAACAAAACATATGATGCTCTTAAAAAAGCAAATGTTCTAAATCAAAAATTTACATTTGAAATTCCTGTTTATAATGATATGCCAGAATACACTTCACTTCCTAAAAGCGGAGATATGAATAATGATTTAAAATCATTAGAAATTGAAGGATACAAAATAACACCAGAATTTGATGAAGATATACTTACATATCAATCATACATTCCAAATACAGTAAAAGAAGTAAATATAAAAGCTACTCAAAAAAGTAGTGCTTCCTCTATTTCAGGAACTGGTAAATACGAATTAAAAGATAATGAAACTGATATAACAATAACAGTACTTTCAGAAACAAAAGAAGAAAAGAAATACACTGTTACAATAATAAAAGTTGAGGATAACACAACAGTAAGCGATGCTCTTCAAAATGCAGGAATTGGTAGTGATGAAGGATACATAGTAAAAATTAAACATGATACTAAAGTAAATCTTATAAAAGATAAATTATATTCAGCAAAAGCATTGAATGTAATAATAACTAATGATAATAAAGAATTAAATAATAATTCATTAATTACTACAGGTACTAAAATTACAATAAAAACTGCTATGGAAGAAAAAAGCTTTACAATGATAGTTAATGGAGACTTATCAGGAGATGGAAAGATAACGATATTAGATTTATTACAAATACAAAAATATTTACTTGGAGATAAAAAATTATCAACTGAAGCATTAATAGCCGCTGATACATCAAATGATGGAAAGGTTACAATATTAGATTTATTACAAGTACAAAAATATTTACTTGGAGATAAAGAATTATAAGGAGAGATAAATGAAAAAAAGAATTAACATATTATTAGCAAGTATATTTACACTACTTCTATTATTTACAAATATAGTTAAAGTAAATGCTGCATCAGCAAATATACAAGTTACATCAGGTACTAATAGAGTTGTAGTTGGAAATACTTTTACAGTTAATGTAAAAGTATCATCTTCAAATGTTTTAGGAGTTTGGGAATGGACTATTAGTTATGATACTAAAAAACTTAAACTAATGTCAGGACCATCTACTGTAAAAGATTATGGAGATAGTAAGATAAAATCAAAAACATATACATATAAATTTAAAGCAATAGCTACTGGTAATACATCTGTAACAGTTAAATCAGCTGCTGTTTATGATTATGGAACTGAAAAAACAATGTCACTTTCTAAAGGTACTAAAAGTGTAAAGATAATAACACGAGCACAACTAGAAGCTACATATTCAAAAAATAATAACTTAAAAAGTTTATCAATTGATGGATTAAAATTAACACCAGAATTTAATAAAAATACAACTGAGTATAAAGTAGAAGCTACATCTAATACTGAAAGGATTAAAGTAAATGCTTCTAAAGAAGATTCAAAAGCTAGTGTAAGTGGAACTGGAACGCATGATGTTACTGAAGGAGAAAATAAAATAAAAGTAACAGTTACTGCCGAAAATGGAAGTACTAAAACATATACAATAATTGTTAATGTAAGTGATCCAAATCCAATAAATGTAAAAATAAATGACAAAGATTATACCGTAGTAAAAAGAGAAAGTAAATTAGAAGCACCTAAGAATTATGAAAAAACTGAAGTAACAATTAATGATCAAAAAGTACCAGGATTTATTAATAAAACAAACAACTTTACATTAGTTGGTCTTAAAGATATAGATGGTAATATTAAACTATATACATATGATAGTAATACTAATCAATATAAAGAATATAGTGAAACAACACTTAATCAAAATAAGATATATCCCCTACCTCTTGATAAAGAATTTGATGGATATACAAAAACAACAGTAAAAATAAATGAAGTTGAATTTGAAGCATATACTGATGAAACTAATGAATTTTATATAATACACGCTAAAGACCTTGACACTGGAAAAGATAATTACTTTACATATGATAAAATTAATAATACAATAATAAGGTTCCATGAAAAAGAAGAAATAAAAGATGAAACACCTAATTGTGATTCTAAATTAAAACAATATAAAAAAATGTTAATCCTATTATTTAGTGAAACAATTATTATATTTTTAATATTAATATGTATACTAATATCAAAAATAAGTAAAACTAAAAAGAGAAAGAAACAAAGAAGATTAATGTTACTTGAAGAACAAAGAAAGCAAGAAGAACAAAAAGAATTAGAAAAGATAGAAACTGCTAAAAATGAAAAGGAAGATGTAAAAGAAGAAGATACATCAAAAGAAGAAACAAAAGGTAAACAAAATAAAAAGAAAAGTAAAAAGAAATAAGAAAGAAGTGTTACGATATGAAAAATAAAAAAATATTTAAAGCTATGTTATCTATAATAATTATATTGCTCTCATTGTTTTCAATAGGATACTTAGCTTACTCTCTTACATTCTATGAAGGTGTTGAAACATTCTATAGAATATATGCTATAGTGATACTTATTTATTTCTTCTTATTATTAAGTTATTTAGAACTTAGAAGTATTAAAAAGAAATCAATGAAATCATTTTTGATACCAGCATTCATAAGTATAGTATTTATATCAGCTGAATTATATGGTTCTTATTATTTAAAGAAGATATATAAATCAATGAATTATACTGATAATTCAAATATAAAATATACTTCACTTGTTACTTATGATAAATCATTAAATAGCGAAAAAGATTTAAAGAAAAAAGTTATTGGTATTGCTAGTGATGGTAAAGAAGAAGGATACGAGTTACCTCAAGAAAAAATAAAAGAACTAAAACTTGGTGATAATAATGAAATAAAAACTTATAATTCAACTATTGAATTATTATATGCTTTAAAAAATAAAGAAGTTGATGCTGCATTCTTTAGTGCAAACTATGCTGATATGTTCTATTCTCTTGAAGGATATGAAAATATTAGTGAAGAAACTAAAGTCATATATAAAGCTGAAAAAGAATATAAAAGTTCTAATGATGATGATATTAAGAGTAATGAAGCTTCTCTTACAAAACCATTTACAATGTTATTAATTGGTGTAGATTCTTCTAAAGATGGTGTTACATCAGGATATAATGGTGATGTATTATTGCTAGTAACATTTAATCCTGATACATTAAGGGCTACTATTACATCAGTTCCTAGAGATACTTATTTAAAGACAGCTTGTTCTAATGGAAGTTATAGAAGAATAAATACTACCACTTGGGGAAGTTCAGCGTCATGTGCTGTTAAAACAATGGAAAACTTATTTGGTGTTAATATTGACTATTATGCTAAAATAAACTTTAAAGGAGTTGTTCAATTAGTTGATGCTGTTGGTGGAATTGATGTAGATGTTCCATACTCATTCTGTGAACAAAATAGTTCAAGAGTTTGGGGAGATAAAACAGTATTTGTTGAAAAAGGTATGCAACATTTAAATGGTGAACAAGCCTTAGCTTTATCAAGAAATAGACATAGTGCTAAAGATAGCAAAGGAATGAAAAATCACTGCCCTACTTGGACAGAAGGAAAAAGAAATGATTTTACTAGAGGTAAAAATCAAATTAAAGTTATACTTGGTATAGTAAATGCAGCTACAAAGAAATTAACTAATCCTGATGAAGCAATAAATATACTAAATTCAATTAAATCAAATTTCCAAACTAATATTACAAATAAAGATATTTTATCATTATATAATTTAGGTAAATCATTAGTAATAAGTGATAGTACTAACTTAGTAAATGTTGAAAGAATGCAACTTAAGACATATGGTGTATGGAGAAAAGTATATGAACCAGCATCTAAGAGTTATCCAGCTGTAGAAATACCTTATACAGGAAGTATAAATGATATTAAGAAAGCAATTAATATTAATTTAGGTAAAACTAAACCTACTCTTATAAAGACAACCTCATTCGACTTAAATAAGCCATATGAAGCAACTTTAATAGGAAATGGTAAATATAAGCAAAGTACAATAGCTACTCTTGCTGATGTATCTAAATATACAGTAAGTGAACTTAAGAGTTATGCATCAAGAAATTCATTAAAATTATCATTTATAGATGTTGATACAAATAAAACAGTTGATATAAGTGATTATTCAAATTATAGATTCTATAGTCAAAAAGAGCATACTAAAATAATACTTGATCAATTAAGTACACTTACAATATGCGTAAAAAAGAAAGCAGTAACACCAGTTACTACTCCAACTATATCAAAAGATAGTACTAATGATACAAATAATTAAGATTCAATTGAATCTTTTTTTTAGGATTTAAAAACATTCAATATTTAATTGAATGTTTATTTTTTTTCCGTTAAACTACATCTTTCATTAATAAGTAATATTAAATCATCATATCTTTCATATTTAGGATCAAATATAATATTGTTAATAGCATTTTCATACATTGCCATGTAAGTATTATTATTTGTTAAACTAATATCTTCTATTTTATCTATTTTAAACTTTTTAGAATTAATTATTTTATCTAAATTGTTTATGTTCTTTTCTATATATTTGATATTTAAGCTTCTAAAAATAAATTTACTTTCAACTATAACTATCGCTGTTATAAATAAGATATCAATTAAGAATATATATATACTTGATAAAGATAAATACTTAACAATTGTATCAAAAAGATTAAATGATTTAATAAATATAGACATTACTACAACTGAAAGTATCAATATAACAAGTATAGCAGCTACTATATTAATAAAGTTAAAATTATCATGAAGAATGTATATATCATTATCATTTATTATAATTGGATGTCTTATTGTATTAATATATCCATCATTCTTATTCTCTTTAAAATATAGATATACTTTTAACATACATAGTAAAAAACATATTAGTGTTGATATACTAAAAAATATTTCATTAAATCCTTTTAAGTGTAAAAATAAATTTACTATAAGTATTACTATAATAGCAAAATCTAATAATGTAAATTCATCTAAATCTTTTATATAAAATAATTCCCTTTTCATTATTCACTCCTATTATAATGATAACATAAATAATAAATAAAAGCCATAGAATTAAAAGAAAAAGACGAATTACTCGCCTTTAACAATATACAATATGTTATTATCTTTAATAATAGTTAATTTCATACTTTTAGGATATCCTAAATCTTTTTCATATGTAATGTCAGTACTAACTATATATGCATCATATTCAGTTTTATTATATGTGTATTTTGTTTCAAATACATCGCTTACATTTACATCTTTTACAATAGGTAGTTCTTGTGTTCTTTTTCCATCTATATTACTTTCAACAAAGTTATATAATGTACTTCCCATATTTTCTTTAAAATTATCTTTTAAATCTTTATGTAAGAATTCAAGACCTCCTATATCAGTACTAGCTAATTTATTATCAAGAGTATACAAGTCAATTACAAACAATTTTGAAATTAATTTAGCATATTCAGTATAATCTATAGTTTTTTCATTTAATACCTTACTAAGCTCTTTAAAATATGTTTTATAAATCTCTGTATCATTCTTAGATAAAGTATATCCATATAATTCTATAGAATCAAGTTTCTTTCTTTCTGAACCTTTAAAGAAATCATTTTTAACTCTATATCCAAGGTATCCAAATAATATAATACCTACTATTATAAATATAACAATTACTCCTCTACCTTTATTTTTTTTCATTTTTGCATTCTCCTATTTTATCTTCTTCATTTTTTATTAAATCATGTGTTACAATTCCATTAGATACTTCAAGTATATTAGAGGCATAAGTCTTTAGACTATCAATATAATCAACACTAATAGGTTCATCAGTAAGTGCTACGTATTCATCATTAAGACTGCTATAGTATACTTTATTAGTAAGAACATTACCATTAGGGAATACTACTATTTTTTCATTATCACTGAATATATCATGACCAAGAGCATATTTTTCTTTAAATCCAAACATATTGGCCATAGTTGGAAGAACATCATACATTCCCATAACATTACTTATAGTCTTTTTATATTTTTCTTTATTATTCCATATTATAAATGGTGTATTTTTAAGTAAATCATAATTATAGTTTTCCATACTTACATATGTAGGATCATTTTCGTCTTTAATATCTTGTGTTACTGGATCATAATTATATAATAGATTAAATTGGTTCTTAGAAAGTCTTGCTTCGTGATCACCATATAACATGATCATTGTATTATCAAGTAGTCCATTATCTCTAAGTAAATTTATAAATTCGCCTAAAGCTGCATCAGCATAATGTGCACTTCTTATATAATTTCCCATAGATGTTTTTTCTAAATATGGAGCTACTCCCTCTTGTTTCTTACCTTTTTCATCTGTGTAAGTGTATTTCATTGTTACTTCAAATGGATCATATTTAGTTAAATCATTAAATGGTGAGTGATTTGATAATGTAATAACTGTACCATAGAATGGTGATTTAGTTTCTTTTATATTTTTTAAGATAGGTATTAGTTGATTAAAGAATGATTTATCACTAAGTCCAAGTCCTACCCAATCTTTAGATTTTGTATCAGTTGGAACATCAAATGTATCTTTAGCATAGAAATCTTTGTAGCCAAGTGTCTTATGCATAGTTTTTCTATTCCAATAATCAGCTGCATTAGCATGTGCACTAAATGTGTAATAACCCATCTCATTAAAGTAATTAGGTAATGCATAATATTTTCTATTGTAATAGTTTACAAAAACTGTACCACTTGATGATGGCATAAGACCAGTATTTAATGTAAATTCTGTATCACTAGAAGTACCTATACTTATTTGAGGATAAAATCTATCAAAATACATTCCCTCACTAGCAAGTTTATTTAAATTAGGTGTAACTTCTTCGCCATTTATTTTTAAATTAACTAAGAAATTCTGCATGCTTTCAGCATGAATAAATATAACATTTCTGCCTTTAAATTTATTAGTATATTTATTTACTTTAGTTTCTTTTTCAAATTTACAAGCGTAAAATTCTCTAAAATTTAATGCTGCTTCATCATAACCAAATAAAGCATTTATTTTAGGTTGCACACTTTGTACTAAATCATTTACTGTATAAGAATATATACCAAATTGACGTACTAAATATTCTCTATTCCATTGCTTAATAAGTCTACTAGTATCTGTACCAGTAAGTCCACATGCAATAATGACTATAAATATTACAGATGCTCCTAGTGTATATATAAAATTCTTTCTATCTTTATTAGTCTTTTCTATTTCAAAATAATAGTTCTTTTTACTAAGCCTTGTATGTATAAATATAAATATACAAGGAAATATCAAATATAAAAATTGATATACATTTAGCTTATCGAATACTGAATCGTTTACTTCACCAAGCATTGATGCAGTACTTATAAGATTTACTGATAAGAATGATTGATAAAATTGGTAATATATTGTATTACCTATACATAAGAATGTATAAAATAATATCCATATCAAAAAATACCTAAATTGATACCTAGGCCTTATTAAATAGCCAAATGCTCCAACAAATAGAACAAACATTAAATCAGCTATTGTCGCTCTAAAATATATAGGTGCTCCTATAGTAAATAATCTAATTGCAAATCCTAATAATAAACTTATTATTACATAACTTAAAAATAAAATATTAGTACTTGCATACTTTGTAATAAACTTTTTAATACTTTTTAATATCTTTTTAAAATCAAATTTCCTTTTCATACTAATTCCTCAAATAAATTATACCATTTTATTAATAATATTTCAATTTATACTCGCACTTTACATTTTAATGGTCAAAAAAAAAGTTCTTTTGAACTTTTAATTATTGTCCTGTTTGTCCAGTACTACATGACCATGGATCATTAATACATGTCATACATTTTTCATAATCTTTATTACCTATTAAATTCATTAGTAAAGCAACAATAGTAACTATTAAGAATACGATAACAGCAGCAATAGCCTTTTTAATTAATGCTTGTTGTGCTTTCTTAATATTATCTTCATTCTTTTCAGTAACTGCTTTAGCTAGGTCTAACATACCTACAACAATTAATATAATAGGTACAACAACCTTAATAGCAAATACAACAATACCAACTAAACGAAGAATAGGTTCCATTTGTTTACACAAATCATTTGCTGAATTAATAGTTAACGTATAAATTAAATCTAACATATTTATTTCATTCTCCTTCTCTATATCAATTTTAATATAAATTATACTATTTTGTCAATATTATAGACTATTATAAAATCATTTTTTCAATAAATTTATTGATTGGTTCTATATTTTCTTGTCTATCATCAACTGGTGGTATAGTCGCAAACACTTTAAGTTTTGTTTCATATTCAAATGTAGCAACATCTTCACTATTTAAAACACATTTATTAAGAACTACTTTTTCATTCTTAAGTGTTTCAAGAACAGATTTATTCTTACGTAACATCTTATTTATCATAATAGTTGATGGTTCTATTAGATAATATACTTGTGAACATATAGATACATCATCATAATCATTTAAATCTACTAAAACTATGTCACATAATTGTTTTTTCATAAGTTCTTTAGGTAACTCAGATGTAGTTGTACTAACTAATTCTTTATCATTAAAATACAAGAAATCTACTTTGTTTACTTCAATTGCTCCAACTACTTTATTACCTGATAAAGCTTTTCTAAGTAAATATATAAGTGTTGTAGCTCCAGCGTGTTGAGTCATATTTTTAAATCCAATAATTCTCATTTTACCACTATAATTATTAGTTATAGTAGTATCTCCGCCTTCACCATATCCACCATCTAAATCTTGTAAATTATGAATATTTACAACATCTCTATATGTATGTGGGTGAACAAGCAAATAATTAATACCTTCAGCATTACGAGTAAAATTGTAAATACCAAGTGATATTAATTTAGATAAATATGATTTAGTTTCAGTTTCAGGACTATCATCAAGTAATAATATTACATTTTCCATATTGATATTCATAGCTAGTTTTTGTAAATTATCTGTATTTTGATAATCACGAATAGCTGTAATATCTAAAATCATTTTATCATAATAGAAATTAGTGAAAGTATCAATAATTTCATCTACATTAAATACACCTTCCATGGACTTCATAACTTCAATGTTAAGTCCCATTAGAAGTTCTTTGTATTTATTAACAACCATTACATTCATTTTTTATAACCTCCTTAGTTTTGATAACCATAACGCATTTCATCACATTCTATTGCAGACGTTTGATCATAATATAATGCTTTTGTTTCTCCAGTGATTGGAATTTTAAATATAAAATTTAATATTGGAATTTTAAATGCTATAAATGTAGTTACTTTGTAATATATTTTAGCACCATTTTCATTATTAGGGCAAAATCTTTTAAGGCAATAACCTCCAACTTGATTATGTCCATATCCATATTGACTACAATCAACTTGATCTGCTATAGAATAATTGTAACCAATATTTTGTATTTGTACATATGCTTGAATATCTACTGTTGGATTATCCATAGCTGATAATTCTTCATATGTAATAGAACGGATATCCCTATCAGACTTAGTAAATCCTTCCGCTCTTTCAATATAATTAATTATTTCATTTTTAACCTTAAATGCTCTAGTATAACTAATTGAATATGCAAGGAAACTTACAAATAAAACAATAAATGTTATTACTATACTAAATAGCCATAATCCTCCAATAGATTCTCTCATTTTACACTTCCCTCTTTATTAAAAACAGCTACAAGTGACATGACATCACCTATAGCCACTTTATTTAATATTAATTTTTGATATACAAATATTTACTATTTATTTTCAATACTGATACATTTTGTAGTATCTTCTACAACATTGCCACTTGAATCTTTTGGACAACACATATACTCATTAACCTTAGCATCAGTTCCTGTTGCTCCTGAAATTTCTTTAACATATTTAGCTGTCCAACCATTACCATATGTACTACATGTTTGATTAGCAACCATTTTTTGAATCATTGGCCATAAAAAGAAATAGAATAATGCAGCAACTGCAGCAACAGCTACTAATGTTACAACTGTCATATTTAATTCTCCTGTAGCTTCCTTCATTTATATCTTCCTCCTTTATTATCTAAGTTAATTATACAATACAATATTTTTATATTCAAGTATAATTTACATTATTATCCCATAATTTGCATGATTGATAGTAGTAATATAATCATAACACCTGCTCCTGTTGCAGTAAGCATTGTCATTGTTTTCTTTTCCATCTTATCAAGTCTTTCTTTATATTTAGTTTCTCTTGATTTAGCTTGTAATGCTGATATAGTTCTTGAGAAGGTTTCAAGTTGTTCTTGCTTTCTTTCTTGACTACCTAAACTAAGTCTATAAAGAAGTCTCATCATTCTCATTGAATCTCTAACTGGATATCGTTTGGCAAATGCCATATATGGTTCAACTGAAGAATCTCCAGCATCAATAGACGCAATTAATTCACGTAGACCAGGTTTAAACATTTCTGGAGCTTGTTCTAAACTTCTAGTTAATGCAACTGGTACAGTGTAATGTTGAATTAATATTTCTAAACTTTTTAAATAATATGGTAATTTTAAGTTTATATCATGTAAATGCACTTTATAAAATGATTTAAGCCTATTATATTCATCTTTAAACATAAGATAAGTAATTACAAATGCTATAACTAACTTTAATGCAAAATTAATATCATTTGCAAGTGTCATAGCTGCTATTGTTCCTATTAGCATTGTAACGATAGCTGTTTTAACTCTTTTTTGATATCTTAATATAGGATCAACTTTATCGCCATATTTTGCAACTAATAAGAACTCGTAATCGTCTTCTTTTAATTTATTAAATACAGATTTATTATCGCTGACAAACTTATTAAAATTAAACAAATTTAAATAATTAAATAAGAATATCATTATAATTCCAACAATTAATATTTCCATTATTCAGCCCCCACATCCTCATGATAATACTTAATACCTGATAGTAAGAAATATGAGTTTATAAGTATTACTCCATGTAATAATATAACAACTAAAGGATTATTTAATAGTTTTATATATGAGTTGTTACCAAGAAGTAATTGAACTAATAATACTAATAGATATAGTGCTAATCCGAAGGTTACAAATTGTTTATAGAATGATGTTCTATCTATTCTATCACGATATACATTTTCAACTAGCATATCTATGTCTTGAAGCATACCTTCAAGTGCTACACCTGAATCTTTAGAACCTTCTTTTGTAATTTGAATGAATAATTGATGCATATTCTTTATTACATAGTAATCATATTTTTCATTCATGAATCTAATGGCTTCATCTATCGTACCATTTTCATATGACATGTTAATCATTTCTTTTACATCTCCAAGAAGTGGTTCTTCAAGAACTCCAGAATCTCTTACTCCTTCAAGCGCTTTAACAAATGATTGTGTTGTATTAAATTCCATAATTACGTTAGTTGAATATACTTGTATTTGCTCAAATATAAATTCGCTATAGGCTTTTTTGCACCTCATAAACGTTAAATATGGAATAATAAGTATTGCACATGTAGCATAAATTATACTCCATATAATACTATAGAAATATAAATATGATATAAATGCAGCACCTACTCCAAATAATGCTATTTGAATTACATACTGACGTGTTGTATATTCTTGTCCGAGTTCCTTTGCTTTCTCACGAACAACTTTAAATGAATATGGAGCATATTTTTCATATGTGCCAGCTACTTGATTTGCTAAAAATTTATATGAATTATCGCCAGTATTTTTACGATAGAAATATATGAATGCAATTATAGCAGCAATAACAAATATCTCAATATACATTTTTCCACCTCCTATATCTCAACAATTTCAAGATTGGAATTGTTATTTACATTGTTTACACCTGTATTTACAGGATTTACGTTTTGATTGATATTACTAATTTCTTGTGTTTTGTTTACTGGAGTGATTCCTGGTTGAACTGGAACCTCAGGTACTATATTGCTAGCAGTAGCAGTGGTTTTAGTTTCATTTACATTATTTGTTTGTGCAGGTTCATTATTTAAATCAGTATTTGTTGTTTCAGTATTTTCACTAGTTGTTTTTTCTTCACTTGATTTAAGCTCACTACCTTTTGGTATAAATGGGTCTTCAGGCATCATAACACCTTGGCTTGCTAGATAATCAATTAAATGCTGAGTTGGGTTGTTATACACTTCATTATCCATTAAATCTCTTGAATAAAGTACATTTACTTTAGCTTCATTATCCTCATCATCAACGTAAAATTCAACCACTTGTGTAATTTCTCTTTGAAATCTATTATACTTTTTAGAAAAAAATCCTTTTATATGTATACCAAGCTGAATATATCTATGCATTGATGCAACAAATTGATTTATATCTTGACTAGATTCAAGAAGTGAATATAAACGCATTGGAATACTTGATGCTTTATCTGAGTGTATTGTTGACAAGATATTATGTCCTGAAGAAATTGAGTTACGAACAGCAAGAACAGCTTCTGCTGAACGAACCTCTGATAGTAAAATCCATCTTGGGTTTTGACGCATACAAGCAACAAGAACATCAGAATATGAAGCAATATTATTTGTTTTCATCGCTACAATATCACGATCTGGATATATTTTATCTAAGTGAAGTTCTAATGTATCTTCTATTGTTATTATTTTTTCATCTTCTTTTATTTTACTAGCAAGATATTTGATAAACTCAGTTTTACCTGAACCAGTTTCTCCACTAACAAGTATGTTACAGTGACCAGTAACACATGTAATTAAGAAGTCATGTAATTTAACTGATACATAATCTTCTTTAACAAGTTTATCTTTATTAAGTCTTATCATTGCTGGTGTTTTTCTTATTAGAAGAGCTATGCCATTAGTAGCAATAGATTCATGAACAAAGTTAAGACGAAGTTCAGCACTTTCAGCATCTAAGAGTGGATGAGCCATGTTAAATGTCTTACCCATAACGTTAGAACATTGAAATGCTAATTTCTCTACAACTTCATTATTTATACCATCAATGTGTACTGGATAAACACCTTTACTTAGTGTTTTTACCCATAATTGTTTACCACCATTAGAATATGAAATATCTGTTATATCGTCATTTTCTAAAAGAGGCATAAATAATCCAAAATCTATTTGTGAAAAAACAACATTATCCATTAGAATCCCTTTCTATATTTTTTCTTTAAATCATTATTTTACTTTTATATTTTCATCACCAGCATCTGGTGTATCAACAACATCTGGATTGATGATTCTACATTTATTTTCGATTAAATGTCTTAGATACTCACTTGTTATATTAGTTTTTTTATTATAATTTTTATTTCTAGGTACTGGAACTAAAGAACCATCTAAGTATGTAGCTTGTCTTAAAAGAATATGATATTCTTCAGAAACACTAAATATTAGTGCACTAGCATTTTTTTGGTTTGATCCTTTTTTAAATATGTGTTCACCATCTTCATCTTTAACAGCAAGTATTGTAATTCCTTCGATTAGTTTACCAAACACATACATTCCAGAACCATCTTTAGTTTCATAATACAAATCTATTTTATCACCTGGAAATATTGAGTTACCATATGTTGTAGTTGTATTTACTGGTAATGAGAAAACTGTATTTCCTGTAGGTATGCTTGACCAAGCTGAATCAGGCATTTGTTTCCATTCAATTATGGCTGATGCATAAAATGGACTTCCAGCTGGAATATATGTATTATAATTTACATATTTTCCTTTTATACTATTAACATCACGAATTACATCTTTACTTAACATTGAAGATGCAACTTCTACTTCTTCAATTAAATTATCAGTTATTTCTGTTCTTGCAGGAATATTTTCTTTTGCAACATATATTTTAACTTTATTTATTTCTTTACCAACCCTATATGTGTATGCAACATATAAAATGATTAAGCAAGCTGCTCCTAATGCAATTGTTACGAATGTTTTATTAGTTACGAACTTTTTTAATGCATTCATTATTGATTACCTCCTTGTATTGGATTTAATTCTAAATCTTTCTCACTTACATCAATAGTTTGTTGTTCAATTAGTTTTCTAATATATGTACTACTAACTTTAGTTGGGTTTGGTTTTAAAGAATATTCTGCATTTCTAGGTACTGGGAATAAATTAACTTTTTTATATATTGCTTTTCTAAGTAGTAAGTGTAAATCCTCTGGTATTGAGAACATTAAGTATGATGGAGGCTCAACATTTGAACTCTTTTCAAATATATTATTTCCATGTCCATCAATTACAGCAAGTACTCTAATGCTTTCAATGAACTTAGCTACAATTAATTTATCATCATAGTCATATCCAGCAAAATATAAATCTATATAGTTACCTGTAAATATTGAATTACCATATGTAGTTTCTAATGATACTGGCATTGTGATAACTGTGTAATCATTAGGAATATCTTCAAATAAACTTGATGGTAGTTGTTCCCAAGTAACAACTGTTTCATCATAAAATAAACTTCCAAGTGGTATTTCAACTTTTTCTGATACATATTTTCCAACTATTAATGATGAACTAGCAATTACATCACGTCCATTTACCATTCCACCTGGTACTTGTTTAATACCAACATCTTTATTTTCAATTAAAGTTCTTGGCTCTAATCTTCTTACTGCATATGGAACACTAATTGGTTCAGTAGCTTTCTTAATTCTTAAATTATATGCATAGTATAGAATCGCAAGTGAAGCTAGTAATGCAATAATAGTAACTGTATTTTTATTTTTTAAAAATCTTTTAAGTGCAACTTTTATATTTTCCATTCTTTTTCCCTCCATAGACTTCATGTACTATCTATTCTAATTAATTATAACACATTAGATAATTTCTTTTCAATATATTATTTATTATAAAATTAAAAATAGGTATAATTTACTTTATTAATTTGATAAAATATTTTATGTGATGTGATATGAAAAAGAATTTTAAAAAACATTTACCTGAAATTTTAGCTTTTATACTGCCAATATTAATAATGTTAATATGCTGTCTAGTTTGTAAGATATATCCTTTTGGTGGACAAGTTCTATCAAAGTATGATGGGTATTATCAATACGCAGGATTTACTAGTTATTATAAAAATGTTCTTCTTGGTAATGAAAGTCTATTCTATTCATTTAAAGGATTAC
>ERZ824488.250-NODE-250-length-73187-cov-8.104469_pt1 | contig 73187 bp, 60 predicted proteins | sample MGYA00519936_ERZ824488 | MGnify/ENA primary metagenome ERZ824488 (study PRJEB31778, sample SAMEA3449153) | human gut metagenome | biome: human gut; feature: human-associated habitat; material: faeces | place: United Kingdom | collected 2010/2012 ...
TAATCTGAAAAAGGAAACGCTGGTAGAAAGAATAAGGTATCAGGGATAGCAAGTATTGCTGGGATATCCTCAGTATCATAGTGGCGATAACGAGTACAGCTATTGCAATTTACTTTGGGGAATGGATAAAATCAGTTATTCCTATAGATCTCATTATGTTGTTGTTACTGGTAGATATGGTTTATATCGGAATCAGATGTTATGTGAAAGAACGGGGACATTATTAGGGAATAAATAGGATATTGAGAAAACGATGATGTAAACTGTCGTTTTCTCAATTTTTTACTTTATAGGAAAGACCGCCTTCGGCGCTCTCTTGAATTAAAAAATGCCCGCACGGAGGCGGGCACGACAACAAGACGGTCATTGGATTAGAAGATGTAAAAACCTTCTTCTCCAAAGCCGTCATCAAGTTCATCATCGTTTAGAAAATAATCCATATCCAGAAGTTCTTCCTCGCTCATGCGGCGAATGTCCCTGGAAGACATTCCTTCTGGTGGGTTATCCATGTATTTTTTGCGCAGTTTCTCGATATCTGGTTTCATGGTGTTTTCCTCCTTTGAGAGGATTATATCACAGAATCCATGAAATTTATGCAGAAGACTGCTTTCTACGAGATCGGGACATTGCTTTCTCGTACATTTCTTCGAGGGAGACGCGTTTGTGGTTATAGTAAAGTTCCAGAAAGAGCATTTCATGTTTACAATCCGGACAGTTCAGTGGATCATATTCAAAAGAAGAAAGGATAGCAGTCCGCCATCTGTTGAAACTGCGAAATACATGGCGTTTTTCTTTTGAAACTGCCAGGTAAAGATTTTTATCTATTTTGCGGTGCCGGGCATAAAGCCCGCCATAGCGGATCATTTTAAAGTGCTTTTCCGGGATATGCCGGATCAGACGTTTGATGAAATCCATTGCGGGAATGGTTTCCTGGATGTATTTATCATCTTCATGACGGTTGTAATGAAATGTAACGGTGCCGGCATACTCATCATAGTTGTCAATTCTGGATGTGGCAATGACTGGGCGCCCAAGATAACGTCCGATGTATTTTGCGACTGTTTCCGGGTTGCATTTGTTTGGTTTTGCATAAACATAAAATCCATCTTTATGGTTTGTATAGCACTGGGATTTTACTTTTTTGAAAGATGATCCAAGCTTGCGTTCCATTTCATCAAGCAGTGCAGTGCGGAAAGCATTACGCAGATAAGTGTAATTGAAGTGATGGACTGGACGCCAGAACCCATCATCGCTGTGTCCACCTTCGGATATGAGACAATGAATATGTGGATTCCATTTTAAATCCCTGCCAAAAGTATGGAGAACCATAATAAAACCAGGTGTATAGTTTTTGACTTGTTCATTTTGAAGAACATATGTGAAATGACACTGGTAACAGCGTGGAAAAGGTAGTTGAGCAGAGTACGGTTTTCCAGGAAAAAGTCACGAAGATTTTCATCAATCGTAAAGACACAATGGCGGTGTTTGACATTAATCAACTTAAAGGACATGGAAGTAGTACGTTCCATAGAATATTTGTTTCCGCAGGTAGGGCAGAAACGACTGTGACAACGGAATGGAACAAATTTAAGCTTGCCGCAGTGCGGACATCCATACATGGCACCGCCAAAAGATGGATCACCACAGTTGATCATCTTATCAATGTTTTCCGTTTCAGAAGATCTGAGATGGAGTGTACATTTGATTTCTTCATAGTAGTCAGTAAAGATTCTTTGTAAAATATTCATAAGGCTATTATGCAGGAAAAAACAGAAAAAAGAAACCCCTATCCCTTCAAGATTGAGGGGCAGGGGAGTTGAAGTGTCGAAGACACTTTTTTATTGTCTGAATTTCTATTTTCCATTCTAAACTCGTATTTATCCATATAGGATTCCTGATTTTTTTTGAAACAAAAAGAGTTAGTCTCTATTCTGGAAACTTCTTGACAAATATTTGACAAAAAATTATAATAAAGTGAATTATAACACTTCAGAATGTTCAGCACAACAGACACGGGTCTGATTTTTCATTTTGCTGAGTCACTGAACTGTTACACAAAAATAAATAATTTCAGCATTCAAAACGATATAAGCGGATCGCTTATGGAAACGGGTGAGAATCCCGTACAATGCCGTTGCTGTGTAGGAGGAGTTTTCTTCAAAATGCCACTGGGAAACTGGGAAGGCGGAGAAAATGCAGATACCTGAGTCAGAATACAGGTTTTGAATGTATCTAACTTACTGCGAGCCACAGTACAGAAGATCTGACGACAGAGAACTGCCGGTGTATTGTTGTGCGCGCAAATACACCGGCTTTTTTTATAATTATTTTTTGGGAGAAATTATGCAAATCGCGATATACGGAAAAGGCGGGATTGGAAAATCTACGGTGAGCGCCAATCTGTCGGCGGCACTGGCTTCCTGTGGAAAAAAGGTTCTGCAGATCGGCTGTGATCCAAAACACGATTCTACGAGACTGCTTCATCATGGCAGAAAAGTACAGACCGTGCTGGAATATCTTTTAAATACGCCGCCGGATGAGCAGAGCCTGGATGCTGTTCTCATGGAGGGCTACCGGGGGACCGGCTGCGTGGAAGCTGGAGGCCCCAAACCGGGTATGGGCTGTGCCGGAAGAGGTATCTTGACAGCCTTTGAGTTTCTGGATCGTTTTCAGGTGCGCAAGGGATATGACCATGTAGTTTATGATGTGTTGGGCGATGTAGTGTGCGGCGGCTTTGCAGTTCCGGTGAGAAAGCAGTATGCAGAAGCCGTATTTCTCGTGACCAGCGGGGAGGCTATGGCTCTTTATGCGGCAAACAACATTCTTCAGGGAATCCGAAATCTGGATCCTGATGAGAATCGAATTGCAGGAATCATCTACAACAGCCGGGGAGCTGCTGATGAGAGCAGAAAAGTGGAAGCATTTGCGGAGGCTGTCGGGCTTCCGGTGTGTATGAAAATTCCAAGAAGCGGTTTGTTTGCGGAGGCAGAAAAAGAAGCGGCAACTGTAGTGGAAAAAGAGCCGGAGAGCCGGGAAGCAGAGCTCTTTCAGATTCTTGCAAGGCAGATCGTGGCGGGAAAAACAACGCTTCATAAAGCAAGTCCGTTATCAGAAGAACAGGTGGAATGTTTTATGCGGGGTGAAAACGTTTTCAGCTCTCAGATTTCCCCTGTGGAAAGAAAAGAAGAGAAAACGGAAACAGATCTCACGAAAACAGAACAGCCGCCTGTGCAGGTACTGGCAAAGAAACGGGCATTGTCGGATCCTTTCAGCAGAGTACCGCTGTTTGGCTGTGCCTTTAACGGAGCGGTGGCTCTGGCAATTCATGTAAAAGATGCGGCTGTGCTGGCTCATGCCCCCAGGAGCTGTGTGTGGTTTTCCCAGAACGGTTTCAGCGCCTATGCGAGGAGAGGCTTTTTTGAGAGAGGTATTTTGTACCCGGCTTTTATTCCACAGCATTTTACCGGGACAGATATGACGGTTGAAGATGCAGTATTTGGAGGCGTAGAACACGCCAGAGAGAAGGCACTGGAGCTGGTCAGAGAGGGAGTCCGGACGATCATTGCGGTGACTTCCTGTATTCCCGGGATGAACGGAGATGATCTGACCTCCATTCAGGAAGAAGTAAGACAGCTTGGATGTGAGATGTATCTGGTCAGGACAGATGGCGTGGAAGTCGGTGACTATAACCAGGGAATGGCGCTGTGCTACAAAACACTGGCGGAGGAAGCCGTGTGGGAGGATGAGGTGCAGGAGCCGGATTCCATCAATCTGGTATATGAGCTGACCTGGTCCTCCAGAACGGATGAGAATTTTCAGATGATAAAAGAGCTTTTGGATGCACTGCATATCCGTGTCAACTGCCGTTTTATCTGTGCAGGAACGATGGATGACATGCATCATTTTCTGAGAGCACCTTACAGTATTCTCGCGAGGGAAGATGAGCTTGGAAAAGAGCTGAAAAACATCTTTGAGAAAAAATATGGCTGCAAGTTTCTGGATGGAACGCTTCCCAGAGGTTTTCAGGAGACCAGAAGCTGGGTAGAAAAGCTGGGAGAGCTTTATGGAAAACAGGAAGAAGCCAGAACATGCATTGAAGAAAAACAGGAAAGCTATAAGAGAAAGATCCGTGAACTGAAAAGACATTTTTCCGGGAAAAAAGCGGTTATTTTCATGAATAATGGAAACTGCGACTGGCTGTTTGAACTGGCAGGGGATCTGGAGCTTACAATCATAAAAACCATGCTGCTAGGGAAAAAGAATGAGGGAAATGCTGGATGGAACCGGCGTTTTTCCGCAGAGTGGTCTTCCAGCAGAGACGCGCTCAGACAGGAAATGGAAAACAGCAGACCGGATCTGGTGCTTGTAAACGACCTCTCTGCTGTGGCAGATATTCCGGAGAATACTTATGTGATACAAATCCCGCGGGACATTCATCCGGGCTTTTTTGCCGGGATTGATGCGGCGGAAGAATGGATTCGAAAAATGGATCGGAAGGTGGAAAGCAGGTGGAAGCATGACAGAGCGATATTTGAGAAGCATTACTGCTGATTATATAACCGGCGTGGTGTCTGCCTGTGAAGGAATTCACGGAAGTCTGGTATTGCTCAACGGCCCTCTGGGGTGCCGTTTTTATCACAGCTATGCCTTTGGAAAAAATCTGATCCGGGAATCGGAACTCTGGGGCTTAAGAGGCGAGCTTCAGCTTTCTGATGCCATGGATGACCGGCTGGTACGCAGTCAGTATTTTGCAGGAACGCCGCAGATTCCGGGATCAAACCTGCGGTATGAGGACTATATTTTCGGAACAGGCGAACAGCTGGAGAGAGCTTTGCGGGATATTTTAGCCGAACGGCGCTATTCCATGACGGTGGTGATTCAGACACCGGGGACCTCTCTGATGGGAGAAGGCCTGGAAAGTCTGATTCAGAAAATAGCCGGGGAATTTCAGACGCCCAGTATCTTTGTGGAAAGTCCGGAATTTTCCACAGATTCCTGTGCCGGGTATGATGAGACCATGGCAAGGCTGCTGAAACAGTTCGTGGGAGAGAAGGCAGAGAAAGAAAAGGAAGATATTTCTGTCAATCTGTTTGGATTTTGCACTTACCAGCAGAGTCTGGAAGGAGATACGGAGGAAATCCGGCGGCTTTTGGGATTGTGCGGCATCAGGGTAAACTGTATTGCCGGGGCGGACTGTACGCTGGAAAGTTTTCGGAAGATTCCGGAAGCAGATCTGAATATTTTGTGTTGTCCGGAACGCTGTGAGAAGACAGAGGCCTATTTAAGAGAGGTTCTGAAACTGCCGGTGTACGATGCAGGCGGCTTTCCAATCGGCTTTGATCAGACAGAAAAGTTTGTAAAAGAAGTATCGGAGCGCTTACATACAGACTGCCGCCCGGCACTGGCCGATCTTGAAAAAGCGAGAGCGCGGGCATTTTATTATATGGCCCGCTATCTGGGGCAGGCAGGCTTCCCAGAGGAGCTTCGGTACGCTGCAGAAGGAGAAAGTTCTCTGCTGTGCGGGTATGTGGATTATCTTTCCGGTTATCTTGGAATCCGCCCGGAAGCAGTGCGGGAACTTCCTGCAAAAGGCAGTGGAAACAGTGGAGAGAGGCTGCACAGAATGTTGAAAGACATGAATGCAGAGGAGGTTCTCGGACGGGATATCACTAGAGTGAATCATGCAGTGATTCTTGGAAGTGCCGGAACCATTATGGAGACGTTTCTGCACAGTGATAATGTGTATGGTATTGAAACAATGGGAGGAGCGTCCGAGTACATTCATGTAGTGCCCAAAACTTATCTGGGGAGCACAGGAGCTCTGTATCTGCTGGAGCAGCTGCTAAACGGAAACCGAATGCTGAAAGCATGGAAATAAAACGAAGGAAAAGAGATGAAGAAGATGCAGCATATTGAAGAAATCAAAGATTACTGGAATCTGCGCGCCAATGGTTTTTCACTGGCCGTCGAAGAAGAGCTGAGAACAGAATCAGGGAAAGAATGGGAAGAGATTTTCAGAAAAACCATCACAAAAGAAAAAGCCGCCGTGTTGGATGACGGTACGGGAGCAGGCTTTTTCCCGGTGATCTTAAGCAGGCTGGGCCATCAGGTGACGGCCATTGATTATTCCGAAGAAATGACAGCTCAGGCAGAGAAGCGGTTCAAAGAAGCAGGGGCAGAGGTTCTGGTTCGTCAGATGGATGCCCAGAAGCTGGAATTTGCAGATGAAAATTTTGATGCGGTGGTGTCCAGAAATGTACTGTGGAATCTGGATGATCCGGCGGCAGCTTACCGGGAAATGTACCGGGTTCTGCGGCCAGGTGGAAAGCTGATAATCAGCGATGGAAATATGTATCTTTACATGCACGACGAAGAGTATGCCAGACTGCATGAAAGACAGATCGAAGAAATGAAAAAGAAACAGGAAGTCGAAGGCGGGCTTCACGGGAAACACAATGTAGATCATGTGGATTTTTCCATTATTGAAAAAATAGCGGAAGACCTGCCCATGAGCTATCGAAGACGGCCGCAATGGGATTTTGAACAGCTGATTTCTCTGGGTTTTGATGATATTCATGTAAAACTTCAGGGAAAAGAGCTTCCTATGGGCTTTTTGATCATTGCAGTGAAGAAAGAGGTGCAGCGTGGCTAAGATGATCCGAAAGAGGCTGGTGTCTCTTGTGATTATTTTGTTCGGGCTTTCCGTTCTGACCTTCGGCCTTACATATCTTTTGCCGTCTGACCCGGTGGAAGAGCTGATCACTTCCATGGGCGGAAGTCATGATCCGGAAACCATTGCAAAGCTGGAAGAACAGTACGGAACAAGCAGGCCTTTCCTGGTGCAGTATGCAGACTGGATCAAAGACGTTGTGCTTCACGGAGATTTTGGTATTTCTGTAAAGTATAATAAACCGGTAAAAGAGGTCATTGCCCAGAAACTTCCCAATACGGTAAAGCTGGCATGCACCTCCTTTCTCACGATGGTTCTGCTTTCCTTTCCGCTGGGAATTCTTTCTGCGGTTTACAAAGACAGGATCGCAGATTATATCATTCGTTTTCTGTCATTTATCGGAGTATCGATGCCAAGCTTCTGGTTTGGAATGTTGATGATCTGGATCTTTGCAGTCCGGTGTGGCTGGCTTCCGGTAGCTGGTTCCTCATCCTGGAAGCATGTTATCATGCCGACCCTGACACTTGCTGTCGGAATGAGCTGTTACTATATCCGCAGGATCCGTGCGGTAATGGTGGAGCAGCTCAGTGAAGAATATATTACCGGCTGCAGATCCAGAGGGATCGGAAGAATGAAGATTATTTTCTGTCATGTGCTGCCAAATTCTCTTCTGGCAGTGGTGACCATGTTGGGAATGTCTTTTGGAGGCCTGCTGGGAGGAACCATGATCGTAGAAACGGTATTCAGCTGGAACGGCATCGGACAGGTCTGTACTACAGCGATCTCTGCCAGAGATTATTCCCTGATCCAGGGATATACCATGTGGATGGGCTTCATTTATGTAATTGTAAATCTTCTGGTTGATATTTCGTATTCGTTTATCGATCCGAGAATTCGAAGGGGGATGTCGCAGAAATGAAAAGAAAAATGAGTCCGGCCATGAAAAAAGCATGGGTCCGTTTTGGAGTACTGTCCCTGTTTGCTTTGATTTTTGTGTTTTTTGCGCTGTTTGCCAGTGTCCTTGCACCCTTTGATCCGCTGGAGAGTCATTATGCGGATATGTTGAAGCCGCCCAGCACCACTTACCTGTTTGGAACAGACCAGCTGGGAAGAGATCTGTTTTCGAGAATTTTATACGGTGGGAAAAGCTCTCTTCTGATTGCATTTGCCGTTACGGCTATTATTTCAACGGTGGGAATCCTGATTGGAACGCTTGCAGGCTTTACCGGAGGTTTTTTTGACAACGTACTGATGCGTTTTTCCGATATGCTGATGGCGTTTCCCGGATATATTTTCACGATTGCGCTGGTAAGTTTTATCGGTATCGGACTGCCAAACATGATCCTTGCCATGTCGCTGACCGGTTGGACCTACTATGCCAGAATCAGCAGATCCCTGGTGCTCAGTGTGAAAAATAATGTATACATTGAACAGGCGCGTCTGGGAGGAGCTTCCCGCACGAGGATTCTGCTGGTCTATATTATTCCCAATGTGCTGCCGTCCCTGCTGGTAAATATTTTCCAGGATATCGGCGGAAAACTTCTGACTATTTCCGGACTTTCGCTTCTGGGACTCGGTTCACCGCCGCCCACGCCGGAATGGGGCTTTATGCTTTCGGAGGGAAAAAACTATATGTATTCCGCTCCGTGGATGCTGATTTTTCCAGGACTGGTGATTCTGGTCAGCGTTGTAATTTTCAATCTTCTTGGGGACTGTATTCAGGATCTGATGAATCCCAAGGAAAATGTCTGGTAGATAAGGCCTGTGCCTTTCTAAATATTACAAATTACTTTTTAAAATTCAAAGGAGGAACCAAATGAAAAAGAGATTAAAATCCTGTATCCCCGCACTTCTGGCCGCTGTTATGCTGTCTGCCAGCTGCACACCCGTATTTGCTTCTGAAAGCGGCAGCCATCTGAACGTGGCTATGTTTATGTGGATGGAAGGCCTGGACCCGGCAGAGGGCTGGAACGGCTGGACCACCATGCGCTGTGGTATCGGAGAAACACTTCTGACAGCAGATGAGAACATGGACGTTGTTCCCTGTCTGGCAGATTCCTGGGAGCAGGTAGATGACCTCACTTACAAGTTCCACATCCGTCAGGGCGTAAAATTCTCCAACGGAAATGATATGACACCGGAAACGGTAAAAGCATCCATCGAGCGTACCGCAGAGCAGAACAGCCGCGGCGGCAACCTGATGCTGGACAGCATTGAAGTGGATGGAGAGTATGTGATCTTCAAGACCACAGAACCCTACAGTGCATTTCCGTATTATCTGACAGAGCCGATGTGCATCATCGTGGATACCACGGTAGATACCAGCAATTACAATAATGCGCCGGTATGCACAGGTCCTTATGTGTGCACCGAATTTGTGACCGAAGAGAAATACGAGCTGGCAGCCAATGAGTATTACTGGGGCGGCAAGCCGGGAACAGATACCATTACCGTTCTCAATGTAGCAGATGATACCAAGGTAAGCGCAATTCTGGCTGGCGACATCGATGTTGCAGTTGCACCGAGCTCCACAACTCTGTCTCAGGTTGAAGGCAACGATACCATCGAGATGGTAAAAGTAACCGGAACCAGAGAGAGCGATCTGGAAATGAATTGTCGTGAGGGCCGTCCGACAGCTGATGTAAACTTAAGAAAAGCCCTGTCTTATGCCATTGACCGCGATGTCATTGCACAGATCGCAGGCGCTGGTTACGCACAGGCTCTTGGAAAAGCATTCCCGGACAGCGTAGGCTATGATGAGGGCAAAGATGTAGAAAGCCAGACTTATGATGTAGAGAAGGCAAAAGAGTGCCTGGCAGCAGCTGGTTATGCAGATGAAGATGGAAACGGCTATGTAGAAAAAGATGGCGAAGAGCTGGTACTGAATATCGCCCTTCGTTCCAATGCTTCTACTGCTGTTTACCAGGCAATGCAGGATATGTGGAAAGAAATCGGTGTCCATGTGGAAATTCAGCTGATGGAGAATACTTCTGATATCCGTGAAAGCGGTGAGTTTGATTTCCTGGGTGCCGGCTGGCAGACCGTAAACAATGCAGATGGCCAGTCTTATCTGAAGAACCGCTGGTCTGACAATGGCCCGGACAACTACACCGCATTCCACAGCGATGCTTTCCAGGAAGTTATGGATCGTCTGGATGCCGCTTTTGATTATGATGAGCGTGTACAGTGCTTCGTAGATGCAGAGCAGATTCTGACAGAGGAGTGCCCGACGATTTTCCTGTATGCAAATGAGAATGTAACACTGATCAATACCGATACCGTGGAAAATGTAACCGTATTCCCGATCGATTACTACATGATCACAGCTGATTGGACAGCAAAATAAAGAATGAATATACTGGATATTAAAAACTGTACGATATGCTATCAGAATGGCACACCGGCAGTATCTGATGTCTCCCTTTCCGTTACGGAAGGGGAGATTGTCAGTATTGTAGGGGAAAGTGGGAGTGGAAAGACCACTTTAATCCGGGCGGTGTTGGGCCTGCTGCCGCCAGGAGGAAAAATTACCGGAGGAGAAATCCTGTTTGACGGGATGGATCTGGTCAAGGCGGATGAACTGCAGATGCAGGATATCCGGGGAAAAGAAATTGCAATGATTTTTCAAGATGTGGGAGCGGCGCTGGACCCAATCCGGAAAATCCGAAGCCAGTACGAAGAGGCGATTGCGGTGCATGAAAAGCAGCCAAAACACCGGTATATAGAAAAAGCGGTGGATATGTTGAAAAAAATGCATCTGACAGATCCCGGCAGAGTGTTGGATTCCTATCCCTTTGAACTGTCCGGAGGAATGAAGCAGCGGGTAGGAATCGCCATGGGAATGACGGCAAAACCGAAACTGCTTCTGGCTGATGAACCGACTTCTGCACTGGATGTGACGATTCAGGCTCAGGTGGTGCATCAGATGAAGGAACTCCGGGATAAATACGGGGTGACGATCATTCTGGTGACTCACAATATGGGAGTCGCCTCTTATCTTTCTGATAAAATCGGCGTGATGTGCAGAAGCAGAATGGTAGAATTTGGTACAAGAGATGAAATCATTTATCATCCAAAAGAATCGTACACAAAGGAGCTGCTGGAGGCAGTTCCGAAGCTGGGAGGGGAGCGTTTTGCAAAATAAGGAAAAATTGCTGGAAGTTTCCCATGTGAGTAAAGTGTTTCCGGTAAAAAAACAGCAGCTTCGAGCCGTATCCGATGTGAGTTTTTCCATTTCCAGAGGAGAGATTCTGGGGATTGTAGGAGAAAGTGGATGTGGAAAGAGCACTCTGGCAAAAATACTGGTTGGCTCGCTTCCGGTTTCGGAAGGAAAAATGATACTGAACGGGGAAGACTATACACAGCTGAACGGAAAAGAGAAAAGGAAATTTCGAAGAAATATCCAGATGGTATTCCAAGATCCTTTAAGTTCATTTTCGCCAAGAATGAAAATCGGGACATATCTGTGTGAGCCCAGAAGAAATTATGACGGTATTTCAAAAAAGGAAGCAATGAAGGAAGCGGAAGAACTTCTGGAGAAAGTAGGACTTCCGAAAGAATTTGTATTGCGTTATCCTCATGAACTCTCCGGCGGGCAGCTGCAGAGAGTGGCGATTGCCAGAGCCATTGCCATACAGCCGGCACTTCTGATCTGTGATGAGGCAACGGGGGCTTTGGATGTGTCGATTCAGAATCAGATCGCCAGGCTTTTGGTGGAACTGGTCGAAGAGCAGAACATGGGCTGTATTTTTATCGGACATGACCTGGCTTTGGTGCGAAGCGTGACACAACGGATCGCGGTGATGTATCTGGGAAGAATTGTGGAACTTCTGGACAGTGAAAATCTGGAGCAGAAATGCTGTCATCCCTATACGAAAGCACTTTTAAATTCTATTTTTGATGTCTACTGCAATCAGGAAGCGGAGATCCACTTATTGGAAGGAGATCCGCCAAGCCCGCTCCAGGTTCAGGCCGGATGTGCATTCGCATCCAGATGCCCCAGATGCCGGGAGAAATGTCTGAGCAGTGTGCCGGAACTGAAACGCGTGGAAGAAGGGCACTTGGCTGCGTGTTTTTATCCGGAAAACTAAAAATGTTTTTATACAAAACCTGTCAGAAAAGATATCTTTTTCGACAGGTTTTGTGTTATAATCCCTCCATAGAGGGCAGTCGTCGCACAAAGAAGCGGCTGGCTGCAGGAAATTTTGGAAGCGGAGTAGATGATATGGCATTAAGGGAACTGACGAAAGAATATCTGACGAAGGCGGTTTATCAGACACCGCTGGAAATTGTAAGGCTCATGGCAGAGGCCCTGCCTCTTGGGGAGGGCACGGTGCTGGATATCTGCGGAGGAAGCGAGGAGTTTCTTCTCCGGGCAGCGGCCATGAAGCAGAAGAAATCAGAGGAAGAGCTTCTGGTGTTTGAAAACTGGACCGGAGCCGAGGACACCTCCGATGGAAGAGAAAACTTTCTTGTCTGCGGACCGACGGAGAAGGCTGCGGAGTATTTTAAGAAGAAAAAAGGAAAAAAAGCGAAGGAAAAGACTTTCGACGCGGTACTGATGAACACGCCCTTCGGTTATACGAGAGAGGGAAATAAGGGCCGGGTGAGACTGGAGAGCCAGTTCCTGACTCAGGTGACAGACTGTGTGGCAGAGAACGGCCGGTGCGCGGCTGTGGTTCCCGGCGGTCTTCTGAACCGGACGGCGGCGGAAGATGTGGAGCTTCGGAAACGTTTTGTGGAAGAATTTCATGTGGAGCAGGTAATCCTTCTGCCGATTTCAGCCTTCCTGCCATATGCGGAGGTGCGTACGGGAATCTTTATCTTTGCGAAGGAAAAAGGGGACGGCATGACCCGTTTCTATGACCTTCGGAAGGTGGAGCCGGAGAAGCTGAAAAGTCTGCCGGAAATTTACAGAAAGAGCGGCCCGGTCTGTACGCTGAACCGGACGATTCTCTCCCAGCACCAGTATATTCTTTCTACTGAGGAATACCTGGGAGAGGAAAAAGTGGATGAGCGGGCTCTTCTCTCCAGAGAACGGGTACTGCGAAGACGGCTGGCTCAGCTTTCTGAGAAAATTCCTTCCGTCTATGAAAATGAACTGGGACAGATCGGTATGTTCCCCTGTCAGAAGGGAATCCAGACCAGAAAGGCGGTTATCAAGGAGATTCTGGACTGCGAGTACGGGCTTCTGGAGTGTAGCCTTCTAAGGGATGCGGGCAAGGAAAAATGGCCGGAGAAAGAGGGAAAAACCTTCTTAAAAATCTGGAGCGGCCAGCGTCTGGACGAGGAAGAGAAGGACGGTCCTTATCGCGTCTACGGAGCGGCAGGCGTCCAGGGAAGCGCCCGGACGGCCACGATGAAGGAGGAGCAGGCAATCCTGATCGGCCGCGTGGGAAGCTATTGCGGAGCGGTCTACAAGGCCTGGACGAAAGGTTTTGTCTCTGACAACGTCATGCTGGCGGGAGCTGTGGAGAACGAGGCGGAGGAAGATTTCCTGCTTCTGGTTCTTCGGGCGGCTCATTTCAACGCGGAAAAGCGGGGAAGCGTTCAGCCCTATATCACGAAGGACATTGTACTGAAGCGGAAATATTATCTGCCGGAACTTGTCCGGCAGCAGAAGTTCCTCTCGGAGAATCAGGAAATGTTTGAGAAGATCCGGGAACAGGAAAAAGAAGTGGAAGAGCTGTCTGTGGAGAGCGACAGACTGCGTTCCTGATCAGAGACGGCGAACTGCCGGATGTGGAGAGAAATCTTTGCATCCGGCAGTTTTCTTTTGGAAATCTTTCGATTTTCCGCCGATTGTTTTTTTGCTTTAGGCGCTATACTTGTGCTCAGAAGGAAAACTCTTTATAATGAGGAGGTGCATATCGGGAGGGCAAAGACTGCGAGTAAAGAGTTAAAGGAGAAAGAAAATGGAAGCTTACCATATTTTGATCGTCGAGGATGACAAAGAGATCCTGGACGGCGTGGGTATTTATATGAAAAATCAGGGATATGAGGTCTTCAAGGCCCAGAACGGCCTGGAGGGCTTGAAGATTCTGGAAAAAGAGGAGATTCATCTGGCGATCATCGATATCATGATGCCGGTGATGGACGGAATCACGATGACGATGAAGCTTCGGGAGCATTACGATTTTCCGGTGATTATGCTCTCGGCGAAGTCCGAGGAGATCGACAAGGTGACAGGGCTCAATATCGGGGCGGATGATTATGTAACGAAGCCCTTTGCACCGATGGAGCTCATGGCCAGGGTCAATTCCCAGCTTCGGCGCTACAGCCGGTATCTTAAACTGGCGGCGGGCAGCAGAACGGAAGAGCCGAAGGAGCATTTCTATGCAGTTGGGGGACTGGAACTTAACGAGGATACCGTGGAGGTGAGCGTGGACGGAAATCCGGTGACGCTGACACCTCTGGAATTTAAGATTCTGGCTCTTCTCATGAGAAATCCCGGCAGGGTCTTTTCTCCGGAGGAGATCTATGAACGGATTTGGAATGAGAAACCCATCGGCACGGAGACCATCATGGTGCATATCCGGAATATCCGGACGAAGATCGAAGTCAATCCGAAAAATCCAAAATATTTGAAGGTGGTATGGGGTGTTGGATACAAAATCGAAAAACAGTAAAAAATGGCTGGGCAATCTGCTCTGTATTCTGGTGGTGATGGTGCTGGCAGCGGGGACGATCATCTGCTATCCAAGATTACGGATGGGGGCTGAGGAGCGGATGAACGTTTACCGGGACAGAGCGGAGGCAGAGACTTCCGCAAACCTGGGGGAGGATCAGCCCATTGAGGCGGAAACGGAGACAGACACAGAGTCGGACGTCCAGTTGGAAGTCTATTATGAGAATCCCTATGTGGAGACAAAGGACTTCGTTTATAAGAACAGCTATGACGAATGGATCTATGTGAGCTGGAGAACGGTTCTTGCGGAGTCCGGTCTTCCGATTCTGGTGGGCTGTGTGACTGTGCTTCTGGCGCTGGCGGCTCTTTTGCTTCCGCTGATCCCTTCACTGGGGGTCGGGACCGGGATTTTTGGAAAAATGCCGTTGGAGCTCAATATTTTTCTGGCTTTCTCGCCCCTCTATACTTATTATGCAATGCTGGGAATTTTAAGCGACTTTTTCTTCTATTCAGATGAGTTTTATATGCTGGAGCAGTTTTCTTATCTTATTCAGTTCGGACTCTGGACACTGCTCTACAGTCTCTGGTTTGTGGCGGTCTTAAGCTTCCGGGCGGTGGTGACACTGGGGCCGAAGCGCTATTTTCTGGAACGGGTCTGGACCGTGCAGCTGGTCCGCTGGTTCTGGAAGACGATCATCGGTACGGTGGTAAAGGCTGTGAGATGGATTTACCGGAAAATAAAGGGCTTTTTCAGACTTTGTGCGGTGACACTGGAGGATATCGACCTTACTTCCACCTCGGACCGGATCCTGTTTAAGATCCTGGGGCTGAACCTGGTCATTGTTCTGGTCTGCTGTATTCTGGGAAATTTCGGCGTGATGGCGCTGCTTGTCTACACGGTGATTCTCTTCTTCGTGCTGAAAAAATATACCAGAGTGATCAGGAGCAAATATCAGATCCTGCTGGAGAGCACCAGAAAACTGGCGGCAGGAGATCTGGAGACCGTGATTACGGAGGATGCGGGAATCTTTGAGCCGTTGAAGCAGGAGCTTAACAAGGTACAGGCGGGCTTTCAGAAGGCTGTGGAGGAAGAGCTCAAGAGTCAGAATATGAAATCGGAGCTCATCACAAACGTCTCCCACGACCTCAAGACGCCGCTGACGGCTATCATTACTTATGTAAATCTTCTGAAGGACGAGACCATTTCAGAAGAGGACAGAAAGAAGTATATTGATATTCTGGACCGGAAATCTCTTCGTCTGAAACAGCTCATCGAGGATCTTTTCGAGGTGAGCAAGGCGAACAGCGGAAATATCAAGATAGAAAAGAAAATGCTGAACCTGACCGAGCTGGTGCGGCAGGCGGCTTTCGAGCTGGAGGACCGGCTGAAGGAAGCGCAGATCGACTGCCGGGTTTCGGTTCCAGAGAAGGAGATCCATCTGGAGCTGGACGGGGAAAAGACCTACCGCTGCCTGGAAAATCTCCTGACCAACGTTTGCAAATATGCGCTGCCCGGGACAAGGGCCTACCTGAATCTCTATGATAAGGGAGATCAGGCGGAGATCGTCCTGAAAAATATCTCGAGGGATGAGCTGACCATGGATGTGGAGGAACTGACGGAACGGTTTATGCGCGGAGACAAATCCAGAAATACAGAAGGAAGCGGCCTTGGCCTTGCGATTGTAAAAAGCTTTGTGGAGCTTCAGGGGGGAAGCTTCCATATAGAAGCGGATGGTGATCTATTCAAGGCGAGAATGAGCTTTCCAAAGACGGAAAACAGCTCCACAGGAGTAGCAGAAGTGGGATAAATTTTAAGATGCGGGGCAGCTGATAAGGCTGCCCTTTCGCATGGGAAAACGTGTCAGTCAAGAGCCGAATCGTTTTCTTTTTTTCTGTTATGGGAGATGGGGCGGACGCTGAGACCGTTCACCTCCACAGAATCGGTGACCTCGATCATGAGATAGGTTCTGCCGTCGATGACCTGGGTCTCCACGAGGTCGGTGCGTTCCGGATTCACCTGGATCACGACGTCGGGAGTCTTGATCTCAAATTTTCTGGCGCTGCTGATGTTGGAAGCCAGGAAGGAAGACTTTTCTCCGACGGAGTCGTCGTAGCGTTCGTCGAAATCTTCCAGATCCTCTTTCGTCGCGCCACCCTCCTGGAGGAGCTTTTTCACCTCGTATTTGTCCAGAGCCAGGGGCTCGGGCTCATCGGCATGCTCGTCCACCATCTCTGTGATCTTTTCATGGATGGTCTTTACGGCTTCGTAGTCGCAGTCAGGACCGAGGGTCTCCTGGATGATGGAATTGAAGGTCTCTTTCTGGCTTTTGGCGGAGAGGGGCGTCACGCAGCCCAGGATCTCGTCGATGAGGGTTTGGTGGAGCTCCTCAGCGTTCTTGGAATAGTAGAGAAGGCTGTGAAGGTCGGTATTACGGTCGTTGAAAGCCGGGAAGAGGAAACCCAGGGAAGGCATATCCACGATCCAGTCCCGGATACGCTCCTCAATGGTGTTATTCTGGGCATTGTAGCAGAGAGCTGCCTTGGAGAGCTTCACCGGGCAGATGCTGCAGAGCACATACTGGTAGACGTCAGTGGAGGCATCGTCCATATCGAGGCCGTCGTTGGTTTTTCCGGGAATGTCGTAGGCGGCGTGGATGAGAAGGATCAGATAATTTTCGCCGAAATCATAGGAGGAGATCACCCGATCGTAAAACTGGGTCACAAGTTCCTCGTCTTTGAGTCCGCTGTCACGGAGCTTCAGGAGAAATTCCTGAGTGCCGCCCTCCAGCTCCTGCTGAAGCGGAAATTCCATATTTAAAAGGTTCTTTCCGATCGTGCCGGAGAGAGTTTTCCGGAAGATATCGAAATATTTGAACATTTCCTCGTCGGAGAGGGAGAGGAAAGCCTCTTTCATTTCCAGCTGCTTCTCCTTCTCGGAGTTCACATAGCAGCCGCAGATCCGGGTGATGGCACAGCGGTCCGGGGTGAACTGTTTTTTGATCTCTGCAATTTCTTTTTTATTCATAAGTAGAAAACCTCATTTCAATAGTAGAGGGGCCTGCCCCTGTCGTGTCCTAAGTATAACACGAACACATGTTTGTTTCAAGCACTTTATGCAAAAAATAAGCCTCAGTTGACGAAGCAGGTCAGCTGAGGCTTTGAAATTATTTATCGTAGAGATGGCAGGCAACCAGATGGCCGGGAGCCACTTCTTTGGTCTGGGGACGTTTCTCCAGACATTGTGGCATGCATTTTTTACATCTGGCAGCGAAGGGACAGCCTTTGGGGAGATTGATGGTGCTGGGGATATCTCCCTCCAGGATGATCCGCTCTTTCTTGTGGCCGGGATCCGGAATCGGAACGGCGGAGAGAAGAGCCTGGGTGTAAGGATGCATCGGAGCCTGATAAAGCATTTCCTTGGGAGCAGTCTCCACAACGAAGCCGAGGTACATAACGGCGATTCGGTCGGAGATCATTTCCACGACGGAGAGGTCATGAGAAATGAAAACGTAGGTCAGATCGAATTTCTCCTGCAGATGATGGAGGAGGTTCAGCACCTGGGCCTGGATGGAAACGTCCAGAGCGGAAATGGGCTCGTCGGCGATGATGAGCTTTGGTTTTACGGTCAGGGCCCGGGCGATTCCGATACGCTGTTTCTGACCGCCGGAGAACTCGTGAGGATAACGCTTTGCGTGTTTCTGGCTTAAGCCTACGATGCCGAGGAGCTCATGAACAACTTCCATCCGCTCGGCTTTGCTCATATCGGTGTGGATCAGGAGCGGCTCTGCGATGAGGTCTTCCACGCGCATACGCGGGTTCAGGCTTCCTGCCGGATCCTGGAAGATCATCTGGACATCCTTTCTTAAAGGACGCATCTGATCCTGGGTGAGATGGGAGATCTCCTGGCCCATGAATTTGATCTCTCCGCTGTCGGGAGTCAGAAGATGGTTGATGAGACGGCCGGTGGTACTTTTTCCACAGCCGGACTCTCCAACGATGGAGAAAGTCTCTCCTTTGTATACGTCAAAGCTGACGTCATTCACCGCATGGACAAATTTATCCGGTTTTCCGAGGATCGTTTTGCCCACCGGGAAGGTTTTTGACACATGTTTTAAAGAAAGTAACGGTTCCATAAATTATCCCTCGTTTTCTAGTGTTTAAGCCAGCAGCGGCATTTCTGTTTTTCGCCTACGGAAAGAAGTTCAGGCTGTTCCTGATGACATTTTTCGGTGGCGTATTTACATCTGGGAGCGAAACGGCAGCCCTTGGGCATAGCGGAGAGATCAGGTACGCTTCCGGGGATGCTGGGAAGAACCTTTACGCCGGAACCAAGCTTCGGCACAGAGGCAATAAGGCCCTGTGTGTAAGGATGGGTCGGGTTGGCAAAGAGGATCTCCACGGGAGCTTCCTCGACGATCTTTCCGGCGTACATAACGATGACGCGGGAACACATCTCAGCCACAACGCCGAGATCGTGGGTGATGAGGAGGATGCTCATGCCCTTGTCCTGCTGGATCTTTTTCATCAGCTCCAGGATCTGGGCCTGAATGGTAACGTCCAGAGCGGTGGTAGGCTCGTCGGCAATCAGAAGATCCGGTTCGCAGCTCATGGCCATGGCGATCATGACACGCTGGCTCATACCGCCGGAGAGCTGATGGGGATAGTTTTTCAGCACACGCTGGGGATCAGGGATACCGACCTGGGAGAGGATATCGGCCGCTTTTTTTCTGGCCTCAGCCTTGGTAAGCGGGGTATGGAGGCGGATTCCCTCGATCATCTGCTTATCAATACGCATGGAAGGATTCAGGCTGCTCATGGGCTCCTGAAAGATCATGCTCATCTTGTCACCGCGGATGTCCAGCATTTCCTTTTTGGAGGCATCAAGAAGATTGCGGCCCTGGAAAATGACTTCTCCGTTGGTGACTTTACCCGGGGTATCTTTTAAAAGCTGCATGATGGAGAGGGAGGTAACGCTTTTTCCACAGCCGGACTCACCTACGAGACCGACAATCTCTCCTTTTTTTATATCAAAACTCACATCATCGACAGCGGTGACGCTGCTCTTTTTGCTGGAAAAAAATTCCGTGCGAAGATGTTTGACTTCCAGTAAATTTTCCTGGGACATAAGTTTGCTCCTTTCATCATTTGATCTTCGGATCAAGGGTATCACGGAGTCCGTCGCCGAAAAGGTTGAAGGCAAGAACTGTGACAAAGATTACCAGACCCGGGAAATACACCATATGCGGCGCCACGTTCAGGTAGCTTCGGCTCTGGGAGAGCATTGCTCCCCACTCGGGGTCGGTCACGTTTGCTCCGAAGCCCAGGAAGCTTAAGGAGGAAGCTGCCATGATGGCGGAACCGATTCTCATGGTAAAGTTGACGATCAGGGACTGAATGGTTCCCGGGAAAATATGTACAAACAGAAGACGACTGTCCTTACAGCCCAGACTCTGGGCAACTTCCACATAGAGGGAACCTTTGACGGCCAGGGTAGCACTTCGCATGATACGGGCGAAGCTGGGCACGGTGAAGACCATAACGGCGATAAACACGTTGATGATACCAGGGCCCAGAAGAGCTACGATGGCGATGGCAAGCAGGATGTCCGGGAAACTGAAAAGCACGTCGGAAGCACGCATAACAAGGCTTTCAATGATGCCGCCGTAATAACCGGCCAGAAGTCCGAGGACGGTTCCGAGGGCTGCACCCACAACTACGGAGGAGAGGGAAACGCCTAAGGTCAGGCGGGTTCCTGCGAGAAGACGGCTTAAGATATCGCGGCCGTAATGGTCGGTTCCAAAAAGATGGGCGGCACTGGGGCCTGCCAGCATGTTGGAATAGTCGTAAGCGTCCGGATCATAGGGAGCCAGGTACTGGCCGAAGATGGCCAGAAATACCAGGAAAACAATTACGATAAAACCGGCGACTGCGGTTTTTCTTTTCATGAATTTTTTGATAAATTCTTTGGTTTTGCTGCTCTTGTCAGCAATGATAGTTTCGTCGATAAAATTTTCCTCAAAGGAAAATTCTTTGCGGTCCTGTTCGTTTGTTGTGTTTGACATGGCAATCTTCCTTTCCATTAGTCATAGCGGATCTTCGGATTGATCACGCCGTAAAGCATGTCTACGATCAGATTGATGAGAACGTACTGCAGTGCAAAAATCATCAGAAGTCCCTGGATAACCGGATAATCACGATAGCCGATGGAGTCTACGAGAAGACGGCCAAGTCCCGGGATGGAGAAAATGTTCTCTGTGATAACAGAACCGGAGAGAAGACCTCCGATCTGCAGACCGATGATCGTTACGATCTGGATCAGGGAGTTGCGAAATGCGTGGGAGAACATTACCCAGAATTCCTTCTGACCTTTGGCTCTGGCGGTACGCACATAGTCCTCACGCAGGGTCTCCAGCATGGAGGAACGGGAGTAACGGGCCAGAACAGCCATGATTCCGGTTCCCATTACCAGGGAAGGAAGAATGTAACCCTTCCAGGTGTCAAGACCTGTGGTGGGCAGAAGGCCAAGACGGACGGAGAAAAGCTCGATGCCCATCAGACCCAGCCAGAAACCGGGAGCGGAAAGGCCGGTGATGGCGAAAAGCATTCCGAAGTGGTCGAAAAATTTTCCACGGAAGATCGCACAGAGCACGCCGATGAAGATTCCGAGGAAAGGCGCCCAGATCATGCCCGCGACGACGAGCCTCAGGGTGTAATGCATACGGGATGCAATCATTTCCGTGACGGGGAGATTGGATTTCAGGCTGCGGCCCATATCTCCGTGGAAAAGATTTTTCATATAGTCCACATACTGGACGAGGATCGGCTTATTCAGGCCGAATTCTTCACGGATCGCTTCCACCTCTTCCACGCTGGCTTCTACGCCTGCGAGGGTTTTTGCCGGATCACCGGGGATCAGATGAATGAACATGAAGACAAAGATCGAAATGATGAACATCAGTGGAATGGTTGCAAGCAACCTTCTGACAAAATAGCGATTCATACATACCTCCGTCAGGATGGACTGCGGATTTTGCAGGCAGTTCATCTTTGAAATTAAGCATTTAAAAAGGGAGTGCTGCAACACTCCCTTTCTTACCGTTTATTTCAGGATCAGTGATCCATGCTGATGGTCTGGAAAATCAGCTCACCGGCAGGTTTATATTTGATGCCTGATACATAGCTCTTATGAGCAGTCAGTGTGTTGTTGTTTCCAAGGAAGATCCAGGGGCACTCTTCCCAAGCAATAGCCTGAGCTTTTGCATAAGCTTCTGCGATCTCTTCGGTGTCAGTCATTTTCAGGGCGCTGTCCAGAAGTTCATTGAACTCTTCATTGTTCCAGAATGCGGTGTTATAGCCTTCCGGCGGCATCTTATCGCCGTGGAGGATATTTCTCATGGATCCGTCTGCCTCGTAGGAACCGGAACCCCAGTTTACATACCACATCTGAACGGTGGTATCCTCAAGAGGAGCGCTGGTCAGTTCTGCGTTGGCGGTGGACTCGTTGGCAAGAAGCTCAACGTTTACATTGATCTGAGAGAGCTGCTGTTTTACAAACTCAGCACCTTTCATTTCGATTGTGGTGTTATCTACGATGATCTGTACATCAAAACCATCCTCAAAGCCGGCTTCTTTCATGAGCTCTTTTGCTTTGTCCAGATCCGGGGTGTACGGAGTCTGCGGAGAATAGTACATGATGTTCTGAGAGAAGATGGAGGTCGGCTCTACGGCAAAACCGTTGAATACAACCTGTGCATAAGCGTTACTGTCGAATGCGTAGTTCAGAGCCTGGCGGACTCTCTTGTCGGCAAAGGGTTTTCTGCCGTCCGGGAGTTCCATTTCGGTGTTCAGGGTTACATAACGGTAGGTGATACCCGGGAAGTTGTCAACTACGATGGTAGGATCATCTTCGATTCTGGCAACGTCGATAGCCGGAACCGGATCAATGATGTCTGCCTCACCAGTCTGCAGCATGGCGATACGGGAACCATCCTCGGGAACTACGGTGAAGGTAAGGGTGTCAACGCCCGGGCCTTCCTGCCAGTAATTCTCGTTGCGGACCAGTTTGGTATAGCCGCCGTCTACACGATCGGAAAGGATGAAGGGGCCGGTACCTGCGGAATTCTTTGCGAGGTAATCTTTACCCTGCTCCATTGCTTTCGGGCTGACCATACGAACCTGTGTGATTTTATTGATAAAGGTATTGTTTGCTTCTTTTAATTTGATCGTAACCTGATATTCACTGTCAGCGGTTACACTTTCCCAGTTGGAGATGCTTCTTTTCAAGGTCAGGCTATCGTCGTTAAGACCGCGCTCATAAACGGCAACAACAGCATCTGCGTTGAAGGGTTCGCCATCGTGGAACTGAATGCCCTCGTTCAGTACGAAGGTGTAATACAGACCGTCATCGGATACGCTCCATTCCTTTGCCAGCAGGGGAACCACTTCGGATTTCTCATTAAAGGTCAGGAGAGTTTCATACATTGCGTTGGTGATGGTGTTGGAATAACCGTTACTGGAAACGTGGGGATCCAGATGAGTCGCGTCTGCCTGAAGGGCTACGACCATGTCATTGTCAGGAGATTTTGCTCCTTCATCAGCAAGTGCTCCGGTGGAAAGGCTGAATGCCAGAGCGCCGGTAAGCATAAGAGCTACTAACTTTTTCATGTTTATATCCTTTCTGTATGGTTGATAGTGACTCATTTTTGCGCGCGCGAATCATCATGTTGGTATTGTAAACGATTTGTGAAAAACAAACAAGAGAAAAATGAAAAATAAATGAAAATCGTATAAAGCTAACAAAAAAACAGACAAGATTTTAGTACAAAGTAACGAAAATTAAAGGAATTTACAAGAGAAAAACTGTGAAAAATATATCAAATCACCGCATTGAAGCAGTGCTGCTGAGAACTGAAAGATTGAAAAACTGTATTTAAAATAATAAAATTAAATATATTGTATAATTCATACAGGTATGGTATGAATGAATAAAAATGAAGGTATTTTTTTGAAATTGAGTTTGAAAAAAGGTTCTGCTATAATGGAGAGAGGATCGGGAAAATCCGGACCGGGAGATTAGAAAAACAGGAGGAAAAGATAATGAAAGTACTTTTGGTAAATGGAAGCCCCAAGGCAAAGGGCTGTACTTATACGGCGCTTCAGGAAGCAGCAGCCGCTCTGGAAAAACAGGGCATCGAGACAGAGATTTTTCAGGTAGGCACCCAGCCCGTGGCAGGCTGCGTGGGCTGCGGCGTCTGTCGCAAAAACGGCGAATGCTTCCGCAATGATGTAGTCAATGAATTTGTGAAGAAAGCAGGAGAGGCAGACGGTTATATCTTCGGTTCTCCGATTCATTATGCTTCCGCTTCCGGAGCGCTCACTTCCTTTATGGACCGGGCCTTCTATAGCGGTGGCAGCAAGATGGCCGGCAAACCCGCAGCGGCAGTGGTCAGCTGCAGAAGAGGCGGCGCAACTGCAGGCTTCGACCAGATCAACAAATATTTCACCATCAACAACATGCCCGTAGTCTCATCCCAGTACTGGAACATGGTACACGGCAACACCCCCGACGAGGTCAGACAGGACGAAGAAGGCCTCCAGACCATGCGTACCCTCGGCAACAACATGGCCTGGCTCATCAAATGCATCGAGGCCGGAAAGAAAGCCGGAATCACCTTCCCGGAGAGGGAGCCGGCGATTAAGACGAATTATATCCGCTAAAAAATAAAATACGCCCAGCGCTCCAAAACGAGCGGTGGGCATTTTTTTAGATCTGAATCCGCATTTTCACCTGGGTTCCGGAAAATTGCGGGACAGTGGTAATAGTCAGAGAAGAATTTTTTCCATAGTAGAGTTGGATCCTTTTGTAGAGGTTGGCCAGGCCGTAACTGGAGGAAACGGAGCCTACAGGATTCTTTTCTTTAAAGGAGAGGAGAATTTTCTGCATGGTTTCAGGTGGGATGCCGTTTCCGTTGTCTGAAACGATAACCTGATAATCAGTAGGGGTTCCTTTAATTTCAATATGGATTTCAACGTTTTTAGTTGTTGTTTCAACTGCGTATTTAACGGCATTTTCCACAAGCGGATGAATAAAGAGCTTAGGGATTTTTATTTCTTTCAGCATTTCGTTCACCTCGTAGTTCCAGGACAGTTTGTGACCGAAACGGAATTTTTCAATTTGTAGATATTGTTCAATAAAATGCAGCTCCTCATTCAGGGAGATCCAGTCTTTTCCCTTTAGAATATATTGAAACAGGCGGGCGAGAGAAAGGAGAACCTCAGCGTTTTTCAGGTCGCCATTTTGGATCATCACCCAGTATAAGGATTCCAGTGCGTTAATAATAAAGTGAGGATTAACCTGAGCCTGCAAGGCCTTGATTTCTGCCTGAGTACGGAGAAGTTCTTTTTCATAGACTTCTTCAATGAGCTGATTGTTAGCATCGACCATGGCATTATAGCTGGCGTTCAGATTATTGATATCGGTGTTACTGTATTTTTTGAGGTTAGGCTGTAGCCTGTCCTCTGTGTGGGCCATGACTTTTTCCATATCTTTCAGTGGAGATGAGATCATCCGGCAGATAAAAATGCAGGCAATGAAGAAGAAAGAGCTTCCTGAACCGGCATGGCGTTACAAAACTGTTGCATATTGGAATCCAGTTCACGGAGCATTGAAAGATAATGTTTCCTTCTTTGTGGATCCATGGTCCTTACCGAAAGAGCCGAGGTTTTATAACTATGTGACGGCCTGGCAGGAAGGCATTCAGGGTTATATGCTGAACAGTGTTTTTATTACAGTTTTAACGATTGTTATTGTAATCCTGATAAGTTGTGCGTTTTCTTTTATGGTAGCTCGTTTCCCGTTTAAAGGGGGAAATCTTCTGGTAAGTCTTTTTTTTGCGGGAATGATGATTCCGGTACACTGTACCCTGATTCCGCTCTATTCCATTATGAATCGCCTGGGCTGGGTGGATCATCTGATAGCTCTATTGTTTCCCTATGTGGCTTCCTCTATTCCGATGGCTGTTTTCCTGACTTATGGCCATTATCAGCAGCTTCCGAAAGAACTGGAGGAAGCGGCAACGATAGATGGCTGTAGTATTATTCAAATGTTTGTACGAATTTTTCTGCCTCTGGCAAAACCCGTTATTTCCACAAGTACGATCCTGACAGCGATTGGTATCTGGAATGAATTTATTTTTGCAAATATTCTGATCACTAATCCAGATTATAAAACATTGCCCGTGGGATTATTATCTCTGAAAGGAACATATAACACAAACTATGCTGCTATGAGTGCGGCACTTGTCCTTTCTGCTCTTCCAATCATTGCTATCTATATTGCTATGTCTGGAAGAATACAGGCAGGTATGGTGACTGGTGCAGTAAAAAGCTAAAGGGGGAGAATTATATGGGAACAATAAAAAATCCAATTTTACCCGGATTTCATCCGGACCCGTCTATTATCCGTGTGGGGGATGATTATTATCTAGCAACGTCCACTTTTGAATGGTTTCCTGGGGTATGCATTTATCATTCAAAAGATCTTCAGAACTGGGAGCTGATCAACCGGGCGCTGACGAAGGTTTCGCAGCTGGATATGAAAGGAAATGATGCCTCGGGAGGTGTCTTTGCTCCCTGCCTTTCTTACGATGGAAAAATGTTTTATCTGATCTATACCAATGTGCGAACCCACTGGTACGAGTTTATGGATTGTCATAATTATCTCGTGACAACGCCGGATATTTATGGAGAATGGTCAGAGCCGGTTTACCTTCACAGCGCAGGTTTTGATCCATCCATGTTTCATGATGACGATGGAAGAAAATGGGTGTCAAGTATTATGCGGCATTATCGAGACGGCCGTATTCAGCGTATTATGCTGCAGGAGTATGATCCGGGGAAAAAATGTCTGACAGGAGAAATGAAAGAAATATGGGGTGGCAGTGGAATTTCTGTACCGGAAGGACCTCATATTTATAAGAAGGACGGATATTATTATCTTCTGACAGCGGAAGGCGGAACAGAGTATGGCCATGCAGAAACCGTGGCAAGAGCCAGAAACGTGGATGGACCTTATGAGGGGGCACCGGATAATCCTCTTTTGACAGCAAGAAATCGCCTAGATCTTCCGTTGCAGAAAGCGGGCCATGCAGATCTTGTCTCCACAGAAAATGGTGAGTGGTATCTGGTTCATCTGACTGGTCGCCCCTTGCCACCTTACCGGCGTTGTATTTTGGGAAGAGAGACAGCAATTCAGAAGGTAACATGGAAAAACGATTGGCCTTATGTGGTTAATGGACCGGAGCCGAGCGAGGAGATAGAGGTTTCCTGGGAGGTAGAGCACCGGAAGCCGGAAAAAAAAGAGTATGTATTTACACAGGAAACGGTTCTTCCTGAGTTTCATTCTCTGCGGATTCCATTGAAGGAAGCGGCCTCTCTTACTGCAAGACCCGGCTGGCTTCGTCTCGTCGGAAAGGATTCGCCTAATTCCCGGTTTGAGCAGACTCTTCTTATGAGAAGACAGGAAGATTTTTGCTTTTCTTTTGAGACAGCTATGGAATTTTCACCGATCTCAGAGCGACAGATGGCAGGAATTCTGTATTTTTATGATGAATGTGATTTCTATTACCTGAGAATCACTACCGATACAGAGGGAAAAAGGATCATTGACTGCATGATAATGGATCATGGAAAAGCCAGTTATCAGGGGACACAGAGACTTTCCGGGGATGGGCTTGTCTATTTGAAAGTGCGGGTGAAAAATACAGAGGGAAGTTTTTCATTTTCTTATGATCGAAAAGTCTGGTATAATGTAGGCGGCGTCTGGGATGCGTCAAAAATATCCGATGAATATCCGGAAGAAGGGGCTTATACGGGCGCTATGGTGGGAATTGGCTGCCATGATATGCTGTATCGGTCAGCGAAGGCTGATTTTGCTTTTATGGAGTATTGTCCGGAGGAAGTATGAGTAAAGAATATTCTTTATTACTGGTGGAAGATGAAAAAAATATTCTGTATGGAATGAAAAATGTACTTGCCTGTACTTTGAACAGACTGTCGGAGGTATTGACAGCGGAAAATGGAAAAGAGGCGCTGGATGTCATCGAAATGGCTCATCCGGATATGATCATTACGGATCTCAGGATGCCGGAAATGGATGGGATTGCGCTGGTAAAAGAAATCCGTGCCCGTCAGTATACGATGCCAATCATTGTTCTGACGGCCATCGCCGATTTTCAGGCAATAAAGTCCCTGATTCCATATGGTATTCAAAATTATATTTTAAAGCCATTCAGTGTAGAGGATATTTTGAAAGAAACTCAGGCAGCGGTTCAGAAGCTGGACGAAGCAGAAAAAGTGGAGCAGGTAAAGAAGCTGATGACGGAGCATCCGGAACTGCTGGATCAACAGGAGTATCACGGGAAAAGTGAGCTGGTATTTCAGGCACAGACTTACATAAAGGAACATTTGAAAGAAGGAACAACCCTGGCTTCCCTGGCGGAATATCTACATGTAAGCAAATCCTATCTTTCTACGCTTTTTAAGCAGGAAGCAGGGATGACTGTGATGGAATATATTACCTGCGCGAGGATGAAGGAAGCAAAACGTCTGCTGCTTCATACGGATATGCGTGTCTGCGAAATTTATGAGGAGATCGGATATCAGAGTGATAAATATTTTATCGCGGTGTTTAAAAGTATCGAAGGGATTACTCCTCTGGCTTTCCGAAAAAAATATCAGATGAACAGGATGGATTGACGGAACTCCCCTCGAAGTGCTATACTAAATACATAAGAACAAGAGCGATTGCGGATAATGATTGGAAAGATCAGTATTTGTAGTCGCTCTTTCTTCTTAATAAATAGAAGAAACCTCTTTTCGTAGGAACAGGCTTTGGGAGGATGTAAAAGATGCAGAACGAAAAATGGAAGAAGATAGCGGTCGATATCCTGGCGGAGGTGCTGGGGAGCATGCTGATCGCGCTGGGACTTTATAACTTTGCGCTGGAGGCGAAGTTTCCGATGTCGGGCTTTTCGGGGCTGGCTATGATCATTTACCGGCTTTTCGGGCTGCCGATCGGTGTGACGACGATCCTTTTGAATATACCGGTGACGATTCTCTGTTTCCGGGTGCTGGGAAAAAGCTTTTTCTTAAGATCTCTCCGGTGTATGGTGATCTCTTCCGTCTGCGTGGATGTCATCGCGCCGCTTCTTCCGGTCTATCAGGGGGACCGTATGCTCTCGGCGCTCTGCACGGGCGTGCTTTCGGGAATCGGTTATGCGCTGATTTATATGAGAAATTCCTCCACGGGAGGCGCTGATTTCATCAGCATGTCCTTAAAAGCGGTGAAGCCTCATCTTTCCCTGGGAAAAATTATTTTTGCCATGGATTTTCTTGTGGTGCTCTTAGGCGGCGTGATTTTCCAGGATGTGGATGGAATGATCTACGGTCTGATCATCAATTCGCTCCTGTCACTGGTGGTGGATAAGACAATGTACGGCATCAATTCCGGTAAGCTTGCTCTCATTGTCACGGAGCAGGGAAAGGCAGTCACGGAGATCATCGACGAGCGGACCGGCCGTGGCACGACGATTCTTCATGCCAGCGGCGGCTACCGGCAGGAGGATAAGCAGGTGGTTATGTGCGCCTGCAACAATAAGGAGATGTATCTGGTCGAGCAGGCGGTGAAGGAGATCGACGACAAGTCCTTCATGATTATTCTGGAATCCAACGAGGTGCTGGGTGAGGGCTTTCATGTGACCCGCGTGGCCCAGGTGGAGGAAGCAAATAATCGATAGTTGTAACCAGATTGTAAAAGTTCTTGCATAAGAAAAAAATAAGGGGTTTTAAGGTTGCGGCGGGCGGCAGGAAGATGATATAATCGGAACCGGGTGAGGCATCCTGTCCAGCGGCTATGCATCTTGGCAGGCAAGCTTGCCAGAATGCATAGCCGCTGGACAGGACTTTTGCGCGGAAGAATTATTCAGGGCCATCTCGATTTGGCTCTGAATAATTCAAAAAATTTAAAAAATTTCAAAAAAAGTGTTGACAAGAACTGGGTAGTGAGATATAATCTTCATTGTTCCGAGCGAGACACCGGAACGAAAAGAAAAAAGATGTGCGTTTAGCTCAGCTGGATAGAGCGTTTGGCTACGGACCAAAAGGTCGGGGGTTCGAATCCTCTAACGCACGGTATCCCCAGACAGAAGTCTGGGGATTTTTGTTTGCAGGAAAACATGAGGAGATTTCAATGAAGTTAAAAAAGGTATACAAGACGCTGGCAGTGACCATTGCCCTGTCTGTGACAGCTCCTTCAGGTTTCACTATGGATCATAATGAAAAGCATACGGCTCATGTCCATGCGGCCGGGCTTGAAAGCGGAGATGCGGAGACGTCAGAGACAACAGGGTTAGCGACAGCAGCAGAGACAGAAACAGCCGCACAGGAACCGGTCAGCAGCGAACCGGCCACGGAGCCAAATACCGGAACCAGTGAACCGGCCACAGAGCCGGCCACCGGCAGCACGGAGCCTGCCACAGATCCGTCCGGTACGGAGCCAGGCAGCGAGCCCGCCACAGAGCCAGGTACCGGCAGTAGCGAACCGACTACAGAACCGGGGACCAGTGAGCCCTCTACAGAGGTGCCGCCGGTGGTGGATCCTTCCACAGAGCCGGATACAGAGGTGCCGCCTGTGATCGATCCTGACGAACCGGCGACAGAGCCGACGACGGATATTCCGCCGGTGGTGGATCCGGATGAACCCGTGACGGAGCCGGTGACAGAACCGGATACCGAAGAACCGACGACGGCTGATACAGAGCCCCAGACGGATGATACCAAAGATACGGATAAAAAGGATGAAGATAAGAAAGAGGACAATCAGGATAAGCCGGCTCTCACCAACGAGCAGCTCATTGCCCTCCAGAAGATTGTGATTCCTCCGGCCATTGAGGAGTCCTTCCGTTTTGTCACGGTAGAAAAGGATTACGCCATCGCCAACGTGGGAACTCTTCAGATTTATGAAGGAAAAGATACCGGTTCCGATGTGGTGGGAACCCTGGGAAAAGGCGGCGTCTGCTATGTCCTCAACGATCAGGACCCTTCCTGGTATTATGTGGAGTCCGGTGTGGTCAGAGGTTTCGTGCGGATTCCGGATCTTCTGACCGGAGCGGAGGCTGACGCTTACGTTGCCGAAAAAGGGGAGACGAACCTGGCAGTTGCCACGGCTTCCAAGGAGCCGATGGAAAACAGTGCCTATACCTATACGAAAACCACCGTCCGCAGTACTGTGGTCGGAAAACAGTATGCCCTCTGTACCACAGACGGCGTGAATGTCCGGGAAGGACGCACAGAAGATGCCAGAGTGGTGGGCGTCATGAAGCAGAATACGCTCTGCTACATACTGGCGGATGCCGACAGTGAGTGGATCTTTGTGGAGTCCGGCGATGTCCGGGGCTTTGTGAAGAGAGAGTACCTTTCCACCGGAGACGGCGTGGAAAATCAGATCCTGGAAAATGGCGAGTCCACTTATTCTTACGCGGATCTCAAGATTTCCGCGAAGGAAAACAAGGCCTGCTATTATACGATCACTTCTGTTAAAAAAGGAAGCATTTCCGATTCCATCCGAGAATCCATGCTGAAATATGCCTCCCAGTTTATCGGAAATCCCTATGTCTGGGGCGGCACCAGCCTGACGCTGGGAGCGGACTGCTCCGGTTTTGTCCAGAGTATTTATTCTGCTTACGGCTACAGCATTCCCAGAGTGGCAGAGACCCAGGCCCAGTATGGCATGCAGATCCCGGTTTCCGAGGCGAAGCCCGGCGACCTGATCTTCTATGCGAAGGATGGAGCCGTTTATCACGTTGTCATGTACATGGGCGACGGAAAGACCATTGAGGCGGCCAACAGCAATCAGGGTATCATCTGCTCTGTGGTGGATACGGCTCATGCAGTCTGGGCGACCCGGATCATCTCCGACAGCGATTCGGATAAGATCGAGCAGGTCAATGACAACGCGGCCAAAGGTGTGGCCTACACCAAGGCGAAAGCCGGCGATTCCGGCAATTATCTGGGCAGATTCAAGCTCACCGCATACTGCAGCTGCCCGATCTGCTGCGGCAAATGGTCCGGCGGAGCGACGGCGGGCGGCACGGTTCCGGTACAGGGACGTACAGTGGCCATGGCTGGCGTGCCTTTTGGCACCAAGCTGGTGATCGGCGGCCTCATCTATACCGTGGAGGACCGCGGAACCCCTTACGGACATGTGGATATTTATATGAATAGTCATACGGACGCCACGAATTTCGGCGTTCAGTATGCAGATGTATATCTGGCAAATCAGTAGTAGTGCAAAAGGCCGTTAAAGGAAAGCTTTAGCGGCCTTTTTGAGAAAGGAAACCGATGACGAAAGCAGAATTCTTGGAAATGATGGAGCAGAAGCTCACCGGCGAACTGGATGAGAACACGGTCGCAAAGACCCTTCGTTATTACAGCGAATACATTGATTCGGAAACACGAAAAGGAAGATCGGAGGAGGAAGTCCTGGATGAACTGGGAAGTCCGCTTCTGATCGCGAGAACGATCCTGGATACCCATGTAAGCGGGGCCACGGATTTTTCAAAAAAACGGACAGAACAGGAGCCGAAGGAAGAAGAAAAGGGGGATAAGAGCCATCCGTGGAACAAATGGCTGTTTCTTCTGATCCTTGTGGCGGTTCTGTTTTTGCTGTTCACAATTCTGAGAGTGCTGCTCCCGGTATTGCTGCCGGTGCTCCTGGTACTTTTTGTGCTCAGCCTTTTTAAAAAAGAATAACTAGAGAGGGAAGAAATGGAGGAAAAGAAAGATTATAAACTGTATCTGGACACAGCGACCCTGGCCGGGAAGCTGATGCTCCAGAACGGGGCGGAGATTTACAGGGTCGAGGACACGATCCAGCGGATGCTGGCTGTCTCCGGCCTTAAGACGGCAGAGGCCTATGTGACGGCCACCGGAATCATGGTCACACTGGACGATCCCAAGGAGGATTCCATGACTGTAATTAAGAGGATTCCGAGTCGCGGTACGGACCTGAATACGGTCAGCATTGTCAACGATATTTCGAGAAAATTCTGCAGCGGGCAGATGACGCTGAAGGAAGCATTCCATGATCTCAAGCACCTGGATTCCAGGCAGTATACGGAATTTCAGAAGGCTCTGGGCGTGATCGGAGTGGCTCTTTTTTTTGCCCTGGTGTTCGGCGGCTCCTGGAGGGACGCTCTGGCGGCGGGAATCGACGGTGTGCTCATCGTTCTGGCCCTTCGTTTTTCCAAATGGCTCTCGCTTAACGCCTTTATGGAGACGATGCTCTCCTCCGTGCTTCTGGCGGCGGGAGCAGTGGTCATGAGCCGGCTCATAGATATCAACGTGGACACGGTGATCATCGGAGCCATCATGCCCATCGTTCCTGGTGCGGCCTTTACGATCGCGATCCGGGACACGCTGCAGGGAGACTATGTGGCTGGAAGCGCCAAAGTGCTGGAGTCTCTCATCAAGGTGGCGGCCATTGTGGTGGGCGCCGGTCTTGGAATGATTATGACAGGGGGATTTCACTTATGATCGTACAGGTAATCAGCGCATTTTTTGCAATTCTGGCATTTTCGGTGGTAAATAACGTGCCGAAAAAATTTCTTCTCTACTGTGGACTGGAGGGCTCGGTGGGCTGGTTTGTTTACCTGATCTTCCTGCCTGCCCAGGGGGCGGTCATGGCGAACTTTTTCGGTTCCCTGGCTCTTGCCATCATGGCCCATGTGTTTGCTCGTGTCTTCAAAGCGCCGGTGACGGTCTTTCTGATCCCCGGCCTTCTGATTCTGGTTCCCGGAGCGGGCCTTTTCCGTTCTGCTTATCAGCTTTTTCTTGGAACCAAGGATATGGCGGCTTTTTATATGCTCCAGACTCTGGAGATTGCCGGCATGATTGCCCTGGCGGTTTTTGTGGTGGATTCTTTTTTCTCTGTGATTAACAAGAAACGTAGAGACCTGGAAGAACTTCACGCAGAGAAAAAATAAAAAAAGAAGGTAAAGTTATGAATGGAAAAGTGAAAGCATTTCTGAAACGAAAAGATGTGGTCTTCTCGGCAAGCCGCTACGGCATCGACGCCCTGGGAGCTATGGCACAGGGCCTGTTTGCGTCTTTGCTGATCGGAACGATCTTAAGCACCCTGGGAGAGCAGCTGGGGATCGCTGTTCTTGTGACCATCGGCGGTTACGCGAAGGCGGCCACCGGTCCGGCTATGGCAGTCGCCATCGGTTACGCCCTGAAAACGCCGCAGCTGGTGTTATTCTCTCTGATTGCCGTCGGCGCTGCGGCCAATGAGCTCGGCAAAGCAGGCGGTCCTCTGGCCGTTCTGGTGGTGGCTATCGTCGCCTCCGAGTGCGGTAAAATCGTCTCCAAAGAGACAAAAATCGATATCATCGTCACCCCGGCCGTCACGATTTCCATCGGTGTGCTTTTGTCCCTGGCCTGTGCGCCTGCCATCGGTAAGGCCGCAAGCTCTGTGGGAAATGCCATCATGTGGGCGACGGAGCTTCAGCCCTTCTTCATGGGCATCCTCGTCTCTGTGCTGGTTGGCGTGGCACTGACCCTTCCGATCAGCAGCGCGGCCATCTGCGCGGCATTGGGACTGACCGGCCTTGCCGGCGGAGCGGCTGTAGCCGGCTGCTGTGCCCAGATGATCGGTTTTGCAGTGATGAGCTTTAAGGAAAACAAGTGGGGCGGACTTTTTGCCCAGGGCCTCGGTACTTCGATGCTTCAGATGGGAAATATCGTCCGGAATCCCCGGATCTGGCTGCCTCCGACTTTGGCTTCCGCCATCACGGGCCCTCTGGCTACCTGTCTTTTCCATCTGAAAATGAACGGCGCCGCTGTGGCTTCCGGAATGGGAACCTGCGGCCTGGTGGGGCAGATCGGTGTTTACACCGGCTGGGTCAACGATGTGGCAGCAGGCACGAAAGCCGGAATCACAGCCTTTGACTGGATCGGCATGATCCTGATCTGCTTCATCCTTCCGGCAGTGCTGACCCTTCTCATCGCAGTACCTTTCCGGAAAAATGGCTGGATTAAAGAAAATGACCTAAAGCTGGATCTGTAAAGATTCAACCTGCTTTTGCGAAAGGACAGATCTATGAAAGAAAATGAGATCCTGAAAATTTACGGGACCGATTATAAAGAGATGACAAAGCTTCTGCTTACGGAAGCGGAGCTTGAGAGCCGGATCCCGGCAAAAAATGCCAGGATTGGCATCAAGCCGAACCTGGTGGCTCCCTCGGAGGCTTCCTGGGGAGCGACGACCCACCCGGAGATCGTGGCCGGTATCATCGAATACCTTCAGGAGAGAGGTTTTACACAGCTTCTTGTGCTGGAAGGCTCCTGGGTTGGGGATAAAACTTCGGAATCTGCCGAAGTATGTGGATATCTGGACCTTTGCAGGCAATATGGAGTTTCTTTTGTGGATACACAGAAGGACTCTTTTCATGTACGCGACTGTAAAGGGCTGGAGCTGAACCTCTGCGACGGGGCGGCGGGCCTTGATTTTCTCATTAATGTGCCGGTGCTGAAAGGCCATTGCCAGACGAAACTGACCTGCGCCCTGAAAAATATGAAGGGCTTGATTCCAAACCAGGAGAAGCGCCATTTTCATGCGATGGGCCTTCACAAGCCGATCGCCCACTTAAGCGCCGGCCTTCATCAGGATTTTATCGTCGTGGACCATATCTGCGGGGATCTGGATTTTGAGGACGGGGGCAATCCGGTGGTGCGAAACTGCATTATGGCGGCTGTGGACCCGGTTCTCGTGGATGCTCACGCGGCGGACCTTCTCTATTATAAGCCCTCGGACATTCCCTATATCACGATGGCGGAGGAGCTCGGCGTGGGAAGCGCGGATCTTTCCAAGTTAGAGATCCGGCTTGTCGGCGGCGAGAAGAGCGAAGCGGAAGATAAGAAACGCCTACCGGAATCCCGTAAGGTGGTGGAGCTTAAGGACGCGGTGGAAGAGGTGGAATCCTGCAGTGCTTGCTACGGCTACCTGATTCCGGCCCTTGCCATGCTCAAGGATGAGGGGCTTTTTGGGAAGCTCCATGAAAAAATCTCCATCGGTCAGGGCTACCGGGGAAAAGAAGGGACTCTCGGCGTGGGAAACTGCACGAGAAAGTTTGCTCATTCCTGTCCAGGCTGCCCGCCGACAGAGCAGGAAATCTATGAATTTTTAAAAGCATATCTTAATGGAAAAAGTTCTTGATTTCTGGAATGTATCACTTTATACTGATGCTACAAGAAAGCGCCGGAACAGGCGCAAAATCTAAAAAAGAGGGAGAAAACGAACGTGAAAATGAAGAAAAAACAGATCGCGATGCTGATTTTCATTGCGATTATCGCTGTCTTTCTGGTGGTGTCTTTTCAGACACCGGGAACAATTGCAGACAGAGAGACGTACCAGTGCGGCACTTACGCGACCATCTGGTCTCTGCTTCCGCCGGTGATCGCCATCGGCCTGGCTCTGGTGACGAAGGAGGTTTACACCTCTCTTCTGGCAGGTATCATCACAGGAGCCCTTCTCTATGCAAACTTTAATCTGGAGCTTATGATCAACACGATGCTTTTCAATGAAGAGGGCGGAATGGTCTACAAGCTCTCAGACTCCGGAAACGTGGGAATTCTTGTTTTCCTGGTTATGCTGGGAATCCTGGTATCTCTTTTGAACCGGGCAGGCGGTTCCGCAGCCTTCGGTAAATGGGCATCGAAGCACATCAAAACCCGGATCGGAGCCCAGATTTCTGTCATGATCCTGGGTGTGCTGATCTTTGTGGATGATTATTTCAACTGCCTGACTGTGGGAAGCGTTATGCGGCCGGTGACGGACCGTCATAAAGTATCCCGAGCAAAGCTTTCCTATATCATCGACGCCACGGCGGCTCCGGTCTGCATCATCGCCCCCATCAGTTCCTGGGCGGCAGCCGTCACCTCCTCCGTTCCGTCTGATTCCGGAATCAACGGCTTTGCCGTCTTTATCCAGACGATACCCTATAACCTGTACGCACTGCTGACTCTGGTGATGCTGCTCGCTACGACCCTTCTCCGGGTGGATTTCGGTCCGATGAAAAAGCATGAGATGAACGCCATCAAGGGCGATCTTTTCACGACGCCGGGAAGACCTTACGAGGGCAACGAGGAAGAGATTCAGAAGGAAAATTCCCATGTGCTGGACCTTGTACTTCCGGTGGCTGTCCTGATTGTGAGCTGTATCGTAGCCATGATCTATACCGGCGGTTTCTTCAGCGGCGCTTCTTTTGTGGATGCGTTTGCCAATTCCAGCGCTTCCGTAGGTCTGGTTCTCGGCGGAGCGGTGGCTCTGGTCTTTACCTTTATTTACTACATGATGCGCGATGTACTGTCCTTCCAGGAATTTACCGAGTGTATTCCCGAGGGCTTTAAATCCATGATCGCCCCGATCCTGATCCTCACGATGGCCTGGACGCTGTCCGGTATGACGAACCTTCTGGGAGCGAAAGTTTTCGTGGCCGATATGGTGGCAAAATCTGCCGGTTCCCTGCAGGGCTTCCTTCCGATGGTGATCTTCCTCGTGGCTGCGTTCCTGGCTTTCGCTACGGGAACTTCCTGGGGAACTTTCAGCATCCTGATCCCGATTGTCATCGGAGTTTTCCCCTCCGGTCAGATGATGGTGATCTCTATTGCTTCCTGCCTGGCAGGAGCTGTCTGCGGTGATCATTGTTCCCCGATCTCCGATACGACGATCATGGCCTCCGCCGGCGGTCACTGTGAGCATGTCAACCATGTCTCCACCCAGCTGCCTTACGCTATTCTGGTGGCAGTTATCTGCCTCGTCGGATACTTTATCATCGGCATTCTTCAGGCCGCGGGCGCAGCAGGCCTCTCCTGGATCGCCCTGCCAGTCTGCATTGTCCTCATGGTGTGCGTGCTGCTGGTGATCCGCTCAAGAAATGGGGGAAAAGAGGAGATTTAAAGAAAATACTCCCCCAGCCCCTCCGGCGCCTCTCCTTCGCTGATGATGCCAGAAAGCTCTGAGGCGTGGCAGAGGTGGTGGAAGCAGCGAGTGGAAAATTTGCTGCTGTTGCAGAGGAGATAGGCTTTTTTCGACCGCTCCATCATATGAAGCCGGATATAATCTTCGGCTTCGGAGATATCCGTAAGCTCTCCGGTGTCGGAGAGAGCACGACAGGAGAAAAAGAAAAAATCCGCGTTGTACCTGGCGATGGTGACGTAGGCCTCCTCGCCGGAAAGGGCGCAGCTGCTGTTTAAAAGGATTCCGCCGGTGGAAACCGCCCGGAGATTATATTCGCAGAGCTTCATCAGGGCCCGGATGCCGTTGGTGATGACCGTAATATTTTCTTTCAGAGCCAGAAAAGGAATCAGGTTGAAGGCACTGGAGGAAGCGTCAAGAAAGACGACCGCGCCGTCTCCCACGAGGGAGGCGGCCTTTTTTGCAATCGTGACCTTTTCCTGCGACTGCTCCAGCTCCCGGAGGAGAAAAGGGATCCGCTGCCGGGAAACGTCGTTGTCGTCGAGGATGGCCCCGCCGTAGATGCGTTTCAGAAGATGCTGCCGCTCCAGCGAGACCAGGTCCCTACGGATCGAAGGCTCGCTGGTAAAGAGCCGGGTGGAGAGATCCTTGACGGTGACTTTTTTATCGTGAACCAAAATTTTTAAGATACTTCTTTCTCTGTCTGTATTCATAAAATCCTTTCTGAAAAGTCATGGGCTTCCTTTGCTGTTTCTTCCAGCATAATCCCCAAATGTTAAAAAATGCAGAAGCTTTTGTAAAAAACGATCATCCATCTGAGCGATCTTTCATAATCCGTGGCGCGTCTTGCGCTTTTTTTCGTTCCTGTGCTATAGTCAGGCCATCGGATAATAAGTGTCAGAAATAAATCCGATTCTGTTGAAAATGGCACCAGACGGCCGCTGTGTGCAGGCACTTTTTTGAAAAGTGTAAAGACAGAAAGTATGTAGATAGAATCAATGCATGTAGCAGGAGGAGATAAAAAAATGAAAAAAGAACTGAAAAAAGCAGGAGCTGTTATAGCAGCAGGAGTCATGTTACTTTCTCAGACACAGATGTTTTCTATCGGAGCAAAAGCAGACGAGACCGCAGAACCTATCACGATCCAGTTCTGGCACACCAGAGGTTCAGGAGCAAACTATGAGGTGGTTCAGCATGAAGTAGAAGAGTTCAACAACACCATCGGAAAAGAAAAAGGAATCACCGTGGAAGAAACTTTCATTGGAAACTACAACGACATTCTCGCCAAGACCCAGCTGGCAGTTCAGTCCGGGGAGGCTCCACAGGTTGTCGTATCCGGAAACACCTTTGTAAACTATCTTCTGGAGGACGGCGTGCTGGCAGATATGGCTCCGCTGGCAGAGGAGACCGGCTGGGACAGAAATAACATGCTGGATCCCTTTCAGGAGATCAACGGAAACACCGACGGAACCCTTTATTCCGTGCCTTATATCCGTTCCACTCCGCTGTTTTACTATAACAAGACCATGGCGGATGCAAAGGGACTGACTGCTCCCACCACCGTGGAGGAGATGGAAGAGTTCTGTAAAGCACTCTACGAGGAAGGTTCCGTGTCCGGTCTCTGCATAGGAAACGACTTCGGTTATCTCCAGGCAGCACACCTCTATCAGCTGGGTTCCGCTTACCTTGCAGACGACGGAAATTCTTCCCCGGCGCTGGAGGACGGAACCATGGAAAAGGTCCTTGGTGACTGGAGAAGCTGGGTTGACGAGGGCTGGTGCGAAGCCTACGATGCCACCGATGCAGGAACCGTCATGACCGAGGAATTTTCCCAGCAGAAGCTTGCGAGCATGATTGGAAGCTCCGGAATGCTGGCAACCCTGAGCCAGAATGCGAAGGACAACGGCTTTGAGCTGGGAGCCAGCCAGTATCCGACTTATGATGCCGAAAAACCGGTGGCAATGATCGGCGGCGGAAACGTCTGCATCATCTCCGAGGGCAATACTGACGAGCAGATTAAGGCTTCCTGGGAGTTCGTACAGTTCCTGATGAGCGATGAGGAAGTGACCTACAATACGATGCACACCGGTTATGTGCCCGTGACCAAATCTGTAGCTGATTACGAGGGGATGAAAGATTTCTGGAACGAAAATCCGCTGTACAAGGTCGCTTACGACCAGACCGCTACCGGACACTGCCAGGAGCAGCCCTACAGCCCGTACCTTCAGGACTTCACTCAGGCCTGCTGGGATGCCGTTTCTCTTTTGATCTGCGACCAGAGCATCGACGCGCAGGAAGCCGTTCAGCAGATTAAAGACACCAGCGCTGAGTTCTTTGGCTGAAGCCGAAAGAAATGAAGGTTGCGGCAGCCAGCCGCGGACAGCAGTCGGGGGCAAAGAAGTTTGCCCCCGAAATCTTTAAAAAGGGGAGCATAAATATGGCTGAAATAAAGTTGCATCATGTATCGAAAATTTTTAATCAGGTCCGCGTCATCGACAGTCTAGACCTGGTCATCCCTGACGGAAAATTTACCGTACTGGTAGGGCCTTCAGGCTGCGGAAAAACCACCCTTTTACGGATGATCGCAGGTCTGGGACCGGCTACTTCCGGGCAGGTTCTGATGGATGGGCAGGATATCACCGATCTTGACCCGGGAAAAAGAGACATCGCCATGGTTTTCCAGAATTATGCGATTTATCCCATGATGACCGTACGGGACAACATTGATTTCGGATTGAAAAACAGAAAAGTTCCAAAGGCAGAGCGTCAGCGGAGAATCGCCGAGGTGGCCAGAATGACCGGTCTTACGGAGCTTCTGGACCGGCGGCCCTCGACGCTTTCCGGCGGTCAGCGTCAGAGAATTGCTCTGGCCCGGGCCATGGTGAAGCAGCCGAAAGTTTTTCTCATGGATGAGCCGCTTTCCAATCTGGATGCCAAGCTCCGGAACTCCATGCGTTCCGAACTCATCGAGATGCATAAAAACCTGGGAACCACCTTTGTCTATGTGACCCACGATCAGGTGGAGGCCATGGCTATGGCGGATATGATCGTCCTCATCAATAAAGGGAAAATCATGCAGAAAGGAAATCCGAGAGAGCTTTATAACGATCCGGACAATACCTTTACCGCCCAGTTTATGGGAACGCCGCCCATGAATGTGTTTTCCTGCGACGGAAAGATCCAGATGGGCTTCCGGCCGGAGCGGGCAGAGCTTTCCAGGACGGAAAACGGAAAGGCTGTCTATCGGAGAAAAGCCCGGATCATCACCTGCGAGATGCTGGGAAGCGAGACCGTTTACAAAGTGGAGACCGGGGACGGTATCATGATGGTAAAAAGCCGCGAGTGCGAGTTTGAGGCCGGAGAGGAATGTCATCTTTCCGTTCCCGATGAGTTTGTCCTGTTTTTTGACGGGGAAGGACAGCGGATCCGCCTGGAAACAGAGGAGAACCGGGAGGCTTATCTTCGGAGAATCAGAGGTGAGTATCATGGATGAAGAAAGAAAGCGCCGGAACCGCAGGAAAAAATGGAAGGACTGGTTGGGTTCCTGGCTGATGATTCTGCCGGCCCTCTGCTTTCTCCTGGTGTTTACAATCTATCCGATGCTGAATATTGTCCGGCTCAGCTTTTTTAAGGGAAATGCGCTGAAGCCGCTGAAACAGTTTGTGGGGCTGGACAATTACCGGCAGCTCTTTTTTGTGAAAACAGATTTTCTGACCGCATTGAAAAACACGGGCTACTATACTATGATGGTGGTAGTGATACTTCTCACGCTGGCTCTTCTTTTTGCCCTCTGGATGAGGGCGGACCGGAAGATCAATGAGGTATCGCAGGTGCTGATTTTCACACCGCATCTGATTGCATCCATTTCCTGCGCCTTCATCTGGACCTGGCTCTACAACAAAAATGCTTATGGCTTATTCAATACGGTACTCGGCTGGTTTCACATCCCGCCCCAGAACTGGCTCAGCAGCTCCTCCATGGCGATGAACTGTGTCATCGCCGTGAATGTCTGGAAATCCATTGGTTATAACGCTCTGATCATTCTGGCGGCCTTAAAATCCATTCCCCAGGAGATTGACGAGGCAGCCATGCTGGATCAGGCGGGACCCTTACGGAAATTTTTCCGGATCACGCTGCCGATGCTGTCGCCGCAGCTGTTTCTCCTTCTCATTACGATCACGACGGGCTCCTTCAAAGTTTTTGATTCCATGCGGATCATGACAAACGGCGGTCCCGGGGACAGTACGAGAGTCTTGAGCATGTACATTTACGATTACGCGTTCCAGAGAAACAATACCCTGGGAATCGCTTCCGCCGCAGGCGTTGTCCTGATGGTGATCCTGATTCTGGTCACGGTGGTATATTTCAAATGTCTGGAGAGCAGGGTACATTACCAGTGAAGTGGAGGATAAGATGCTGAGAGAAAAATTGAGAAAATATCTTCCGAAGCTTCCGGGAGATGTGCTGAAGATCTTTGTAATTCTGCTGTTTGTCTTTCCATTTTACTGGATGGGAAGCACAGCTTTCAAAACTTATCAGGAGGCGATCCGGACGCCGCCTACGCTGATCCCTGAGGTGTTTACGCTGGGAAATCTGAAGGAAATTTTTACCGGTGCGGATAATATTCTTCGCTACGCCTGCAATTCCCTGATCATTACGGCGTCGGTGGTGGTGATTCAGGTGCTGGTCATGGTTCCGGCGGCCTATGCCTTTGCCACAAGGGAGTTCCCCTTTAAAAAAGCGCTGTTCGGCATTGTGCTGGTGGCTTTCATGATTCCGGAGCAGATTACCTACATCAGCGTGTACCTGATGTTTTCGAAGGCAAGGCTCATCGACACGCTTTTGCCCCAGATTCTGCCCTTCGGAGCCAACGCTTTCGGGATCTTTCTGCTTCGCCAGTCTTTCCGGCAGATCAATCCGGAAGTCTTCGAGGCGGCCCGGATGGACGATGCCGGGGAGTGGAAGATCATGCTGAAGGTGGCGCTGCCCATGTGTCGCTCCTCCCTGATCGCGACGATGATGTTTTCGGTCATCGGAATCTGGAACTCCTACTTCTGGCCGCTGGTCATGACGAACAGCGATAAATTCCGTCCGCTGACGCTTTATGTGGAAAAACTCAAGCAGGATGCGGAGCAGGGCTTGCAGTGGAATCTCATCATGGCGGGTAACCTGATTCTGGTTGTGCCGATACTGATTATCTACTGTTTTGGAAGCAAACAGATCATCAAAGCCTTTACTTACAATGGGATTAAGTGACAGGAGGGATTTTTTATGGGAAAACATGTGATTGTTATTTCTGAGGACGCGCTGATTTATGAAGATACGGCAACTCTGGAACAGCTGCCGGTCTTCGGTTCGATCTGGAAAAAGGCCGCCCGGGTGGAGCAGGTGCGGAGCATTTATCCGACCCTCACCTACCCCTGCCATACCACGATGATGACGGGCTGCTATCCGGATCGTCACGGCATCGTAAATAATGAACTCAGCAATGTGAAGGAGCTTTCTTCGGACTGGAACTGGTTCTATGATAAGGTAAAAGTTCCGTCGATTTTCGATCGGGCGAAGGAGAAAGGACTCTCCACGGCGGCTGTCTTCTGGCCGGTGACGGGAAACTGTTCTTCGATCGACTATCTCATCGATGAATACTGGCCCCAGAGCGAGACGGAGACGGCGCAGCATTGTTTCCGGGCCAGCGGAAGCTCTGAGGAGGTCGTGAAGAACTGCATCGAGCCGAACCTCTGGATGCTCAAACACCGGATTCATCCCTACTGCGACGAATTTATCACCGCAAGTGCTTGTAGTATCATCCGGAATTACCAGCCGGATCTTCTGATGATTCATCCGGCAAACATCGACGGCTACCGCCACCAGACCGGCCTCTTCAGCCCGAAGGTGACGCACGGCCTCCACGAGATTGACAACTGGCTGGGCTGGCTCATCAAGGCGACTCAGGATGCGGGAACCTGCGAAGATACGGATTTTTTCATCGTCAGCGACCACGGCCAGATCAATATCGAGCGGGTGGTTTGCCCGAACGTGCTTCTGGCTGAGCGTGGCCTCATTACGCTGGGAGAAAATCATGAAGTCAAAGACTACACGGCCATGATTAAGTCCACCGGAGCCTCCGCCCAGGTTTTCCTTAAAGATCCTTCAGACCGGCAGGCCTGGGAGAAGACCTATGCGGTTTTGAAGGAACTCTGCGAGGCCGGTGTCTACGGCATCAGTCAGGTTTATACCACGGAAGAGATCCGGGAAAAAGAGCACCTGGCCGGGGATTTCTCCTTCGTGCTGGAGGCCGACGGCTATACCTCCTTCAGTGGAAGCTGGTACGGGCCGGTGATCCGGGGCTTCGATACCTCTGATTACCGCTTCGGCCACGCCACCCACGGCCATCATCCGGACCGTGGCCCGTCGCCGACTCTCATCGCCTTCGGTCCTTCCATCAAGGAAGGAGCTGTTCTGAAAAACTGCCGGTTGGTGGATGAGGCCCCCACCTTTGCAGCGGCTCTTGGTTTTACCATGGAAGGGACAGACGGAAGAGTGCTTCATGAGATCCTGAAATAAGAAAGGATATTCCTTGCAGACCTCACTGGAATATGATACACTGTATGCAGTTTTGGGCAAATATCATACGCAGGAGGAGAAAATAAATGGAAAATGTTTACATTATGGAGCACCCGCTGATCCAGCACAAGATTTCAATGCTGAGAGACAAGAATACCGGAACCAACGAGTTTCGTAAGCTGGTGGAGGAGATCGCTGTTCTTATGGGCTACGAGGCATTCCGCGATCTTCCGACCGAGGATGTGGAGATTGAGACTCCGATCGAGACCTGCAAGACTCCCTTTATCTCCGGTAAAAAACTGGCTGTCATTCCGGTGCTTCGCGCCGGCCTTGGAATGGTAAACGGTATTCTGACCCTGGTTCCGTCCGCAAAGGTTGGCCATGTGGGACTCTACCGTGATCCTGTGACCCATGAGCCTCACGAGTATTACTGCAAACTTCCTGAGTCCATCAACGAGCGTATCAATGTCATCGTTGACCCGATGCTGGCAACCGGCGGTTCTGCCGAGGCAGCTGTGGACTATGTAAAGAAACAGGGCGGCCGCAACATCAAATTCATGTGCATCATCGCAGCTCCGGAAGGACTGAAGAGACTTCACGAGGCACATCCGGACGTTCAGATCTACTGTGGTCATCTGGATCGCTGCCTGAATGAGCACGCATACATCTGCCCGGGTCTGGGCGATGCCGGAGACCGTATCTTCGGAACCAAATAAGACCATGGGATACAGAGCAGGAGAGGAAAAGGATCTTGAGGGTATCATGGCAGTTATCCATGATGCCCAGCGGACTATGGGAGAGGCCGGACTGGATCAGTGGCAGGACGGTTATCCGTCTGAAGAAATTATCCGTGATGACATCAGAAATGGAGAGAGCAGAGTCTGGGAGGAGGATGGAACGATCCTCGGCACCGCTATGCTTTCTTTCCGGGGAGAACCTAACTATGACCGGATCTATGACGGCGAGTGGAAGCTCGGCAACGTTTCCTATGCGACGATTCACCGGATTGCCGTGCTGTCTACGATCCGGAGACACGGAATTGCCGGAAAGCTTCTTGGGGCGATGGAAGAAGAGATCCGCGGGAACGGTTTTTCTGTGATCAGGATGGACACCCACCGGGATAATGTGCCTATGCAGACCTGGCTTGGAAGCCATGGCTTTGTCCACTGCGGAACCATTTTCCTTGGAAGAATCGACGAGAAAAGAATGGCTTTTGAAAAAGCGCTTTCCTTAGAAAAATAAGAAAAGTATTTAAGACAGGCTGCGGAAGATTTTCCGCGGCCTGAACTGTTTCTGCAGAAAGGATGAAAGACATGGAAAAGAGAAACTTTCACCTCCGGATCGCGAAGCCGGAGGATGCGGAGGAAATTCTTAAAGTATATGCACCCTATGTGGAAAAGACTGCCATCACCTTTGAGTATGAAGTGCCCTCCGTGGAGGAATTTCGCGGAAGAATCGAGAACACGCTGCAGCATTATCCTTATCTGGTGGCGGAGGATGAGACCGGGATTCTGGGTTATGCCTACGCGGGCCGTTTTCAGACCCGGGCGGCCTACGACTGGGCCGTGGAGACTTCAATTTACATCCGGATGGATCAGAAGCGGCGGGGCCTGGGCCGGATCCTCTATGATGCACTGGAGGAGGGCTTAAAAGAGCAGGGCATCTTAAACGTCAACGCCTGCATCGCCTGTACGGATCAGGAGGACGAGCACCTCACCAATGACAGCATCTATTTTCACAAGCATCTGGGCTATCGCCTGGTGGGAAAATTTTATCAGTGCGGCTATAAATTTCACCGCTGGTACGATATGGTCTGGATGGAGCAGATGATCGGGGAACACAAGGAAAATCAGGAACCGATCCGGTTGTTTCCCGAAATTTATATCAATTTTTTACACTGGCTTTCGAAAAGCGTGTAAGATATTTAATTGACATTTAATCTTTTTTAAGTATAATAAACTTAATAACCCCAGGGTCGAAAGCTCAAAAAGCTTTTCGGGCTTGTACGAAAACGCTATACTAGGGGGTTAAAGCAAAACGTATATTGCATGAGAGGAGATTACAAATGTCAGTTTCTTACGAAAAAGAGAAAAAAATCTTCCGTCTGGATACGGAAAACAGCACCTATCTCATCGGCCTTACCACCGAGGGCTATGTGGGCCACATTTACTACGGCGACCGCCTGGAAGGAGAAGTGGAGAATTATCTGCTTCGCATCGATGAGCATCCCTTCACTCCCAGCGTGGTAAAAAGAGAGAAATCATCCTTCCTGGACCGTTTCCCGACCGAATACCCCACCGGCGGTGTCGGCGATTTCCGGGAGAGCTGCCTCAATGTCCGCAATGCCGACGGACGCCGGGGCTGCGAGATCTTCTATGAAGGCCACGAGATCTACAAAGGAAAGAAAAAACTCGAGGGGCTGCCCGCCTCCTTTGGAACCGAGGAAGAAGTGGAGACGCTGGATCTGATCTTAAAAGACCCGATCCTGGGTCTCAAGGTGATCCTGAGCTATTCCATTTTTGAAAAAGAGGACATTATCGCGAGAAGCGTCCGCCTGATAAACGAGGGCAGCGAGACGCTGAAAGTGGAAAAAGTTTACAGCGCCTGCGTGGATATGGACAACGAAGATTTCGAGATGCTGAGTCTTCACGGTTCCTGGGCGAGAGAGCGTCACATTCAGACCCGGCCGCTGGCTTACGGAAAACAGCTGGTATCTTCCTTCCGCGGAGAGTCCGGCCATCAGGAGCATCCCTTCATCGCTCTTCTGACACCGGGAACCAACCAGAAGAGCGGAAAGGTTTACGGCATGCATTTCGTTTATTCCGGAAACTTCGTGGCTCAGGCCGAGCGCTGCCAGTTTGATACGGTTCGTATGACTATGGGCATCAGTCCGGAGGATTTCTGCTGGCCGTTGGCTTCCGGAGAGGCTTTCCAGGCTCCGGAGGTCATTCTCACCTATTCCGGAGCCGGTCTTGGAAAAATGACCAGAAGCTACCAGAAATTTTACCGGAACCATATGATTCGCAGCCCCTACAACCACAAGAAACGCCCCATCCTGATCAACAACTGGGAGGCCACTTATTTTGATTTCAATACCGACAAGCTTCTTTCCATCGCCCGTCAGGCGAAAGCATGCGGCATCGAGATGCTGGTTATGGACGACGGCTGGTTCGGAAAGAGAAACAGCGACAACTGCTCCTTAGGCGACTGGACTGTCAACACCGAGAAGATCACCGGCGGTCTCAAACATCTGGTGGACGAGGTCAATAAGATTGGCCTGGCCTTCGGTATCTGGTTTGAACCGGAAATGATCTCCCCGGATTCCGAGCTTTATAGGAAGCATCCGGATTGGGCAATCCAGATCCAGGGAAGAGAGGCGACAGAGTGCCGTCAGCAGTACGTTCTCGACCTTTCCCGTCCGGAAGTGCGCGATTATGCCTACGAGTGCGTGGCTTCGATCTTAAGAAGCGCCAACATCGTCTATGTAAAATGGGATATGAACCGCCAGCTCTGCGACCTCGGCAGCTCTTATCTCGATAAAGAGCATCAGCAGGAGCTTTATCACCGGTATGTGCTGGGCGTTTATGAGATGCAGGAGCGGCTGGTACAGGAATTCCCGAACCTGCTTCTGGAGAACTGCTCCGGCGGCGGAGCCCGTTTTGATCCGGGTATGCTCTACTACAGCCCCCAGATCTGGTGCTCCGACGACACCGATGCTATCGAGCGGCTGGAGATTCAGGAAGGAACGGCTCTCATTTATCCGCTGTCCGCTATGGGCGCTCATGTCAGCGACTGCCCGAACCACACCGTTGGCCGTGTGACACCGTTTGAGACCAGAGGCCATGTGGCCCTTGCCGGAACCTTCGGCTATGAACTCGATGTAACCCGGATCCCGGAGGAAGACCGGAAGATGATTCCGGCCCAGGTGGAAATGTACCATAAATATCACGATCTGGTACGGGAGGGCGACTACTATCGCATCGCTTCCTATCGGGAGAATCATCTCTACGACTGCTGGACTGTGGCTGCCGGGGATAAGAGTGAGGTGCTTGTGACCTATGTGCAGGTGCTCGGTGTCCCCAATCCGATCACAAGAAAAATTTATCTGGACGGTTTCGACGAGAAAGCGACCTACCGTCTGGAGGGAACCGAGGAGGTTTATACCGGTTCCATGCTGATGAAGGCTGGCTTCCTGATCCGCGGACTTCACGGAGATTTCAAGAGTAAGCTGTATCATTTCGTAAGAGTATAAAAAACTGTATTTACGGGGGAGAACATTTGCCTGGCGGAGAGGAAACTTTCCGGCAGGCACAAACTGCGTAGGGAGGTATTACAAATGGCGAAAGTCAGACTGGCGGATATTGCCGCCCAGGTCGGGGTGAGCACGGTAACGGTGCATAACGCCCTGACCGGACAGAAAGGCGTCAGCAATGAGCTGAGGGCCAGAATACAGAAAGTAGCGGGAGAGATGGGGTACCGGCCGGTCTCCGCGGCCAGAAGACAGGAGCGGAGCCGGATGCTGAAAAGCATTGGAGTTCTGATCCACGAGAAATACCTGGCGGAGTATACGACTTTCTATTGGAAAATGTATCAGGAGCTGGCTCTGGTGGCCACGGACAAAAATTGTATGGCCGCTGTGGAGATCTTAAAGCACGACATGGAGGATCACCTGCTCCTTCCCAGGATGGTGGAGGAAAATCAGGTGGAAGGCCTCATCGTCATGGGAGAGATCAGCAAAGATTACATTCATTTCATGAAGGAGCAGACGAAGCTTCCGATCATTTTCCTGGATTTTTACGACAAGGAGCTGTCGGAAGATGCGGTGATTGCCGACAATTTCTATGGGATGTACCTTCTGACGGAGTATCTTTTTGAACGGGGATACCAGAAGCTCGCCTATGTGGGCAGCATCCACCGGACCAGCAGCATCATGGACCGCTACTGCGGTTTCTATAAGGCGCTGCTGGAGCACGGGGAAGAACTTCCGGCGGAGTGGCTGATCGAGGACCGCGACCGGACCGGAAATGTGGAATTTTCCGTACCGGAGAAGCTTCCCGAGGCCTTTGTCTGCAACTGTGACCTGACGGCGGGAATCCTCATGATAAAGCTGGAAGAGATGGGCTACAAGATTCCCGGGGATGTGGCGGTCATCGGTTTCGATAACTTCCTCTACCCCGGTTTCCCGGATAAAAAGATCACGACGTATGAGGTAAATACCAGGGCGATGGTAAAGATCGCTCTGGAGAAAGTTATGAAACGACTGAAGAATCCTTCTTCCGGAAGGGGACTGAACGTTGTTTCCGGTCAGATCATAGAGAAAGAAAGTGTAGGAAACCTATCGCACGGAAATAAATGAAACATACTGCCTGTGAAAAAGGAGAAATCTTTTTTCACAGGCAGTATTTTTTTGTCGATTTTAGAAAAACAACTTTATTGGTTAAGTAAAAAGAAACCAGTGATTAAGCAATGAAAAACGATGGAAAACAATAAGATTCATTGTAAGATTTACATAAAAAAAGAACTTAAAATTTTCACACAAGTAACAGAGATACTTTTTTAAGTAAAAATAACTTGAAAATTAAGTCAAACATGCTAGAATAAAATTAACTTAAAAATAAACATCAGAAAGAACAAAAAAATTAAAAAAACTTAAAACGGAGGGGGCAATTTTCTTTCCATCAGCGGTTCCTTAAGCGCCTTCGAGCCGCCTTACGTTATCACCAACGGTACCATGGGAACCGGTACTTATTTCGTAATCATGAACCGTCTGGCCCACGAGAACCAGAAAGTTGGTCTGGCCTGCGCCATGGCCATCGTGACTTCTCTGGTACTGAAGGGTGTGGGTGTTTACAACGAGTACTACATGTCCAACCTGTATCTGCAGAACGAGGATCTGAAGACCATTTCCACCGCCCTCTATAAATTTACGGGCTCTTACGGAAACCAGTACAACTACATCTGTGCCGGCGTGCTGATCACGATCATTCCGATCTTCGTGCTGTTCCTGATCTTCCAGGAGCAGGTATACAGCGGCATGGCAGCAGGTACAGTAAAGGGCTGATTTGAAAAATGACAAGAGCAAAGGAGAATAGAGAAATGAGCGAGGTAAAAATTTTAGGAGCATCCGTACCCAACGTACCCTGACAGGAAGGCCCGAAGGAATTTCATGGCGCACCGGTCTGGCGTTACAGCGAAAATCCGGTCATCGGCAGAAATCCCATCCAGTTCTGTTTCCCAGAAAGATCAACGGCAATTTTGTGATGCTTTCCCGTCCCAGCGACAGCGGCCATACGCCCTTCGGAGACATTTTTCTTTCCGAGAGCCCGGATATGACCTACTGGGGAAAACACCGTCATGTCATGGGAAAAAGCAGCGAGTGGTGGGAGTCCTTAAAGATCGGCGGAGGCGCCGCTCCGATTGAGACAACCGAGGGCTGGCTTCTTTTCTACCATGGTGTGAGCGGAACCTGCAATGGTTACGTTTACAGCATTGGCGGAGCCATTCTGGATATCGACAATCCATCCATCGTGAAATACCGCTGCCAGAACTTTCTTCTGACACCGGAAGACTGGTATGAAGAGAGAGGTTTTGTTTCCAATGTAACTTTCCCCTGTGCCACGATTCACGATGCAGAAAGCGGAAAAATTGCCATTTATTACGGTGCGGCTGACACCTATGTGGGTCTTGCATTTACCACGGTGAATCAGATCGTTACCTATATCAAAGAAAACAGTGTAGTCAGAGCCGATGATACGGAGATCGGCAAAAGGTAGGGGGTTCATATGAATACGTTTGTTCAGGAAATCGAAGAGCATCTGAAAACTAGGCTCATCCCCTTCTGGGAGAGCTTAAAGGACCAGAAGTACGGCGGCTATTACGGCTGGCTCGGCTATGATCTGAAGCTTGACAAAGAGTATGAAAAAGGCTGCATTTTAAACAGCCGGATTCTCTGGTTTTTCTCCAGCGCCTATGAGCTTCTCAAGGAGAAAAATTTAAAAGAGGATGCAGATTATGCCTATGAGTTTCTGAAAAATTACTGCATCGACCGGGAGTACGGCGGTGTGTTCTGGTCTGTGACCTATGACGGAAAACCGAAGGATACCACGAAACATACTTACAACCAGGCGTTTGCGATCTATGCACTTTCTTCCTATTATAATGCGACCGGATGCAAGGACGCCCTCGATATCGCGAGAGGCCTGCAGCTCATCATCGAGGAAAAAATGACCGACGAGTACGGTTATCTCGAAGCTTTCACCCGGGATTTCAGGCCCGAGAGCAACGAGAAGCTTTCCGAGAACGGTGTACTGGCGGAGAAGACGATGAACACGCTGCTTCATGTGTTTGAGGCCTATACGGAATTTTACCGTGTGACGAAAGATCCCTTCACGGGAGAGAGACTCCGCTTTATGATGGATCTTTTCGCAGATAAAGTTTATAACCGGGAGCTGAAACGGCAGGAGGTCTTTTTCGATCGGACCTGGAACAGCCTGATCGACCTTTATTCCTACGGCCATGATATTGAGACTTCCTGGCTGATGGACAGAGGCCTGGAGGTACTGGCTGATCCGGCTTACACGGAGAAGTTGGCGCCGATTACGGAGGAAATTGCGGAGGCCATCTATGAGAAGGCCTATGTAAACCATTCCCTCATGAACGAGGCGGAAAAAGGCGTGGACGATACCACCCGGGTCTGGTGGATTCAGGCGGAGACGGTGGTGGGCTTTATCAACGCCTGGCAGAAAAAGCCCGGGGAGAAAAAGTTCCTTCAGGCTGCTGAGGATGTGTGGGAGTACATCAGGAAATATCTCGTCGATCCTAGAGAGGGTTCCGAGTGGTTCTGGTGCGTGGAGGCGGACGGAACGCCGATTCATAAACCAATTGTAGAGCCCTGGAAATGCCCGTATCATAACGGAAGAATGTGTATGGAAGTGATCAGGAGGATGAGCGATGCTTCATAAACAGTATTATGTGGAAAAGGCAAAGGTGGACAAGCTTGTTGCCAGAAAAAATCAGAAGAGTGATTTTTACAATGGAATTTATGACCGGTATCAGTATCCGGTCCTGACCCGGGAGTTTGCACCGGTGCACTGGAGATATGACCTCAATGAGGAAACCAACCCGTATTTTGAGGAGCGTCTGGGCATCAACGCCGTGATGAACTCCGGAGCCATCGAGCTCAACGGAAAATATTATCTGGTGGTCCGTGTGGAAGGAAATGACCGGAAATCCTTCTTTGCGGTGGCAGAAAGTGACAATGGCATCGATGGCTTCCACTTCTGGGATTATCCGGTGGTTCTGCCGGACACCTGCCCGGAGGAGACCAATGTCTACGATATGCGTCTGACCAAGCATGAGGACGGCTGGATCTACGGCGTGTTCTGCTCCGAGAGCAAGGACACCACGAATCCGGATCTCTCCGCCGCAGTGGCTCAGGCCGGCATCGTCCGCACCCATGACCTCAAGAACTGGGAGAGACTGGACAATCTCAAGACCTTACGGTCCCCTCAGCAGAGAAACGTGGTGCTTCACCCGGAGTTTGTGGACGGCAAATACGCCTTCTATACCCGCCCGATGGACGGTTTCATCGAAACCGGAAGCGGCGGAGGAATTGGCTTTGGCCTCTGCGATGACATCGAGCATGCGGTTATCGACGAGGAGAAGATCATCAGCCGCAGAGTTTATCATACGCTGACCGAGTCCAAGAACGGAGCAGGAGCAGTTCCTTTCAAAGGAAAGAAATGCTGGATTCACATCGCCCATGGCGTAAGGAATACGGCAGCAGGACTGAGATATGTGCTGTATGCGTTTGGAACGGATTTGAAAGATCCCTCTAAAGTCATTGCGGAGCCGTCTGGGGTGTTCCTGGTACCGCTGGGAAATGAGAGAGTCGGCGACGTGTCCAATGTGGTGTTCACCAATGGGGCGATCGCGAGAGAGAATGGGGATGTGTATATCTATTATGCATCCTGTGATACAAGAATGCATGTGGCGACGACTACAGTGGATAAACTGGAGGATTATCTGTTTAACACGCCGCGGGATCCGCATCGGTCACCGGATTGTGTGAAGCAGAGGTGTGAGTTGATTCAGAAGAATTTGGAGATTCTGGCTGAATCAAAGTAAAGATTCTATAGGGTGGCTTGTGGTAAGCCACTGGGAAACCTTGCAAGGGGGAAAACCATCGGAGTTGCGCAAGTCCTGGTTTTCCCCCTTGCAGCCCCCTTTCTAGGGCACGCAGAAAATAGGGGGCTTACGTCAGACTGGGAGTGCGTGAAATGACGGTGAGATTTTGACTTGTTTTGAAGGTTTTAGAGTTTGCGGTCAATTGATTTGGATGAACATTTGACTTGATTTTGCATTTTTGGGGATTGTGGTCATGTGTTTTTGGTGGCTTGATTGACTTGATTTGGAGTTTTGGGATTTATGGTCATGTATTTTTGGGATTTTGATTGACTTGATTTGGAGTTTTGGGATTTATGGTCATGTATTTTTAGGGTTTTGATTGACTTGATTTGGAGTTTGGGAATTTACAGTCAAAAATTTACCGGGTTTTTTTGACTGTATTTGGGATTTTTGGATTTGCAGTCAACAGAGTTCTCTGTTTTTAATGACTTATATTGAAATTTTACAATATGAAGTCAATCTATCTCTTTGTTTTGCTGGTTTATTTTGATTTTTTGCAATATATAGTCAACTTAAGCCAGCAGTATGTGTAACATCTCCCGGTTTTGCTTTCACCATGAGACACCACCCACCATATCATCGTGCATTTCCAGTATGACGTAAGCCCCCTATTTTCTAGCGTGCCCTGGAAGGGGGAGTTCGAGGGGGAAACCAGGACTGGCGCAACTCTGATGGTTTCCCCCTCGTTATTTTTTCTACGCTTTACCAAAGCCTACATTATATGCTAAAATAGTCCTGACAAACTTTTTTCCAAAAAAACAGAAAGATTATGAATCTGGAGGATATTGCCATGGATGCAATGAAAAATTATGAATTTTGGTGCACCTCCCCTTATTTTGACGAGGCCACCAAAGCGGAGCTCCTTGCCATCAAGGACGACGAGAAAGAGATCACCGAGCGTTTTTACAGAGAGCTGGAGTTCGGTACCGGAGGCCTTCGCGGTATTCTGGGAGCCGGAACCAACCGTATGAATATTTACACTGTGAGAAAAGCGACCCAGGGACTTGCAAACTTTATCATCAAAGAACATGCCCAGGAAAAGGGCGTAGCCATCTCCTTTGACTCCCGCCACATGTCCCCGGAATTTGCAAAAGAGACCGCACTCTGCATGGCAGCCAACGGAATCAAAGCTTACATTTTTCCGTCTCTTCGTCCGACACCTATGCTGTCCTTTGCCGTTCGTGAGCTCCACTGCACCGCAGGCGTTATGGTGACAGCCAGCCACAACCCGCCGGAGTACAACGGTTACAAGGTTTACTGGGAGGACGGCGCCCAGATCACCGCTCCCAAAGATGTGGAGATCATCAATGAAGTGCAGTCTATCACCGATTACGGCGCACTGAAGACCATGAGTGAGGAAGACGCCAAAGCCGCAGGCCTCTATGAAGTCATCGGAAGCGAGATCGACGACAAATACATGGAAGCTCTGAAAAAACTGGTGCTTCGTCCGGAAGCCATCAAAGAGCAGGCTGACAAACTGAAAATCGTTTACACCCCGCTTCACGGAACCGGAAATCTGCCGGTACGCCGCGTCTTAAAAGAGCTTGGCTTTACCCAGGTTCATGTGGTAAAAGAGCAGGAGCTTCCGGATGGTGATTTCCCGACTGTCAGCTACCCGAACCCGGAGGATAAGAAAGCTTTCGCTCTGGCCCTCAAGCTGGCCAAAGAGGTGGATGCAGATATCGTCCTCGCTACCGACCCGGATGCTGACCGTCTCGGCGTTTACGCAAAGAACACGGAAACCGGCGAGTACCAGAGCTTTACCGGAAACATGTCCGGTATGCTGATCCTGGAGTACCTCCTTTCCCAGAGAAAAGAACTGGGTATCCTTCCGGAGAACGGCGCCGTTGTCACCACCATCGTGTCCGGAAAAATGGCCCGGGAGATCGCAAAGGCTTACAACGTAACCCTGATCGAGACTCTGACCGGTTTCAAATACATCGGCGAGCAGATCAAGTTCTTCGAGCAGGATCACAGCCATGAGTTCCTCTTCGGTTACGAGGAGAGCTACGGCTGCCTGGAAGGAACCCACGCAAGAGACAAGGACGCCGTTGTTGCCGTTATGGCTCTCTGCGAAGCAGCCGCTTACTATAAGTCCAAAGGTCTTACCCTCTGCCAGCAGATGGAGAACCTCTACAAGACCTATGGCTATTACAAAGAGAACCTGATCTCCCAGACCTTCAAGGGAATGGAAGGAAAAGCAAAGATCGACGCTCTGATGGAGAGCTTCCGCGCCAACACCCCGAAGAGCGTAGGCCCCTTCAAAGTGCTTGCTATGGAAGATTACCGTTCCAGCATCCGCACCGACATTGCTACCGGAGAGACCTCCGAGCTGACTCTGCCGAAGTCCAACGTGCTCTATTTCGAGTTGGAAGACAAGGCCTGGGTTTGCGTGCGTCCGTCCGGAACCGAGCCGAAGATCAAATATTACGCAGGAATCAAAGGCGCTGACGAGAAAGAGGCCGAGGAAAAAGTGGCAGCTCTCTCCGCAGCTCTCGAGGCTCTGGGCGAATAAATTTTCCGGCCGCTGCCCGGCAGTTTTCTGCTGTGCGGCGGCCGATTTTTAGCAGGAAACGCTTTACAGCGGCAGAAGCTGAATCAGCTGATGACTTCTGTGATAAAAATCGCAGAGATCAACACCCGAGGAGAGGCATTGATTTTTGACGAAAAATTTTTCCCCTATGATCTTTATCTGGAAGAGGAGCGGGATTTTGATACGCTGATCAACAACATGAATAATTTTTATCACTGGTGCGCCTCCAGGGTTCTCTCTCTGGATCGAAAATATGCCAAGGCTTGCCAGCCGGATCGACAAAAAGACCTACTACGGGATGAACATTCTGGATTATCTGGCGGGAAATATTGAAAAAATATTGCTGAATAAAAAGCTCCGTGATTATCTCAAAAAGTGGTGGTCACGGAGCTTTCTCTATGTATTATTCCTGCAGGCTCTTGAGCCGGTAAAAATACCCTTTCTTCGCCATGAGCTCTTCATAGCTTCCGATCTCGGCGACGCTGCCGTCTTTGATAAAGGCGATACGGTCGGCCTTGCGGATGGTGGAAAGCCTGTGAGCGACAATGAAGGTGGTGCATTTTCCCATCATGTGGTCGGTGGCCTCCTGAACTTTCTTTTCGGAGGCGGAGTCAAGGGCTGAAGTGGCCTCGTCGAAAATGATGATCTTCGGCTTGCGGATCAGGGCCCGGGCGATGGAGATTCGCTGCTTCTGACCGCCGGAGAGCCGGTCGCCGTGCTCGCCGAGGGGCGTGTCCAGGCCGTCGGGCATTTTGTCGAGCAGGTCCTCTAGGCCGACTTCGTGGATCACAGACCAGATCTCATCATCGGAGATGTTTTCGAGGCCGTAGGTGATGTTTTCACGGATGGTTCCCGAGAAAAGGATCGTGTTCTGGGGAACAACAGCGATCTGTTTCCGGTATTCGTTCATATCGAGGTTTACCATATTGATCCGGTCGATGAGGATTTTGCCGTCTGTGGGCGGCAGAAAACCAATCAGAAGGTTCAGAATCGTGGACTTTCCGGTGCCGGATTCTCCGGCAAAGGCGATGCTCTCGCCGGGTTTGACCTCCAGGTTAAAATCCTTCAGAATATATCGTTCCCCATCGGGATATTTGAAATCCACGTTGCAGAAACGGACGTTTCCCTTGAGGTCGCCCAAAGGGACGATGGAATGGTTGGGCTCCACCTGCTTTTCTTCGAGAATATCGCCGATGGAACGGACGGACTCCATTCCCTTGCAGAGATCCGGGTAAATATTGATGAGAGTGGAGATCTGTCCCACGATCTGGGTGAAATAGGTCTGGAACAGAACCACCTCGCCGACGCCGATCTTTCCCTTGACAGCCAGACAGCCGGTGAAGGCCAGGCAGAGGATCTGGAAGCTCTGGAAAACGACCCAGCTGGCAGCGCCGAAAAGGTTGTTCATCAGATCGAGCTGAAAGCCCTGATGCATGATGCCCTTGAGGTAACGCTGCATTTTGTTGATCTCCACTTCCTGCAGACCGTGGGCTCTCGTGACGGGAATCATCTCAAGCATTTCCGCCACCGCGCCCTGGGTGCTCTCCATCTCGGTACGGAAGGCGCGGTTACGCTCGGAAATCGGCTTCTTGAAATAGTAGATTCCGGCCACAGCCACAGGAATCGCAGCCAGAAAGACGACAAAGACCAGGGGGCTGTGATAGAGGGTGACAGCAGAGGCGATGATGACGTCCAGAATGAAGAAAAACAGTGTCCGGACCATCTGGTTTAAGAGGGCCTGGACATTTTCCACGTCACGCATGACCTTGGACTGAAGTCGTCCGGACTGGATTTCCTTATAAAACATGATGGAAAGCTGCTGGAGCTTCCGGACCAGCGCGTTTCGCAAAGACCCTTCAATCTCCCGGTTGGCCCCGGAAAAATGCTTGGTAGCCATGTAGTTGCTGAAGGCATTCTGGCTGATAAAAAGCAGGGCAATCACCAGATTGAAAAGAATCCGCTGAATACTGTTCTTGCCCGGATTGGTGGCGATGTCAATGATGTTCGCGGTCACGATCGGCGTGACCCAGACAGGGGACCGCTGGCAGATCAGCCAGAAAAATCCCTTGGCGCACTGGAGCTTTTTCCCCTTGTAAAAGCCCAGGAGAATCTTCAGCGGATGATTCTCGTTTTTGGAATAGTTCTGAAGGTACTCGTCAAAATGTTCAAGTCCTTCTTCCGGAATAGTCTCTTTCATAAGCTACCTCCCTCAGGTGTGTTTTCCGGTGTGATGGAATTTCTTCTTTCTATTCTAACTGTTTTTTTCGATTCGTCTATAGCAATCTGAAAAAACAGAAAAGTTTTTCCATTGATTTCTTGGCCTGAGTCTGTTAAGATAACATAGACTTATTGCGCGTGGGATTTCCGAAAAAGTGGAGTTCAAGGCGCTTTTTTCAAGATGAGAAATAGAAAAGGATGTGCGTTATGACAGAATACAGAACGGCAAGACCGGAGAGCCTGGAGCAGGTTTTCCTTTGCTATACAAAAGATAACCTCCAGGATATTGCAAAGAAACACGGATTAAAAGGCTTCAGTAAATGGAATAAAAAGGATCTGGCAAAATGGCTGAGGGATCAGCTTCTGGATGAGGCAGTAATAGGAGAAATCGTAAAGCAGGCCTCCGCAGATGAGACCAGATTTTTTGAGAGTGCAATTCAGGAACAGGGAATCCTCATCAGCCAGGAGTTGGTGGCAGATTCGCTGCTTCTGACCACTTACGGAGCTTATGATCCGAAGCAGGAACTGTATCTGGTTCCAGAGGATGTGGAGACCACATACGAAAAAATCTGCACACCTGATATGCAGGCAGAAAAAGCGGACAGAAATCGTCTGGAGGATTATGCAAAATCGGCGGTATATCTGTACGGTGTGATTTCTCTGGAAAAGTTTGTGGAGATCTGCGGAACTTATCATACAGCTATCAAAGATGCAGAAGAAGTAAAAGCTCAGTTAGAAGAGCTGGACCAGAAATCCGGTGTTGTCCGGCTGAAAAATGGTTTTCTGATGGATGTTGATCTTGCTGAAAACGATGTGTATCAGGAAGTTCAGAAGGTGCAGAATACCTTTGACTATTATGTGCCGGAGACAGAGGAAGAGTTCTTAAGCTACGGTCAGCTGGCCTGCCAGGAACCTAACGAGAATACGGTATTTTTCATTAAGGATATGATGGATGAGCAGCATAAGAATCAGGCAGATGCTCTGCGGATCTTCTATGATGTACAGGAAGCCATCCGTATGAATATTCCGGAGGAAGAGATTCTGGCGATGCTCTATCAGCACGGCTGTTATTTTTCCACCCAGAGACAGGTCGAGGATGTGAAAAAAGAGATCCGCCGCTTAGGCTGCATGACCAGATGCTGGGATTACAAGGGGCATATGGCTTCCGAAGTGACCAGAAATGCCATGTCCGTAGGCCTCGGCAGAAAAATTTACCCCAACGAGCCCTGCCCCTGCGGAAGCGGAAAGAAGTATAAACGCTGTTGCGGAAGAAAAGGCTGAGAATGTTACAATGAAATAAAATTAAAAAAAGACAGAATCAGGCAGATGAACTGCAAGGCTCTGTCTTTTTTAATGCCCTGAAACGGGAGAAATTCCTTCCTGCCTTCCCAGCGGGAAATCCGGCACATATATTCTGAAAAACCATCTCTATTCCCTTTACTTATCTATAATTTTATATTACCATGGAAGAATAGATGCAATTACAAATAAAGCAGAACGGAGAATTTTTATGATATACAAACAAGTGCAGCAGAGCACCTATCTCCTGGACTATGCGGGGCAGCGGTTCCTGGTGGACCCGATTATGGGAGGACTGGAAAAAGGGGCTGCGAAAGAAGAGATAAAATTCAGCGACCTTCTGGATGTGGATGCGGTAATCGCAACCCATCTTACGAAAGGAGCCTTTGACGGGGAGGCCAGGAGGCTGATTCCGCGGGGGATGAAGGTCTTTGTGCAAAATGAGGCGGATGCGGATTCGCTGTCGATGGATGGCTTTTCAAATCTGGAGATTCTTACGGAAACGACAGAATTTTGCCATCTGAGCATACGGAAAACACCGGCTTTTTATAAAGTGAACGGAATTTCTACGATGGATCAGAAAGGCTGCGGCGTGCTGATTTCCCATCCGGTATTAAACAGTGCCTATCTGACGGGAGAAAGCAGCTGGTACGATGGCATGAAGCAGGTCCTTAAGACCTGGAAGCCGCGTCTGGTTGTCGTGAGCGCCGGTTTTTCTGAGGATGGAGAGGGCAGTGGCGCAGGCGGGCAGTTTGGCATGAATCGGGAAGAAATCGCAGCCGTTCATTTAAGTTATCCAAGAGCCCACATTATAACGACGGGATGTCCGGATCATACCAATATCATGGTGAGCCGCCGGGAGCTGAAACAGTATGTGGAGCAGCAGCGGATGGAGAGTTCTGTCTGGTTCCCGAAGGACGGGGAAGAGTATCGGCTGTAGAAACCAAAAGTAAATGGGGGATAGTATGGATGAGTTACAAAAGATAAAGAAGAAAGAGACAATAACCGTAGAGAATTTATGGCAGGTTATTGAGAGTCATCAGGGTGAAACCTTCCTCACCGTAAAGCACCTTCCCTTCACTTACACGATCAAAGGCGGCGAGCTTTTCACAGACCGCAAGCGGAAATCGATCACCCGTAGCACCTTTGAAAAAGCATACATAAGGGTGCAGGAAGAACCCGAAAGTATTACCGGCCCGAAGACGCTGAACGTGTTTGGAGCGCCCTATATCTGGGCTTTGTTTCTGGCCTTTGGCGTGGTGGAAGAGAAAAAGAAGAAAAACTGATAGAAGAAATCCCCGGGAATCTTTGCCGTTCCCGGGGATTTCTGCGCGTTATCTGCCCTTTGCTGTCTTGATGACACTTGAAGGGCCAGTCTTAATTTTTCCGTTTACTCTGAGGTAGGGAACCAGTTTGTAGGAATAGGAAGTTCCTTTTTTTGTTGTTACACTCCAGTAGGTGCTTCTGGAAGTGAGGGTTTTAATCTTTCGGAAGACTCCGCTACCGGTTCTCTGATAGAGAATGTAGCCGGTGGCTCCGGAAACCTTTCTCCAGGTGATTCGCTGTTTTCCGGAGAGTCTGCGGATCGTGATGAGCGGTCGGGAGAGGGCCGGTTTGGCGCTTACTGTCTTGGATAAGCTGCTGTAGACCTTCTTGCCGGAGGCCATAGTTTTGCCGGCTTTGATCATATAGCGGTAAGTGTTTCCAACGGATACTTTCGTATCGCTATAGACCAGTTTGCCTTTGGAGAGGGTCTTCAGGAGCATATATTTGCCGCTGTTCGTTTTTTTATAGAGGAGATAACTGTCTGCATTGGAAATTCTGTTCCAGCGGAGCGTGACCTTATTCCAGGCGGTAGCTACGGAAAGCACGGGAGCTGTCAGGGAGATGGTAGTGTTGCCAGTGGTTCCATTGGAATTGCCATTACTGCCAGTGTTTCCGGTATTACTGCTATCTCCGGATTCTTTTTTCACAATTTTAAAAGTGACCGTCTGGCTGGAGAAAAATCCATTTTTTCCGGTGATGGTAACGCTGGCCGTTCCGGGGTTCACATTGTTGGCCAAGGTGAGCGTGTAATCTTTTCCTTTTATGAGGGTCCTGCTGTTATAAGTGACGCGAATCGTTGGAGTGATCGCTTTTCCGGTATAAGTCTGATCCGGAATTGCGGTGACGCGTCCATAGCTTTTCAGGGAAACAAAAGAGCGGGTTCCTGTATAGTTTCCGCAGAAGGTGATACGGATGGAAGAGATCTCTTTCGTGCTGGAATCTTTGGTGGCAGAGAGCGTATAGTCCGTACCGCAGGTCAGTTTCGTTCCCTTATAGAGAATGGAAATATTGCTGCTGACATAACCGGAAGGACTGCTTCCGCTGTAGGAAAAATCCGGGAACTGGATCGTCTCACCCGAGAGCTTCCGGGCCTTGATTTCAAAAAACTTCGTGGCATTGCCGGAATATTTCCCGATTCCGGTCACTGTTACCTGAGCTTTTTTGGAAACATTGATATTGTTGGAGTATGTAAGTTTATAGTCGCGGTCTTTCTGAAGGACTTTTCCATTCAGCTTGACCGTGGGCTCCGGGGTAACAGGCTGACCCGTGTAGGTCACAGGAGAGATCGTGCTGGTTGTGGCTTTGCTGATCAGAAACTGCTGAATGGAGAAGGACTGGGATTTCGTACCGGTAAAGTTTCCGCAGCCGGTAATAATCACGTTTGCAGTGCCCTTATCCGTATTGTTGCTCCAGGAGAGGGTGTAATCCGTTCCTTCTTTCAGTGTCAGCCCCCCATAGGTGACGGTGGGGACAGGCGTAATCGGTTTCCCGGTCCAGGCATAGCTGCTATAGGGAAGCTTGATGGAAGTATTTTGTATGGAAACTTTGTTGATGATGAAGGTTCCATTGTAAGTGCTCTGGTAAAGTCCCAGACCTTTGATCTCAAAGGAGGCCTTTCCGGAGTTGACATTGTTGCTGAAACTTATCGTGTAGTGGGTATTTTCGGTCAGTGTCTTACCATTGTATGTGACAGTGGGTGAAAATGTGATGGGGCTGCCAGTGTAAGCAGTACGAAAGCCGCTGGTGACAGAAGCTTTTGACAAATCATAAAAAGCATTCGCCTGGACAGAAACCTGAATGGAAGGCCGGCTTTTCAGGGAGACAGTGACCGTGGTGGCGCCGCCGTTTTTCAGCCGCATGACACCGCTTTGATCCAATGAAGCCACAGTGGGATCGGCAATGCTCCAGTCGAAGTTGGAAGGATCAAGCCTTACTAAGCCTGGTTCCTTCTTTGAGGCAAATTTCATCTGCAGGGTTTTAGTCTCTTCTGTAAAAAACAACGGCTCTGTCTCGCCGAAAACGAGGTTGAGATTCTGCAGGCTGACGGTAATAATGGGAGATACTTTGCGGTTGGGCTGCTGGACATAAGCGCCGGTTGTGGTGTCGTAACTAAAAGCCTGAACCCAGAAAAGACAGGAATCCTGTACAAAGCAGCCGATGCCGATGCTGGTATAGCCGGAATGCAGGATATTTGCTCTGTGACCTGAGGAGGTCATCCAGGCATCCATAACTTCTGCGGGGGAGTCCTGCCCATAAGCGATATTTTCACCGCGCATTCTTGCAGGGCAGATGGTAGAGCAGCCGCTGCCATCCGGTCTGGTATGGCTGTAAATGGCATGAATTTCTGCCGCTCTCTGCATGGCGGCTTCCGTCAGCTCTGCATCCATCACCAGCGGCTCCAGATGGACTCTGGCGCGCTCTTCGTTGACAAGCTTGAACACTTCATAGGCATAATCATAGCGATAGGTTCCTTCCGAGAGCTTCAGATCCACCGTATCGTCGGCTGAGGCAAAAGCAACGGGAAAGAAGAGGGCTGCCACAAAGAACAGGGAAAAAAGCAGCGGGCAGCAGAGTTTTTTCAACAGTTTCATAAGCTCCTCCTTTTCATCCGTGCAGCGAACTGCACCGTTTTTTCTCATACTCCTATTTTACAACATACTTTCTCAAAATGGGTAATTTTTTACAAAAAAAGGAGATTACCACAGAAAATTTTGTCCATCTTTGTAATCGCTCTGCATTGCAAAGCGTAAACCTGTTTTTCCTATCATGGGATCTTCTACACCAATGCTGATATGGTAGTTCTCGCCCGCAAGCTCGAAAAGCTTCCTGGTGTCAAGTAGAGTGTCCGTCTCTATGGTTTCTCTGGGAAGAATCGAAGACAGGGAAAGTTCCACCTGCTTTTTCTCGATGGTATTCCCGTCTTCATCCGTCACATACACCCACACCGGCCAGTCCCTGTAGAAGGGTGCCGCCCCGTCATTTTCCCAGGTGAGACTCAGCTTTGTTCCGAGAAGGTTCCGGGAGAGCGTGGCTTTTAAGATCCATAAACGGTAGCCCATATTTTTCAGTACAGTCTCATACCCCTCCAGATATTTGGCATTCGCTGCATTCGGTCCCAGGAAGGTTGTGTGAGATTCCTGAATCAGCTCCACAGTCTGGGAGAGACTGGCAGTCAGTATTTCTTCCATGGAAAGAGAGCTGGTAAACTCTCCGCCTACGGGGGCGGTTTTCCAGAAATCCGTCATGGGAGAGAGGGCATTTTTTTCATCTGTCTGACTCAGATTGCCGCCATTTTCAATTTCGCGGAGCCATGCGGCCGTCTCGCTCGGTTCTCCCGTCATATCATTATAAAGGCCGGTTCCATATTTTGCGGCGTGAGAAAAAGGTCGGCGCATGAGGAGCATCGCGTTGGGAAAAGCAGTCGTCCAGGGCGCCACATACTGTTCTCTTATGTCTTCCAGCGGAAGAGGCTGGATGCCGACACTGTAATTGACATGCCATTCGCCCCAGTGCCCGAGACTTCCAAGCTCAATGTAGCTGATGAGTCCGTCCTGCCCCAGATGTTCCCCCATGGCTTCCACCGCTTTTTGATGGCAGGAGATAAAAATCTCGTTGTTGTAATCCGGAGCAAAGCCCTTGCCGAAGGATACGTCGTACCAGGTACCTGCGTGATTCGTTTTCTCATAGAGCCATTCCGGAATATCCATATGCGTCTCGCTTCCGGGCACGTCGCAGACGAATCTTAATACGATGTGTTTTCCTTCCTCCCGCCAGCGTTCCAACTGATTTTCCTTCTCGATACCCTCCCAGTTGTACTGGCCTTCCTCGGGCTCCAGTTCTGCCCAGGTGATGTCCATATACAACAGGGAAACGTCCTCTCGGACTTCGGCATTCCAGGCGCAGGGAGCGTATCCCATGAGGGGATTCCCAAAGGCTTCATCGGAAGGCTCGTATTCTTTTGTGTTCTTCTGAGAAAAGATCCAGATGCCTGCTGCAAGCAGGGCAGTCAGCACGATGACTCCTGCGGCCTGCAGCCACCAGCGTTTTCTTTTCATTTTTTCCTCCTTTCGGGGGTTATTTTTCAAGGTTAAGGTTATAAAGATGCGCCGGATTCTGCTTTACCACATAGCAGATGAAATTTTCATCTTCGTAATAGACCTTGATCTCATTGGGAAGACGGGTCTTAAATTCCTGGCACCAGTGGTACATCTCCGATTCCAGAATCGTCCGGTTTATGATGAGGGAATAGGCGTCGGAAGCTTTACTTGTGGTTAAAAGAGACTCGCCAACGGCTTCCTCCGAAATTTCCGAATGTTCAATGCCGTCGCCGATACTCAGAACTGCAGTGGAATATTCGTAATATTTCGTATATTTATCCTGGGCCAGCCAGCGCGGACCGGAGAAAAAGTGATACTGGGCATAGTAAATCGGGTTCTTCTCTATATAGAAGAAAAGGTATTCCGTAGGAATGTAATAGTCCACCAGCCGGGATTTATTGTAAAAATCAAGGATTTCCTCATGTCTGGCGTCATCTACCGACTGGTATAGTTCTTCCGTGGTGGAGATGATTGTATAACTGTACTGCGGATAAGCGTCCATAATTTCACTGGTCAGTTCCACTGCGGCATTATATCTGGTCAGTTCGTAGTATAGATAGCCGTGGAACACCCCGAAATAATTGGTGCCTGCATAGATTGCGAGGACACCTGCAAGACTGATTTGCGGGACAAAATGTCCGGCCTTCGTTTTTTTCAACAGGAAAAAGAGCTCGTCCGCAGGAATGGCCATCATGGCAAGAAGCAGAATCTGTTCCGGCAGACAGAGTCTGGCTCCGGCAATAATTTCCGGCAGGCCGAGGAAAGGCGCCGCATAAAGCAGCATGAAAAGGAAAGAGGCTGTGGTTATTCCAGCATACATGCTAAAGGATATTTTTTTCAGGCGCACAATGGAAATCACCACATTTACGAGGGTGAGGATTGCCGCAATTATGCTAAAACGGAGCAGCCAGCCAGCCCGGGATCTTCCGTAGAGCTGCACATAGCCGTACTGGTAAACCAGTTTCAGGCTGCGGATCACCGCATCGGCCACCTTTTTGACAAGAGGCGTTTTCGGTACGTTGGTGCTGCTTTCCATTTCAATGACTGTGCCCTGCTGGCTGTCGAGCTGGGACTGGGACGGAAGGGAAGAGGCATTTTCGCTGCCCTTTTCCGCTGTAATTCCGGTCATCGCTTCGGTACTTTCCTCTGTGCTCGTCTGTACCGCCTGGCTTCGTCCTTCTTTGGTGTCCGTACCGTTTATAATGTTCATGCCCCAGTTCAGAGATCCCTGAAGCGGGATTCCGGAGGCAAAAGCCAGCACCATGGGCAGGGTGGAAATGACGACTCCCAGGATAACAGCCGTCACCAGCACACCGAAATTCTTTTTCCGAAAAATCTGGTTCAGGCCGAAAACGGCAAAAGAAGCACAGAGGAAAAAGGCCATAATTGTGACATAAAAGTGGATGGCAAGAGAAGCGGCCAGAGAGGTCATAAAGAGAAAAAGATTTCCGTCAAAGCCTTTGTTCTCTCTTTTCAGAAAACGGATTAAATACAGCGTACATAAGAATAGCGTATATAAGCCGAACTCCTGGGGAATCGTGTACTGCAGCCGGGCCATGCCGTAAATCTCATCGATGCAGACAACGTCTATGGTCAGAAATGCCGCTAATATCAGGTAAACTGTATACCTGGATTTCAGAATTTCCCGGAACAGGCAGTAGACGGCCACCAGGAGAGCCGCCACATGAATTTCCCCGAGGAAGAGAAGACAGCTGTATATGGAGATTCCAAAGAGCACATCCATACTGTAAATAAAGCAGTGCATGGCCTCCGGGTAAACGCCAGCCGAGAAAATATTGCCTTCCTTAAGGCCGTAGATCCAGGCATGATGAACGTACATGTCACCCCAGCCATAGGAATGGTTTTGAAAGGCTCCGTAGGAAAAATAGGCAATTGCAAAAAGGATAAGCACGCTTAAAATGCCGTATTCCAGTCTTCGACCTTTTATTTTCTGATTCAATCTGCGGAAAAATGTGACGAGAAGATATTTACTGTCATCGGCCAGAGCTGTAAGGAAAGATTTCCAGCCCAGCTTTCCGGCAAAAAGTTTTCTGAGCTGCCCGGATACACGCAGGCGAAGCCTTTTTTCTTTGAGGATGGATGCGATAAAGATTCCATAAAAAAGGAAAAATACAATGCGTCCGTCTAAGATATGAAAGAGCCCCAGGCTCAGAACAAGCGTGTTGATCAGTAAAACGGAAACTGTGGAACAGAAAGCAAAACGATAAGTCAGGCTTTTCCCGGATAAGTGTTTTCGGAAAACGACGGATGGCCAGAGATACATCAGAAAAATGTATCCGATCCCTACCCGGATAAATTCTAAAATCCAGTAGCTCATCTTTCCAGAAGTCCCCTCCTTTGCGATTTTTATGGTCTTTAGTATAACACATTCTTTTCACTTGTGAAGGGAAGCGCACCTTTTTTTCTTCTACTCATATTACATCATAGCTTTAGAAAAATTGGTGGATTTTTACAAAAAATGAAAAATGTGCAAAAAAACTAGCCAAAAGTATAAATCTATGGTAGTATAGATAATTGTAGTTTAGTCCATAGCCTTTATTCATTGAAAAAAATCGTTAAGGAGAATAGTATTATGGGAAAATATTTTGGAACAGACGGTTTCCGTGGGGAAGCCAATAAGAACCTGACTGCTGAACACGCTTACAAGATCGGTCGTTTCTTGGGCTGGTACTATGGAAGAAATAAAGAAGAGGGCGAGAAGTGCAAGATCGTTATCGGAAAAGACACCCGCCTTTCCTCTTATATGTTTGAGTATGCGCTGGTTTCAGGCCTGACTGCTTCCGGTGCGGAGGCTTATCTGCTTCATGTAACCACGACTCCTTCTGTCTCCTATGTGGCAAGAACCGAGGATTTCGACTGTGGTATTATGATTTCTGCCAGCCACAATCCCTACTATGACAACGGAATCAAGCTCATCAACAGTAATGGTGAAAAAATGGATGAGGAGACTATTCTGAAAATTGAGGCTTATATCGACGGCCTTTCCGGAGAGATTCCTTTTGCAACCAGGGAAAACATCGGCCGTACTGTGGATTACGCCATGGGAAGAAACCGCTACATCGGCTATCTGATTTCCCTGGCCACCCGCTCCTACAAGAACAAAAAAGTCGGCCTCGACTGTGCGAACGGCAGCGCCTGGATGATTGCGAAGAGCGTTTTCGATGCGCTGGGAGCCAAGACCTATGTGATCAACAACGAGCCGGACGGCACGAACATCAACACGAACTGTGGTTCCACCCACATCGAGGGCCTGCAGAAGCTGGTGAAAGAGAAAGGCCTGGATGTCGGTTTTGCCTTTGACGGCGATGCGGACCGCTGTCTCTGCGTGGATGAGAACGGAAACGTGGTAAACGGCGATATGATCATCTATATCTACGGCTGTTACCTCAAAGAGCGCGGCAAGCTGGCCGGAAACAAGGTTGTCACCACGGTGATGTCAAACTTCGGTCTTTATAAGGCTCTGGACGAGGCCGGAATCGAGTACGAGAAAACGGCTGTTGGCGATAAATATGTCTATGAGAATATGTCCGCCAACGGTTACCGCGTGGGCGGCGAGCAGTCCGGTCATATCATTTTCCGGAAATATGCAACCACCGGCGATGGTATCCTGACGGCCATCAAGATGATGGAAGTTATGCTGGAGAAGAAAAAGACGCTGGCTGAGCTGGCAGCTCCGGTGCCTGTTTATCCCCAGGTTCTGAAAAATATCCGCGTGACGGACAAAGCGGCAGCCCAGAACGATCCGGACGTCCAGGCAGCAGTCAAGGCTGTGGGCGAAAAGCTGGGAGCTGACGGCCGCATCCTGGTGCGTGAGAGCGGAACCGAGCCTGTGGTCCGCGTCATGGTGGAAGCCGGGGAGGAAGCTCTCTGTGAAAAATATGTGGATGAGGTTATCGACGTGATCGTGAAAAAGGGCTACCGGGAGGACTGACGGATGTGCGGAATTGTTGGATATGTAGGAGCATGGAACGCAGCGCCGGTGCTGTTAAGCGGCCTTTCGAGACTGGAATACCGGGGCTATGATTCCGCCGGTATTGCGGTTTCTGACCTGCGGGACGGCGAGAACCGGATCGAGATTCTTAAGGCAAAAGGCCGGCTCCAGGCGCTGAAGGAGATGACGGACAATGGAAAAGCGGTAAGCGGCACCTGTGGTATCGGTCACACCCGCTGGGCAACCCACGGGGAGCCTTCAGTGGCAAACGCTCACCCCCATTGTTCCAAAGACAAACGGATCGTTGTGGTCCATAACGGCATCATCGAGAACTATAAGGAGCTGAAGGAGTATCTCCAGAAAAAAGGCTTTGTCTTTCTGTCGGAGACAGACACCGAGGTGGTGGCCCATCTTCTCGATTACTATTATAAAGGCAATCCTCTGGAGGCTATTGCCCGGGCCCTGGGCCGTATCCGCGGTTCCTATGCGCTGGGTATCCTTTTCAAAGACCAGCCGGGAAAAATTTATGCGGTGCGGAAAGACAGCCCGCTGATTATCGGCCGGTCGGAGAATGGAAACTTCATCGCTTCCGACGTACCAGCAATTCTGAAATATACGAAAAACGTCTGCTACATTTCCGATATGGAGATCGCAGAGTTAACCAAAGATACCATCACTTTCTACGACGTGGACCAGGAGGTCCTGGAAAAAGAGTTCAGGACCGTGGAGTGGGATGCGAAATCCGCGGAAAAAGGCGGTTTTGAGCATTTTATGCTGAAGGAGATCTACGAGCAGCCGAAAGCCGTGGCAGATACGATTCATCCGAGGATCAAGGATGGAAAAATTGTCATCGAGGAGCTTGGTCTTTCTGATGAGGACATCCGGAAAATCAGCCGGATCCAGATGGTGGCCTGCGGTTCTGCCTACCACGTCTGCGCGGCGGCAAAATATGTGCTGGAAAAGCTTTCCGGCATTCCCGTGGACATCGACCTGGCTTCTGAATTCCGCTACCGGAATCCAATTCTCTCCGAGCACACGCTGGTGGTGATTGTGAGCCAGTCCGGCGAGACGGCGGATTCCCTGGCGGCTCTCCGGGAGTCAAAAAAGCGGGGCTTTCCTGTGCTTGGCATCGTAAATGTGGTGGGAAGCTCAATTGCGAGAGAGGCGGACAGCGTCTTTTACACCTGGGCCGGACCGGAGATTTCCGTGGCAACGACCAAGGCCTACAGCACTCAGCTGGCGGCGATTTATCTCATCGGCATTCTTTTCGGCGAGGTGCGGGAATGCATCAGCAGAGAGGAAGCTGATCACTATATCCAGGAGCTCTTGAAGCTTCCGGAAAAAATTCAGCGGATCCTCGATGAAAAAGAGCGGATTCAGTGGCTGGCCAACAAATTTTCCCATACGAAGGATGTCTTTTTCATCGGAAGAGGGCTGGATTATGCGATTTCCATGGAAGGTTCCCTGAAGCTCAAGGAAATTTCCTATATCCATTCTGAGGCCTACGCAGCGGGTGAATTAAAGCACGGAACGATTTCCCTGGTGGAAAACGGCGTTCTGGTTGTGGGCGTGGCCACACAGCAGGAGCTTTTTGAAAAAGAGATCAGCAACCTGGTGGAGGTCAAGAGCCGTGGCGCTTCGGTGCTGGGGCTGACCAGTTACGGCAGCTATTCCATGGAGGATACCGCGGACTTTACGATCTATGTTCCGCGGACGGAGAGCTGTTTTGCCACAAGTCTGGCGGTGATTCCGCTGCAGCTTCTGGCCTATTATATCTCCGTGGCCCGGGGACTTGATGTGGATAAACCGAGAAACCTTGCCAAAAGTGTGACAGTGGAGTAAACTGGAGCTATACACTAGGAAAGGCGGACTGTTTATGCAGAACCTGACAAAGTACGCACTGGAAGACTCCCTGAAAAAATTCCTCCTCAAGAAGCCTCTGGATAAGATTACGATCAGCGATCTGACCAGCGACTGCGGCATCAGCCGGATGGCCTTTTACTATCATTTCAAGGATATTTACGATCTTGTGGAATGGGCCTGCATTGAGGATGCCACCCGGGCGCTCCAGGGGAAAAAGACTTACGCTACCTGGCAGGAGGGGATCCTGCAGATCTTTGAGGTGGTCCAGGAAAACAAACCCTTCATATTAAATGTCTACCGGAGTGTGAGCCGGGAGCAGATCGAAAATTATCTTTTCAGTCTGACTTACGGGCTGATTGCCGGCGTGGTGGAAGAGCAGGCCGTGGGCATGGACGTTCCGAAGGAAGAACGGGAGTTTATCGCTCATTTTTACAAGTACAGTTTTGTGGGCGTGATGCTGGACTGGATCCGCAGGGGCATGAAGGAAGAACCCAGAGAGCTGGCGGAAAAGATCTGCGTTACCATGCACGGAAACATCATCAATTCCCTGAAAAATGCGGAAAATATGGCAAAGGGAAACTTAAAAATTTTCTGAGAAAATCGGTGTCATCAAAAAATGGTGGCGCCGTTTTTTTACGGAGAAATAGGGAATACTTACTTTACAAAACGGCGCGATTGTTAAAAAGTTTATCATTCTTTATGGTTTGTTAATTGTAGCCGGCGAAAGACTGCGATAGAATACGGTCAGAAACAAAAAAGAAAACAAACGCATTTAAAATAGAAAGGGGTTTTTACTATGGCAAAGAAACATTCTTCTTTAGGACTGGCAGCCTTGGTGGCAGCAGGAGCAGGTGCAGCAGCACTCGCAGCAAAGAATCGTCAGGAAAAAACAGTAGAAAAAGCTGAGGTGAAAAAAGCCACCAGCGATTACCGCAACACTGAGCGCGGAATGAACCAGAAAAACAGCAAAGGCATCTACTACAGCAACGGAAACTACGAAGCTTTTGCCCGCCCGGAGAAACCGGAAGGCGTGGATGACAAGCATGCTTACCTGGTAGGAAGCGGTTTGGCTGCTCTGGCAGCTGCCTGCTTTATGGTCCGCGACGCCCAGATGCCCGGCTCCCACATTCACATCCTGGAAGCCATGGACGTTCCCGGCGGCGCCTGCGACGGTATTTTTGATCCGGCCAGAGGTTATGTGATGCGCGGCGGCCGTGAGATGGAGAACCATTTCGAGTGCCTGTGGGATCTGTTCCGCAGCATTCCTTCCCTTGAGAAACCGGGCGCTTCCGTTCTGGACGAGTATTACTGGCTGAACAAGCATGACCCCAACTATTCTCTCTGCCGTGCGACCGTTGACCGCGGCAAGGACGCTCACACCGATGGAAAATTCAACCTGAGCCAGAAAGGCTGCATGGAGATCATGAAGCTTTTCTTCACCAAGGATGAGGATCTGTACGACAAGACCATCGAGGATGTTTTTGACGACGAAGTCTTTGATTCCACCTTCTGGCTGTACTGGCGGACCATGTTTGCTTTTGAAAACTGGCACAGTGCTCTGGAGATGAAGCTCTACTTCCAGAGATTCATCCATCACATCGGCGGACTTCCTGATTTCAGCGCTCTGAAATTCACGAGATACAACCAGTACGAGTCCCTGATCCTTCCGATGGTTGAGTATCTGAAAGCAGCTGGCGTAGACTTCCAGTATAACACTGAAGTTACCAACGTAATCTTTGAAATTTCCGATGGCAAGAAAGTGGCAAAAGCTATCGAGTGCAAGGTAAATGGCGTGGAGAAAGGCATCCTTCTCACCGAGAACGATCTGGTATTTGTCACCAACGGAAGCTGTACCGAGGGTACCATCTACGGTGATCAGAATCATGCGCCAAACGGAGACGCTGAAGTTCGTACCAGCGGCTGCTGGAGCCTCTGGAAAAACATCGCAAAACAGGATCCGTCCTTCGGTCATCCGGAGAAATTCTGCTCCGACGTGGCAAAGACCAACTGGGAGTCTGCTACCGTTACGACGCTGGATGACAAAATCATTCCGTATATCACGAAGATCTGCAAACGTGACCCGAGAACCGGAAACGTCGTTACCGGCGGTATCGTGAGCTGCCAGGATTCCAGCTGGCTCTTAAGCTGGACCATCAATCGTCAGGGACAGTTCAAAGAGCAGGATCCGGAGAAGGTCTGCGTATGGGTATACAGCCTCTTCACCGATGTTCCCGGCGATTATATCAAGAAACCGATGAAAGAGTGTACCGGTAAGGAGATCACTGAAGAGTGGCTCTATCACCTGGGCGTACCCGAAGAGGAGATCGAGGAGCTGGCCGAGCACAGCGCTGTCTGCGTACCAACCATGATGCCTTACATTACTGCCTTCTTCATGCCCCGCGCCAAAGGCGACCGCCCGGATGTTATCCCCGATGGCTGCACCAACTTTGCTTTCCTCGGCCAGTTCGCCGAAACCCCGAGAGACACGATCTTCACCACCGAGTATTCCGTCCGTACCGCGATGGAAGCCGTATATGGCCTGCTCGGTGTAGACAGAGGCGTACCGGAAGTATGGGGAAGCGTTTACGATGTGAGAGACCTGCTGGATTCCAGCGTGAAACTCATGGATGGAAAATCTCCGCTGGAGATTGAGCTGCCGGGGCTGCTGAATCTCGTCAAGAAGCCGCTGCTGAAGGTCGTTAAAGGAACGATCGTAGAGGATCTTTTGAAAGAACATGGGATTTTGAAAGATTATATGTTGAAATAAAAAATATTGCAGGGGGAAACCATCAGAGTCTTGCAGTCCTGGTTTCCCCCTGCA
>ERZ824488.252-NODE-252-length-72891-cov-4.728390_pt1 | contig 72891 bp, 64 predicted proteins | sample MGYA00519936_ERZ824488 | MGnify/ENA primary metagenome ERZ824488 (study PRJEB31778, sample SAMEA3449153) | human gut metagenome | biome: human gut; feature: human-associated habitat; material: faeces | place: United Kingdom | collected 2010/2012 ...
TTTGTTATTATCTTATTTGTTGTTCCATTTAATATTGTTTCTGTTCCATCTTCATCTATTCTTTCTATTAAGAATTCTTGTGTTCGTACCTCTGCTCCTTCTTCTATATTTACATTTTCTCCATTTGCTCCTACTCCATTTTCTAAGTTTAAGTACCAACCATTTAATTTTGACTTAATTTTATATCCTTCTATTCCTTTCTCTATTATCCATTTTTGATTATCTGTTCCACCATTATTTGACCATTGATCCACATTCATCCCTGAACCTTGTATACTTTGTACTACATCTAATAATTTATTACTTCTTATATTTTCTATTTCATAATATCCTTCACTATCTATTCTTAATCTGAACTTTTGTTGACCTACTCCATAATAATCCCATATATTTACATTTGCTCCATCTTCTTTGCTTCCAGCATCTATTCCTATTGCTCTATTACCTGGTAATACACTTCTTATCGTATATATTCCTTCTGCTAATTTTAAACCTCCTGCTTCTATACTTTTTACCATATTGTCCTGTGTAGACTCTGATTCTAGTAACTTTTCTTCTTCGCTATTTATTGTTTCATTAGCATTTTCTATTATTTCATTTATAGGATTATCTTCTATTACATTCTCTTGTTCTTTTACCACTACATTATTTTCTGTCTCATTAACATCTTTATTATTTTCAACATTATTATATATGTTATCTATTGTTGTATTATTAGTAGTATTAGCTTCTATTATTCCAGAAGCATAACTTGGCAAAATTATCCCTGTAACCAATGTTATTATGCATAATACAGATAATACTTTCTTCATAAACTTTCTCCTTTTATTCGTTTTCTTCTCTTTTACCATTATATTCATTTACAAGATATAATGGTCTGTTTTTTGACTCGTTAAATATTCGTCCTAAATATTCTCCGATAATTCCAAATAATAGTATTTGTATTCCGCTAAAAAATAATATCAAAAGAATAATTGCTTGATATGCATCAATTTTATTTGTAACAAAAATCATTTTACAGATTACATAAATGAAATATATCAATAAAGCTCCAAATGTAGGAATACATAAATATGTAGATATTCTTAGTGGAGATGTTGTAAAAGATGTTATACCATCTATTGCTAAATCTATTAATTTCTTATAATTCCATTTTGTTTTTCCTGCAACTCTTGGATCCCTATCATATAAGACTTCCTTTTTCTTATATCCAATCCAGCTAAACATACTTTTTGAACATCTTTGTGTTTCTCTCATCTTCTTTAATGCATTTACACATCTTTTATCTAATAATCTAAAATCTCCTGTATCTCTCTGAATTTGCACATTTGTCAATGATTGTAATACTTTGTAATACATTTTAGAAGTAAATTTCTTTAGGAAGGTTTCTCCTTTTCTAGATTTTCTTCTTGCATAAACATCATCATAGCCTTCTTCCCACCATTTTATAAGTTCTGGTATTAACTCTGGTGGATCTTGTAAATCTGCATCCATAAAAATTACACAATCGCCAGTAGCATAATCTAGTCCTGCTATCATTGCAGTTTCTTTTCCAAAGTTTCTAGAAAAATCCACATATGATATCCTTTCATCTTTGTTGCGGTATTCTTTTATTAAATTAAGTGTATTATCTTTACTTCCATCATTTACAAATAAAATTTCAAATTCATAATTATTAATTGAATTCATTAATTTTTCTAATCTCTCATATAAATATGGTAAAGATTCTTCTTCGTTATATGCTGGAATTATTATTGTTATTTTTTTCATTTTTTATCATCCTCTATTTTCATTTTTTAATAATTTTTTCTATTTTAATATAGACATAACCATAAATTATTATCTTCAAATAATAATTGCTCTTCACTAAAGAACTCCCAATCATATTGTTCAAAATATGATTTAACATTATCTGGTACTTGATAAATTGCATTATAGCTCTTGCCACCATAATATTCTAATGCTTGTATTACTGAAAAATCTGTAACCATTCCTCTTGCATTAGTACTTCTTAATTTTAACTGTCCATCATAATATGTTGTTGGATTTTTGTCCCAAGTTATACCTATAGTATCAACAGTGTTCCCGGTTGTTTCTTCATATTTATTAATTGCTTGTAGTACTGACTTAGCTAAGTTCCTATCTAAGTATACAGTAGCCATATTTTCTGAAGATGCCCTAATAAAATATATAGCATTAATCATAAATATACACGCTGTAAGTATATATATAAGTTTGTTCAATCCTTTTATTTCTATTGCTTTCATTACAATAACTAGATACAGTAAAATAACTCCTAAAATTGCGCCAAAACACATAGCCATTCTTGCTTCAATATATTGACTTTCTATTGGCATAACAATTAGTGGAAGCGTTGGTACTATAAAAGATAATAATACTAGTACAATATACTCAAAAATGTGAAAGTATTTTTTATCTTTAATAATTGAGACTATAAATATTACACTTAATATTACAATAAATATTAAGTACCATCCTTTTGGACCAATCTCTAAATTTTCTAATAAAAGGTATTTGCCATAATGTACTATAGTTGATATTATTTGATCTATTGACAATATTGTAGTTCGTCTCGTAGTCATTCCAAAATAGCTACTAAATAATTTTGTCATTACTAAATTTAGTATCATCGTTATTCCCCAGAAGAAGAATACTCCAATAGATTTCTTTACTATTTCTTTTATGTTACCTTTATGTTTATATGCAATAAATACTAATGTAAGTACTAAGAATAGTGAAGCTGCAGTTTGATAGCAAAAAGTTGATATCATTAATGTTATAAAACTTTTTATGTATTTCTGCTCTGTATATAAACATGCAGCTATTACTGCTAATAAAATAGAAATTGACATTATTGATACTTCAGCAAATACCATTGTTTCAAATGTACAAAAATTAAATATAATTGAAAATGTTATTCCAATGATTAATAAATTTTGCCATTTGTCATGTTCTTTCTTTATCATTTTAACAATAAATTTATATAATATAAACCATGTTAATGAAAAAACTATCATAGATACAATAGAACTAATTAAAATAGTCATTTCAAAAGATATATTAAATACTTTTGATATCCAAAGTTCTAATGCACTAAATATTCTATTTGATAGTAAAAAATGTTTAATGTATGCATCCCATCCACTAGAATATAGCGAATATGTATCTTGTGAAAAATGCATATTAAAAAAATTTGAACAAATTATTATCGTAAATATTAGCATTGCTAAAAATATATAAATATTAACTTTGTTTTCTTTAATAAAATTTTTTACCTTGTTTTGTTTTTTTATGGGCATATCTATATTCATTATTTTTCCTCATCTTTCTTGGTAAATGCAAAAAATTTGCTGAAAAAGAAATTTAATATTATTACAATAATTGTTAATGACAATTTTACAGGCATAAATGGTAAATTCATATAGCTATAAAAAATTATTACTCCTCCTTGTTCAATTATCATTGTTACTGCTCTTCCTAAAATAAATTTAATAAATTCCTTAAAATTCTCTTTAAAACCTTTTGCTTTAGTATTAAAAACCCATTTTCTATTTGTAAAATATGCAAATAGCACTGAACATACTATTCCTATTGCACTAGCTATAGCTCCATCTATATGTGCAATTCCTTCTAATACAAATGAAACAATTAAATTTACTAATGTCGTTAATACTCCAAATATTATATACATTATTACTTCTTTATTTAAAAATTTTTTTATTATGTCTTTCATTCTACTCTTCCTTTATTTCTTTTGAATCTTTAATTATTACCCCAATAAATAATGGAGCTGTTAAAACCATTGAATATATATATCTTAAATCTACCATTGGTGCTGCCACAGCTGTTGCCCATAGTCCTAAAATTGGAAGTAACATAACCATATTTCTATATTTTTTTGTATAAATACAATATGCAAAACATAAAATTAATATCCAAAAATAGAACCCTATATTACTTATAAGTATTGAAAATATTGGTATGTTACCTTTAATTAATAAATCATTCAAATTATCTAAAAATTCAAAATTAACTAGTTTCTTTTCTTCAATTGGATATTTACTGATAAATTCTTCTAGTAATTCTGGCTCTGAACTATTACATGTAATATATGCGTCCTCTGTTTCTGTTCCATACATTCGTACAAGACTCCATGCATTAAAATTAGGACTATAATTTATTCCTGTATTAAATACTAAAGATGATATTGTTTGAACAGGATATTTAAACGCAAATTTTATATATTGTTTAATAAATGTAAATTTGTCTTTTTCAAATTCTTCTGTTGAAAAATTGTGTTTAGTTGGATCTGCAAACCATGGCACATATTCATTTACTAACTCTTCTGTATCTACTGGGAAATATTGTTTTATTACTTTTTTATCTTCTTCTGAAAGTCTATCCCCTGCATATTTTGAAATTCGTGCAAATTGTTGCATTGGAATAGATAATACCTCTCCTGGGCTAGAATAATTTATATTTAATGCCTTAAAAATTGGCCCCTGTACTACTTGTGTAAATATTAATACAACTCCAAAAAGGATTAATATTTTCTTCCAACTTTTCTTACATGCTATTATTAAAAATGGTAAGGTCAATATTAAAGTATATATACCATTATTTCTTATGAATATCATCATTATCGTGATAATCCCAAGTAAAATAGGTTTCCACTTTTTCTTAAAGAACTCTTCTTTTTCATGAATAATATCAATTATTCCTATTATTACTAATATTAAAGTTAAATGAAATATTATTCCCTTCTCGCTTCTAATGGCAAACCAAGCATTTAATGGATTTAAAATTAAGAATAAAAATGTAATTATTCTCCATTTTAAATCTATTTTTCTTTTAGCCATATAATATAAAATTATAGAAAAAACTATGCTTGTATATAACATCTGAAATACAGTATATGTTGCAACACCTGCAGTTGATGTACCAAATATCATTTTACCTAAGTTCCAAAGTCCACCATATATTAATGTATATACTATTGGTTGCATATTAGAATATGGTTTTATTCCTGTTATTTGATATAAACTTCCTATATTATCTGTATTTATATTTCCTGGAAAATAATATAGGAAATATGGCAAATATGATATAAAGAATAATAAAGCAACTACAAATAATGACTTCTTATTATTTGTAAATAGTTTCCACTCTTTTTTTGTATTAAATTTACTTGCTAAAACTGGTAGTTTATTAAATAAAATTACCACACAATTCGTAAATAAAGCAAAATATGTAAATAACTTTATAAATGAGTATATTATAAATTTTTTACTTGTTGGAATATATGAATGAATATAATCATTTTGAAGCTCTCCAAAATAATATAATACAGCAAATATACATCCAACTACAATTGATGTAATCCATAATCTTTTATTTTTTATTTTCAAATTATAATAAATTAGTGCTATTATTCCAACTAAAAATATTACATTGTATATAATATCTGTTTCCCTATTTATGAATCCTAAAAAATTGCCATCTACAAGATATTTTAATCTTAGGCCTAAAATAATGAATATACCTAAAAATAAACTTATTGCAAATAAATGCTTATTTAAAAATTGTATAACCCCTTTAAGCTTACCTTCCTTCATTTTTTCCTCCATGCATTATCTTCCTCTAAATTTATGATAAATCTTAACTGCACCTCTCCACAATGCAATATTCCATAACTTTTCTTTTAATAATTCTTTTTTATAATTCATGCCTTTAATAGAATAAGCTCGTCCATATGCCTTTTTTTCATATTCTGAGCATTCCCATTTATATTCCACTTCATCATTTTTTAAATTTAGAGTAATTAACTCTTTTGTTAAATTTATATTATTACTTAGATTTTTACCATTTTCTATTTTTTGTTCATTTGGATTTTTATATGTTTCTTCTAAGATTTTAGACATCCTTTCAATCATTTTATTTATCGTAAAATGATCTAAAATCTTATTTCTTGCATTATTTTTATAATACCCTAAATTATTTAAAATTTTATTTATAGAAACCACATAATTTTGAACTTCTTCTTCTCTATATGATTCTAAATAAATATCTTCTTCATTTTGTAAAAGAGGTACTATTTCGCCTACCTCAGGTGTAATTAATTCTTTTTGTCCTCCTACATTACTAGAAACTACTGGCACTCCCATACTTAAAGACTCGTATGCAGTTAGTGCTAGACCTTCCTTTATTGAACAATTTATTGTTATATCACTTATTTTATAAATTTCTGCTGTATCTTGCAAACTTCCTAAGAAGACCATATACTCCATTAAGTTTAATTGTTTAGCTTTTTCTTTCATTTTTTGAAATAAATTACCATTACCTACAACTAATACTTTAAAGTCTTGTCTTACTTCTTTTAATTTTGCTATTATTTCCAATAATAACATAGGTCTTTTTTGTTCAGAAATTCTGCAAATATACGAAAGAATTTTCTTACCTGTATTCTCTCCTAAGTATTTTTTTATTAATATATCTTTACTCTCGTATTTTTCTGGGTTAAACTTTTCTTCATCCACCCCAATATATACAGTTTGTATTTCTTTTTCATTTCTTTCAAAATGATTTATTAATATATTTCTACTGTTTTCGTTACAAGTTAATGTTTTGTCTATTACCGATTCATACATAGCTGAATATCTAGAGTATCCACCATTTCTGTTGTACCATTCTTCCATATGTACATAGTCTATAATTGATATATTAGGATTCTTTGCTTTAATATAAGGTAAAATTCCATAGCCAAATTTACTGTTTGAATTAAAAACAATATTTATGTTCTCTTTTTCAATTATATAATTTATAAATGCTGGCCAATATTTTTGATCAATAAATGATGCCAAATCATAAACAGTTGCATCTTGTTCAAAATATTGTCTTAATACATTTTCATTAGGTTCAGTAGTTATAATTGTAATTTTAAATTTATTCTTATCTAGGCCTTTTACTAAGCTTAAATTAAATAAATCTGCTCCTCCTGTAATCATCCATGGAAATATCATTAATATATTTATTTTATTATCCTTAGCTTCTTTTAGTTTTGGAATTAATAATCCTTCCACTTCTGCTGGAATAATATCATAATTATAAGTATATCGTGGATATTGAATTGCAGCTATGTTTTTAGTTACTTTACTTGCAGTTTCATTAATTATTTCTAGCGCTCTATTTTTGTTATCTCTTGATTTTTTCAGTTCGCCAGTTTCTTTTCTTCTATACCATTGTCCATAAAAGCTCATATGTACAGGATATTTCTCATTAGCTAATAATTTAAGCCAAAAGTTCCAATCTTCATTTACTGCTTTTTCCCTTAATTCATACCCGTTAACTAAATTAAAATCTGTTTTTCTGACTAAAGCCTCTGATATTAATTCATTTTCCTCTTTTAGCTTTTCAGAATTAAAATACTTATTCCATGTATATTCTCTTATTCCAAACCCTACAGAATCTGAATAAGCCCACGCAGCTTTGGAATTAGTTTCTAATGTCCAATATGCACATTCTAAAAAAGTTGGTTCAATTAAATCATCATCATCTAAAAACATTAGATACTTACAAGTATCTGCAGATTTAGAAGCTCCAAAATCTCTTGTTGCCGCTAATCCCTCATTATCTTTATGAAGCACTTTAATTCTATTGTCTAATTTTCCAAATTTTTCTAATTTTTTTAATGATTCTTCATCTGTTGAGCCATCATCTATTATTAAAATTTCATAATATGGAAAAGTTTGGTTTAACACAGAATTTATGGTTTGCTCTATGTATTTACCACTATTATAAAATGGTACAACAACAGAGATTATAGGATTTTGATCCGTATAATCTCTGTTCTCATATCTCTTTATTCCAGGTTCTAAAGAAAAATTAAATTCATTCATCAAGCAATCTCCTTATTTTATAGGTTACATCTCTTCAGCAAATCTTTTTTGCAATTTTTTAAATATAAAATATCCAATTACACATAACGCGATACTAATTGCTAAAACAATTCCTAATGACGCAAAATCTGGAGTTCTTTGATAATAAAATATATCCCTATATCCATTTATTATATATGTCATTGGATTAAACTGTAATATCCATTGAAAGTTTTGTGGTATTGAATCTGGTGCATATACAATTGGTGTTGCATAAAATAAAAGTTGTAATGCAATTCCAATAAAATGTTGCAAATCTCTAAAATAAACAGTTACACTAGATACAATAAATGAAATTCCTATCAATAAGAAATATTGTACTATTAAAATTAATGGGTAGAATATTATGTATTTGCTAAGTCCCATTCCATATCCTAATACAAAAGCTACTATAATAATTGTAGAAATTATAAAATTAATTGCTTCACTTGTTACTACAGATAAAGGCAAAATTTCTCTTGGGAAATATACCTTTTTTATAATGTTTCCGTTTTCAATCATTGTAAAAGATGTTCTAGATGTGGCAGTAGAAAAGAAATTCCATGGTATTAAACCACAACATAAGAAAACGGTGTAATTTGGTAAATTACTTCTCATAATAAGTGGAAAAACTATAGCATACACAGCAATTTGTAAAAGAGGATTTAGAAATGACCATATTACTCCTAGTACAGAATTTTTATATTTTCCTCTTACGTCTTTACTAATACTTGTTTTTAATAATTCCCTATATTCATATAATGATCTAAAAAAATTCATTTGTTACTCCCTTCTCTTATGCTGTTTCCTTAATATATTGTTCTATAACTTCATTTGTATTACCATCTAATTTTATAACACCTTTATTTAGCCATACTGCTCTATCACATAATTCTTTTGCAGAATCCAAACTATGTGTAACAAAAACCATTGTTTTTCCTTCTGCTTTTAATTGTTTCATTTTCTTTATACACTTTTCTTGGAAGTGTTGGTCTCCAACAGATAATATTTCATCAACTAATAAAATATCTGCATCTACATTTATAGCAACAGCAAAAGCTAATCTCATAAACATACCTGAAGAATATGTTCTAACAGGGTTGTCTATATAATCTCTTAGTTCTGAAAATTCTATAATTTGCTCTAATCTTGCATCAATTTGCTTTTTAGTTAATCCGAAGATTGAAGCATTAAAGTAAATATTTTCTCTTCCAGAAAAATCTGGGTGGAACCCTGCTCCTAGTTCCAATAAAGATGTTAATTTTCCATTTATTAAGATTTTACCTTTATTAGGATAAATTATTTTTGTCATAAGTTTTAATAATGTAGATTTACCACTTCCGTTAACACCTATTAAAGCTACTGCTTCACCTTTTTTTATATTTAAATTTATTCCTTTAAGGACTTCTCTTACTTCTTTCCTATTTCTTTTCCAAAATAACATTTTTTCTTTTAGACTATTCGCTTTATCTAAATATACATTAAATGTTTTATATACATCCTGTACCTCTATTGCATAGTCTTCATTATTTTTCACTCTTGTGTCCTCCTTTTATCTTATGAACGCCTTTATATATATTATTTTTTGCTCCTCTTCCAACTGCATAGAAACGTTTTCCTACTGCCAATATTCCTTTATGATTTTTAAATATTTCTTTCATTCTTCTTTTAAAAGTTATTCTATCAAACAATAAATAATATATAAACCTAATTGGTTTACTATGATGTTCTAAATCTGGTTCATTATAGTCTAAATACCTATTACTATTCCAGTTAACAGTAGTTAAGCCATAAATTAATTCATCCATAGTTCTTTGATTTTTATATCCTAGATCTTTGTTCCATTCTGTTGTCATTTTCACAGGCTCTTTTAATCTTATATTATCTTCAAAATATATTGCATCAAAAATTGATTTATCTATTTGTTTAGAAGAATTAATATATGCCATTATAGGTAATGAAATATAATAATTTTCATAATATAGTTCTTTTATTTCTTGTCCGAAAATGTCTGTAATATCTTTTACAAATTCTACAGCTGCATTTTGCATTATTCCAATAATAAATTCCTCTTGATATGTTTTATCATATTTTTCGAATATTGGCTCTACATTATTGTCAGAAATATTATATCCGACACATGATGGATCCAAAGCTGACAACATCGCTTCATATGCAAAACCTGTTGCTGATGGTTTACCGCCAAAAAATGTCTTTAGCTTAAATTTTCCCATGTCCGCATGTCTTAATGCTTCATCCATATTTATATTTAAGAAGAATGTATCTATTGGTTCTTCACATAAATTAGATAAGAATAATTCTGGTCTTCCACTATATCCTATATCAAAATTAGCGGAATGATTTTTATACATTTCTTTAAAGTAATTTCTTAAGATACTTAAATTCTTTAAATGTTTTTCTTCATCGTAGAAGTTATCAATTACAACTTTAATAAACTTGTTAAAGTTATTTATTGTTTCTAATTTTTCGTCTGCATTTATATTATGTTCTTTTAATATTGCCTCCACATTCTTACCATCTACTGTGATACAGTCTTTTACATATTTTAAGATATCTTTAGGAGAATGGTTTGTTACATTAATACATTCTGGTAATTTGTAAAAATCTAATTTATTCATTATTGTTATTGGTATCAATGATTTTCTAGAAACATATAAATATTCTTCTTGTGGTATATTTTTATAGAATTTTTTCATTATTTTATATGTTTCCATAGGTAAATACCCATCTCTTGCCATAAACACTAAATTTTCGTAATTTCTATTTTGAGTTTCATCTAATAACCATTTTGTTACTCCAAACATGTACATTCCTAATATATAATATCCTATTATATATGGATCTGCATTAAAGTCTGAATATTTATTAAAAGTTCTAAATGGATTATCAAAATATTTATTAGCTGCCATAGCAAGCATTGTTCTGATGCCTATAAAGTTCATTGATGTTCCATTATCTCTCCAAAATGGCATACTCTGTGTAAACATTTTAGCAAAATTGTTAACTTCTTGCTTGTCCAAAGCAACTCCAGTTGCCTTTGGTAAATGCCATGCATTAATATTAAGTTTTTTAGGTGATTCTACATCAGATTGGAAATTATCTCCTATATGCAATAATTCTTTTTCTGATAATTTCAAATCATCTAAAACATATTTATATAAAGCACCTCTTGCTTTTGTAAGCTTAACTTCTGATGACAAATAAAGTTTATCATTGTCCACATATCCGTTTTTATCCAATATCTTTTGTATTACATCTTTTGGTAGATACATATCTGATGTAAAAATAAGTTTCTTGCCCATAGCAAGTGCAAGAGAATATAATTCATATCCTACATTTCTTCTATTACAAAATCTTATTTCATATTCTATTTCTTTTTCTTTTAATTTTTCTAATACTTCTTTATCAATATAATATTCTTTATTTATGGTATCATATATTTGATCAAGTGTAATTTCTTGACATTTATCATTTTCATATTTTTCTCTTGCTAGTTGTTCGCAAGAAACTCTTATTTTAGAAAAATCCATACCTGATTTTGTATTTGTATATTCTCTAAAATATTTGTTTAATAATACAAATAAATCTGTTGGTATAAAAAAAGGTCTTGAAATTAATGTATCAAAAATATCAAAGCTAACACATTTTATATTTTTGTCACATATTGCTAATTTCATTTTTTCTAGTCTATCATCCCATTTAGTTGTAACACTATAAATATATTCTGAATTCTTTATATCTTCTGCATCTGGGCAAAACTCTTTTATTAATTTTCCGGCTTTTTCTTTTTCTTCTTTTGACATACTAGAATTTGCCACATATGTTCTTTGTTGTTTTGTATACAAAGATTTCCACTTTTCGAATTTGTATTTATATTTGTCATAGATATTTACTTCTTTTAAGAAATTTTCTATAAAATTAAAAGATGTTGTAATATCTGTTATATTTTTATTAAATTTGCCAAATTTTAAATCATTTACTGAGGTTGATGTTGTTTCATGTTTACAATAATATATACAATCATTTTCTACATTTGTAAGTTTTTTAGCATAATAAAATAGCACTGTAGAAAAAGCAAAATCCTCAGTCATAAGTAAATGTGTTGTTATCTTTTTATAGTGTTTTAAGGCTTTTTTCCAAATTTCTATATTATATATTTTATTCCAAATAGTATGCCAATCAAAAGACAAACCTTCTTGGTCAAAGTAAGCTTTTAAGCATTCTTCTCCTGTTAAGTTTAAATGCTTTGCATTAAACAAATTATAAATAATTCTTTCTCCACTATCATATTCAAGTACCATATTTCCCATTGCTATATCAGAATTATTTTCTTGAATATTATTCATTAACGTCCTGTAATAGTCTATTGAAACATAATCATCACTATCAAGGAAGGCAATGTATTCACCTGTAGCAATGCTTGAACCTGTAAGTCTTGCTTGAAATAACCCTTTGTTTACTTCATGTTTTATATATTTTACTCTACTATCTTTTTCTTTATATTTATTTGCAATTTCTTCGCAATTTCCTTTAGAGCAATCATTAACAATAATTATTTCTATGTTTTTATACGATTGTTCTAATAATCTATCTAAACATTTTTCCATGTATTGTTCTGCATTGTATACTGGTACTATTATAGATAATTTTTTTTGTTCTCTTATCATAATCTAACACCTTTCCTGTTTTTTCACTCATATATTATAGTTTATCCTTAGTTTTGTCAAGCTATTATACAATAGTATTATTTTCTTCCTAATAGTTTATTTATCTTATCAAAATATTTCCATCGTTTACTATTGTATATATTTTGTAGTTCTTTTTTCTGTTCCTCAATTTGTGTATTTAAATTTTCTTCTTGTTTATTACTTTGTATTTTTATTTTTTCATTTTCTTGCATTAATTCGTGTATTTGTTTTTCTAATTTTTCTATAATGTTCTTTTCAAATATTTTAGAGCTGTTGACTTGATTCTTTGTTTCTATTTCTCTGTTCCACTCTTTAACCGCATCTATCTTATCACCAAGTCCTACAGAATCTTCTAATTCTATTCCTCTTAAAAGCTCTCTATCTAATTTATTTGCTGAATGAATATACATTTCATGTGGTAAAGATACATAGTATTTTTGATAATATAATAAATTCATTTCATTTTTAAAATTCTTTACCATATCTTTTATGAATTCTATAGCTGATTTTTGCATTGCATCTATAACAAATCTTTCTTTGTAACTTACTTTCCTATCCTCAAAAGCAGGTGATACATTATAATCTTCATCCACATTATAAGAAATACAAGAAGGAGCCGGAGTGGACATAAATAGCTCTCTTACTACACCAATAATTGATGGTCTATAATCTAAATAATTTGTTAATTTAAATCCACCTAATCTAGCATGGTCAAAAGCATCTCCACCATTTACATTTATAAAATATGTATCTATTGGTTTATTAATTAATTTTGATAAATACATCTCTGGTTTAGCACTATAACCTATATCAAATATACAGCTATTTCCTTTAAAAATTTCTGTAAAATATTGTTTTAATGCTTTTAAAATTTTCTCGTGTTTTTCTTTATCATAAAATTTATCTATTATTAATTTTATAAATAGGTTATATTCACTCTGTGTTTCAAATTTTTTATTTGCATCTATTCCTACTTTACTACATTCTTCTTCCAATGTTCCTGTGTCTTTTAAAACTGTTTTAATATATTTTAAAATTGTTTTTGGCGTATATTTATATATGTCTATTAATTCCGCTAATTTATAAAAATCAAACCTATTTTGTAATGTTGCTGGAATAAGCGCTTTTCTAGAAATATATAGATATTTATCTTCTGCTACATCTTTATATGCATCTTTCAATATTTTATATGCTTGCATTGTCCAATAGCCATCCCTTGCACAAAAAACAACTTTATCATATTTTTGGCTTGTTTCCTTTAAAAGCCAATCTGCCATTCCAAACAAATTCATTCCTAATGCATAGTAACCTACTAATTTTGAGTCTGAATTAAAATCTGTTAAATTGTTAAATGTTCTGTATGGATTATCAAAATATTTATTTGCTACAATTGCTAGCATACATCTAATTCCTAAAAAACTAAGTCCAATTGTATTATCTTCCCATACTGGTAGATTTTGTTTAAATAATTTTCCTAAATTATTTGTAATATTCTCATCGCAAAATACATCAATAGCTTTTGCTAAAAATTGTCCATTAATTCCTTTTTTGGTTGAATTCTCATAATCTGCATAATAATTATCTCCTATGTGAACCATTTCACTTGCATTAATATTTAATTCTTCCAAAATTTTGCTATATAAGTCTCCTGAATGTTTTGTTAAACCTATTTCGCCAGATATATAGATTTCTTTTATATCATATCCATTTTTACATAACATACTTTCTATTGTTTGTTTTGGCAAATACATATCTGTGATACATATAACTCTTTTACCTAGATATCTAGCTAATTCGTATAATTCTTTTCCTGTTTTTCTTGCTGAACAAAAACTTATTTCCAATTCTTTTTCTTTTTCTTTCATTTTAGCTATTATTTCTTTATCTATTTTTCCTTCATTTGCTATTTCATTATATATATCATCAAGTGTCATGTCTTGTTTTATTTTATCTCTTAAAATAAAGTATCTTACTCTTTCCTCTGCTCTTACTCTTAATTTAGAAAAATCTATTCCTGTTTCTGTATTTGTTAATTTTCTAAAATAGTCATTTAAAAACGTAAATAAATCTATAGGATTCCAAAAAGGTCTTATTATTAATGTATCGAATATATCAAAGCTCACAATTTTTGTTTCTTCTTTTAATATTTCTCTTTTTATTTTGTCTAATTTGTCATTCCAAGCAGTTGATACCTTTATAACAATATCCATTTTATTTATTTCGTTTTCATCAGTATATAATTTTTTCCAATTTTCTATATTTTCTTTATATTGTTCGTATTCTTCAAATTCTTTTAGAAAGTCATTTAAATAGCTAAAATTTTTTGAAATATTATCTATTTCATCTTCGTCTGTAATAATCCTTTTTGTTAAACTTGCCTGAACACAATCATATTTTCTTTCTGCCTCTATACTATAAAATAAAAATTCATTTTCAACTAAACTCATTTTTTTGCAATATGAATAAAGTATTGAAATTGCATAAAATTCTTGTATATGACTATCTTCTTTTTTAATTTTTCTTAATGCTTTAAAAAATACTTCTTTTGAAAAAATTTTATTACCATAAATGCTCCAAAAAGCTGCTAAACCTTCTTGTTTTAAATATTCGTCCAATATATTTCCATCATCTATGTTTTTTAATATGCTTTCCATAAGATTTAGGAATGCTTTTCCTCCGTCATTATAATTTAATATAACATTACTCATTACCACATCAGCATTTTCTTCCATAGCTGAATTTACCATGCATCTATAATAATCTACTGTACTACTATCTACATCATTTAAAAGAGTTACAAATTCTCCTGTAATTGCTTCTTTATTTTCTTCTAAAGTTATAAATATATTATCTTTGCTTTTTATAAATCTTACATTCTTGTATTTTTCTGATATTTCATTTTTCTCTTTTTTAGATAATACAACTATTTCCATATTTTTTTGGTAACTTTGATTGCTTAAATTTTGTAAACAATTTTCTATATTGTTATTTCCAATTATAATAACTGATAATTTTTTGTTTTCCATACGAAAACCTCCTACCTAAATCTCTTCTTTGTCATAATAAAACCTGGCACATATAGTAATACTGTTAAAATTTTATTCAAAAAGCCTTTCATACTAGCTAAATTTGGCTTTATCTTATTAAGTACACAAAATAAAATATAATGTTTGATTACATATAGTCGTTTCTTAAAAGGTACTCCTACCATATCTTGCATTGTTAAAATTTCTTCAAAATATTTAAGATATCCTTTAGGATTCTTTTTAAATACTTGGTCTATATTTTTCGAATAACCATCTTTTTGGTATTCACATATCATAACGGGTTCATTATAACATTTTATCCTATAGTTTAAATCCATTTTATGATACATTCTAGCTTCTGTAACAAATTTCTCTTCGCCTTCTAATTCATAACTATAATTTTTTCTTCTGTCTTTTAAAAAAGCTATTGCCTTCTCGCCATCTTCTAATTCTTTAAAATACAAATCAAACATTGTAGTTTTCTGTTTTTTAAATTCATTTCCTATATTATTACCATTTTGATCATACTTTAAAAAACATAATCCATATAAGTCTTTTTCATACTTAGATTCTTCATATGCATCTTTAAGATATAAAAATGCATTTTCTGCAAAATAATCATCAGAATCACATTCGATTATCAAATCTCCTCTTACATAGTCCATCAAATGATTAATTGCTGCCATTTTGCCTTGATTTACTTGTTTTAAATATCTTATATAAATCTTATTTTCATCTCTCATGTTACTAATAATTTTTTCTGTATCATCATTTGAGCCATCATCCATTATTAGCCATTCTACATCTATATTAGTTTTTAAATTTTTTATTATACTTTCATATAACCTCTGTAGTAAATCTCCCCTATTAAAAGTCGCTGTTAAAATTGATAGTTTCATAATTATGCCTCACATTTTTTATATATTTATTGTTTTTACCTCTTCTAAAAGTTTTTCTAATTTTGTAATTATCTTACTATTATCATACTTTTCTTGCTTATTAGAAAAACTTTTTATTTTCTTTTGTAGCACTTCTTTAATTTCAGCATATATAGCTTCTTCATTATTGTTAACAATTATAGAATTTTCGTAATTTTGGACTGCTTCCCTTGCTGCTGTATCTGTTATTATTATTGGCTTATTTAATATTTTAGCCTCTTCTATTACCATTCCATAACCTTCAAATTCAGAAAGCAAGCAAAAAAATTGTGCTTGTTTCATATATGGGTATGGGTTTTCCTTCTTACCCAAAAGATGAAATGTATTTTGGACGTTTAGCTCTTGTATTAATTTTTCTAAGTTTTCCCTTTCTGGTCCATCTCCTATTACATAAAATTCATGCATAAAATTATTATCTATAAGTTTTTTATGTACCCTAATAATTCTATCTATTGCTTTTTGTTTAGTTAGTCTCGCTACTGTTAAAAATGTAGTTGTTTTGTCATTTAAAGAGTCTTCTATCTTTTCTTCTGCCCCTTCTATAACATTTTGTGGATTTATGTAATTATATATAACTCTTTTATGTACTGGTTGCAAATATTCATCTCTTACATCTTTATAAATTTCTGTAAATTTATCACGATTGTCTTTACTTACAAATACTAAAGTTTGGTATTTTCCATATGTCTTTTTGTCTATAGCCACTTTAAGTTTTGCCTTAATGTCTTTTCCAAATACTTGAGTAATATCATTATGCACCCATGCAATTTTTCGTGTATTTTTATTTTTTACTCCAAAAAGCCTTGTAATTGGTCCTTCTAGGAAGGCTATTTCTATGTCATAGTCCCCTTTAATATATTTTTTATAAAAACTTTTTTTTAATAGCAATAACTTTAAAGCAGTAAGCTTCTTCTTAAAGTTTGACATATCATTAAATTGAAAATTATATATGCTTTTTAATTTTACTTTTGAATTTAATTTCTTCTCGAATTCACCTTTTGCATATATTGTAAGTATTGTAACATCATACTTTTTGCTTAATTCATTTGCTAAATCAACTAGAACCTTTTCTGCTCCTCCTAATGTAAGGCTAGTTATTCCAAATAAAATTTTCTTCATATTTTATCTCCTATACTTTTTATTTTGCTTCTCCTTGTTCTTTTTTTATAGCAAATATTTTATTTATTAATAAGGCACATATAACTGCTATAACTGTAGATACTGACATGTTAAAGAATACATATCCAGAAAATACAGATATCGCAAAAGCTAAGCCTATTCCTAACACATACATAATGTATTCTGAATCAATATTTTTTATTTTCCTTATTCCAAAATATATTCCATATACAAAAATCGCTAAAAATGGACCAAAATATAGTATAAATCCTAATATTCCAAAATTGAATAAGAAAGCTGGTATATCCATTTCTAATACTAATTCTCTATATTGGTTCATATATCCATTTCCAAATATTATTAACAATGGATTAGCTTGATTTTTTACAAGAAGTGCATTGTATATTAATTGTTGCATACGTTGATCATTATTGCTTATTCCCCACTTATTTGCTATATCATATAATTCTAATACAGACTTCTTTTGAGCTTCGTTCATGTATGTGTCTTCTATTTCGTCATTATCTATTTTTTCTTTAATTTCCATTAAGCTTCCTGTAATATGTGCTTCTTGACTTGTTGATTCATCTACTATATCTGATTCTATTTCTTGTAAGTGTTTTCTTCTTTCTATAGTATTTGAACCAACAAGAGCAACAACAACTACCACTAGGGCTATTGCTCCAATTCCGCCTAAAATTACTTTTTTATTAATCTTTGCTTTCTTTATTATCTTTCCGCACAATCTCTGCAAATATAAATGATAGTAATGCAACAATAAATCCAAATAAGCCTACTCTTGTTCCTATTAATATACATAGGAATATTCCCATTATAATTATTTCGCCTATAATTATTTTTCTATAATTTCTATCCTTATTACTTAATAATACAAATATTGATAAAGTTAAAACAGCACTAATACTATTACCAGACTCAAACCAACCCTTTATTCCTGTTCCTTCTATATATGTAGTTGATGAAGTGTTCGTAATAATTGCTAATAATATTGATGCAATATAAATTGATACTGACGAAGTTATAGCTCTTTGCAATTTGCCTTTTTCTTTATCCTTAAATACATAAGCATATACAAATAAAATTATTATCATAAAAGTATAATTCATAATGTATTGCATTTCATGTACTACATTACTATAACTAAATCCCGTATTAGCTGTATTAAATAGTAATAAATGTGCTAAAGCATAAACTCCATAAATTACTGCTATAATAAACATCTTTATTTTATGCTTACTCTTTATAAATAAATCTATAATTGCTATTAATGGAATTATAGGTCTTAGTATTGTAGATGGTGATAAACTTGTATTAAATGTATTTCTAAAGACAAAACTTATAATATCAAAAACTGGGCATAATATTACAAAAATTACTAATAAATTTTCGATTAGATTTTTTGTATCTATTTTTTTCTTTTTTGTTACATCAGCTTGTACTTTTTCCATAATTGCTCCTTTTATTTTTCCTAACTTGCTTTTAATTTCATTTTAAGCAAACTTTCTTTGAATTTTCTTCCTTATAAATTTTATTCTTCCTAACTTTTCATATATTTTTAATGTCTTTTCATTAACACTTAGCATATATTTATTTTTTAATCCTTTTCCCTTTAAGTAAGGATTTTCTTTCCATTTTGGAAATGTTGTATTTAACTTTTGCCAAGCATAGTTTATTGTTTCTTCTCTTTCTTCTTTTTCTTCAATCATTATCATTCTAAGCATTGAACTACATAATAAATATCTTGTGTAATTGTATTCTAATTCATTTTTGTATTTTTTATATATATTTTTTTCTTTATAAAATTCTAATACATTATCTAATACTTTAATTATTTCAGCTGTTTTTGCAGTTTGTGTATTAGATATTGAATTTTCTCTTTGTACATAATGTATGAAAGGCTTTTTTACAATTGATATACTATTTATATATGGCACTAATTTATAAAAGAACTCTACATCTTCGTATCTTAATCCTACTGGAAACTTTATTCTTGTTTTATCTAGTAATTCTTTTTTTATTAATTTATTCCATGCTACTACTCTTGCATTTAATAACATATCTTTTCTATCTTTATATGCTCTTCCTTTACTTTCTATTGTTTCTTCCGGATATTCCCATAAATAATCACATTCTACAATATCTGCCTTGTCTATTTTAGCTGTTACATACATTTCTTCATACATTTCTTCTTCTACATAATCATCAGAATCCAAAAATGCAATATATTCTCCGGTTGCATATGGCAAAGCATAATTTCTTGCATCGGATAACCCTCCATTTTCTTTTTCCAAATACACTATCTTATCTGGATATTTTCTTTTATATTCTTTAGCAATTTCTTCTGAACCATCTTTGCTTCCATCATTTACTAGGATTATTTCTATATCTTCTAAAGATTGTTCTACCAAAGATTTTATTGATCTTTCTATATATTCTTCAACATTATAGAATGGTACTATAATACTAACTTTTTTCATTTATATCTCCTCAATTCATATTATTTCATTTGTAAATATAGTTTTATGTTTATACTTAATAATAGTCTCTTTATAAATTGTTTTAAATTTCTTACTTTGATATTTTTAGCCATTTTCCTATTTTTTATTTCTTTTATATATTTTTCTTGTTCTTCATCATGCAATTCTTTTGCTTTTAAAATTATGGCATTTGTATAATATATCCTAATATTTTGTTTTGTAAGTTTATTCAAATTTAATTTTTTAGTTAATTCTATTGCATTATCATAATGTTTTAGCGCATCATATGCTTTTTTAATAGTTCTTTTATAGTCTTCATTTCTTGTAATACTATTGTCACTTTGAATATAAAAGTATCCATAAAAGTTTACAGATACCATTGTTTTTGCCAATACAATTATAAAAGGAATTAATCCAAAGTCTTCATGTTCTGTTCCAACTGCAAATTTCAAATTATTCTGTGTAAAGATTTCTTTTTTTATTAAATACACACATGGTGAATCTAGCAGTACATCTGTACTATATAATTTATTAAATCCATCTTCACCTGTTGTTTCTTCAAAAGTTGCGCCAGGAACTATTTCTAATGTTTTTCCTTCTTCATCAACTCTTTGTAATTTAAACTTTATTAAATCAATGTCTTTATTTATATATTGCTCTAATGTTTTTAATAGTGCTTTGTCTATGTAATCATCAGAATCTAAAAACATTATATACTCGCCGTTTGCTTTTTCTATTCCAAAGTTTCTTGTTGATGCCACACCTGTATTTGGTTTATTATAATAGCTTATTAAATCAGGATACTTATCTTTATATTCATTTATTATTTGTTCTGAATTATCTGTGCTTCCATCATTAATAATTACCATTTCAAAATCTTTATAACTTTGTACTAATACTGAATCGAAACACCTTTTTAAATATTTTGCTGTATTGTATACAGGAATTATAATGCTAATTTTCTTCATCTTTCCTCCAAATAGGGATTTAGGGATGGTCCCAAGTATGTGGGGATTTGGGGGACGGTCCTAAAATCCCTCTATTTTTTATTTAACCTATTATTTCTTGTAATTTATTAAATATGCTATTATTATAATCTTTTGCATCAAATTGTTTTGTTATTTGATATCCATTTTCTATAAAGTCTTTCATGGCCTTATAGATTTCTGTTTCGTCTTTTTCTACTACTATTCCTTGACCTTCTATTTGTTCAGAATCAGAAACATTTGTAGTTATTATTGGTTTGTCTAATATAAATGATTCTAAATATACTACTGGATATCCCTCATAATCAGAAGACAACACAACACAATCACATAATTTATAATATGGATATGGATTTTTCTTCCTTCCTAAAAATACAATTTCATGTTCTAATTTTTTGTTTTTTACTTCTTCCTTATAGAGATTTGTATCTGGTCCATCTCCTATAAAAATTATTCTAAATTTTTTATTATCCTTTTTTAATTGCTCTGCTGCATAGATTATTCTTGTTAATTTTTTCTGCCTTTCATCATGTCTTCCTACATTTAAAAATGTAACTACATTTTCCTTCTTTAAATCTTTTACTGGTTCTTCTGCTTGATTTAATATTCGTTTATCATTAACTAAATTATTGCATGTTATAACTCTATCTTTTAGTTTTGGATAAACTTCTGTAAAACTTTCTTTCCCCTCTTTTGAAACAAATATAATTTTCTTAAATTTTTTTATTTTTCTTTTATCAAAAAAATTTTTCATTTGTTCTTTATCATTATTATATAAGCTTAAATAATCTGCATGTCCCCATATTGCATTGTTTTTTGAACATGTCCTTGCCATAAAACTAGCGGGTAGTGAATAAGTTGCAAAACTTGCTGCAAAATCGAATTTATTTTTATATTTTCTTATAAATTTATATCTTTTTATTAAATTATTAATTTTTCTTTTTATAATGTTTTTATCATTTGCTGGTGTATATTCTATTATTTTAATATTTGGAGAAATCTTGTCTAAAAAAACTCCTTCTTTTTTTTCTAGTGCAATTGTTATTTCATAACCTTTTTCTAGTAAAAAATTTGTAAGAGTTACAAGAGAGGTTTCTATCCCACCTAAATCTAAATTATATGCTGCAAATAATAATTTTTTCATATTATTACACCTTCATTTTTCCTATTTTTTCTTATGTCATTTTATATTAAAACTGTGTATGTGTCAACGTAATAAGATGCTTTTTAGAGCCTTTTTGGGACATATATTTAGAATTATGTCTGCAAAAAAAGCTTAAGAAAAATTTCTTAAGCTTTTCTAATTATTATCTATAAAATCTTCAATTAACTTTATCATGTGGTCTGTTTCACTTCTAAATTTTTTAGGTTTAAATTCTTTAGCCTTGGCTAAAGCTTCTTCCATTCCATCTAATTCAGTTAATCCTATTAAAAACTCCTGTTTATTAAAAGAATCAACTATTTGTATTTGGTGGTCATTTATATGTTCCCCAAAAGCACTTAAACGAGGTACTGCAATTACTTTTTTTCCCATTTTTAATGCCATTACTATAGATCCAACTCCTCCATGAGTTATAACTAAATCTGACTTTTCCATTATTTCTCTTAGTTTTTCTTCTGGCATTAAACTATATATTTCCATATCTTTCGATTCAAATTTTGTTCTTCCTGCTTGAACTATAACTTTTTCTGTTATTACTTTTTTATCTATTAACTCTTGTACTTTATCAAGTAATCTATGAAAGCTATTATCTTGTGTACCTAATAATATCAAAATCAATATATTGACCCTCCTAATTTTGCTTTTGGATATAATTTTAGCATTTCTTCCCATTGCACTATAAATAAATCAGCAAACTTATAAACTAGTTTTCCTGTTGCAGTTTTAGAATTTCTATTTGCAAATGTTTCTATAAATATAATTTTACTACCAAATATTTTTCCCATTAAACACATTGGACCTGCATTATGCGTACCTGTTGTTATTATGTATTTTGGTCTTATTTTTATAAAATAAAATACTGTTAGTATACAATTCCATAAAAACTTAAACGGATATACAATTGGATGAGATCTTGTTCCATATAACATATACGAAATTCTCTTTCCATATCGCTTCTTAAAACCTTCTGTAAATTTATCTTTTTCTGTTATTATGTGATAGTCATATTTTTCAAACATTGGCTTTAATTGCATTAATTCATTAAAATGTCCACCTGTACTAGATATAAATAGTACTTTCTTTTTTTTCATATTTCCTCCACACTATTTATTCTTTTGTTTCATTCTTTTCTTTATCTTTTTGAAGTTCTACATATCTTTTTATTTTCATTGTTGTTGTTTTTGCAAACTCATCATTTTTTATTTCTAGATTTTTTATTGCTTTATATGATGTTAATCCTTTATTTACTTCTTTTATTTTGTTCCAAATTATTTTATGTATTTCTTCTTCACTTAAATTTTTTCCATGTAGATTCTCTATTTCTTCCATATTTGGAATGACTTTTACAGAAATTATTAATTCTTTTTCTCCTTCTACTTCTTTACCATATACCATACATTCTTGAATTTCTGGAATTTTAGATAGTAATAATTCTATTTCTTCTGGATAAATATTTTTTCCATTTTGTGTTACTATAACATTTTTACTTCTTCCTGTAACATACACATAACCATCTTTATCTTGGTAACCAATATCTCCAGAATTAAACCAACCATCATGTACTACTTCTTTTGTAGCTTCCTCATCCTCATAATATCCAAGCATTAATGTTTGGCTCTTAATCCAAATTTCTCCTTCTCCATTTTCATTTGGATTATGAATCTTTATTTGTGCACAGTTTACTGGAAGTCCAACTGAACCTACTCTTGGATCACATTCTGGAGTAAGTGCTGCAATTGGAGCAGTTTCTGTTAAACCATATCCTTGTAAGAATTCAATTCCTATATCTTGAACCCATTTTCCTATCTTTTTATCTATTGGTGCTGCAGCAGAAACTATTATCCTCATATTTCCGCCTAAATTGTCATATATCTCTTTAAATACTTTTCTTTTTATGTCTATTCCAACACTTTTTAGCATATTTGTTAAATGTAACATAGAATTTACTAGTCCTGCTTTACCACTTTTTTCTATTGATTGATTTATTTTTTTATATAAACTTTCAACTAACAATGGCACTGCAAGCATTGCTGTTGGCTTTGCTTCTTGCATATCTGGTACAATATATCTAAGACCTCCACAAATTGCAACTGATGAACCATTTGCAAATGGTAATAAAGCTCCAATTGATGATTCATATGTATGATGTAATGGTAATACAGAGAAAAATCTATCTCTTTCATATATTTTTACATATTTTGAAACCGCATTTACATTTTCTGCTAAATTTCTGTGGCATAACATAACACCTTTTGCTTGTGATGTTGTTCCAGAAGTAAATATTAAAAATTTAAATTCTTCTGGATCTATCTCTACATCCATATATTCTGTATTTCCTGCATCTGTTAATTTTTTACCTTCTGCTATTACATTCTCTATTCCTACATCTCTACCTTGTACAGGCTCGTCACTATTCATTTCGATAAAATATTTTACCATTGGTAAGTTATCTTTTATTTTATCTATAGCATCCTTTTTCTTCTTTGAATAGATTACTGCTGCTGCATGTGAACGTTTTATTACATTCTCTATTTCGTTATTTGGTAATTCTTTATCTACTGGAACTGCTATACCTGCTCCACATAAGATTGAAAAATATGATACATACCAATAATATGTATTTTCACCTATAATTATAATTCTTTCATTTGCTAAATTTAAGTACTTCATAAGTCCTGTACCTAAATTAATTGCGTCATTTCCGAATCTTTCGTAAGTAAATTCTTCGAATTTAGCTTTATGATCATGATTTGGTCTTTCTAAAATGTATATATTATTTTTGTATTTTTCTATTGATCTTTTGAATATTTCTTTTACTGTTTTATAATGTGTTTCTTCATAATATTTATTTTTTAATTTTTTGTCTTTTATTTGGTCTATTTGGTCATAATTAACTTGCATTTCTTGTATGTTTTCCATACCTTCCATTTTCATCTTAGGAAATTTAAAATCTGGTAATTTAAAATCTCTTAGAATTCTCATAATACTATCACTCCTATACTTTTATATTATGGCACAATTATTTAGTTTTGTAAATGTTTATGGACCAGTTAGTATAATAATTTTATATATTGTATAAATAATAGACCTTGCTCAATAGAGTTTTTCTGACTTTTATTAAAATGAATTAGTCCCTCATAAATCCTAGTTTGAATTTACGAGGGATATTCAAAAGTTATTATTAATTATTCAATTTCAAAAAGATAATCTTTTATTTGTAGTGAAAGGTCTATTTCAAGTACCTTTCCCCCATCAATATCAAATATTGTTAATCTATATACAATATTTATATATTACCATAATCACATTATGCCAATGGTTTTGCTTTTTCTTTACGCAAATAAATATATTTATTTGTATTTTATCTTATTTTGTGCTAAAATTTCTAACTGTATAAAGGAGGAAATCTTATGGGATATTTTGAACACGATTTTGAAATCGGATTAAGAGATGTAGAAAATCCTAACTATTTAAGTAATAAAGCAATTTTAGCTTTTTTTGAAAATATTGGTTCTTACCATTCTGATAGTATTAATTTTGGATTAAATGAAATACCTAAAACAAAGTCTTCATGGGTTTTACTTGGTTGGAAAGTTAAAGTTTTAAAAAGACCACTTTATGGAGATAAATTACACATAGTTACATGGGCTAGAAATACAGAGAAATTCTCTACCTATCGTGATTATGAAGTATATAATCAAAATAACGAATTAGTTATTATTGGAACATCTAAGTGGGTTTTAGTTAATACTACTACTGGTAAATTAAGGCCTATACCAGAGGAAATAATTAAGCTATACTGCCCAGATACTAAAACTGCTTTTCCTCCCGAAGAAGCATTGCTTACTAAATTAACTGATTCTGAACATTATGGTACAGCATGTACCTGCACAGTAGGTCGTTCACAAATAGATTTAAACAACCATATGCACAATTTATATTATTTAGATATGGCTTATGAGGCTCTTCCTGAAGAAGTTTATAAAAATAACACATTTAACTTTTTTGAGATAACTTATAAAAAACAAATTAGACTTCATGATGCTGTAAAATGCTATTACGTTTTTGAAGAGAATACTCATAAAGTAGTTATCAAAAGCTTAGATGATAAAAAAACACATGCTATTATCGTATTTAAATAATACTACAAAACCAGAGCAATTTTATTTTGCTCTGGTTTTTATTTTAAGATATCATATATATTTTCGAACACATATCCCTTTTCTTTTAACACTTGTATTAATTGTGGTAATAATTCATACGTACTTTTTTTAGTTCCTATATCATGCATTAATATAACTACACTATTTTTATTTCCCATTGTGCTTTCTACATAGCTCATCATATCATTTACATTGTCAAGTCCTGCTGCATCAGCAGTTAAGGCATTCCAATCAAGGTGTGCCACACTGTTTTGATTTAGCAAATTAACAGCCTCTGTTTTAATGTCTGCATACTTTCCTCCAGAGGTTCCTCCTGGAAATCTAAACACTCTAGAATTATATGTTTGATCACCTATTGCCTTCTTTATAGCGGTTTCTGTTCTGTTATATTCATCTAATACTGCTTGTGGCGAAGAATATATATTAGAATAAACATGTGTAAAACTATGGTTTGCTATATAATGCCCTTCTTGATATGCTCTTTTTACTATTTCTGGATATCTTTCGGCATTACTTCCTAATACAAAAAATGTTGCTTTAACATTATTTTGTTTTAATATATCCAAAATTGGAATAGTAACAGATTTTGAAGGACCATCGTCAAATGTTAGAAATACTCTTTTATAATCTGAATTATAAATATGTGACACTCTTTCTACAATTTTATTTTTCTTTGCATTATCTAAAAAAAACAATTCGTGAGTTGGCTTGTTTTTAGCTAATATATCACTTTCTATTATGCTTAAGTTCTTATTATAATGGCGCACACCAAAAAATATCGCTGTAGATATAAGCGATATAATTAATATCAAAACTATTGTAATTATTACTACTTTTTTTACGTTTAAGTGAGGTTTTACCTCTATTAAATCTAATGTCATTTTTTTCACCTAACATTTGCTTTTTTCGTATCCATTATATATCAAGCATATTTAAAATTCAATACAAAATATATTTTGGTTGCTGCCTTCGTAGTATTTTACATAATTTTTGAACTTTAAGTTCTGTTCCTAAAGTTCAAAAAAGGGATTTGAGGAACGTCCCCAAATCCCTAGAAATGTTCCAACTTTCTTTTGATTTATGCTTCGTCTTTTGTTGTGTTTATTTTTAATAGTTTGAATATTTCTACAATTACTAATGGTGCTATTATTAATAAAATTGTTTCTATCAAATTGCCCATTGGTAAAATTGGTATACTGAATATATGTCTTAATGCTGGTACTAACAATATTATAAGCATTAATGCTGCTGATGCTCCTATTGCTAGCAATAACATTTTGTTGTTAAATGGATGTGTTTTAAATACAGATTTTTTGTTATTTCTGATATTGAATACATGTACTAATTCTGAAAATGCTAATACCATAAATGCCATTGTTTGACCTATTTCTACTTTTACTTCTTGCTTTTCTACATATTCTGCGCCATTTGCTAGTGCTTCATCTAAGTTTTCTACTTCTTCAACACCATATAAAGTTCCATCTACTTTTACCATAGTTGGTAAATTTTCTTCTGGTGTTGCAATACCAATTATAAATGCTGCAAGTGTAAGTAAACCAATCATTATTCCTTGGTATACAACTCTAAAACTCATACCTTTTGTAAAAATTCCCTTTTGTTTCTTTGGTTTTCGTTTCATTACATCGTCTTCTGCTGGATCAACAGCTAATGCTAATGCTGGAAGTGAATCTGTTACTAAATTAATCCACAATATATGAATTGGAAGTAATACTTCGATTAAACCTATATCTATATTAAATGTACTTCCAAGCCAAGGTGTAATTAAGATTGCTAAAAATAGTACTATAATTTCACCAACATTACTAGAAAGTAAGAATTGAATTGCTTTTAATATGTTATCATAAATACGTCTTCCTTCTTCTACAGATGATACTATTGTAGCAAAATTGTCATCTGTTAATATTACATCTGCTGCTTCCTTAGAAACGTCTGTACCTACAATTCCCATTGCACAACCAATATCAGCTGTTTTTAATGCTGGAGCATCATTTACACCATCACCTGTCATAGCAACAATTTCTCCGTTTGCTTGCCAAGCTTTTACTATTCTAACTTTATGTTCTGGTGATACCCTTGCATAAACTGAATATTTTCTAATATTTTTTGTTAAATCCTCATCTGACATTTCCTCAAGTTCGCTACCTGTAATTGCTTCATCTTCGTTTTCTAATATTCCTAATGCTTTTGCAATTGCAACAGCTGTAATCTTATGATCACCTGTAATCATTACAGTTTTAATTCCTGCTGTTTTACATTTTTCTACTGCTACTTTAACTTCTTCTCTTGGTGGATCTATCATTCCAACCATTCCAACAAATATTAAATCATTTTCTATATTTTTCATTTCTTCATCTGTTGGTTCATGGTCTAGCTCTTTATATGCCATAGCTAATACTCTTAGAGCCTCTTTTGCCATTTCCACATTATATTTATCTATTTCTGCTTTATAATTTGCTAAATCATTTTTTATTTCACCATTTACTATATAAGAATTACATCTTGCAATTAATTCATCAATTCCACCTTTTGTATAAACAAGGTATTTTTCTCCTACTTTATTTACTGTAGTCATTAATTTTCTGTCAGAATCAAATGGAATTTCTTTTACCCTTTTTAATTCTAAAGTTTCTTTTACATCAAATTTAATCTTAAATCCTAAATCTATTAATGCTGTTTCTGTAGGGTCACCTGTTAATTGGTTTTCCGCACCAATTTTTGTATCATTACATAATGTACATACTTGCATTAATCTATCTAATTCATTACTGATATCTTTAATATCTGCAACTTCTTTTACTTCATTATTTACAAATACTTTTTGAACTGTCATTTTATTTTGTGTTAGTGTTCCTGTTTTATCTGAACATATAACTGTTGCGCTTCCTAATGTTTCTACTGCTGGTAGTTTCTTTATAATAGCATTTTTCTTTACCATTCTTTGAACACCTATAGCTAAAACTATTGTAGAAACTGCTGCTAAACCTTCTGGAATTGCTGCAACAGCTAAACTAACAGCTGTCATAAACATATCTATTACATCTTTACCATAAGCAATACCTATTATAAATATTACTATACATATTGCAAGAGCTGCTATTCCTAATGTTTTTCCTAATTTATTTAATTTTGTTTGAAGTGGTGTTTCAGTTGCTTCAGTATCACTAATAATTTTAGCAATTTTACCAACTTCTGTATTCATTCCTGTTTCTACTACAATACCTTTTCCTCTTCCATATGTTATAAGTGAAGAAGAGAAAAGCATGTTTGTTCTATCTCCAAGAGTAACTTTTTCATCATCTATAGTTTCTGTATTTTTATCTACTGGTACAGATTCACCTGTTAATGATGCTTCTTGTGACTTTAAGTTTGCACTTTCTACTATTCTTAAGTCTGCTGGTACATAGTCACCTGTATCTAGAACTACGACATCTCCTGGTACTAATTCTCTAGATTGTACTACTGTTACTTTTCCATTACGTACAACTTTTGATGCATGTGCACTTAATTTTTGAAGTGCCTCTAATGATTTTTCTGCCTTACTTTCTTGAACTACTCCAATTATTGCATTAAGTACTACAACTATTAAAATTATAATTGTATCTGTTATTCCTTCGCCTTCTGCAATTCCTACAGCTCCAGATACTATGGCTGCAACAATTAAAACGATAATCATAAAATCTTTAAATTGTTCTAAAAATTTTACAAATAAAGATTTTTTCTTTTTTTGTTTTAATTCGTTCATGCCATACTTTTCATAATTTGCCTTTACTTGTTCTTCTGTTAAGCCTTCCTTAATATTGGTTTGTAATTCTTTTTCTACTTGACTTATTTCTTTGTTAAACCAATTCACTATTCATCTCTCCTTTTTTAGTATTATACACAAAAAGCAAGACTTTAAAAAACTTTTTGTGTTTTTTAAAAGTCTTGCTTACCTAAATTAGGTTACTAACCAGAATTCTTCGCGACTGTTGATTAGTAGTTTACAAGCTACTCCCTTTTAAAAGTAGTTGTATTTTATCACTCAACAAAAATTTTTTCAATATTTTTTTATTATTTTGCATATAAAATTAATCTTGCTGATCCATTTTGTGAACATGTTGCAAGTGTTATTTCTGGTATTCCACCAGTATCTCTAAACATATAGCTTGTGTCTTGTGGAGATGTTTCAAATTTATTATATATCGTATATTCTACAGTTACTCCATACAAATCTGTAATATATACTTTATCACCTATATTTAAATTTTTATTTTTTGAGAAAAATAATCTATTTAAATAATTATGTCCTGCAATTACTGTGTTTCCAGGTTCATTTGGTCCTGGGCCATATTCTACACATACACCTATCTCTAAGGCTTGTTTTGATAATGTAGCTATAATTGGATACTGTATTCCTGTTTTAGGAATTCTTATATATCCACAGACATCATAATTATAATATTTACTAACAGTTTTCTTATTTTTTGAACTTCTTGCTGATTTTACTTTGGCTGCTTTACTAGTATTTTCATCTGATTCAGCAGTAGTTGTTGTTGTATCATCACTTATTATATTTCCATCAATATCTCCAATTTCATTTGTAAATTCTGCTATATATTCGTCCGAATCGTCATTTATAATTTTAGCAGAAATAAATTTATAAATTAAATATCCTGCTATACATAATAGTACTATTAATAATATTATAAAAAATAAATTTAAAACTTTTTTGTATGTATCTGCTGCAGTAGACATTTCTACCTCCTATTAATTACTTTTCCACTCATACGATATTTTTTAATCCCAAAAAAGGGATTTAAGGAACGTCCCCCAAAATCCCTTTTTGATTATTCTGCAAGTTTTGCCCAAATTATAATTCTTGCTTTACTATCATCTGTACATGTTGTTAAAGATATTTCTGGTTTTCCTCCAGTATCTCTATCCATATAATCTGCATCTTCTGGAGTTGTTTCATATTTATTATATATTACATATTTTAATCTTGTTCCAGAATTATCTGTAATATAAATAGTATCTCCATTTTCTAATTTATAATTATTTGAAAAGAATTGTCCGTTTCTATAGTTATGTCCTGCAATTACTGTATTTCCTACTTGGTTTGGTCCTGGTCCATATTGCTGAACTACTGATGTATTCATAGCTTTTGTTCCCATTTGTTTTAATATTGGAAGATTTACATTAGTTTTTGGAATTTCTATTGCTCCTACAACATCAAAACCTTTAAATTGTTTGGCAGTTCCTGTGCTATCACCACTTGCATTTGTAACTGTATTAACATCTAATAAGGAATTAAAGTCACCAGTTACATTATTTTCTTCTAAAGGCTGAATTCCTAAAGAATTTGCATAGTCATCCATATATGCTTGTGTATCTTCTTCTAGGAAATATTTAGTATACATCTCATATCCTAAAAAACCTAGTAAACCAACAATTCCCACTATTACAACGACTAATAAAACAGTTAATATTTTACTATATTTACTATCAACAAACATAATTTTACCTCCAATTACCTATCTAAAGTATATTATAACATATTTTTATATGTTTTCATATACTTTATGTAAATTTATTCTTTTGTTTTTAACATATTTTTGTCCCTAATTTTTTGCCACCTATTAGATGAAAATGTAAGTGTTTTACTTCTTGTCCTCCATCCTCTTTGCAATTATTTATAATTCTATAACCTTTATCTGCAATACCTTGCTCTTTTGCTATTTTATTTATAGCCATATGAATTTTTGCAATTATTTCTGCTTCGTTTTCTGGTACTTCGCTAATATCATTATAATGTTTCTTTGGTATTACTAATATATGAACAGGTGCTATTGGATTAATATCTTTAAATGCTAATATTTCCTCATCTTCATATACTATTGTTGATGGTATTTCTCTATTAATTATTTTACAAAATAAACAATCTTCCATTTTTACCTCCATTAGGATTATTTTTTATATAAATGGATTCTAGGCCCGTCCCCCCGAATCCATTTTCTTATTTTATTAAAACAGCTTTTATTCTTCTAATTCCAGATGAACTAGATTCTTCTTTCTTAATTTTAAATTTTCCTAGTTCCCCTGTGTATTTTACGTGAGGACCTCCACAGATTTCTTTGCTAAAGTTTCCTATTGTATATACTTTTACTCTATCACCATATTTACTAGTAAATAAACCTATCGCACCTGACTTCTTAGCTTCGTCATAGCTCATTTCTTCACAAGTTACTGGTAAATCCTCTTTAATCTTCTCGTTTACTAAATCCTCTACTTTTTGTATTTCTTCTTTAGTCATTTTTTGAGGGTGTGTAAAGTCAAATCTTAGTCTTTCTGTTGTAATGTTTGAACCACTTTGTTTTACATGGTCTCCTAATACTTCTCTTAGTGCTTCATGTAATAAATGAGTTGCTGTGTGGTAAGCTATAGTTTGTTCATTTTGTTCTGCTAAACCACCTTTAAATTTTTGTTCACTACCTTGTCTTGATTTTTCTTGATGTTCTTTAAACAATTTATTAAAGCCTTCCATATCTACTTTAATGTTATTCTCTTTAGCTAATTCTTCTGTTACTTCTGGTGGAAAACCATAAGTATCATATAATCTAAATACAGTTTCAGAATCTATAACATCTTTTCCTTGTTCTTTTGCCTTATTAGTAGCTTTTATAAATTCTCTTTCTCCATGTTCTAGAGTTTTAACAAATTTATTTTGTTCCTCTAGTATAACTTGTTTAATTATTTCTTTATTTGTAACTAGGTCTGGATACATTTCTTTTAATGTTTCAATATTTAAATTTATTAAGTTTTCTGTTTCTGATAAATCTATTTGTAATTTATTTAAATGTCTTATCATTCTTCTAATTAATCTTCTTAAAATATATCCTCTATCTATATTACTTGGTCTGCCACCATCTGCTATTATCATCATAGATGCTCTTAAATGTTCTGCAACTATTCTTCTACTATTAATATTATCTACTTTTTGTAGCTCTTCTAACTTGTCCATTACTGGAGCAAATAGTTCTGTTTCGAATGGTGTTTGTTTTCCTTGTAATAACATTGTCATTCTTTCTAGACCAAGACCTGTATCTACATTATGTTGTTTTAATTCTGTTAATGTACCATCTTTATGTTTAAAATATTTCATAAATACATTATTCCATATTTCTACATATTTACCGCAATCACAATCTGGATTACATCCTTCTGAACATTTTGGTTTTCCTGTATCATAAAACATTTCTGTGTCTGGTCCACAAGGTCCTTCCTCTCCTGCAATCCACCAGTTTTCTTTTAAGAAGTATATTCTTTCTTTAGGTATTCCTGCTTCTTCCCAATATTTTGCAGCTTCTTCGTCTTTTGGGGCATCTTCATTTCCTGCAAAACAAGTAACAGATAATTTTTCTACTGGTATATTTAATACTTTTGTTAAGAATTCAAAGCTCATCTTTATAGCTTCTTCTTTAAAATATGCTCCTAATGACCAGTTTCCTAACATTTCGAAATATGTTAAATGTCTATTATCTCCTACCTCATCTATATCGTTTGTTCTTAAACATTTTTGGTAATCTGTTAATTTATTGCCTTCTGGATGTTTTTCTCCTAATAAATATGGTACCAATGGTTGCATTCCAGCTGTTGTAAATAAAACGGATGGATCATTAATTGGTATTAATGGTGCACTTGGTATTATTTTATGATCGTGTTCTTCAAAAAATTTTAAAAATTTATTTCTTATTTCTATTGCTTTCATTTTCATTCTCCCTCTCATTTGCGTTTAATTTGTAATACCAATTATGTTGTAATCAGCTTAAATTTTACGCATTTAAATTATATTATATTATGCTGTAAATTGCAAGATTTATCATATTTTTATCTTTTAGTGTATAATTTAATTTTTTCTAGAAATACTAATTTTAGACAAAGTAAAAAGGAGGAAAAATATGAAAGCAACTGGAGTAGTGAGAAGAATTGATGATTTAGGTAGAGTTGTTATTCCAAAAGAAATAAGAAAAACTTTAAGAATAAAAGAAGGTGACCCTTTAGAAATCTTTACAGATAAAGAAGGCGAAGTTATATTAAAAAAATATTCTCCTATTGGTGAATTATCAGAATTTGCTCTTGGATATGCTGAAACTTTGGCAAAAACGACAGGACATATTGCTTGCATAACAGATAAAGATACTGTAATTGCTGTTGCCGGTGGTTCCAAAAAAGATTACTTAGAACAAAGTTTAAGCAAAGAAATTGAGCAAATAATGGAGGATAAAGAGGTGTATAAAAGTGATAAAAACAACAATTTATCTGTTCCTATTGTAAAAAATGATAAAAAAGATAAAAGGTATAATTCTCAGATTGTATATCCGATTATTTCTAATGGAGATTCTATTGGAACTGTAATTTTACTTTCTAAAGAAGCATCTACTAAAATGACTGATGTTGAAGCAAAAGTTGCACAATCTGCTGCTAGCTTTTTAGGAAGTCAAATGGAAATATAAATTTTAGCATCTAGTATATTAGCTAGATGCTTATTTCTTAAATCTATTAATCTTTTGCTATTGTTAATACACCTATTTTTTTAGCTCCATTTTCTTTAAGAACTCTACTACATTCATTTGTGGTACTTCCTGTTGTAAAAACATCATCAAATAACAGTATCTTCCTATTTTTTATTTCTAACTTATTTGTTATAGTATATGCATTCTTTATGTTATTTTTTCTTTCTAATTTATTCAAACTACTTTGAGGTTTTATATTTCTCTGTTTTTGTAATATATTATTTTTAATAATTATATTTTTATTCTTTTTTGCTAATGCCTTCAATATTAAAAATGATTGGTTGTACCCTCTTTCTCTATTTCTATATTTATGTAGAGGAATTGGTATTATATAATCATACTTATTTATATATTTCATAACTTTTTTGTTAGAATAAATTATTTCTGCAAAAAACTCACATAAATAAGCTTGGTTACCAAATTTATATTGTCTAATTTTTTCTTTTATAAGCCCTTCATATTTAAAAATGTGCATATGTTCATCATAGTATATACCTGTTATTTCTAAAAAGCATTTTCTGTGTGGAATTGTTATTTTTTCTAATTTCTTTTTGCATACACTACATATTGCACTTGTACATATTTTTTCACATATACCACATGTTTTTGGAAAAAATAAATTGAGAACTGCATTAAAAAGATTCATGTACCTCCTTAAATTAGCCCCCAATTCAAATTAAGATATCATTTTTAGTTTATACTCTAATCCTGTATTACGTATTTTGGTATCTGCATTTTGTATCATAAATTTTACCACATTATCATTTCCTATTAATATAAGTAATTTTTTTGCTCTTGTTAGTCCAGTATACAGTAAGTTTCTTGTAAGTAACATTGCAGAAGACTGCGTTACAACCATTATTACAACATCAAATTCACTACCCTGTGCTTTGTGAACAGTTATTGCATATGCATGTTCTATCTGATCCATATCGGAAAATGCATACCATGCTTCTTTTTCGTCGTCAAATAATATTTTTATTTGCTTGTTCAAGAAATCTATTTTTAGTATTTTTCCAAGTTCTCCATTAAATATACCAGTTCCATTTTCGTAAGTTAAACTACGTGTATTACCTTTTTCCCAGTAAATATCATAGTTATTTTTTACTTGCATTACTCTGTCGCCTTCTCTAAAAATAACCTCTCCTACTTTTTTCTCTTTTTTTTCGTCATTTGAAGGATTTAATTCCTCTTGTAATCTTTTGTTTAACTCTTTAGTTCCTAACAATCCTTTTTTTGTAGGTGAAAGAATCTGAATATTTTCCAAGAAATCGTAATCTCCAAAGTTCTTTAATCTTCCTTTACATAGCGAAATTATTTGATCTAACATTATGTCTTGGCTCTTTTCTTTTATATAGAAGAAATCATCTTTTAAGCCTTCTTGTTCTTCTTTTTCTAAGAAATATTCTCCATCATTTACCTTATGTGAATTAACAATTATTTTACTTTGAGCAGCTTGTCTAAAAATTTCATCTAAAAAGATTGTTTTTATTCGCTCTGAATTTATTATATCTTTTAAAACACTACCTGGTCCAACAGAAGGAAGTTGGTCTGTATCACCTACTAAAATAAGTTTTGTTCCTTGGTAAATACCATTTAATAGGTAATTCATTAAGTATATATCTACCATAGATGCCTCATCTACAATTATTACATCTGCATCTATTGGCGCTACTTCATAATTCATTATAGTAAATTCATTAGCTTTTTCTATTTTGCCTATTTCTAATAATCTATGTAATGTTTTAGCTTCTTCACCAGTCATTTCTGTCATTCTTTTTGCAGCTCGTCCAGTTGGTGCACATAAAACTACCTTCTTACCATGTGACTTATAAATATCTATAACATTTTTTATGATAGTTGTTTTACCTGTACCTGGACCTCCTGTTATTATTACAACATTATTAGAATTTATTGCTTGTATAGCTTCTTCTTGCTTTGTAGATAAATTTATATTTCCTGCTTTTTCTATTTTTTCTAATTCGCTATCAAAACTGTCTATTCTTTTTATATTTTGTGTTGAATCTAATAATATTAACTTACTTGCAATATTAGCCTCTGCATCATATATTTCTTTACTATATACCCAGTTTTCGTCTTCTCTCTTTTCTATTACTATTTCTTCTTTTACATTTAAATCTATTAAACAATGCTCTATGTCATCATCTTCAACTTTTAAAAGTTCTTTAACATATTTTATTAAATTAGCTTCTAATGTACAGCAATGACCATTATATGTAATTTTTACTAAACTATATTTTATTCCACATTTAATCCTTTTATAGTTGTTTATCTCGAATCCATTTTCTAATGCATATTTATCTAGCTTTGCAAAGTCCACACCTTTTACTAGATCTATTAATATATATGGGTTTGATTCAATTTCGTCAATTGTTTGTGTTCCTAACTTTTTATATATAGTTTTTGCATTTGCTGGACTTATTCCGAAATTATCTAAAAAACCAACAATTTGCCATAACTCCCAGTTTTCTACAAAGCATTGTGCCATCTCTATAGCTTTTTCTTTAGTAATTCCTTTTATTTGGGTTAATTTCTCTGGTTCGAATTTAAATACATTTATTGTATCTTCCCCAAATGTTGCTACGATTTTTTTAGCTGTTGCAGGACCAATTCCTTTTATTGTACCATTCGATAAATATTTTTCTAACGAATCTAATGTTTTTGGCATTATCTTTTCGAAAGTTTCTACTTTAAATTGCTTCCCATATTCTTTATGTGTTACAAAATTTCCTATAACCTTAATATAATCTCCCTCTACTAAAAAAGGCATATACCCTACTATTGTAATAGTATCTTCTTCGTTTTCTAATATTCCAATTAAATAACTATTAACTTCATTTTGATATATTATTTCTGTTAGTTGTCCTGAAAGTTCCACTTTTACCCTCTTTTCTACAGTTTACCTGATAATGCAATAATTTTATCACATTAGATAGATATTAACAAATCTATTTTGAAATTTCATCCATTATCTCTTTACACTCATTCCAATCCGAAGCTTTTATAAAATTATAATCTTTTGCTAATTTCGAGATTATCTCGTATGTATCATCAGTCGAGTCCAAGTCTACCATTATAATTCCTTTTGTTAACTCTTCTTTTCCATATAATAATTTGCAAATTATATTTCTCGTAAAACACTCTATTCTATCCTCTTGATTTTTAGCTGCTATAATTAAATATATTCCATCTTGTTTAAATTTTGTACAAGCAAAATAATATCTTATAGTTTTTGCAATTTCTATTAAACCATATAGTGCAAGTGTCCATAATATTGCATTTGGTATAAATTCCTGCATATAATCACCTTCTTATATAGTATATGTTCTTTGGCATAAAGTGTTAAATTGGTTAAGCCTATCAACTTGTAAGTTTTTAAGATAATTATATACAAAAAAAGCACCTCGCTAAAAAACAAAGTGCTTGATATATAAATGAAGAGGGCTATTCTTCTTAATATATACATTTTATCGGAATACTTTAATAATAACTTATTTTCTTGTTTTACCATCAAGTGCATCAAGATTGTCTAATGCTTTTCCTGTTCCTAATGCTACACAAGAAATTGCGTCTTCTGCTATCATTACATTTATTCCAGTTTTTTCTTGTAATAATTTATCTAGACCGTCTACTAAACAACCTCCACCTGTCATATATATCCCTCTGTCGCTTATATCTGCTGCAAGTTCTGGTGGAGTTCTTTCTAAAACAGAATGAACTGCATCTACAATCATCATTGCTGGTTCTATTAAAGCTTCTAACATTTCGCTAGAATATACTGTAATTGTTTTTGGTAAACCTGTTGATAAATCTCTTCCTCTTATATCCATTTCTACGTCTTGTATTTTTGGATAAACACAACCTATATTAATTTTTAAGTCTTCTGCGGTTCTTTCACCTATCATTATATTGTGTTTTCTTTTTATATATTTTACTATTGCTTCATCTAATTTATCCCCTGCAACTTTTAATGATGTACTAACAACAGAACCTCCTAAAGAGATTACAGCAATGTCTGTAGTTCCACCACCAATATCTACAATCATGTTACCACAAGGTTTAGAAATGTCTATTCCTGCACCTATTGCTGCAGCTATTGGTTCTTCTATTAAGTATACTTTACGAGCACCAGCTTGTGATGCTGCATCTATTACTGCTCTTTTTTCTACTTCTGTTACTTGAGATGGTATACATATCATAATTCTTGGTGCAAATATAAATTTTCCACACACTTTATTTATAAAATATTTTAACATTTTTTCTGTTACTGTATAATCTGATATTACCCCGTCTCTTAATGGTCTAGTGGCTACGATATTTCCCGGTGTTCTTCCTAGCATTCTTCTTGCTTCCTGACCTACCGCAAGAACATCTCCAGAATTTTTATCTACAGCAACAACAGAAGGTTCTCTTAATACGATACCTTTGCCTTTTACATATGCAATTACTGTGGCTGTACCTAAATCTATTCCTATATCTTGACCAAAACCAAACATTGATACTCTCCTTTTCTATTATTATTACAAGTCTGTTACAATTATATTACAAAAAATTTAAAATAGCAATAAAATATTTATATATTTAAAATATTTTTATTGCTATCAACTATATTACAATGTAATTAATAAAAATTCAAGTATTTTTATCAGTTTATTTATTAAAATGGGAAAAGTCCAAATAAATATCCAACTGGCATATAATAAATTACTATTAATCCTCCAAATAAAAGGGCCATTTTTTGAGTTTGAGTAAGTTCGATATCTATAGGATTTAATAAATAATCTGGTGCTGTATCTGACATTGAAATTTCTACTCTTTCTGTTCCTTGGCATTTATATTTTATAGTAAAATATTGGCTCTCGTTTGGCTCTAATTTAAATATTTGTGCATATCCTGTATTTATATTATTATCATATTCTGAATAACAATCTAATTTTATAAATTTATTTTCTATTGTACTTCCAGTAGTATTCGTTATACAACCATAAATATATCCATTTGCATTTGTTGCTTTAGAGTCTATTATTTCTATCTTTGGATTTTCAAATAATACTGTACATTCTTTTGGCTTATACATTGATATTATTAGCAATTTTGACATTATTGAGACAAATATAAACAGTAATACCAATAGTAATGCATATTTAAGATACTTCTTAAATTTATCCATTTTTTACTCCTTTTTCCTTTATTTTTCCCCTATATTATATAACAGTCTACATAATTTGTAAATAGGCTTTAGGACGTTACTTTTTTTGCCTAAATTATGAATTCGAAGAACGTCCCTGGATTCCTATATTTTATATAAATTCACCTGTACTTTTTAACATATACTCATATATCGTATCTACCATACCAGCTAAATATTCCACATCATTCATTGTTACATCATTTGTATCTATTTGGCTATATTCTGCATTTATAGCTAGCATTTCTTTAAATAATTTTTCGTCTCTATCTTCATATGTATTTACTATATTTATTACAGTTGAATTTGGCATATTTATGTTATATTTATGTTTTATGTATTTAACATTTATAAATTCTAAAATTGCTGCTAATTTAAAATATGCCTCTTTATACTCTTGTTTTTTTATTAAATTATCTATTACTTCTAATTTTTCTTTTAAATAATTATTCTTTGCTAAATATTTTAATATATCTTTATCCATTATCTTTCATCTCCTTATTCATTTGTTTGATATAACATTTCAAGTTCGTCCTTTTCGAAGCCAGCTTTTACAGCAATCTCATGTGCTTCTTTACGTGACTTTAGCTTTCTTAAAGATTCTATCAATTCTGGTGTATCTTGTAACATAAAACTTTCTTGATATTCAGATGCTCTATCTATTAATAAAACATTATCTATATTACAAATTGGATATTTATATTCATGTTCTGTTAATGTCGTAATTAGTTTTTCATCATATATCGGAGCCAATATATGAACAGACATCTGACCAAAACAAGGTACATCCATTACAAAAAGGCTTTCCTCTTTTCCTGTATTCCTATTAACAATTTTCGCTAATCCAAAAGATTGTGTTTTATCTTCTTTTAATAAATCTACGACTTTGTCTACTGCCTCTACTTTTATTGCCATGCAATCTACATATCCTTTAGCTAATACATCATAGCCCCTTTCTCTTAAAGTTTCAATTTCATCAATACTTATTCCAAATCTTGATAATTGTCTTTTAGCAATATCGGCAACCCTAGTATTCATATTGCTTTGGGCAATAAAATATCTCTGTGCTAATTTCGCAATTTGATCTATTTCTTTACTGTTAAAGTGATACATTAAGCTTTCATAGCCTGCATTTTCCTTATTCTTTTCTTTAAGCATATCTCCTAACATTTTTTTCTGTGCATCTCTACAAGTATGTGCAATATTATTTGAATAAAATATTTCTAAAGCTTTTTCTGTTGTTGGTATTCCTTCTGCTGATTCCATGACTTCATGTAAATCAAAATCATATTCTAATTCTATTTGTTTACTTTCTGGCTTTTTTTCTTCAAATTTTCTAAAACTTTGCCTATATCCAGGGGAAATTCTTTCAATTGTATCAGCTATAAGATTCAACCTAGCCATATTATTTAACATATTATAATTTTTAGTTTCAAATTTATAGCCTTGCGTTTTGAAAAATTCAACAATTTTACTTACTTTATCCATTCTTATTTCTCTATTTAATCTATTATAATTTATTCTCATAAATACCACCTTATATATAGATAGGACAGGCTTCAAGCCTGTCCTTGTGTCAATTCTTTAACTTGGTCTCGATATGCTTTCAACATATCTTGTACATCAGGCGACTCTTCATCCTCAAGCAAATCTCGTACTGCTTTTGTGATGTCAGAAAGTTTCGCCTCGATGCTTAGCGCTTCATCAGAATCAACACTTTCCGGAGGTTTCCTTATAAATGCTTCAATCATCGCACTTATCTCAGAAACATATGTTGTTTTCTCATGATGTTTTGGCATGATATGTATCCTCCTATTTCCTCAAGTATTTCTCCGTTACACATTATATTATAACACATTTTTCTATTTATGTAAATTATTAGTTTCGAAAACGTTTTTTGGTATTCTATAATATAAAAGTAGCTTTACCACATGTACATAATTGCTTCATAATTGACACAAAAGTATCTAGTTACAGAAAAAACGAATATTTTTCTAGAACAACAAAAATAGGGATTTAAGGAACGTCCCTAAATCCCTATTGATTATATTTTTAAGATACCTCCAACTGTTTTATTAACAGCATATTTTGATTTTTCTTTAATCATTATTTGTGGTCCTCCACATAAAACAGCTGTATCTCCTTCTTCTAATTTTCCTAATTCTATTAATTTTTCTACACCTTTTTCGATTGTATCATCAATATCTGCTCCATCTTTAATTAAGATTGGGTATACATTCCAAACTGGTCCTAATTGATTGTATACTTTTTCTGAATCTGTAATAGCAAATATTGGACAAGCTGGTCCATATCCTGATAATCTTGTTGCAGAATTTCCTGTATGTGTGTAATCGATTATAGCATCTGCTTTAATATCTCTAGCTGTTACACAAGTTGTATAAGCTGCATGTGATTCGATATCTGCTTCTTCTATTTTCCAATCTTTCTTTGTAAATCTCTTCCAATAATTAATTGTTGGTTCTACACTTTTAGCAACTTTTACCATTGTATTAACACATTCTAATGGATAATCTCCCATTGCTGTTTCTCCAGAAAGCATTATACATCCTGTTCTATCGTAAATAGCGTTTGCAACGTCACTTACTTCAGCTCTTGTTGGTAATGGGTTGTTTGTCATACTTTCTAACATTTGTGTAGCTGTTATTACTAATTTTCCTTCTTCGTTACATCTCTTAATAAATCTTTTTTGTACAACTGGTACTTCTTCGAATGGAACTTCTACAGCCATGTCACCACGAGCTACCATTATACCATCACAAGCTGCTAAAATTTCTTCAAAATTATCTATTCCTTCTTGATTTTCGATTTTAGCTAAGATTTTAACATCTTTTCCACCATTATCGTCTAACACTTTACGCATTTGGGCTACATCTTCTTTATTTCTTACAAATGATGCAGAAACATAATCAAATCCAACTCTAGCTCCATTTGATAAGTCGTTTATATCTTTAGGGCTTAAGAATGGTATTTTTATAGAAACACCTGGTACATTTATACTTTTTCTTGATCCTGCACCACCATCATTTAATACAGTTCCTACTATATCTTTATCTTTTATTTCGTCTACTCTTATTTGAATTTTTCCATCATCAATTAAAATTAAGTTTCCTGGTTTTACATCTTTATATAAATCTTTGTAAGATAATGAAGTACCTTCTTCATCTCCTAATCTGTCTTCATAGAAGAATGTAAATTTTTGACCTTCTTTTAATTGTACTTTTACATCTCTTCCAGCTTTGTTTAATGCTGTTCTTATTTCTGGTCCTTTTGTGTCTAGCATAATTGCAACTGGTAGACCTAGTTCTTTTCTTATTTCAAAAAATCTTTCAATTTTGTCTTTTTGTTCCTCAAAATCTCCATGAGAAAAATTAATTCTTGCAATAGACATTCCAGCTTTCATTAATTCATCCATTCTATTTTCTACTGCTGGTCCTATTGTACATACAATATTTGTTTTTCTTAAATTTCTTTCTTTCACAATAATTACCTCCTAGAATTTGACACTGGAAGGTATTATATCATAAAAAATTTCCCTTAACAATACATTTTTCAACATTTTTTCTTTTATTTGTTTAAAGCCTCATCCATTACTTTACTTAGATATTTCATACTATTTAAGCATTGATCCATTGTATTTCCAGTTGCTCCTATTTCCATTATTGTAGCAGCTTTTGCAACATGTTGGTTATATCTAGAGTTTCTTACCATTATTGGCTTAAATAGACCAGGATATAGTTCGTTACCCTTTTCTACGATTTTTATTGCATATTTTAAATTTTGTACCCACTGGCTATGTGTAAGTCCTCCTCCATCTGTTCCTATTACAAACATTATTTGAGCGACATAATCATCACCAATTTTAACTGTGGGTGCGTATGTACCAGCTTCTCCAACTGCATCTCTATGTAAATCTATAACAATTTGTGTGTTTGGATTAGATGCTAAATCATTTTTTATGCTTGTAAGAGATCTATTATATGAACCACTATATGCAGGATAGTCATGATATGTTTCATCATGTATTACATTAAACCCATAATTTGTTAGCCTATCTTTTAGTTCTCTTCCAACTCTTACAACAGAAAAGTTTAAATCTGTTGTTCTAAAATTACCACTTGGTGTATATTCAAAACCTGTACTTTGTGTATAACTTTCGCAAGTATGTGTATGGTAAATAATAATATCTTTTTTGTTTTCTAATTCTATATCTGGAGTTAACATTTCTTGTGTCAATTCATATTTGGATTCATTTTTTATTTGCACTCCATTATATTCATTTGTATATTTAGCATTAATATTTCCACCAGATACTACCTCTGTTTGTAATCCCGTTTGTGGTTCTTCCTCGCTGACAGTAGACACTTGTGTTTGGTTTTGAACTTGAATTGTATTTTCAGTTGCTAGCTGTTCTTCATCAGATTTTATGAACTTACTCATTTGTAGTTCCGAACTTAATATCTGCTCTGTATTATCTCTATCTATACTTTTAAATTCCTTTAGTGAATTTCCACTAGCAGAAATTATTGTATCTTGTATAACTGGAATTAAAGATAAATCTTTTATTTTATCTTTTCCAACTAATATTATTTTAATTAATGTCATTAACAAAAATGCTATTATAACTAAAGCCATAATAGCATTCTTTGCTTTTATCACCTTCATATTTACCATAAAATTTTCACCCTTGTACACCATATATCCTTAAAATATATATATTCAAATTTTATAAAAATATGACAAGTATTTCGGGATTTTGGGACGTTCCTAAAAATCCCGAACGGTAAAAAAGGAACGTCCCCAAATCCCAGGAACGTCCCAAACACTTACTAATATAGTTAGTTTCTTATATTAGCTACAATTTCTGTTGCATCCATATTAATTTCTTTTTCTTCTCCAGTTTTCATGCTTTTTAACTTAATTTTATTTGAGTTTATCTCATCATCACCAATAACTATTACATATGGTATTTCTAGCTTATCTGCATATTTAAATTTAGCTTTTAATTTTTTGTCATTCAAATAAATTTCTGTATTTATTCCTAATTTTCTTATTTCTGTAGCTAATTTTATTGGTTCTTCTAATTTTTCTGTAATTGGAATAATTAAAATATCAGAAATTGATTTTTTATCTGCTTTTATTATATTTAATTCATTTAGTTTGTAGAATAATCTAGTAAGACCAATTGAAATTCCTACTCCTGGTAAACTTCTATCTGTATAATATTCTGCTAAGTTTTCATACCTTCCTCCAGAACATACACTTCCTAATTCTCTGTAATCATTTAAAAATGTTTCGTATACTGTACCAGTATAATAATCTAAACCTCTTGCAATTGTTAAATCTACTTTAAAGTTAGCTTCTGGTACGCCAAATAATCTTACATTTTTAATAACTGTTTTTAATTCTTCTACACCTTTTTTATAAGTTTCATTATCTATTCCTAGATTTTCTAGTTTTTCTAACTTTGCATCAGAAGTTCCTTCTATTTCTATAAAATTCATAATAGAATTTATTTGCTCTTCTTTTACATCTAATTTTCTTAATTCTTCTATTACTGCTTCTTTTCCTATTTTTTCTATTTTATCAATTATTCTTAAAATATCTGTAGCATTTTCTTTTTGATTTACTCCTTCAAATAAACCATTTAAGATTTTTCTATTATTTATTTTTATAGTAAAATCTTCAAAACCTAATTCTCTAAAAAGTGTATAAATAATACTTGGAATTTCTGCATCATTTATTAAATCTAATTCTCCATCACCAATTATATCTATATCACATTGATAAAATTCTCTATATCTTCCTTTTTGTGCACGTTCTCCTCTATACACTTTTCCTATTTGATATCTTCTAAAAGGAAAACTTAAACTACCATAATTTTTTGCTACATATTTAGCAAGTGGAACTGTTAAGTCAAACCTTAAAGCTAAATCACTATCTCCTTTTTGAAATCTATATATTTGTTTTTCTGTTTCTCCACCTGCTTTTGCAAGTAATACTTCTGCTGATTCAATTATTGGTGTATCTAATGGTAAAAATCCAAATTTTTCATATGTTTTTTGTATCTTTTCTTTCATTTGATTAAATAATATCTGTTCATTTGGTAATAATTCCATAAATCCAGATAAAGTTCTTGGTTCTATCCTTTCCATATCATTCACTCCTTGTTAATCTATATTTGGTTTAGCTTCTAAATAAATTGGTTTTTCGTCCCCTATTCTAGTTGGCTTTCCATGTCCTGGATATACTATTGTATTTTCAGGTAATATTAATAATTTCTTTATTATTGAATTCATAATAGAATCAAAATCACTTGTAGGTAGATCTACTCTTCCCCAAGCACCTTTAAATAATGTGTCTCCTGAAAATAGCATTTCTTCTTTTTCACAATACAAAGATGTTCCGTCATCAGTATGTCCTGGGGTATAAATAACTCTTAATTCTAAATCTCCAACATGTAAAATATCATCATCATCTACAATACTATCTTCTTTTACATATATTGGAGGAAGCCCAATATATTCTGCAAGTACGGGAACTCTATTTTCTAAGTTTTCTCTTCCTTTTCTGTGAATAAGGACTTTTCCTCCTTTTTCTTTTTTTAATTCATTTACGCCATTTATATGATCAGCATGGCAATGAGTTAAATAAATATATACTAATTCTGCCCCTAATGTGTTTAAAATTTCTATAATTTTAGGCACCTCTCCTGCTGGATCTATTACCATTGCTTTTTTTTGAGTTTCATCTACTATTATATAGCAATTAGTTTCACCAACAAATTTCATTTGTACTTTTATTCTTTTTAGTATCATAAAAAACTCCTTTATTTCTTTCTTGTTACCTCATATACACTATCTACTTTTCTTAGTTCTTTTAATACTTTATTTAATTCTTCAATATTTTCTACTTCTATTGATATCTCTATTGTAGCAATATGTTCTTTTGTTGCTTTAGAATTCAACCCAATTAGTTTTGTTTTTAAATTACTTAAAACTTGAATTACTTCTGCAAGTAAACCTGATCTATCATTTGCATATACAGTAATATCTACATTGTATGATGCTGCTTTTTCTGTATACCAGTAAACATCTATAATTCTGTCTTCTTCTTTTAATAAATCTTTTACATTTACACAATCTGTTCTATGTACAGAAACTCCTCTTCCTTTTGTAATATATCCAATTATATTATCTCCTGGAACTGGATTACAACATTTTGAAAGTTTTACTAAACAATTATCTATTCCTTTTACTACAACACCTGTACTAGATGGTTTTATATTTTTTCTTTTATTTGTTAATTCTTCTATTTTTTGTTCAATGTTTTCTTCTTTATGGCTCTTTCTGTATTCCTCTAACATTCTAGATATAATTTTTACTTGTGATATTGCACCAAATCCAACACTTGCATACATCTCTTCTAAGTTTTTAAACTTATATCTATCTAATGCTGCATTTATGTAATCTTGTTTAAATAATTCATCATGACTAATACCAATTCTCTTTATTTCTTTTTCTATTAAATCTTTTCCTTTTTCTATATTTTCTGACCTTTGTTCTTTCTTAAACCATGATTGTATTTTGCTTTTTGCTTTTGTTGTTTTAATAAATTTAAGCCAGTCTCTACTAGGTCCTTTTTGTGAATCGGATGTCATTATTTCTACAATGTCTCCACTTTGCAATTTTGTAATTATTGGCATCATTTTACTATTAATTTTTGCACCTATCATTCTATGTCCGACTTGTTCATGGATTGCATATGCTAAATCAATTGGCGTGCTTCCTCGTGGTAAAACTTTTATATCTCCTTTTGGTGTGAATACGTGTACTTCGTCTTCAAATAATTCTTTTTTTAGTGTATTTAAAAATTCATCTGGATTTTCAGTATTCTTTTGCCATTCTAGTGTTTCACGTAACCATGCTAATTTATCTTCTTTTACTACAACTGCTTTTTTCTTTCCTTTATAACTTTGTTCTTTATATGCCCAATGAGCAGCAATACCGAATTCAGCTACTCTATGCATATCCCATGTTCTAATTTGTACTTCAAAAGGTGTTCCTTTTGGTCCTATTAATGTTGTATGTATTGATTGATACATATTTTTCTTAGGTACAGATATGTAATCTTTAAACCTTCCTGGCATTGGATTATATAAATCATGTACTATACCTAATACAGTATAACAATCTCTAACTGAATTAACTAAAATTCTAAGAGCAAATAAATCATATACTTGATCTAGTGTTGAATTATCTCTTTGCATTTTTCTATATATACTATAAATGTGTTTTGCTCTCCCTGTAACTTCTGCTGTTATTTTTGCATTTTTTAATTCAACTCTGATTTCTTCCATTATATTATCTATAAATGCAAGTCTTTCTTCTCTTTTCTTATCAAGACCTTTTACAATTTCATGATATTCGTCTGGATATAAATATTTAAAAGATAAATCTTCAAGTTCCCATTTCAAAGAATATATACCTAAACGATTTGCTAATGGTGCGTATAAATCCATTGTTTCTCTGGCATTTGCTATTTGTCTATCTCTGCTTAAAAATTTTAAAGTTCTCATATTATGAAGTCTATCTGCAAGCTTTATTAGAATAACTCTAATATCTTTTCCCATTGCTAAAAACATTTTTCTGTAATCTTCAACTTGTTGTTCTTCTTTTGTTGTATATTGTAATTTTCCTAATTTAGTAACTCCATCTACCATTTCAGCAACTGGTTCTCCGAATTCTCTTATTAAGTCTTCATTTGTTGCATCAGTATCTTCAACAACGTCGTGTAGCAATGCTGCACATATTGTGTCTGTATCCAATTCTAATCCAGCTAAAATATAAGCTACTTGAAGTGGATGTATTATATATGGTTCTCCAGATTTTCTTTTTTGGTCACCATGTTTTCCAACAGCATAATTGTAAGCTTTGGTTATCTTTTTTGCATCAACTTTTCTGTTTTTTTCTTTTGCTAATTTAATTACCTCATCAATAGATCTGTTTATAGAATCATTTTTCATAACTAATCTCATTCCCCCTTCAAATGTACATTTTATACTGATTTCATAATATCTTTTACATTAATTTGAACCGTTTCTCTACCATTAAATGAATTCAATTCTAAAGTCCCAGCTACATCAATTTTATCACCAATCATATATTCTTTTGATAAATGTCCTAAATTAAAACCAATTGCGTTTACAATTGCATTTCCGTCTTTTAAAGTTAATTTTAAATGTTTTCCGTCTGATAATGCTCTAATTGAATCTATTTTTAAATTTTTGTATACAAATACTGGTCGTCTATTTGCTTCTCCAAATGGTTCTAATAAGTCTAATTGTTTAACAACTTGATAATCTACATCTTTCAATTCTATTTGTTTATCAATATCAATTATTGGAACTATATCACTAATATCTTTTTCGGCCACATAATTTTCAAAAGCTTTTTTAAATTTATCAAAATTTTCTCTTTTTAAACTAAGTCCTACAGCCATCTCGTGTCCACCATATTTTTCCAAATATTCAGAATGTTTTACGAGTGCTTCATGTAAATCAAACCCTGGTATACTTCTACCAGATCCTTTTCCTTCTTCTCCTTCAAAACAAATTAGTACAGATGGTTTGAAATACATTTCTGTAATTTTTGATGAAACAATTCCAATAACTCCATGATGCCAGTTATCACTTCCTAATACAATTGCACTTTTTTCTTCTGGCTCTTTTTCAATCATTTTTATTGCTTCTTCATAAATATTTTTTTCTATTTCTTGTCTATCTCTATTATATTGGTTTAATTTCTCAGTTATTCTTGAAGCTTCTACTAAATTTTCTGTTAAGAATAACTTTAATGCTTCTTCTTCATATCCCATTCTTCCACATGCATTTATTCTAGGTGCTATTCCGAATGAAATTGTATTTGAGTTAACTTGCTTATATCCAGATGCTTTTAATAAGGCTTTTAGTCCTGGATTTTTTGTTACTTCAACTAATCTAAGTCCTAATTTTGCAATAACTCTATTTTCATCAACTAATGGTACTATATCTGAAATTGTACCTACACATACAATATCTAAATATTTTAAATATTCTTTTTCTTCCATTCCTAATTTCATGCCAAGAGCTTGAGTTACCTTAAATACAACTCCACATCCAGCTAAACTTTTAAATGGATATGTATTACTATCTTTTCTTTTTAAATCAACTACAGCAATAGCAGGTGGTAATTCGTCTAGTGGTTCATGGTGATCTGTAACAATTGTTTCGATTCCTAATTCGTTAGCATATGTTATTTCTTCGATTGCAGAAATTCCACAATCAACTGTAATAATTAATGTGTATCCACCTTCTTTTATTTTATCTATTGCATTTTTATTTAGCCCGTATCCTTCATTCAATCTGTTTGGGATATAATAATCTACTTCTAGACCACAAGTTTTCAAAAATTTCTTTAGAACTGTAATACTTGTGATTCCATCAACATCATAATCTCCATATATAATAACTTTTTCTTGATTTTTTATTGCTTTTAATATTCTTTCTACAGCTATTTCCATGTCTGGCATCAAATATGGATCATGGAAATCATTTCTGGTTGGATTTAAAAATACTCTAATTTCATCTTCATCAACTATTTCTCTATTTACAAGTACTGTAGCAAGTAATTCAGGTACATTAAATTTTTTTTCTATCTCTTTAATCTTTTTTTCTTCTAATTCTTTATATTCCCACTTTTTTCGCATCTTTCTCTCCTAATTTTACATTTCCTTACTATTATACCTCATTTTTTGAATTTTTGAAATAGTTTTAAAAAAACTCAGCAAATAAATTACCGAGTTTTACTTAATTGCATGCAAATTTAATTGTATTTTCTATTAAATTTGTAATCATTTTATTTTCTTCTGAGCTTAATCTTTTGTCAACTTTTAATGTATCATCATCAATTTTTTCATATGCTCCTGCGTATAAGACTGTTTTTCCATCTTCAGTATTCATTCTATTTGTGTATACAACATAAGACTTTTTTGTCATAGATGAATCAAAGCTACAGAAAATCTCGTATTTTTCAGTAATATTTTCATCATCAATAATCTTCATTATTTTTTTCATTTTATCTCTCCTCTCCTCCATTATTTCTGTATACTGCTGCTGTTGTATTATCCTTACCTGCAGAAATGTGACTACGATAATCTGCATTATCTCCTAAGTCTGGTCTATATGATTCGTTTGTTAACGCATTATTTACTATAGCTTTTGCTAAATACTTTGGATCTGTATTTCTTGTAATCGCATATAATTGACTATCTGATAAACAATCTGTAACTCCATCACTAAATAACATCAAAGTTTCATATCTATCATTTGGTACTCCAGAAAAATGAACATTTAATTCATCACTATAGTTCATTCCTAAGCATCCTGTTATAACATTAGATGATCTCATAAATCTTAAATTATCTTTTTGCTTTTGCATTTCTTCTACTTCATCTTGAGTTAAAGGTTTGCCATCTTTACTTTGTTTAAACTCTTTCCACTCTTGTTCCCAATACTTGTATTCTATATTATCATCAGATGTCATTTGATATATATTTCTATCTTTTCCTACAACATATGCTCTTGAATCTCCTACTGATGCTATTGTTGTATTTTTATCTCCTACTATTGCTCCAACAAAAGTCGAACCTGAGCGAGGAAATGTACTATTTATTTCTGTGTTAATCTCATTTAACTCTTTTGACCATTGTAGTTTAAGTTGTTCTTCATTATCTGAATGCATATATTCTTTTGGTATTCCTTCAAACCATTTTGTCATACGTTGTACAATTAATTGGCTTGCTTTATTTCCATCAACTGATCCTCCCATTCCATCAGCAACAACTAACATTTTATATTTAGGGTTGTCTGGATGGTATAAAACAACTACAGAATCTTGTTGGTCATCTCTTTTTTGTCCAACATCAGTAACAACATACATTTCGTCATTCAAATTATACTCTCTCCTAGGTCTTTGACCAAGTCCACTATGAGCTATATCATTTTGAATTTGAATTTGTTTTCCACTTAAAACTTCTTCTCTACAATAATTAACAACTGGCATATTAACATTCAAATTATTTATTCCATATTGTGGATTGACATTTTTTTGAACGCTACGATTTAATTCAAATCTAGCCATCTCTCGTTTTTGAATAACATCTCTAGTATATTGTTCAGAAACTACTTGTAAAATTGAATCTTTATCCATTCCATTGTACGAAGGTGTTTTCCCTAATAAACAATTTTTTATTTTTTCAATTTGTTTTTCTGGTCTTTCATCAAAACTAGCAAAATAAAGTTTACTATAAACTCTTTGTTCCATTTTATTTTCAGATTTTTTTCTATTTGCATTATTTAATAGAACTTCTGCAAAATATTCCGCCATATCATCTCTTGAAACATTTTCTACTAGTTCGTTTCGCTCTCCATTATAATTGGAAAAATACTTAGTATCGCCATTTCTCATATAATGTTCAATAGCTGCTTTTATTTGAACAATTCCTTCTTCTTCAATCTTTCTAGATGAAATATCAGTAACAGCCATATACGTTTGATAGACTGCGTTTTCCAATTTTGTTATATCCACCATAATAATCACTCCTATAAATAATTCAAAATAATTATATCATAAAGTTTTGTGATTACAATTACGTTTTCATTACACTTTTTACATTTATGTTTCATATTCATGTAATTGTTTAGTACACTTTTTTTATTCATTTATCATATTTTATAATATAACAAAAAGGAGGAATAAACATGTTTAGAAATTGTGGTTGTTCATGCAACAATTCTCAAAACGATAATACAGAAACTACTTGTAATAATAATACAATGTACGAAAAATCTTGTAATATGATACCAAACTATGATTATAATAGTGATAATAATTCATGTTCATGCGGATTTACTAACACTTCTGTATTTCCACAAGATTGGATGTACGGACATTGCTATGTTCCACATCAACAAATGAATCAAGTATATACACCAGAAATTGGGCTTAGAATGGGTACTATATTCCCTGAATTAGTTAGTCCTTACTGTCCAAATCAATCATTAGATACAATAAACTATTTAAAAAATTCTAATACAACTGGAGGTGGCTGTAACTCATGATGGAAGGAAATTGTTCAAAAACTCGTTCTGAATTATTAGACGAAATTAGAGCTGTAAACTTTACAGTAATCGAACTAGGTTTATATTTAGACATAAATCCTGATGACAGAAGGGCTTTGTGTCTTCACAATGAAAATGCTAACAAATTAAGAATGTTAACTGATAATTATCAGAAAATATATGGTCCATTATCAATAGAATGTCCATGTAATAAATGGCGTTGGCTTGAACAGCCTTGGCCTTGGGAAAAAGGAGGTAGTTTTTAATGTGGTTATATCAAAAGAAATTAGAATATCCCGTTAGAATAAAAAATCCAAATCCACGTTTAGCAAAATTTATAATTTCACAATACGGTGGACCTGACGGAGAAATTGGTGCAGCTTTAAGATATATTTCTCAAAGAATAAGTATGCCAGACGAAAAATCAAAAGCTATCCTAAACGACATAGGCACGGAAGAATTAGCTCATTTGGAAATGGTGAGTAGTATGGTTCATCAATTGACTGATGGTGTATGTCCTGAAGACTTGGAAAAAGCTGGATTGGGAGCATATTTTACTGATCATGGTTGGGGAACTTATCCTCAAGCTGCAAGTGGTACTCCATTTAGTGCTGCAACTTTACAAGTAACTAGTGATCCTGTGACTGATCTTACTGAGGACTTGGCTGCGGAACAAAAGGCGCGCTCAACATATGAAAAATTAATAGATTTGTGCGCTGATGACCCTGATGTATTAGATCCATTAAGATTTTTAAGAGAACGTGAGGTCGTTCACTTCCAAAGATTTGGTGAAGCTTTAAATGGCGTACAAGAAAAATTAGCACAGAAAAAATTCTATCAAAGTTTCAACTAATATTTCTCAGCTTCAAACAAAAAATTTCATAATTAAATAAGAAATAAATTCTTTTCAAAATATAGAGGATACTAAAAAGTATCCCCTATATTTTTCCATTAAAGTTCAAAATTTTAGGAGCTATGTTTCATAACTCCTAAAACTCTAGTTATTTGGCAGGTGTGCCAAATCCTGCATCTCTTTTGACCTCTAGGGTGTGTGGTTGACACTATTGTCCACTTCAAATAACCTCTTTATATTATATCTATTAGTATTTGTTGTAATTCTATTGCTTTTTCTTCATTTAATTCTTCTTTTAATAATTCATTATTAGATATTATTCTAACTCCAACACATGGTATTTTGAATCTTTCGCAAACTGTATATACTCCAATACTTTCCATATCTTCGCATAAGTTATCGAATTTTTCAGTTATCCATGTGATTCTGTCAAATTCTCTATTGAATACGTCTCCACTGCCTAAGACTCCTGTATAGACTGAATTTTTTTTATTTGTTTTTATATTTTTTTCTAATAGTGCTACTAATTCTTTATTAGCATATTTTATGTCTTTTGCTCTTTTATTTGGTTCCCATTCAAATGGGTTTGATCCTTTATGCTGTTCTTTTATTGGCATATCATATGAATTTATATTACAGCACTTTTCTCCTATTACTATATCTCCTGTATGTAATTGTTTTCTGTGTCCTCCTGCTATTCCTTGGTTTATAACGATTGTTGGATTAAATTCTATAATTCCAATTGTTGTTGCTATTGTCGCATTAATAGAACCTATATATGTTTTTGATACTATAACTTTTTTATTATTTATTGTTCCTTCATAAAATTCATATTCTTTTATTTTTCTAAACTTTTTATCTTTTAGTGATTTTATTATATGTTCTATTTCTATATCCATTGCTCCTTGGATTAAAATTGTTTTATATTTTTTTAAATCTTCCATTTAATTGATATCCTTTCTGTGCTTTTTCTGTATTTATCTAAAAATATCCTTTGAATTTATCAAAGGATATTTTTGTGTTATTTTAGTTTTTCCCATCTTTTTGCTAAAGAAAAATCGATAATTTTTTCTCCTTCTGAAAGTGGGACAAATGTATCTTTTTGTCTGAACCCCGCTTCTTTAAGTTTTTCAATAATCTTGTAGCCTCGTGTTATATAGGTTTTTCCGTCTGTATTTACAAAAACTACACAGTCATTTTTATAATTGTATGTTCCAAGATTATCTTTAGCCCATGCGTCTAATTTTGTTCCTGAAATAATTGGATACCGGATGTCCTCAAAATATAAATATTTTACCTGGATACCATCGTTCGGTATTTGAATTGCCTTTTTCAAAAATTTAGGTTCAATTTCAAAGATAAAAAGTTTTTTGCAATATTCTATACATTCTTGCTCAAATTTTTGTGCATCAGTCATTTTAATCCCTCCTAAATATTTTTTTGATGTTAAAAACAACATAGGTGCACTTCCTAATATGAAGGTTATTAATAAACTACATTGATATTTTACCATAATTTACATAATATTTCAACAACTGATTCCATTCCTTAGAAAAATTGTAATGATATTATCTTTTTATCATACAAATTTTAGCTGATAGATGCTGTATATATTTTTAAAATTGCTTCTTCTAATTTTTTATCGAATTCTTCTTGTGTTTGGTGCACATTCAAGTCTTGTAATAATGCTCTTGAGAAACTTGCTATCATTTTATGATTTTTTGTAAGTAATTCTACTGCTTCAGTAATATCATATCCTCCTGATAAAGCTACTATTCTAACAACACTTTCATAATCATATAAATCTAAGTAAAAATCAGGTATTGTTGGAATTGTAAATTTAAACATTATTTTATCATCTTTATTCCAAGTATCTAATATTTTCTTTATTTCTTTTTTTAATATTTCTTCACATTTTTCTTTCTCTGGTGAATGTATGTCTACTTCTGGTTCTATGATTGGAACTAATCCTTCATTACAAATAATTTTTGCAATTTCAAATTGTTGTTCAACAATTGCTTTTATTCCTTCTTCATTTGGTTCATAAATTACTGATCTCATTTTTGTACCAAATACATTTTTTTCTTTTGCTTCTCTTAATTCTTCTACAAGGTCTGGTATATTTTTCATTAATTTTACGCCATTTTTCTCATCTTCAAGTCCTTTATCAACTTTTAAAAATGAAACAATTTGCTTTTTATTCCATAAATAATCTGCTGTATATTCATTATCCACTTTTGAACGCATTGTTTTTTCAAATAATATTGCTCCTATTATATGTTCGTTTGTAAATGATTTGCTTGTAAATACTCTTTTTCTCATTTCATGAATTAAATCAAACATTTCTTCATCTGAGCTATATTCATTATCTTCAATTCCATATTTTCTTAAAGTTTTTGCACTACTTCCTCCACTTTGATCTAAAGCTGCAATAAATCCTTTTTTGTTTTTTACATTTTCAAACATTTTTTCATTCATTAAAAACCCCTACCTTTCCATCTAGAACATATATATTGTTTTTAGAATATTTTTGAGAATTTTGTGTTCTAAAATACAAAAGGAATATATATTTAAAATACATATTCCAATTGCATTATAATATTATTTATTTGATAAGTCAAACTAATTCACTATGGTAAATAATTTCCTGGATTTACTCTGTCTCCATATCCTCCTGCCCCTGTTCTAACTTCAAAATGTAAGTGTGGGCCTGATGAGTTTCCTGTACTTCCTACTCTCATGATTTGTTGACCTTGTGTAACTTTTTGACCAACTGATACACATATTGAGCCTGCTTGTCCATGTGCATATAATGTATATAGTCCTGAACTATGTCTAATAATAACATGTGAACCATAGCTTCCTGATAAATTTGCTACATATATTACAATTCCATCTTTTACGGCATAAACTGGTTGTCCATTGATTCCTCCTGAACCAAAATCATATGCTCCATGGTATCTTTTTGATTCTTTATAATACATTCCACTTGTTACTGTTTTATATGCTGATGGTACAGGATATATAAATCCTCCTGGATTTGAAGATGAACTTCTTCCTCCGCTTGTTCCTCTACTAGATGGTTGTTCATTTATTTCTTTCTCTGCTTTTCTTATTGCTTCTTGTATCTTTGTGTCTTCGCTTCTCATTTCATCAATTTTTGCTTGTACTGCTTTATCTTCATCAGATAATTGTGTAATTGCTGTTTGTTTTTCTTGTTTTGTTGCATCTAGTTCTGCTTTTTTGTTTACTTGAGTTTGTTTCATGCTTTCTAAGGATGCTTTATTTGCTTCTAATTGTTTTTTGGAATTTTCAATTTCTTGTTTAGTTTCTTTTACTGCATTAATTAATTTTGAATCATTTTCAGAAATTTGTTCTACTAAATAATATGATGATAAAAAAGATGTTAAACTGTCTGAATTTAATAAAACGTCTAGATATGATGTTTCACCTGCTTTATAAGATGCAACTAATCTTTTTTCTAGTAATTCTTCTTTGTCATCTAACTCTTTTTGAGTTTTTTGCAGTTCTACTTCAACAAAGCTTATGTTTTTTGAAACTTCTTCTATTTGTGAATTTAAGTCATATATATCACGTTCATAATCTGAAATTTTATTGTCTAAGTCATCGACTTGCTTTTGTATATCTGTCATTTGACTTCTGATTTCTTTTTTCTGATTTTCTGCGTCTGTAATTGCTTTTTGATTTTGTTCATGTTCTTTCTGTTTTTGTAATATTTCTGCAGAAGAAAGTGCAAAAACATTTATTGTGTGTCCTAGTATAAGTACGATTAGTGTAATTACTAATGTTAATAATTTTTTTCTTCCTTTGTATTTCATTCTACTCACTCCAAAAAAATATTATATTTTCTTTTATTTTACAAATTCCTTTTTTATCCTACACATAAAATTATTTCTTGTCAAGAAAACTAACGTTCTCTGTAATTTTTACACAAAAAAACAAATTAGAAATATTTCTATTCCTAATTTGTTTTAATTATATTATTGTATAAAAAATTATTTATCTTCTACAACTTTTTTATTTTTTATAATATCAACTATTTCTGTTATTATAAATAATATTACGCTTATTGCTATTAATATTCCGATGTAGTTTGCTTTAAAGTTAGTTGCTGTTGGTACTAAGATTTCTCTTAATAGTTTAATTGCATATGTCATTGGTAAGTATGGTGAAATTGCTTGGAAGCCTTTATCAATTGTTTCGATTGGGAATGTTCCACCTGCTGCAGCTAATTGTAAAACTAAAATTATTAGTGCTAAGAATTTACCAATGTCTCCAAAGTTTCTGATTAAAAATTGTATTATGCTCATAAATGTTATTCCTATTAAGATACTTACGCCATAATACAAAGCTATGTTTTCAACTGTATATCCTAATCCTGCTTTTAATAAAATTCCTGTTATTAATCCTTCAATTGCTCCTATGGCAATATATATAATGTTTTGTAATAATTTATTTTTGTTAGACATTCCTAGAATTCCGAATCTTTCATCATGGTCATAATATAAAACAACATATGCCATTAATGCTCCAACCCAAAGACCGATACATAGGAATAATGGTGTAAATGCTATTCCATAAGAATCTACTTTACCATATTCTTTTGTTTCAAAGTTTATTGGTGTTTCTCCAAATTCATCTATTCCGTTTAATGATTTTAATTGTTCTTTTGTTTCTGCTAAACCTTCATTGATTGATGTCTTAAATGTTTGAACTCCACTTACTAATTGTGTACTTCCTGTTGATGCTGAACTTACTCCAGTATTTATTGTTTTTATTGCTCCATCAATTTGATTTGAACTTGAATTTAATTTTTCTAATCCTGCTGTTAGGTTTGCGCTTCCTGTTGCTAAATTACTTGTTCCTGTAGCTAATGCTACTGTTCCGTTTTTCAATGATGCTGTTCCTTTTTTTACTTCAGCTAATGCTGATTTTAATCCTTGTATACCTTGGAACATTTGTGTTAATCCACCTGATTTTGAAAGTAATTCGGTTGTTCCTCCATATACGCCACTTGCATATGCACTAGTATATGCATTATTTTGAGCTAAGTTTTTGCTTGCTGTTGCTATAGAGGCTTTTGTACTTAATGTCGTATTATATTTATTTAATACTTTTTTTACTTCTTCAATAGAGATTGTTGAATCTGTTGATTTATTTAAAAGTCCTTGTAATTCTGTTTCCATTGCATTTACAGTACCGACATAAATATTTACGTCAGTTGCTAAATTTTTTGATGAATTTGCTCCTTGTGTAGCATAATTATTTAGTGTACTTGCATTATTGTTTAATGTGTTAATCCCTGTAGCAAGTGCTGTAACACTTTCTGCTCCGTTAGCACTCATACTATCAATACCACTGTTGATTTGGTCAACTGCGCTATCAAGTTTTTGACTTCCTGATTGTAATGTTCCAACACCACTAGAAACTTGGTTTATTCCATTTTGTAATGTTTCACTTCCTGAGTATGCAGATTGTACACCTGTGTTAAATTGAGAATAACTGTTACTTAATTGATTTGTTCCGTCACTAATTTGTTTGATTCCTGAATCTAAACTTTCTGCTCCGTTTAAAATAGTATCAGCTCCATCACTGATTGTTTGTAGACTATTTGGTACTTCATTTAATTTACCTGATAATTCTGCAATAATTTCTTTATCTACTTTTGATTGTAGATTTAATTGAATTGTTTTTACTGCACTATTAACTATTTGTGTTGCTAAATAATTTGTCGCTTGATTTGGACTGTATGTAACAGTAGCAATTTGCTTATCTTCAGATGATGCACTTTTTAAACATTCTGTAAAATTATTTGGCACTTTAATAGTTGCATAGTAATCTCCTTTTTTCATTCCTTCTTCCGCTTCTGCTTCACTTACTTCATGAATTTCGAAGGTATCACTTTCTTTTAAGCTTTTAACAAATTCAGCTCCTTGATTATTTCCATCTTTTCCTTCATCCAAATTTACTACAGCAATTTTCATATCGCTTAAATTTCCATATGGATTCCAGTAAGATTTCAAATAAAAGAAACTATAGATTAGTGGTATTAATAAGATTACCACAAAAATGATAATTGATAAAATTTTCTCTTTTTTCATATCATTAAACATCCTTTCTTAATCCTTTTCTTAAAATTTCTGAAATACTTTGTGCAATCATTTGCTCATCTAGATTTCTATCTTTGTCATTCCATTCAATAATCAATGCAATGTACATTTTGTATATTAAAAATGTTGTAATATCTATGTTTTGATAATATATTTCACCTTTTTCTTTTGCATTTTCTAGTTTTTGCTTTATAAATTCTTGGATTTTTTGGTCTATTAAGGCTAAATTATCAACAACTATAGGATTTTTCAACCATTCTGCTTCTCTTGCAATTATATTTAAAAAGTCCTGCTTTTTTCTGTATTGCAATATCTTATATACAGCTTGATTTACTGTTTCAAAAAAGTCTAAGTTTTTGTCTTCAACTTCTTTTACTAATTTTTTCATATTGCTGATTTCTTCTTCAATAAAATATTTTAATAATTCTTCTTTGCTTTTAAAATACATATAAATTGTTTTTTTAGTAACTCCTGCTTTAGTTGCAATTTCATCCATTGAGACTTTTTTAAAACCAAATTGATGGAATAATTCTCTAGCGGCTTCTATTATTTGTTCTCTTTTCACATTAAATTCCCCCTAATTTTCTATATGTGAATTCTTTTTTCTACTAGTATACTGTTCTAGTAAAATAGTATACTCCGATTATATCCATTTGTCAACTCTTCTGGAAAAAAATATACTATTTTTTCAATTTTGTTTAGTATCTAGTAATAATACTGAGGATTAACTGGTAGTTTGGAGCATCTTTTTCGTAAAAAAAAGATATTAATAATATCTAATATTACTAATATCTGTCTTTATTTTTTTTGAAAATATTCTCTATAATATTCTGTTTGTTTTAAAATTTCTGCTCTTTTTTCTTCAGTTATATATTTGTACTTAACCATTTTATCTAATACTTGTACCTGCCTTTCAGATGCTAATTTATAATTAACAGTTGGTGCATATACAGATGGTGCGTTTGGAACTCCTGCGAGCATTGTTGCTTCAAAGTCATTTAATTGGTTTGGCAATTTATCGAAATAACCTAAACTTGCTTCTTTTACATTATAATAGCCATCTCCAAAATAACTTGTATTAATATATAATTCTAGAATCTCATTTTTTGACAAATGTCTCTCATAATTAAGTGCCATAAACCCTTCTGCAACTTTTCTTGTTATATCTTTGTTTTGGCTAAAATATGTGTTTTTTGCTAATTGTTGTGTTATCGTACTTCCGCCTTCTAGTAGTTGCATATATTTTATATTTCTGGCCATTGCTCTCATTATTGCCCATACATCTATTCCACAATGTTTATAAAATCTATGATCTTCGACTGCAATAACTGCATTTTTATAAATTTCTGAAACATCATCAAATTTTGAATAATTACTTTGTTCTTTTATTTCTGAAATTTTCTTATCTAAACTTTCTTCATTAATTGCTTTTTTATATTTATCATATCCTGCCATAGTAATAATACAAATACAAACTATGACAATAAATACGATACAAGTCAATATTTTTAAAATACCTCTTTTCATAATTCTATAATAACAACCTCTAATTCTTATTTAAAGTTTCATTAAAAACTAAATTAATATCAAATCTAATTTTTTCCATTTGAGAGATAAATGCGAGCATTTTTATTTTCGTATCTGAATTTATAGAAATTGATTCTCTTTCAACATCGTTAATCTTTCTTTTAACACCTTCTAATACATAATTTTTAAAACATTTTTCTCCACTAAAAGTTATTTTAAAAAAATATTTGAATCTTTCAAAATAGTTTTTCTTTTTTTTATCTATTCCTGTATTAGAAAAATCGAAAACTCTTTCTAAATTTTCAAATGATTCTTTCATACATTTTTTTAATCTTAAATTACATTCTTCAATCACAACATCATAATTCAACTTTTTTTGAGCAGTTGCAAAAACTTTTCTTGATGCCTTGTCCATTAGGTTAACATTACTTAGCTGGATTGCTCTAGTATATTCGTTTTTACTCATCATAAAATTTGCAATTGCAATCTTTTGATTAGTTTGTGCAAACACTAATTCATTCTGAATGTATTCATAAAAGAAATTGTATTGTTTTATAGTATCATTTATGCACTTTTCATATCTTGTCAAAAGATTATCATATATTTTACTATATTTTTGAAAACTTCTTTTATAAAATGAAATTTGTGACTCAAAATATTCCTTAAATTGCTTAATCTTTTTTATTTTTATTTCTTCACATTTTCTTATATAAATCGTAGTCCACAATAATAATTTGTTTGATTCAATTTCTGATAAATCTCCTAATATATCAATTAATTCATATGTTCCCGCTACTACACTCATCTTACTTCTCCTACTATCTTTCCATCTCTTTTTCTTTTCTACTATTAACTTTTTCTTGAGATTTTTCACCTAGTTTTAAACTAATTGTACCATCTAATACCTTTTCAGCCATACTTAAAGTAGATTTCAAAGTCTCAATTGGTGACGGATTTATGCTTTCATTACAATTTTGTTTCATATAATTAATAGCTGTTAATCCTATTTTAGGCTTTTTAAAGCTAACACTACTAGTTATCATTCCTTCTTTTGTAACAAATTGCCTTAATTTTTTATTTTCTATAATGCTTTCTTTTTCAAAATTTTCTTTTTTAAAAATTTCTTTTCCAGGAAATTTCACTCCATACATTTCATATTTACCGACTGATTGTGCATTATTATATATATTTCTTTTCATTAAATCACCTTCATTATTCATTTATAATAGAATTTATTATTCCATCTAAATCATATTTTACACTTTCTTCTTTTTCTTCTAATTTTTTTGCAAGTTTTTCTAAATTTTCGATTGGTTCTTTATCTAAACTAATAAATTTTCCATCTATTATTTTTTCACCTATTTTATCCATTTTCTTATTTTACCTCTATATTATTTTTTATAGTTTGGCTTTGTGTGTTTTCTATTTTTCCAGTTGCAATATCTATAGTTACTATTTCTTTCATTAAATCTACTGTGTCATTTTTTTCTTCTTGACCATAATTGACATTTAAGTAGTATAAATTATATTCGCACTTTTTGCCGTTTTTTTCAATGAATGATTGTATATATCTTTTCCCTTCATTAGAAGAATTTTCAACATAATTTTTTAAATCTAATATAATTTTTATATTTTGAATATCATCTAAATTGAATTTTTCATTAGATGCATTATAATAAAAGCTCTTGAATACAATTACTTTTTGTGTATTTCTTTTTGATACATTTTGTTTCATGTAATCATATTTGACCTCCACTACATAATATAATTCTGTTTCAGCTACAACTTTTGATGATTCTATACTTTGATTAGCATTTTTAAAAACTGATGATGCAACGTTAGTTGCTGAGTTTGCGTCATCTGCATTTCCTAAGGCTCTTACATAATCAACTTTTTTATCATCATTTGCATTATACCAATTGTTAATTTGAGTTGCTGTCGCATTCTCAATCTCTTGAGTTGTATATACTTTATCTACAAATGTATCAAAAGTGATAATTTCGTTATCTTTATTTTCTTCTGCTTGTTCTTCTTCAGAATTACTTATTTGATTAGTTGTTTCTTCTTGATTTAAAATCATTAATCTTTTTATTTGCACAGTTAACCAAATTGCTATTGCTATTACTATTATAATTATTACCAATAATATTTTTGTGTTTTTATTCTTTTTTCTTCTTTTGTTTTTCTTCAATTATTTCGCCTCCATACATTTCCAGTATATCATTAACTCTGTATAATAACAACAAATTGAATATTTCATTTTAGTTACAGTATTTTTCTATTTTGATTTTGAATTTTGAATATAATTAAAGCCAATTAAGATATATATCCTAACTGGCTCATTTTATATAATAATAAGGTCATCAAAACTTTCTACTGTTGTTTTATTTGATTATCTACAATTACTGGTTTTGTTACATTTTTCATCATTGTATTATCAATCATATTATTTGTAGTATCTGTTGTTTTTTTTTCATTTGTACTATTTGTAGTATTCGATGTACTATTTTCAATTATTTCATTACTACTTTGTGTGCTTACTGTATTATCTTCAAATATCTTATTTGCATCTTTAGTTGAATCTTCTATATCAACAATAAATACACTTACACTTGTGCTTCCGAACAAATTCAATTCAGCAATTAAGTTAATGTCTCCTTCATCATCTAAAAATATTTTTGTATTTGAAACTTTAAATTTGCTTTTTCCCATTGATTCTTCTAGAGCTCTATCATAAAATGTTCCAAAATTGCTTCTCATAAGAGAATCTCCTTTAAAGTTTTTCTCAAAATATTTCTTTACTGCTATAGAACATTTTTCTGAAAATTCATCTTCATCCAATTTTTCAGCTTCTAAAATTTCTTTGTTTTCAATCTTTTTACCTGTGTATACATCAATATTATACACATAGTATTGACTAATTTTATTTTTATTAACAACGTATACTAATGATAAAATATTTTTGCTTGTATACCATTTATAATCTACTTTAGATATTAAACCTTCTTGAAATGCATCTTTACCTTCCAATTCTTTTATCTCTTTTTCTACGCTATCTTTTATTTCTTTATTAATCTTTTCTACATTATCATATGCTAAATTGATTGCTGGTATTTTATATGTATGGTCAAAGATATTTTTATTATAATAATCGTATACAAGTTCTTTATCTTTCTCTTTTAATATAATTGATTTTTCATCTTTTTTATCACTAACAGTATCATTTGATTCTTCTATTCCAAACCAACCATCTACAATTTCAAATGCTGGTTTTATTTTTTCAACAATTGAATCTGGTAAAACTCCTATTTTATCTAGTCCATATGAAGCAAAAAATACAATTACTAATAATATAATTAATATTAGAATAACTTTAAATCCTGTATGTTTTTTCTTCTTTTTCTTTTCTTTTATTTGTGGTTCAACTTTTTTAAATTCTGATTTATTTTCTTTTTTAGGTTGGCTTTTTTGTGTTGACTTTTTTTCTTCTTTTTCTTTTGGTTCAGCTTTTTCTGTTACCTTTTTCTCAACTTTTTTTACTTCAGCTTGATTTTCTTTTTTTTCTGCTACCTTTTCTTCTTTCTTTTTTAATTCTTCTAATTTTGCTTTTTCTTCTAGTGCTTCTGCTATATTAACTCCACATTTTGAGCAGAATTTAGCATTATCTACTATTTCCTTATTACATTTTGGACACTTCATATATTTTCCTCCTTTTATTACATATATTATTTAGTTTTTCATTTTAATAATTTTATTTGTATATATTTTATCAATTCTGCTATCTGGATAATATTTATCCATAAATCTATCAATATTATTTTTTGCTGGTATATCACAAATACGTTCTTTTTGCCTATAACATGCTGTCCAAGAAAGATATACATCAAACAATATAAGTGTAAAACAAATAGTAGTTATTACAATACTCTTTTTATTAAAAGGTTTTCTCATTATCTTATCAAACATAGGATGAATAATGTCATAAAAAATTACTCCTGCAAGTCCCCAATAAAATGCATGTAATATACTAGTTCTTCCATTTAGATTTATTGTTACCCAATGATAATCCCATGAGATTGTTCCAAATAAAACTTCTTGAACATATGAACAAACATATTCTATAAATGCTCCTAATAACATTGAATAAAAAAATGCACTTAAATGTGATTTCATTCTTGGAATTATTATTTCATATATAACAGCTCCTATACCATATACTGGAATTAGTGGTCCATATAGTAATCCTTGTCTAAGTTCAAAATACCCTTTTTGAAACAGTACTAAAATATTTTCATATAAAAATCCTGCTAAACTTCCAATCATGAAAATCCAAAATAGCCTACACAGATATTTTAATTCTTTTTCTCTTTTTTCTTCTTCGTTTTCCATCACTTTCTTCCTTTTCGTAAGTTTTTTATACAAATAAATGCTCTACTCTCATTACAACTCGATAACTTTGATTAACTTCTCTAATCTTTTCCGTAATTTCTTTTTCTATTAATTCATGATCTCTGTTATCTTTTCTTGGTATAGCCAAGTCAAAAATTAAATTTATTCTTTTTCCTCCGTCTGTCATTCTAAAATCATGAATAGAATATTCCTCGTTATACTCTCTAACAATTTTTTCGACTACTTTTTTTGTATTACTAATCTTCTCATCATTTACAACAATTGGATCCATATGGATTGTAGTTATACATTTGAATTTTTCTAACATATCTTGTTCTAGCTCATCTATAATATCATGTGCTTTACATATGTCTTCATCTGCTGGAACTTCTGCATGAAAAGAAACAATCTTTCTTCCTGGTCCATAATCATGAACCATTATATCATGAATCCCAGAAATCATTGGATATTTTTCTGCAAAATCTTTAATTTCTTTAATAAAATTCTCATCTGGTTTTGTTCCAAGTAATAAATCTATAATTTCTTTTAATGCTTTACATCCTGTAATCATAATAAATATTGAAACTAAAATACTAATATAGCCATCAATATTTAGTTTGAATGCTAAATTTATTATACTAGATACTAGTACAACAAATGTTGTTACACAATCAGAAATACTATCATATGCTGTAGCTCTAACTGCTGATGAATCAATAATTTTAGCAATTTTAGAGTAAAAAATAAATAACCACAATTTCATAAAAATTGCAACTATCAATAATATAATTACTATATTATTGATTTCAGGCATAGTTGGATGAATAATTTTTTCAATTGAATTTTGAAATAATTCTATTCCAACTAGTACGATTAACATATCGACAATAAAAGCTGTAATATATTCCATTCTTCCATGTCCCCATGGATGTTCATTGTCAACTTCTTTTTGAGACATTTTGAAGCCAATCATTGTTACTATAGATGAACCAGTATCTGTAACATTGTTTAATGCATCTGAAATTATTGACATTGAATTTGAAAAAATTCCAACAACAAGTTTAATTATGGATAAAATAATATTTACAACAATACCTGTACAACTAGATAACATTGCATATCTAGCTCGTAAATTATTATCATTATCTTTTTTCACAAAAATTTTGATTAATAAATTAGTCATTGTTCCTCCAATCAGTTTTATAAAATTCTATCATTATATTATGCTTACATTTCATTTTCAATTTTTACTAATATATTAATAATATTCTCATATTTTTCTGCAAGTTCTGTGTATTCACCGTTTTCGTCCATGTGTGTCATCATTATATTGTATACTAAATCTTCTAGTTTTTCTAAATCGGCTAACGAATAATCTCTATCTAAATCTATATTATTTTCTTCCATTAATTTTATTTGCTCATCATTAAAAAAGATTCTTAGTGTAACGTTTTCAAGTTCTTCACTTAAATCATTTTCGTTTTCAATTTGAATTAATTTGTCATGAATCCAGTTATAATTTTCAGCTTTTTCTGTAAATTCACCTTCGCTGTCTAAATTACACATCACTGCATCCATTACAAGGTCTTCAAGATTTTTTATTTCTTCTATTAGGTATTCTCTTTCTCTTATTTCAATACCTATATCTTCTAATAATTCTATTTCTTTATCTGTAAATTTATTAACAATTCTCATTTAATTACTCCTATATTTAATATTGTTTAATTATAAACATATTCAACAATAAAAATCAATATTCTACATTATTTTATTAAAACTTTTATAATTTGCAAATTTAATACCAAAAGCAAATTATTTATAACATTTTTGATTAATTTTTAATGCCTTTTCTTTGTCTGTAATGTGCAAAAAAGGACAAGTAAAAATTCTTGCCCCCTTCATATATTTAATTTATTTTAATCTAAATTTATAATAGAATCTCCATTTTCATCACATATATAAATAACAATATCTTGATAGAAAACTAGTCTATATTTTTGTTCATTATCTCCTGTATCTACAGTTATTGTAAGTCTAGAGATTTCTTCACGATCTTTAGATTGTTTTGGTTCTCCTATACTTGTTAATTTCACGTTTTCTTTGTCTGCTAATTTTACCATTTCATCTTTTACTTGATCTATTTTCTGATCGTCATCATCTAGTTTTTCATACTCATCTAAAAATTTCGTATCATCTGCTTCAACATTATAATATGCAACATATGCTTTTAAATCAATGTGGTCTCCAACAAAAGTTTCCATGTCTTTTTCATCCATTAAACCTGCTGTAAAACTTTTTACTGCATCTAAATAATAATCTTCTCCATCAAAAGATATTTCTTCGTCATCTGAATTATCATCTGAACTATTGTCTGTTGTATTATTTTTTGTATTGTTTTTTGATGTATTATTTGAAGTATTATTATCTTCTTCGTCATCTGTTTCGTTTGTTATATTTGTTGTTGTATTACTAGTATTATTTGAACTGTTTTCTAATTTTAAAGGTGAACCAGAAACACTTTTTGATTTTTTACTATCTGTTCCTATAATAACAAAAATTAATATTGCAATTACAATAACTACAATAAAAATAATTATAGGAAACATAATTCTTTTATTTTTAAAAATATTTTTCATATATATTATATCCTCCTAGAAATATAAACTTCTCTTTTATTATTATATTTGCTTTTATAAAAAAAGTAAATACTATGACATAAAAAAACTCATGTTTTTTATGTAAAATTATAGATTTTTTATGGGTTTTGTGGTATAATAGAACTGTAGTGAGTCGATATAATTATGACTTTCAAATTGTAGTATATAAAGGAGAAAAATATGTTTAACATGTCAAAAGAAGAAAAATTTAACTTCGATATTGCAAATTTAAAACAAGATTTTGCCATAGAAAACATGAACATAACAGACTCTGATATAGAAATTTTAAAAAGATATTCAAATGATGAAATCTCTCAAAGTGAAATGATTAACATTATTAAGGACAATACACTAAAAGGAGTTTAATATGGAAAATTTTTATAATGCAAGAAATTCGATTTATTGCTACCCTGGAACTGATATATTAATAAATAAATTAGATATCCATGATAGCAATAAATTATTTAATTTGGAAAAACAAATTGTACTAGCTAAATCTTATATACTAAGACAAAATGTTAATAAATATGGTTTTGATAAACAGCATTTTATAAATATCCATAAATTTTTATTTGAAGATATTTATCCATTTGCTGGTAAATTTAGAACTGACAATAAATCTAAAGGAAATTTTACTTTTGCAAATTGGGAATTTATAGAAGAACAATTAGATTATTTGTTAAATAAATTAAAATCAGAAAATTACTTAGAAGGTCTTTCAAAAGAAGATTTATCAAAACGTCTTGCCTTTTATCTTTCAGAATTAAATGTTCTTCATCCTTTTCGTGAAGGAAATGGCAGAACAATCAGAGAATTCATCAGAGAACTAGCCTATAAAAATGGATATGTTCTTGATCTAACTCAAAATACGGCAGAGGAAATATTTAATGCAAGTGTTAAATCAGTTTTCAATACGACTGACTTAGAAAAAATAATATATAATTGCTTAATTGATGCATCTACAATAAAAAGAGACTTGGAAGAATAACCTCCCAAGTTTCTTTTTACATTACTTTAATAATTTACTAATGAGTTAAAATCTGGTATTACTATAAATAATTTTCCCTTGTAAAAATATGCTTCTGCATCAACTTCTTGTCCCTTTTGTTCCAAAGTAACTGTTGCTTTTTTTAATCCTTTAATTTCAACTTTTTCATTTAGTATCTTAAGTTCATCTGTTTTTTGTAATTTACCTATTTTTTTAACAGTTATTTCACCTTCATCATTAACAAATAATTTAAAAAAGTTATAAGCACTTTCTTTATTATCATCACTCATATAATCAGATTTTTTTGCTTTTTTATATTCTTTTTTAAATTCTTTGCTAGCATTATCTTGGTCCTCAACTTTAGACATAGCATAAATAGCTCTTAAATTAATATTTTTGTCTACAAATTTCTCCATTTTTGATTCATCACTCATAGATTTTGCAAAATTTTTAATTGTTTTCTTATAAGAACCCCCAACTTGAGATGCTATTATAGCAACTATAATAATAGCAAGAATAATAGTTCCAGCAATAGAAAGCACTTTTTTGTTTGCTTTAATTTTTTCCAAAAAATCTTTCATTTTCTCCTCCTTATATTTATTTCGACATCATTATAGTAATAATAATTATAATAGTCAATCTTTTCACTAATTAATAGCACAAAAAACAGAAGAAAAAATTAAATATTTTCTTCTGCCTTTCAATTCTCCAACTTATACTGATAAATCATTTTATTAATTTTCAATTGTTAAATTTGTTCCATCAAATCCAACAGTTACTTTAGATTTTGGTACTATTACTTGCTCTAATATCTTTCTTGCAATCAAAGTTTCAAGTTTCTTTTGAACAAATCTCTTTAGTGGTCTTGCACCATAAACAGCATCATAACCATTATCTATTAAATACTTTCTTGCGTCATCAGTTAATTTTATTTCAATTTGTCTATCGGCTAATCTCTTATTTAAATCAACAATTAATAAATCTAATATTTTATCAACTTCAGATTTTTTCAATGGTTTGTACAAAATAATTTCACTTAAACGATTTAAGAACTCAGGTCTGAATGAATGTTTTAATAAATCCATAACCTTTTCTTCAGCTTCACTCTTTATATTTCCATCTTTATCAATTCCATCAAGTATAAACTCAGAACCTAAATTAGAAGTTAGTATAATAATTGTATTTTTAAAATCAACTGTTCTACCTTGTGAATCTGTAATTCTACCATCATCTAGGACTTGAAGTAAAACATTAAATACGTCTGGATGTGCTTTTTCAATTTCATCAAATAATACAACACTATATGGTTTTCTTCTAACAGCCTCTGTTAATTGTCCACCTTCTTCATAACCAACATATCCTGGAGGTGCACCAATTAATCTAGAAACCGAATATTTTTCCATATATTCTGACATATCAATTCTAATCATATTATGCTCATCATCAAATAAAGCTTCAGCTAATGCCTTGGCAAGTTCGGTTTTACCAACACCTGTAGGTCCTAAGAACATGAATGAACCAATAGGTCTATTAGGATCTTGTATACCAGCTCTTGAACGAATAATACTATCTACAACTTTTTCAACTGCATCATCTTGTCCAATAACCCTCTTATGAAGAATATTACCTAAGTTCAAAATCTTATCTCTTTCACTCTCCATAAGTTTTGAAACAGGTATACCTGTCCATTTTGCAATAATTTTTGTAATTTCTTCATCAGTTACTTTTGTACGAAGCAAGCTAGACTCTTTAGATTTAGCGGCAATCTCCTCCTCTTTTTTCAATTCTTCTTGAATTTGAGGTAACTTACCATATTTTAGTTCTGCTGCTTTGTTTAAATCATAATTTCTTTCAGCTCTTTCTATATCTGCATTTACTTTTTCCAAATCCTCACGAAGTTTTTGAACTTTAGAAATTGCGTCTTTTTCATTATCCCATTTTGCTTTCATTTCTTTAAATTTATTTTGTAAGTTTGCAATCTCTTTTTGAATCTCTTGTAATCTCTTTTGAGATAATTCATCTTTCTCTTTCTTTAAAGCTGTTTCCTCAATTTGATATTGAGTAATTTTATGAGAAACATCATCAAGTTCAATTGGCATAGATTCCATTTCTGTTTTAATCATTGCACATGCCTCATCAATTAAATCTATAGCCTTATCTGGTAAAAATCTATCTGAAATATATCTATGAGAAAGCGTTGCAGCAGCAATTATAGCATTATCACTTATTTCAACACCATGATATACTTCGTATCTTTCCTTTAACCCTCTTAATATTGAAATTGTATCTTCAACAGTTGGCTCATCAACCATAACATGTTGAAAACGTCTCTCCAAAGCTGGATCTTTTTCAATATATTGTCTATATTCATTTAATGTAGTAGCACCTATACAATGCAACTCACCTCTTGCAAGCATTGGTTTCAAAAGGTTTCCAGCATCCATTGCACCTTCTGTTTTACCAGCACCAACTATAGTATGAAGTTCATCAATAAATAAAATTATTCTACCATCACTTTTTTTAACTTCTTGTAAAACAGCTTTTAATCTTTCCTCAAATTCACCTCTATACTTAGCACCAGCAACAAGTGACCCCATATCTAGTGAAAATATAGTACAATTCTTCAAGCCATCTGGAACATCGCCTCTAACAATTCTCAAAGCAAGTCCTTCAGCAATAGCCGTTTTACCAACGCCAGGTTCACCAATTAAACAAGGATTGTTTTTAGTTTTACGGCAAAGAATTCTTATAACATTTCTTATTTCATCATCTCTACCAATAACAGGATCAAGTTTTTGTTCTCTTGCCATTTCAACTAAATCTGTTCCATATTTTTTTAATACATCATATGT
>ERZ824488.254-NODE-254-length-72602-cov-17.790301_pt1 | contig 72602 bp, 61 predicted proteins | sample MGYA00519936_ERZ824488 | MGnify/ENA primary metagenome ERZ824488 (study PRJEB31778, sample SAMEA3449153) | human gut metagenome | biome: human gut; feature: human-associated habitat; material: faeces | place: United Kingdom | collected 2010/2012 ...
ATCTGACGAAAAATCCATTCGCCGGCCGACCACCTCATTTGCGCGGTGTTGCCTTAAACCCAGTACAACCGCAACCGGGGGGAAACGATATGAACCTGATCGAACGACTTGAGGGGAATCTCACGGAATACCAGTCCATACCTTTCTGGAGCTGGAACGACCAGCTGGAGCCGGAGGAGCTGCGCCGGCAGATTCGCGAGATGAAGAAGGCGGGCATCGGCGGCTTTTTCATGCACGCGCGCGGCGGCCTTCTGACCGAGTATATGGGCGAGGACTGGTTCAAGGCCGTTGACGCTTGTATCGACGAAGCCAAAAAGCAGGGCATGGACGCATGGGCATACGACGAAAACGGCTGGCCGAGCGGCTTCGCCGGCATGAAGCTGTTGGAGGACAGCGCCAATTTCGCGCACTATCTCACCTGCGAAGCCAAGGCGACGTTCGATCCCATGGCGCTGGCGTGCTATCGTCTGGAGGAGGGGCACCTCATTCGCGTATGGCGGGACGAGGGCGAAAGCTGCGTCTGCCTGTACGACCGCACGAACAGCTCCGTTGTGGACATTCTCAATCCGGAAATCGTGCAGAAATTCATCGAGGAAACGCACGAGAAGTACTATGAGCGCTTCAAGGATCAGTTTGGCCGCGTGCTGATGGGCTTCTTTACCGACGAGCCGCAGTATTTCCGCTATCAGACGGCGTACTCGCCGGTGATGCTGAAGGCGTACAGGGAGCGTTACGGCGAGGATCTTTTGAAGGAGCTGGGCGCGCTGTTCATGGACTGCGACGAGAGCGACCGTCTGCGCTACCGCTACTGGAAGCTGATGAACGAGCTGTATACCGAGTCGTTCGCCGGGCAGATTTTCCGCTGGTGCGAAAAGCACAACTGCATGATGACCGGCCATTCGATCGAGGAGAGCAGCCTGTTCGGGCAGATGATGTGCTGCGCGGGCATCATGCCGTTCTATCAGTACGAGCACATCCCGGGCATGGACTGGCTGGGGCGCCGCGTTGGCAGCGAGGTTTCGCCCCGGCAGGTTTCCTCGGTTGCGCAGCAGCTGGGCCGCAAGCACACGCTGACCGAGACCTTCGCCTGCTGCGGCTGGGACGTAACGCCCAAGGAGCTGAAGCGCATCGCCGAGTGGCAGTATGTGAACGGCATCAACCTGATGTGCCAGCACCTGTATCCGTATTCGATCCGCGGCCAGAGAAAGCGCGATTATCCCGCGTTCTATTCCAACCATAACCCGTGGACGAAGGATTTCCGTTTCTTTAACGACTACTTCACCACCCTCGGCTATATGCTGGCTGAGAGCCGCGAGGTGGCCGACACGGTGGTCATCCACCCGATTCACAGCGCCTACTTCACCTTCAAGCGCGACGACGGCAAGAGCGTGAGCGAGCTGAACGCGCGCTTCGAAAATCTGGCCGAACGGCTGGGCGCGCGCGGCGTCGGCCATCACTACGCCGATGAAACGCTGCTGGCGAAATACGGCTCGGTAAAGGGCAGACGGCTCGTGATCGGCAAGTGCTCCTATTCCACCGTCGTCGTGCCCGACATGAAGGGACTTGACCACGAGACGGTCGAGCTTCTGAAGAAATTTGTGGACGAGGGCGGCCGCCTGTACTTTGACGGCGAGCAGGTTCCGTCGCTGGTGGACGGCGTGCCCGCGAAGATTGGCCTTGTGAGCAACATCACCTTCGACGATCTGAAGAACCCCGGCGTGTCCATTGACCGGTACGATACGGCCGTGCGCATGACGATTCGCCGCAGCGATTTCGGCGACTTCATCTATGCGGTCAACCTGTCGGATACCGAGGACTTCTCGCTGAAGCTGCACGTGAACGCGCGTGGCGCCAAGCGCTTCCGCGCCGAGAACCGCACGTATGAGCCCGTGTACTTCGAAAACGCGGAAATGGGCGGCATCGATATCCCGCTTTCGTTCCGTCCCGGCGAGAGCACGATTCTGTTCCTGTCCTCTACGGCGCAGGCGGGTGAAAAAGCAACCGAAACGCCCCTGAAGGCGCTGGCCGCGCCGTCGGCGTTCATCGAGCGCATGGACGAAAACGCGCTGACGGTGGATCATTGCAGCCTGTCGTACGACAACGTGACCTTCACCGAGCCCATGCCCGTGATGGCCGTGTCCGACCGTCTGCTGCGCGAAAAGCGCAACGGCACCGTGTATGTGCGCTATGAGTTCGAAATCAAGGCGAAACCCGAGAAGCTGCGCGTGGAAGCGGAGAAGATGCGCTCCGCCGGCGCGTGGCTGAACGGCGAGCCGCTCGCGTTCGATCAGCCCGGCACGCAGGATCCGGCGTTCGTGTCCGCCGACATCGCCGAGAAGGTGAAGTTCGGCCGGAACCAGATCGTGTTCATGATCGACTATTATCAGCCGGAGCACGTATACAAGGTATACAACGGCGTGTATTACGACCACGACGACACGACGGAGAGTCTGGTAAACTGCCTGAGCTTCGAAACGGACATTGAGGACATCTACCTGCGCGGAGACTTCTGCGTCGAAACGCCGGAAATGGAGCCCGGCGCGAAGAACACCCTCCTGACGGACGGCCCGTTCCGCATCACGCTGCCGCGCAAATACGTGAACCTCAATTCGCTGGCAGCGGACGGCTTCCCGTTCTTCGCGGGTACCATCCGCGTGCGCGTGCCGTTCGTCGCCGAGGGAACCGAAACGAAGCTGCGCCTGAACGGCCGCTTCGCCGTGGCGAAGATTTCCGTGAACGGAGGCAAGGAGCATATGCTGATGTTCACCGACGAAGCGGATATCTCTGGCGACGTGCGCCCCGGCGAGAATATGATGACTCTCGAGCTGACGAATAGCTGCCGGAACCTCTACGGCCCGTTCCATAACCCCGATGACCCGGAGTCCTTCTCCATCTCGCCCATGTCCTTCACCCTCTCGGGTACATGGCAGGACGGAAAGAGCCCCAAATACACCAATCGCTACGCCTTCACCCGCTTCGGAATCGATACCATCGAGCTCGGCTGAAAACCACCTGTCAATACACGCGCGGATTCCCTCCGCGCGTGTATTCTGTCTCGCAAGCCGCTGATTAAAGAATTCATCTTGAAAATGTGAAAAAATGAGACGTAAAATAATTGACATTAAAAACTGTATGTGGTATAATTGCGTTACATAAGTGGGTAAAAACAACAAAAACAATACTTATTGTATCGGGAGACGGACTGATGGAGCTGAAAACGTTTGTGACGCACAGGCGGGAGGACGGGAGCTTTCAGGGGCTGAAGGAGCATCTGGAAGGCGTTGCTCTGCGTGCGGAGACGTTTGGCCGGGATATTGGTTCGCCGCGGGAAGGGGCTCGGGTTGGGCTTCTTCACGACATTGGCAAGTACAGCGAGGAGGGGCAGAAGCGGCAGCGCGACCCGGAGCATGTCGGCAAGGTGGATCATTCCACGGCGGGCATGCAGGAGGCGCTTCGGCTGGGAGATATTCCGGCGGCGTTTGCCATTGCGGGGCATCATGGAGGGCTTCCGGATTTTGATGGGAATCTGATGCTGCGCGCCCAGAAGAAACTGGATGGCAAGATGGATCCATCGGCGTGGAAGCGCGAGGTGGCGATTGACGGCTGCACGGATCTTCCGGAATGGGTAACGAATCGTTTTGAGTCCGTTGAAGCGGCCATGTATACGCGCATGTTGTTTTCCTGTCTGGTGGACGCGGATTATCTGGACACGGAAAAGGCGCTGCAGGGCGAGCGGCCGCGCGGCGAGTTTGCGTCTTTGAAAGAATTGTTCGGCAGGCTGAAGGCGCATGTCGAGCCGTGGCTGACGGCACCGCGAGACGAGCTGTGCCGCCGCAGAAATGAAATTCTGGAGGAATGTCTGCGGGGCGGCGAGAAGCCGAAGGGACTTTACACGCTGACCGTGCCGACGGGCGGCGGAAAAACGGTGGCTTCATTGGCCTTTGCGCTCAGTCATGCAAAAGAGCATGGTCTGAAGCGCGTGATTTATGTTATCCCTTATACAAGTATTATTGAACAGACGGCGGATACATTTTCAAAATTTCTGGGCGCGGAGAACGTGCTTGAGCATCACAGTCAGGCGGAGCTCGGCGGCGAGGGCGAGGATGCGGAGGATTCGGCGGCGCAGCGCCGCCGTCTTGCTTGCGAAAATTGGGACGCGCCGGTGATTGTGACGACGGCCGTGCAGTTCTTTGAGTCGCTGTACGCGGCGAAAACCTCGCGCTGCCGAAAGCTGCACAACCTTGCGCAGAGCGTGATCATCTTCGACGAGGCGCAGACGCTGCCGGTCACGCTTTTAAAGCCGTGCGTATCCGCGATTGCGGAGCTTGTGCGGCGTTATGGAGCGACGGCGGTGCTATGCACGGCGACGCAGCCGGCGCTGGGAAAGCTGTTTCATAAATTTGCGCCGGAGATGCCCATTCGAGAGCTTGCGCCGAACCCGGACGGGCTGTTTGATTTCTTTCGAAGGGTGCATTTTGTCCGCGAGGGGCCTTTGTCGGACGAAATGGTTTCGCAGCGGCTTTCGGAGGAAGAGCAGGCGCTGTGCGTGGTCAATTCGCGCAAGCGTGCGCGGGAGATTTTCCGGATGCTGCCGGAGAATGGGCGGTTTCATCTGTCTACGCTGATGACGGCTGTGGATCGTTCGCGCACGCTGGATGAGATTCGCGGTCGCCTGAAGGAAGGTCTTCGCTGCCGCGTGGTGTCCACCAGCCTTGTGGAGGCGGGCGTGGACGTGGATTTTCCCACCGTGTGGCGGGAAATGTCGGGGCTGGACAGCATTTTACAGGCGGCGGGACGCTGCAATCGCGAGGGCGGAAGAAAGGCGGCGGAAAGTACCGTTCACATCTTCGAGGGCGAGGGGCGAGTCAGCGCGGCGCTGCGTCTGCGCATGGCGCCCGCGGCGGAGGTGCTCGAGGAATATGAGGACATCAACACCCGGGCGGCGATTGAACGTTATTTTGCAAAGCTCCTGTGGGCGCACGGTGAGGAAGGGCTGGATCAGCCGCGCGTTCTGGACTCGGAGGCGCATTTGCTGTTTCAAAAGGTCGCGGAGGATTTCCGCATGATTGACGACAAAGGGTCGCGCATCGTGTATGTTCCCACATCGGACAACGAGGAGGATTTACGTCTTCTGCGGCTGGGCTTCTTTACGCGGGAGCGGATGCGGCGGCTCGGGCGAACGGCGGTGAGCCTGCCGCTTTACGAGTATCAGGCGCTGGCGGATGCGTACGCGGTGGAGGATCACGGCGCGGACGGCTTTGGCATTCTGCTGAATCCGGATGCGTACAGCCCGACGTGCGGGCTGGATGTGCGCTGCGAGGGCGGCTCAGCGCAGTTTGTTTAAACGAAAGGGGGCGAGGGCGCATGTCGATTTTGATGGAGGCGTGGGGGCCGATGGCCTGCTTTACGCGCCCGGAGATGAAAACGGAGCGCGTGAGCTACGAGGTTCCCACGCCGGGCGCGGTTCGAGGGATGATTGAGAGCGTATTTTTTCACCCCGGGCTTCGGTGGGTTCCCGACCGAATCTGGGTGCTGAATCGCATTCAGTTTATGAATGTACGCCGCAACGAGGTGAAGTCAAAGGTGCTCGCGTCGGCCGTGCTGCAGGAGGCCAACGGCGGCAAGGCGGGCGCGATTTTTACGTCGGAGGATATTCAGCAGCGCGCGGCCATGCTTCTGAAGGATGTGCACTACGTTTTCGAAGCGCATTTTGAGATGACGGAGCAGGCGAACCCGTCGGATAATCACGGGAAGTTTCAGGATATTATCAAACGCAGACTGCGCAGGGGCGCGTGCTATTCCACGCCGTATTTCGGTTGCCGGGAGTGCACGGCGCATTTTCGGCTGTGGGAGGGCGGCGAGATTCCGGCGATCGACGAAACGCGGGATCTGGGCTACATGCTCTATGACATGGACTACAGCGACCCGACCGATATTCAGCCGATGTTCTTCCGAGCCAGAATGGAGCATGGAGTGATCGACCTTCGGAACTGCGAGGTGGTTCGATGATTCTGCAGGCGCTGGTGCGCGCGTATGAGGCGCTGGCCGCGGACGGCCGGCTGGACAAGCCCGGCTGGCTGGAAGCGAAGGTGTCGTGGAGTCTCGAGCTGGACGAGGACGGGCGGCTGAAGCGGATTTATCCGGTGGGAGAGTCGGACGCAAAGGGAAAGCGCACGGTTCGCGCCATGAAGCTGCCGGAGATGGTCAAGCGTTCCAGCGGCGTGGCGGCGAATTTTCTGTGCGACAACGCCATGTACATGCTGGGCGTGGACAGCAAGGGAAAGAAAGCGCGCGCATTGGAATGCTATTTCGCCTGCGCGGAGCTGCATCGGCGGCTGCTGGACGGCGTGGATTCCTCGATGGCGCGGGCAATCTGCCGTTTTTTCCAGCAATGGGACGCAGAGAACGCGGAGACGAATCCGCTGCTTGCGCCCATACTGGACGAGCTGAAGGGCGGCGGCAACCTCGTGTTCAGCATGCGGGAGGTGTTCGCGCAGAATGTGCCGGAGATTCGCGCCGCGTGGGACAAGGCCTACGGCGACCGGGCGGACGCGCCGCACGGGAGATGTCTGGTGACAGGCGAAATCGGGCCGATTCGAATCCTGCACCCGAGCATTAAGGGCGTGGCGGGCGCGCAGGCGACGGGCGCGTCGCTGGTATCGTTCAATGGAGCGGCGTATGAGTCCTATGGGCGCGTGGACGATCAGGGGATGAACGCGCCGGTCGGCGAACGGGCGGCGTTTGCATACGGCGCGGCGCTGAATTACATGCTGCGCGAGCCGGACTATCACACGCGCCTTGGAAGCACGACCGTCGTCTACTGGGCGGAGAGCGCGCAGCGGTCATACAGCGTGCTGCTCGCGCAGCTGATGGGCAAGGTGGACGACGGCGTAGATCAGACGCTTTTGAAGAACGTCGTTCGCGACCTGCGCAGCGGCCGGACGGCGATGCTGGACGGCGTGCCGCTGCAGCCGGATAATCAGTTCTATTTTCTGGGGCTTGCGCCGAACGCGTCGCGGCTGTCGGTGCGCTTCTTTTTGCAGAACAGCGTCCGCGCGTTTGCGGAGAATCTGCATGAACACCAGAAGCGAATGGAAATCGCGCGGCCGTCGTTTGACCCGCGGGAGGAGCTTTCCATCTGGGCGATGCTGAACGAGACGGCCAATCCCAAAAGCACGGACAAGAAGCCGCCGGACGAGCTGGTGGGCGAGGTGATGCGCGCCATATTGATGAACGCGCCCTATCCCGCGTCGCTGTTTGCACAGGTGGAAGTGCGAATTCGCGCCGAGCAGGATATAAACCGCGGCAAGGCGGCGATTCTCAAGGCGTATCTGGATAAAAACGTGGTGCGTGATCAGGATGGGCATCCGATGAAGGAGGTACTGACGGTGAAACTGAACGAAGAGACGAGCTACGCGCCGTATGTGCTGGGGCGGCTGTTCGCGGTGCTGGAAAGCCTTCAGCAGAGCGCGAATCCCGGCATCAACGCGACGATTCGAGACCGATATTTCAATTCCGCGTGCGCAACGCCCGCGCAGGTGTTTCCCACGCTGATCAAGCTTGCGCAGAATCATCTGAACAAGCTGGACGACGGGCTGAGCGTTTACTACGACAAGCGAATGGCCGACCTGTGCGGCCGGCTGACGGAATCGCTGCCCAAGCATCTGACGCTGGAGGAGCAGGGTGTTTTCCAGCTGGGCTATTACCATCAGAGACAGGCGCTGTTCACCAAGAAGGAGGAAAAGGAAAATGGCTGACTGCATTCAGAATCGATATGACTTCGTGGTGCTGTTCGACGTGGAAAACGGAAATCCCAACGGCGACCCGGATGCGGGCAACATGCCCCGCGTAGACCCGGAGACGAACTGCGGACTGGTGACGGACGTATGCCTGAAGCGCAAGATTCGCAATTACGTGGAGACGGTGAAGGAGGGCGACCCGCGCTACGGCATTTACATCAAGGAAAACGAGCCGCTCAACCGCAGCGACCGCAGGGCGCTGGCGGAAAGCGGGTATCCAGACATCAAGGAGAGCGACCTGAAAAACCTGAAGAAGTCGGACAAGGACATCGACGCCAAGTTGCTGGCCTATATGTGCGAGCATTACTTTGACATTCGCACCTTCGGCGCGGTGATGACCACGTTTGTGAAGGCGTCTTTGAACTGCGGGCAGGTGCGCGGTCCGGTGCAGCTGGGCTTCGCGAAGAGCGTGGATCCGATTATGCCGCAGGAGGTAAGCATCACCCGCGTGGCGATTACCACCGAGGAGGACGCCGCCCGGAAGGGTACGGAAATGGGGCGCAAGTTCATCGTGCCGTATGGATTGTATCGTGTGGAGGGCTTCGTGTCCGCGAATCTGGCGCGCAAGACGACCGGCTTCTCGGAGGACGACCTGAAGCTTCTGTGGCAGGCTATTCTGAATATGTTCGAAAACGATCGCAGCGCGGCGCGGGGCAAAATGGCCGTGCGCAAGCTGATCGTGTTTAGGCACGACAGCGAGCTGGGCAACGCGCCGGCGTGGAAGCTGTTTGAGCTGGTACACGTCGATCGCGCGGAGGGTGTTTCTGCGCCACGAAGCTACGGCGATTACGTCGTCACCGTGGACGAAGCCAATCTGCCTGAGGGCGTGCGGTGCGAAGTGATGGGGTGAACGAGGAAGAGTATCTGACGCTTTCAGGCGTGCAGCACTATGCCTTCTGCCCGCGGCAGTGGGCGCTGATCTTCGTCGAGCAGCAGTGGCAGGACAACGAGCGAACCGTCGACGGCAGTCTGATGCATGCGCGTGCACACGACGAAACGCTGCTCGAGCGTCGGGGCGACACGCTGACCGCGCGCGGACTGCGCGTGGTGTCGCACGCGCTTCGCGTGACCGGCGTGTGCGACGTGGTGGAGTTTCATCTGGATTCCGGCGGAATTTCCCTGCCAGGGCAGGATGGATGCTGGCAGCCGTATCCGGTGGAATACAAGCGCGGCGCGCCGAAATCGCACGACGCGGACGAGCTGCAGCTGTGCGGACAGGCGATGTGTCTGGAAGAGATGCTGCTGTGCGAAATTCCGGAGGGCAGTCTGTATTATGGTGAAACCCGAAGAAGACAGGTGGTCGCCTTTACGCCGGAGCTTCGCGGGCGCGTGCGTCATATGCTGGAAGCCATGCAGGACGATATGGCACGGGGGCACACGCCCTCCGTCAAGGCGGACAAGCGCTGCGCCGCCTGTTCCATGAAGGAAATCTGTCTGCCCGGCCTGCGCAGATCGCCGCCGGTAGCTGCTTATCTGCAGCGGGCGGCGGAGGAGGGCGCGGAATGAGAAAGCTTTTGAACACGCTGTTCGTCACCTCTGAGGATGCGTATCTGGCGCTGGAAAACGAGAACGTCGTGATCTACAAGGGCGAGGAAAAGGCGGCGCAATATCCGCTGAAGCTGTTCGAAAGCCTTCTCAGCTTTTCCTATAAGGGCGCGAGCCCGGCGCTGATGGGCGCGTGCGTTCGAAACGGCATAGGGTTGACATTCCTCACGCCCAGCGGGCGAATGCTGGCGCGGGTAGTCGGCGAATCGCAGGGCAATGTGCGCCTGCGCAAGGAGCAGTATCGCGTTTCGGACAACCCGGAAGCAAGCTGTCGCGCGGTGCGAAATTTCATCTTTGGAAAGGTTCACAACAGCCGCTGGGTGCTGGAGCGCACGATGCGTGACCATGCGCTGCGGGTGAAGGCGGACGAACTGCGCGCGGCATCCGCGCATTTGCAGGAACAGCTGAAGCCGCTGCTGGCGGCGGAGTCGCTGGATACGCTGCGCGGCATGGAGGGCGAGGCCTCCGCCTGCTACTTCGGCGTGTGGGATGAAATGATTCTGAATCAGAAGGACGCATTCCGCTTCGACGGGCGCAGCCGCCGGCCGCCGCTCGACCGCGTGAATGCGGCGCTGTCCATGACGTATACGCTGCTGACGCACGACTGCGCTTCCGCGCTGGAAAGCGTCGGGCTGGATGCGTATGTGGGCTTCATGCATCGCGATCGCCCGGGACGCACGTCGCTGGCGCTCGACCTGATGGAGGAACTGCGCGCGCCGCTGGCGGATCGACTGGTGCTGACGCTCATCAATACGCGCGCGCTTCAGAAAACGCATTTCCGCACGCAGCCCGGCGGCGCGGTGCTTCTGACGGACGAGGGACGCAAGGCGCTTTTGAACGCGTGGCAGACAAAGAAGAAGGAGGAAATCACGCACCCGTATCTGAAGGAGAAAATCCCATGGGGTCTGATTCCCTACGTGCAGGCGCTCCTGCTCGCGCGCCATCTTCGCGGCGATCTGGAAGCGTATCCGCCGTTCCTGTGGAAATGAGCGTGCGATTGCTTCCTTTGCAGGGGGAAGGAGAAACCGATGCTGATTCTGATAACCTACGATGTGAACACCGTGGATGCGGAGGGCAGACGCAGACTGCGACAGGTGGCGAAAACGTGCGTCGCTCATGGCCAGCGCGTCCAGAATTCGGTATTCGAATGCAGTCTTGACGCGACCCAGCTTCGCCGCCTGAAGGGCGAACTGACAGCGTTGATCGACCCGCAAAAGGATAGCCTTCGCTTCTATGCATTGGGCAACCAGTACCAATCCAAAGTGGAGCACGTCGGCGCACACCCTGCCTATCAACCGGATGACGTCCTGATGGTCTGACGATGGGCGGCGGTGTGGAATGGAAATCAGTGTCAACGCCCCAACTGTAGTCGGATCAGGATGAGTATCAATGCCGATTGCCGCCAGATACCGTTCTGTTCATGCGCGACCATCTCCGCGACAGCGAAGGGATGGCCGGACGGTCACGCATGTATATCCAGCACCGCGCGGTTTCAATTCGAGCTTTCGCAGGAGAAACGACCTGCATGCGTTCGGTGGCGGCTCCGACATGATTTCAATCCACGCTCCTTTGCGAGGGGCGTGGATTGAAAACGGCTTTTCGCGGTCTCCGGTGCGGTTGATCTGGTCGCCCCTCACGAAGGGGTGTGGAAATGACGTCTAATACGCTCATGCGCTTCTCCTGTCGTCCTCTCTGAAGCGGAAGCAGAAATGGTGCTTTCGTTTTCGTGATGAAGTTGGTTGTGAGACTGTTTAGAAGCGATGAGGGAAGAAGATGTAAGAGTTGAAATCGATTATGCGGCTGCTGGGGGCTTTGCGGGCTCGGCAGGAGAGGGGGAAACAGTTCAAATGGAGATAGAAGGTGGGGTGCTGTTTACGCTTTGAGGTCAATGGTTGTGTTTGAAGTAGGCGGCAAGGACTTGATTTCGATTATGCAGTTGTCGAGGTTTTTGCGAGCTCGGTAGGAGAGAGAGGAAACAGTTCAAATGGAGATAGAACGTGGGGGTCTGTTTCCGCTTTGAGGTTAATGGTTGTGTTTGAAGGGGCGGGAAAGGGCTTGATTTCGATTATGCAGTTGCCGGGGTTTTATGGACTTGGAGGGAGATAGAGGAGACGGTTTGAAACGGAGACAGAGCGTGGAGTCTGCTTCCGCTTTGAGGTTAATGGTTGTGTTTGAAGGGATGGGAAAGAACTTGATTTCGATTATGCGGTTATTGATGAGCCTGCGAGTCCGGCGGAAAAGATGAGTCGAAGCGGAGACAGACGTTGAGATTCTGGCTCCGCTTCGAGATTAGTGGTGTTTAGGCAGGGGACTGCAGGGGCTTGATTTCGATGGTGCGGCCGCCGAGGGTTTCGTAGACGCGGTGGGAGATGGAGAGGACGGTTCGGCCGGCGGAGGCACGGCGGAGGGCGTCCAGAACCTGTGCTTCCGTTTCCGCGTCGAGGTTGGCGGTGATTTCGTCCAGGAGCAGGATGGCCGGGTCCGCGGCGGCGGCGCGCGCGATGGAGAGCAGCTGCCATTCGCCCTGCGAGAACATGCCGTCCGAGCAGGGGGTATCGTAGTCGGAGGGGAAGCTGCGGATGGCGGCGTCAAGTCCGGCGAGCTGCGCGGCTTTTTGCGCCATTTCGCGGGTGATGCGAGGGTCGCCGAGGGTGATCTGATCCAGAACGGTTCCGGGCACGCGGGCAAAATGCTGTTCTACGCAGCCGATGCAGCTTCGGCGCGCGCGATCGGAAATCTGCGAAACGTCGGTATTGCCGATGGTGATGGAGCCCTTTTCCGGCTGGTAGAGTCCCAGCAGCAGGCGAAAGACGGTGCTTTTGCCTGCGCCTGTCCGTCCGACCAGCGTCACCTGTTCGCCGGCCTTCACGGTGAAGGAGAGGTCGGCGAGCACGGGATGGTCGCCGTAGCCGAAGGTCACATGCGAGAATGCGATGTCTCCGCGCGGGCCGTCCGTGGAAATCCGGCTGTCGGCTTCAGATGCGTGAGAAGCGTCGGCGGCGGGAATCGTGCGCTCGGGCTGGGCGAGGAACGCGTCGATGTGCTTTACGCCGGCCATGGCAGACTGGATCGTCTGGATCTCCATGCCAAGGCTCTCGATGGGGGAGAAGATGCGCGAGATATAGTTGATGATGGCGACGGACGTGCCGACGGACATGCCGAACAGCGTCAACACCTTCGCGTTCCCGGAGGCGGACAGCAGCATGACGACGCCGACGACCACCGCGTTGAGAACCAGCACTGTCGGCGAGTAGATCGCGTCGTAAAAATTCGTCTTTTCCACGGCGGCGTAGCTCTCGCCGATACGGTGATCGTAGCGGTGTCCCATGTAGGATTCGAGTCCCAGCGCGTGGATGGTGCGGATGTTGTGCAGCGCTTCCGGCACCTGCCCGGAGATGGCGGCGACGGCGTGGCGGTTTTCCAGCTGTGCCGAAAGCATCCGCTTCTGTACGTGGCGCGTAAAGACGGTCAGAACCGGCATGACCAGCAGAAGGAGCACGGCGAGCCCGGGGTTCTTCACGGCGATGACCGCGAAGATGGAGAGGATGCGGCAGGCGTCCGCCGCCATGGAGATGACGCCGGATGTGAACAGCGCTTCGACGGTGTCCACATCGCCGGAGAAACGCGCGGCAACCTCGCCGGGATTCTGTGCGGAAAGCGTCGCCGCGGACAGGTGGGTGAGCTTGCGGGACATTTCGGAGCGCAGCGCGTGGGTCATTCTCTGGCCGAACATTTCAAGCAGGGTTTCCTGCGCGGAGGAAAGCACGCCTTCCAGCGCGAGACTGCCAAAGTACAGCAGCGCCGCGGTGAAGGGCAGCGGCAGGCCGCCCGTCAGCGTGTCGATGACGCGCGCCAGCAGAAGCGGCGGCAGCAGGGATGCGAGCACGCTTGCGATGGCGCACAGAATGGTTCCGGCGCTCAGAAGCCGGTGCGTCGCGGCCGCTTCGCGGATGGCGGAAAATACGCCGGTTTTGCGATTACGCTTCATGGTTTGCACCTCCCGTCTGGCTTTCGTAGAGGGCGCGATACGCGGGAATGGACGCGCACAGCGCTTCGTGCGTTCCCGTGGTCGCCTTGCCGTCCTCCATGTAGATGATCTGGCTCATTTCCGGGAAATGGTAGAGCCGGTGAGAGATCAGAAGCACGATTCGATCCCGCGCGTAGGCCTTGAGGTTTTCGAACACGACGTCCTCGGTCGAACGGTCGAGCGCGGAGAAGGGATCGTCCAGAATGAGGACGGGCCGCGGATGCGCCAGCGTTCGCGCCAGCGCCAGCCGCTGCGCCTGACCGCCGGAAAGCCGCACGCCGCTGCTGCCTGCCACGGTTTCCGCGCCTTCCTCCATGGCGCGCACCTCGCCGTCCAGCGCGGTCATGGAAAGGTATTTCCACGCGTCGCCCACGTCTCCGCACAGGACATTCGCGGTCACGGTGTCGTTCCACAGCTCCGGGTCGTGTCCCAGATAGCCGACCGTCGAGGAAAGCTCTCTCGGCGTAAGGGCGGAAAGCTCTTTTCCGCCGAAGCGGATGGAGCCGCCGTAGGGCTGTTCACACAGAAACGCGCGTCCCAGCGTGGATTTTCCGCAGGCGACGGGGCCGGTCACGCCGATGATGTCGCCCGGTTTGGCGGTAAACGACAGGTTCTCAAACCCAGGTGCGTCGCCCTCGTAGCCGAAGGAAAGCTGCGACACGTCGAGCGTCTGCGCGGACGGGATTTCCAGCGGAGCCAGCGCTTCCGGCGTTTTCATCAGAGGACGGATGCGCTTCCACGAGACCTCCGCGCGCTGCACGGCGTTGAACAGCTTAGCGGCCTTGAAGGATTTGGTGGACATTTTCACAAAGCAGGACAGGAACGTGGTGAACGCGGCAATGTCCCACGCGCGCCAGCCCGTGCCCAGCACGTTCTTCGCGCCGAACCACAGGATGAACAGAACGCTGAGGTTCGACATCACCAGATACAGCGGCGGCAGCGCCGACTGCCACACGTTTGCGCGCACGGCGGTCTTTTCATAGTTGTCCAACGCTTCCTCATACCGTTCCTCGCGGACGTCCTCACAGCCATAAATTCGATAGGTAACGGCGTTCCGTGCGCGGTCGAGCGTGGCGGTGCTGAGCGCTGAGGCTGCTTTTTTGTAGGCCGCGCCCGCGCGCTGCACCGGCTTTTTCATCAGCTCCGCGCAGACGTAGGAAACCGGCGGGAAGATCAGGCACAGAAGCGCCAGCCGCCAGTCGTACACGAACAGCATGACCACATAGCCCACCAGCGCCGCGCCGGTATCGAAAACCTCCGTGGTGAACTTGCGCATGCCCTCCGCGCAGTCGTCCACGTCCGAAATGGCCTTCGTCATCAACTCGCCTGCGCCCTCGTGTTCCAGCGCGCTCCGGCTCTGGCGAAGGAGGTTCGCGTACAGCACGCCCTTCATGATGCGGTTGATGTTGTTGGCGAACCGGCGAACGTAGAAGCGCTTGACGAACCGCGCCGCCTGCACCAGCAGCGTGACGGCGATATAGGCAAGCACCAGCACGACCATGTGCGCGGCGGTGTCGCTTCCGCCGAGAATATCGGCCAGACACTGCGCCAGCCGGCCTTCAAACCAGGGGCCTGCCAGCAGACCGCCGTTATACAGCAGGCCGAAAATGGTGGTGAAAAGAATGGGCAGCCATTCCTGACGGAAGTACGTAAGGATGCGATCCGGGCGGTTATTCTTTGGCTTCATGGGTTTGCTCCTCCAGCTGCTGTCTGATGTGCGGGAAGCCGGCGCGGCTTTCCTCCTTGGATCGGCGATAGAGCGTATCCAGCGCGGAAAGGAAGGCGGCGCGGCTTTCCTCGTCCAGCTCGGCGAGAAGGTAATCGTAGAAGGCGCTCTCCGCGTCCGCCTTCGCGTCGCGCAATCCCTCGGCCAGCGCCGTCGGGAACAGAAGCTGACTGCGGCCGTCCTCGGGATTGGGCTCGCGCCGAAGGTAGCCCTTGCGCTCAAGGCTCGCTGTGCGGCGGGCGATGGCGGGCTTGTCGGTGTTCAGCGCGGCGGCAAGCTCCGTCTGGGTGATGCCCGGATGATGCCGCACCGCGTGGATGCAGTCGATTTCCGCCGTGCCTATGCCGCCGCCGCGCATGGTCAGCAGCACGAAGCGCTCCGCCTCGCGGGCAATCCTGGTGATCTTTCTTGCGGAATGTTCCATGTCCGTCGCCTCGATTTCAAAGTAATTGCAGGTACAACCAAATGATTGTATGTACAACCGAATTTCGCGAACAGTATAGCACGCATCATCGGGAAGTTCAAGAGGGAAGCCGTCCGTTGGTATGTTTTTTTCTGTATCCGCGGCGCAAAAAAAGCCGCGGAACCGGATTTCCGATTCCGCGGATGCAGGGGAACGGTGGGATCAGCCGCCGAGATAGGCCTTCTGAACTTCGTCGTTGTTGAGCAAAGCGTCCGCACTGTCGGAGAGCTTGACGCGCCCGGTTTCGAGCACGTAGGCGCGGTCGGCGATGCGCAGCGCCATGCGGGCGTTCTGCTCCACGAGCAGGATGGTCACGCCGGTGTCCTTCAGCTCGCGAATGATGGAGAAAATCTGGCTTACAAGCAGCGGAGCCAGACCCATGGACGGCTCGTCGAGCATGATCAGGCGGGGCTTGGACATCAGCGCGCGGCCGATGGCGAGCATCTGCTGTTCGCCGCCGGAGAGCGTTCCAGCTACCTGCCTGCGGCGCTCCTTCAGGCGGGGGAAGCGCTGGTACACGTCGTTCATGGTCGCTTCGATCTCCGCGCGCTCGCGGGTATAGCCGCCGATGAAGAGGTTTTCCTCCACGGACAGCTTCTGGAAGATTTTACGCCCTTCCGGAACCTGCACAAGCCCCTTGCGGGCGATCTTGTACGGGTCGAGACGGGAAATGTTCTCGTTCATGAAGGTGATGGAGCCGGTGCGGGTGCGCAGCTGGCCGGACACGGTTTTCAGCGTGGTGGATTTTCCCGCGCCATTCGCGCCGATCAGCGTGACGATTTCGCCCTGATGCACCTCAAACGATATGCCCTGAATAGCATGAATCGCGCCGTAATAGACGTTGATGTTTTCCACTTTCAGCATATCATTCACCTCTCTGCTGTCCGAGGTATGCCTCGATGACCATGGGATTGTTGCGAATCTCTTCCGGCGTGCCCTCGGCGATGATCAGGCCGTAGTTCAGAACGATGATGCGCTCGCAGATGTTCATGACCAGGCTCATGTCGTGCTCGATCAGGATGATCGCCACGCCGAAGCGGTCGCGAATCTCGCGCAGCGTCGGCAGAAGCTCCGCCGTTTCCGACGGGTTCATGCCCGCGGCGGGCTCGTCCAGCAGAAGCACGCGGGGATTCGTGGCCAGCGCGCGCAGAATCTCCAAGCGGCGCTGCGCGCCATAGGGGAGAGAGCCGGCCGGCGCGTCCGCGAGGTCTTCCATGTGGAACACGCTCAGAAGCTGCATGGCCTTTTCGCGCGCCTTCTTCTCTTCCTTCCAGTAGCGCGGCAGGCGGAGCATGGCGTCCAGCCACGAATAGCTCATGCCCTCGCTGGTACTCAGGCGGAAGAAGCCGAACTTGCGCAGAAGCATTTCCAGCCAGCCGGCGTTTGCGGGCTTGTTGAGCGCGATCAGGATGTTGTCGATGACAGGCAGATCCTTGAACAGGCGAATGTTCTGGAACGTGCGCGCGATGCCGCTGCGGGCGGTTTCGTGCACGGACAGACCGGAGGTGTCGTGCTCCTTCAGCGTGATAGAGCCGCGCGTGGGGCGGTATACGTTGGTCAGAAGGTTGAAAACTGTGGTCTTACCGGCGCCGTTCGGGCCGATCAGGCCGACGATCTCGCCGTCCTTCACCTGAATGTTGAATTCATCCAGCGCCTGCAGACCGGCGAAATTGATGCCTAAGGCATGTACGTCCAATACCGTGGAGGACATCAGTTTTCGCCTCCTTTCGAGGGCTTCCCGCTGCGCCTGTCAAGGCCGAGCAGGCGGCGAATGCCGCGGAACACGCGATCCAGCTCCTTGCCCAGCGAGAAATCATAGCGGCCGAACAGGCCGGAGGGCTTGAAGATCATCACCAGCACCAGAATCAGCGCGTAGATGATCATGCGGTTTTCAATCACCTTGCCGACCCACGCGGGCAGCGTGGTGAAGAAGGGAAGCGCGGCCAGGTCGCGCAGCCATTCGGGCAGCAGGGTCAGCACGGTAGCGGCGAAGACTGAGCCGATGATTGAGCCCATGCCGCCCAGCACCACCATGACCAGAATCTCGGCGGACTTCATGAAATCGAAGTAGGCGGGATCGAGGATGCGCATATAGTGCGCGTACAGCGCGCCCGCGACGCCCGCGAAGGCGGCGGAAAGCGCGAAGGTCGTCACCTTGTAATACGTGGTGGAGACGCCGGAGGCCTCGGCGGCGATTTCATCCTCGCGAATGGAGAGAATGGCGCGGCCGTGGCGCGACTTGATCAGCGTGCAGATCAGGAACAGGGTAACGACGACCCAGAAGATCGTCCAGCCCACGGTGGTGTACTTGGGAATCTTGCGCAGACCCGCCGCGCCGCCGGTGAAGTCCAGATTCTGAATGATGACGCGGATAATCTCGCTGAAGCCCAGCGTGATAATCGCCAGATAGTCGCCCTTCAGGCGCAGCGCCGGAAGGCCGATCAGGATGCCGAACAGGAAGGCGACGAACGCGCCGACCAGCACGCCCAGCGGGAACGCGACGGACTGCGGCAGGTTCACGCCCTTGGTGAACAGCGCCGCGGTGTACGCGCCGACGGACATGAAGCCCGCGTGTCCCAGCGGCAGCTGGCCGAGGAAGCCGGCGGACAGGTTCAGGGAAACGGCCAGAATGATGTTGAAGCCGATCTGAATCAGAAGACCCTGATTGTACTTGTTGATCTGCTTCGTGTCAACCAGCACCATGAGCACGGTGATCAGCGCCGCCGTTGCCAGCGTATTGAGCAGGTAGCGCGACCAGGTGGTTTTGAAAATTCGCTTTTCCACGCGCGTCACCTACACTTTCTCCTTGGTTTTTACGCCCAGCAGGCCGGACGGACGAATGATCAGAACGACGATCAGGATGCCGAAAACGATGGCGTCGGCGAAGGATGAGGAAATGTACGCCTTCGTCAGCGTTTCGCAGATGCCGATGAGGATGCCGCCCAGCATCGCGCCCGGAATGGAGCCGATGCCGCCCAGCACGGCGGCGACGAAGGCCTTCAAACCCAGCATGCCGCCCATCGTCGGGGAAATCTGCGTGTAGGCGCAGGAATACAGAATCGCCGCCACGGCCGCCAGCGCCGAGCCGAGCGCGAACGCGAAGGAAATCGTCGTGTTCACGTTGATACCCATCAGCGCCGCGGTGCTTTCGTCCTCGGACACGGCGCGCATGGCGCGTCCCATGCGGGTCTTGTTCACCAGCAGCACCAGCGCGATCATCAGAACGATGGACACGCAGATGATAATCACCGACACGCGCGACACGGTCAGCGCGCCCAGCGAGAGGTTGCCGGGGAAGAGGTTTTCAAACATGACCGGATCCGCGCCGAAGATCAGCTGCGCGGCATTCTGCAGGAAAAAGCTGATTCCGATGGCGGTGATCAGAAGCGAGATGCGCGCCGAATGTCTGAGCGGCTTGTACGCCAGTTTTTCAATGGCGACGCCGAGAAGCGAGGTAAAGGCGACGCAAATGAGTATGCTCAGCCAGACGGGCACGTTCAGACGCGCGATCAGATACCACACGACGAAGGAGGCGACCATGATAATGTCGCCGTGCGCAAAATTGATCAGGCGGATAATGCCATAGACCATGCTGTAGCCCAGCGCCACCAGCGCGTAGATTGCGCCGAGCTGAAGGCCGTAAATCAGGTGGGAGAGAAATGCCATAGGTGCTTCGCCACGCTTCCGTGATTTTTGTGGGTTCCCTTAGGTTTCCATAGATACGCCCTGCTGCCGCGAAACGCACAGGCGCGAATCGCGGCAGCCGAATGGGCCGATTCGAAGGGACGGCCGGGAAAAATCAGTAGTTCATGTAGAAGTGGTACGCGCCGTCCTTGATCTGGATGATAGACAGGGTCTTGATGGGGTTGTTGTTCTCGTCGAAGGTGATGTGGCCGGTTACGCCGTCCACCTCGGTGGCGCGGAGCGCTTCGATGATCGCTTCGTAGGAGTTTTCGCCGTCGATCTTCACGCCGTCGTTGTTCACGCGCTCGAGCGCGTCGCAGACGATCATCGCACCGTCGTAGCCCAGAGCGGCCAGCGCGTTCGGGGTTGCGCCATATTTGTCCGTGTACTCCTTGATGAAGGCCTGCGTAACCGGGCTGTCGGAGTCCGCGGAGTAGTGGTTGGCGAAGTACATGCCGTCAAACACGGACACATCCGCGCCTTCGATGGCGAGCACGCCGTCGGTGCAGTCTACGCCCAGGAAGGTGCCGGTGTAGCCCAGCTCACGCGCCTGAGAGCAGATCATGTAGGTCACGTTGTATTAGTAGGGGATGAACAGCACGTCCGGGTTGGTCTTGATGATGTTGGTCAGCTGCGCGCGGAAGTCGATGTCGGACGCGCCGTAGGCTTCCGTCGTGGTCACGGTCAGGCCGACCTCTTCCGCTGTCTTCATGAACGCGTCGCGCAGGCCGATGGAGTAGGTGTCCGCGTTGTTGTAGATGATGGCCGCGGTGGTGGCCTTCAGCTCGCTCGAAGCGAACTTCGCCATCGAGCCGCCCTGGAACGGATCCTCAAAGCAGGCGCGGAAGAAGTTGTCGCCGTAGGTGGTCACGTCCGGGTGCGTCGCGGTCGGGGTCAGCGCCGGGATGCCGTCGTCCACGGAGGCTTCGGCCACGCCGAAGGTCGGGGAGGAGGTGACCGGGCCGAGCAGCACGGCGATGTCGTCCTGATAGACCAGCTTATTGTAGGCGTTCATGGCTTCGGTGGGATCGCCCTTATCGTCATAGATGATCAGGTTGATGTCGAAGGGATGATCCGCGGCATTAAAGTCGTCAATATACAGCTGTACGGCTTCCTTGACGGCATTGCCGTACACCGCAACCTCGCCGGTCAGCGGCGCGATCAGGCCTACCTTGACGCTCTCCGCGGACGCGGCAGCGCCGAACGCGAGCATAAGGGCAAGAAAGAGACAGGCAAAACGTTTCTTCATGGGGATCACTCACTTTCCTTTCTGAGTTGGTCTATATTATACTTATGCACTCCCAGTCTGTCAACGCGTGACACGAAATTTAGCATAGATGATTATGCATTTTTACACGCAAAACGGCGGAAAAAGAACGGCGCTTGCCAAGGCTCCGCACGCACGGTTGCAAAAACGCCCTCCCGGAGAAAGACCGGGAAGGCGTTTTGTGGGAAAATGACCGATTACCACGCGGGTTCGAATGAGCCTTTATACAGCGTTTCGAATACCTCGGCGACCTCGTCGCACTGATAGGCCTCGGCGATGCGCAGGTAAACGGGGTTCTCAGCGTCGGTTTCGCGGGCGGCGATGATGTTTACGATGCCGCGCTGGTCGGCGTTGTTGGGATCAAAGGCTTCGATGGCAATGGCGCTCTCGTGGGGATAACCCGCCTGCGTCGCGTACTGGCCGTTCATGAAGCCGGCGGCGACGGAGCTGTCGCTCATCTGGGAACCGATCATGGAAGCGTCCATCTCGTAGATGTTCAGCTCGAGGGGATTCTCAACGATGTCGACGACGGTGGCGTAGCTGGTCAGGTTGTCGGCGAGCTTGATCAGGTTCAGGCTGGCCAGCATCTGCAGCGCGCGGGCCTCGTTGGTGGGGTCGTTCATCACGAGGATGGTATCGCCCTTCTGGAACTGATCCACGGAGGTGTACTTGTCGGAATACAGGGACAGGGGCGCGATCAGCGTTTCGCCGATGGCGACGAGCTTCACGCCGTAGGTCGCGGAATTTTCGTTGTTCCAGCTGTTGAGGAAATTGTAGTGCTGGAAGGCGTTCAGGTCGATGTCGCCGGAAGCCAGCGCGATGTTGGGCATTACATAGTCGGAGAAAGCGACGAGCTCAATTTCGATGCCCTCTTCCGCGAGCTTGGGAACGAGAACGTCCGTCCACTGCTCGTTGGTGGAGCCTACGATGCCGACCTTGACGTGCGTCGTCTCCGCGCTCGCGAAGAACGCGAAGGAGAATACCAGAACCAGTACGAGAGACAGAGCCTTTTTCATGACAGATGGCCTCCTTTGAATGTGATGCGGTTTCTATGCTAAACCCCCGGCCGGGGCGGTTTAGTGAGTGGTGACGCGTTCGAGGAACGTGCCGAGCGTCTGGATGATGGTTACCATCAGCAGAACGACGATGATCGTAACGACGGTTACGTCGGTCATGACGCGCTGATAGCCGTAGCGGATGGCGTAGTCGCCAAGTCCGCCGGAGCCGACGGTGCCCGCCATGGCGGTGAGGGCGATGATGTTGACGATGGTGATCGTCGCGCCGCGGATCATTCCGGGCAGACCTTCGCGCAGGTACACGCGCAGGATGATGGACGCGGGGCTGAGACCCATTGCGCGGGCGGCTTCCACCATGCCGCCGTCCACCTCGCACAGCGCCGCGTGAATCTGCCTTGAGAAGAACGGCACCGTGGCCACGACCAGCGGGAAGATTGCGCCCTTCACGCCGATGGAGGTTCCGACCAGCTTGCGCGTGGTGGGGATCAGAAGCGCCACTAATATAATGAAGGGAATCGAACGGAAGAAGTTGATCAGCTTGTCCAGCAGCTGGAAAATCGGTCGGCTTTCCAGGATGCCGCCCTTCTGCGTGACGACCAGAATGACGCCGAAGAATATACCGAAGCTCGCCGAGAACAGCGAGGAATAGCCGACCATCTGCAGCGTCTGCTTCAGGCTCTTCCAGAATTCCCTGCGCGTCCGAACCACGTTGGGCATCAGGTTGTTCAGGTATTCCGAAACCGTGCCCGCGCCGCTGGCCGCGCGAATCAGCACCACGAGGAAGTATATGGCGATGGCGGCGACCACGGCAAGAACGAAAATCAGGCTGAGCAGGGAACCGATGGAGCGCTTTTGGCCTTTGTTATTCTGCATGGTGGAGCACCTCCGCACGCACGTGTTCGCCGTCGATATGGGCGAGCGCGGCGTCAATATCGCCGGGATTGCCGCGGAACACCGTGATCAGCTTGCCCAGCGGCTTGCCGTCCAGCATTTCGACGTTGCCGTAGATGATCGAAATATCAATGCCGTAGGTGCGCGACAGGTAGCTGACGAGCGCCTGCCCCGCGCTGGAGCCCTGGAAGGAGAACTGAACGACCAGATCGCCGTGCTTCAGACCCAGCGGCGCGATCAGCTCGCTCATCTGGTCTTTCACTCGCGCCACACCGTCGGTCGTGGCGATGAAGCGGCGGGTGATGGGCATCTGCGGGTTGGAGAAGACGCTGAAGATTTCGCCTTCCTCCACCACACGGCCGTTTTCCATCACGGCGACGCGGTTGCAGATCTGCTTTACGACGGCCATTTCGTGGGTGATTACGACCACGGTAATGCCCAGCTCGCGGTTGAGCTTCTGAAGAAGGCACAGAATGTCCTGCGTCGTCTGCGGGTCGAGCGCGCTGGTGGCCTCGTCGCACAAGAGCACCTTCGGGTTGCTGGCCAGCGCGCGGGCGATGGCTACGCGCTGCTTCTGTCCGCCGGAGAGCATGCCCGGATAGGCGTTCATGCGGTTCTCAAGGCCGACGATGCGCAGAAGCTCGGTCACCTTCCTGTGCTTCTCCGCGCGGGAAAGGTGCATGCCGCGCAGCGGGAAAGCCACGTTGTCGTACACCGTGCGCGAGCGCATCAGGTTGAACAGCTGGAAGATCATGCCGATCGACTTGCGCGCCTGCCGAAGACGGCCTGCGCTCAGGCTGGTCAGATCCTGTCCGGCGACGAACACGCTGCCGTCGGTGGGACGCTCCAGAAGGTTGATGCAGCGGACGAGCGTGGACTTGCCGGCGCCGGAAAAGCCGATGATGCCGAAAATGTCGCCGGGCATAATGTCCAGATTCACGTCCACCAGCGCCTTCACGCCGTCCTTGCCGTCCGTGAAGGTCTTGGAAACGTGCTTCAGGCGGATCATTGGTTTCTGCGTCCCGCGGGCGGGGGTGACGGGATTCTCCATGCGTACCAGTCTCCGATCGTTGTAAAATAAAAATCAGGCAGGCCTTGGCGGCCTGCCTGACGGAACTCAAATGCTTTGAGATCGCTTTCGGGAAAGACTGCTTCAGCGGATGACAGCGGCAATAGACATGTACATAGCGCACATGTCGAGTCGCATCATCATGGCCGAAACACGGTTGCACATAAGGGCGATCTCCTTTTTTTGAAGTTGACGACATTATACGGGACGGCATGCGCGTTTGTCAATACATTTTCGCGCCTGCTCTTGAAATTAACACAGAAACGGCAGGATTTGGAGGATGGGAAAGCGAAATCATCAATTACGAACGCCAATGGAGGCAAAAACATGGATTATTTGAAGGAAGCCCTTGCGGAGGAAGCATATACCACGGAAATGTACCAGCGGTTTCACCGGTTTCCGGAGCCGTCCAGGCACGAGGTGAAAACCCATCGAATGATTCGGGAAGCGCTGAACGCGGAGAACATTCCGTTTCTCGCGCCCGCCGAGAACATCACGATCGCCGTCGTGCGCGGCGCGAAGCCCGGCAGGGTGGTCGGCATTCGGGCGGACACGGACGCGCTGCAGGTGACGGAGGAAACGGAGCTTCCCTATAAATCGGAGAATCCCGGCCTGATGCACGCCTGCGGGCACGACGCGCATATCGCCATCGGCCTGACCTGCGCGAAGCTTTTAAGCCGCGCGGCGGCGGAACTGTGCGGCACGGTGAAGGTGATCTTCCAGCCTGCGGAGGAGGGCGAGTTCGGCGCGCAGGCCGTGCTGGAAACGGGGCTGGTGAACGATGTGAACGCGTTCTTCGGCGTGCATGTATGGAGTCCGTACCGCTCGGGCGAGCTGCGCGTGTCCGAGCGCGGCGTGGCCGCGTCGACGGACATGTTCACCATCGCGATTCACGGCCTTGGCGGGCACGGCGCAATGCCGGAGCTGTGCGTGGACACGGTCGTGTGCGCCAGCGAGCTTGTGTGCGCGCTTCAGACGATTGCGTCGCGGTTCACGTCGCCGTTTGATCCCGTCGTCGTCACGGTGGGTAGCCTGCACGCGGGCACGCGGTGCAACATCATCGCCGGGGAAGCGGTGCTGGAGGGCACCATCCGCACGTTCGATCCCCGCGTGTACGCGCAGGTGCATGAACGCTTTGACCGCCTTGTGCGCGACGTGTGCGACGCGCACGGCTGCGCCTATGAGGTAGACATGCGTCCCGCCTGCGGCGTGACGTGGAACGACGAAAAGCTTGTGCGGCTCGCGCGCGCGAACGCGGAGATAATCGCGCCCGGCGAGACGGGGGACGATAAGCCCTCGATGCTCGGCGACGATTTCGGCGAGTACCGCGCCGTCGCGCCGGTGTGCTATATGAAGGTGGGCATTCGAAACGAAGCGCTTCAGGCAACCTACGCGCATCATAACCCGCGCTTCCGCGTGGATCCCGCCGCGCTGCCCAGAGCCGTGGCGTGGCTTGCGATGAACGCGGAGAGCTATCTGAACGAATCCGCGCGCGGCGAGTGAAAAATGTGAGCTTCATCATCAGAATTTAACCGGAACCGGGCATGCCTTCATGCCCGGTTCATGATATACTTACCGTATCATCCGAGACAAGTGAGGAGCGAGCATGACACTGGAGCGCATTCGAAACAGCCGGCTGGGCCGGCGCTATATCGGCGACCGCGCGTTTTACGCGCTGGTGCTGGGCCTGTTGGTTCCGATTGTCATTCAGAACATCATTTCAAACTTTGTAAGCCTTTTGGACAACATCATGGTGGGCGCCGTCAGCACGGAGGAAATGAACGGCGTATCCATCAGCAATCAGCTGATTTTTGTTTTCAACCTGTGTGTGTTCGGCGGCATGTCGGGCGCGACGATCTTCGCGGCGCAGTTTTACGGCGCGAAGAATGAAGACGGCGTGCGTGATTCATTCCGCTATACCATTCTTCTGGCCGTCGGGCTCAGCGTGATCGCGATTGCGGTGCTGGCGGGCTTCAGCCGTCCGCTGATCGGCTACTATATCAACGATGTGGAAGCCGTCGGCGGCGCGGAGGACACGCTGAAGGCGGGCATGGGCTACGTGCGCATCATGCTGTTCGGCCTGTTTCCCTTCGCCATGTCGCAGGCCTATGCCGGCACGCTGCGTGTGACCGGCGAAACGAAGCTGCCCATGGCGGCTTCCGTTACCAGCGTACTGGTGAACCTTGTGGGCAATTACATATTGATCTTTGGCCACCTTGGCGCACCGGCGCTGGGCGCGCGCGGCGCGGCGGTCGCCACGGTGATTTCCCGCTATGTCGAGATGCTGATCATCGTCGTGGTCGCGCACCGGCGCAACCGGCGGGATGGAACATATGGGTTCCTGTCGCATGCGTATTCGCACTTTCATATTCCGGGCTGGCTGGCGAAGCGCATCACGGTCAAGGGCATGCCGCTGCTGGTGAACGAGCTTCTGTGGTCGGTCGCCGTGGCGCTGCTGGCGCAGCTGTATTCGCTGCGCGGCCTGAATGTCGTCGCCGCCAACACGATCACCTCCACCATCACAAACCTGTTCAACGTGTTCTTCCTGTCGATGGGCACGGCGGCTTCTGTGCTGGTGGGACGCAAGCTCGGCGAGCGCAACGACGAAAGCTCCCGCGCCTGCGCCCGGCAGATCATCGCCTTTGACATCGTGATCTGCGTGGTCGTGGCCGCGGTCATGTTCGCCGTCGCGCCGCTGCTTCCGCAGATTTACCGCAAGGCGACGGTGGACGCGCGAAGACTCGCGGTCGCCATGATCCGCATCTGCGCGTGCTCCGCGCCGCTGTCGGCGTTCGCCAACTGCTCCTATTTCATCCTGCGCTCGGGCGGGCGCACGGGCATCACCTTCCTGTTTGACAGCGGCTACAGCTGGATTATCCAGATTCCGCTGGTCTATTCGCTGGTACATTTTACCGACCTTGGCATCCTCTACGTATTCGGCGCGTGTCACGCCGCGGAGCTCATCAAGGATATATTCGGCTATATCCTGATGAAGAAGGGCGTGTGGATTCGCAATATCGTTTCCGAACCGGAACCGGAGGTCGCATATGAAAAGGCTGAAGCTGAATGATCTTCGCTCCCTCGACCTTCGCCGCACGGCGCGGCGGCTTCGCGACAGTGTGCTGGATGGCTGGTATCGCAAGGGCGACCCGTCCAGCGAGGACAGAAAACGGCTCGTGATGTGCAACTACACGTCCAACGTGATCGCCAACTTTGTCGGCGGCACGTTCTGGACGGGCTTGCTTTTGCACCTGAACGCGGGGGATGGCTTCATCGGCACGATGAGCATGTTCTCGCTGGCGGCGAACATGCTTCAGTGCTTTTCGCCGCTGCTGCTGGAGCGCTTTCCCAAACGCCGCACGCTGCTGACGGTGCTGCGCGGCGTCCTGTATTTCATCAACGTCATTCTCATCGGCCTGATTCCGCTGTTCCCGGTGGACAGGCAGATTCGGCTGTATATGACCGGCGCGGGCGTTCTGATTGTGAACATCATCAACGCGTTCATATCGCCGGGGCTTTCCATCTGGCATATTCAGAGCCTGCCGAACGAAACGCGCAAAAGCTTTTTTTCTCTGATTACCATGACGGTGGGCGCCGTCGTGGCCATATGCAACCTGCTGGGCGGCTGGATTGTGGATATTTTTGCCGCGCACGACATGCAGTACTATGGTCTTCTGACCGTGCGCGCCATCGCGGCGGTGCTGTGCGTGGTGGAAATCTATCTGTATCTCCATATCCGCGAGTATCCCTATGAATCCTCCGGCGACCGGTTTACCGTGCGCGAGCTGTTCACCCGCCCGCTGCACGAGAAGAAGTATCTGTACACCATCGCGGTGGTCTTCGTGTGGAACATCACGGCGAACGTGCCCGGCTCGTATTACACGGTGTACCTGCTCAGAAACGTGGAAATGGCGTACTCGACGATTACGCTCATCAACATGCTGAACGTGCCGATCGTGCTGTTCCTCACGCCGATCTGGCGCAGGGTGCTGGGAAAGTACGGCTGGTTCCGCACGCTGTCGTTCTCCATGTCGATCTACGCGCTGCACTATTTCCTGCTGGCCGCGGTGACAAAGGAGCGGCCGTGGTTCTACGCGCTGGCGCTGATGCTGGGCTTCACGTTCGCCATCGGCATCAACCTGTCGTTCACCGGCATTCCCTACGTCAACATGCCGCGTGAGAATCAGACGGTGTTCATCGGCTTCTATTCCACCTGCGCCAACCTTGCGGCGCTGGTGGGCGTGACCGTTGGAAAGTATTTCATTCTTTCCACGCAGGAAGCCAGCGTGTCGCTGGGTTCGTTTGTGCTGACCAACAAGCAGCTGATTGTGGTGCTGACCGGCGTTCTGGTGAGCCTTGCGGCGATCTGCGTTCGCCTGATCAGCCGTAAGGTGGGCGACGACGGTTGAGTATTGGCAAAAAGTGTGTTATAATGGCTGCATGGAAGATAGGGAGTGGATACGGTTGAAGAAGTTTCTGTGCTGTTTGCTTTGCATGCTTCTGATTGCGGCGGGCGCGCTGGGCGAGTCGATTCCGCGCGCGGACGCGGGACTTGATGTAGACGCGCTCGCGCGCTATGACAGCTGGGCGGAGGAGCGGAACGGGAATTTCACCGTGTCCGGCGACGCCGCGTCGCAGCTGGAACGCGCGTATCGCGAGCGCGCGGACAGGAACGGCCTGTCGGACGCGCTGATGTTCGAAATGGCGCTGGAGGGCAACACGCAGACCGGCGTGGCCTGTCCGGTTCTGAAGGTGCTGTACACCGGCCGGACGGCGGCGAATCCGCGCGCGCTGCTGATTACAATGGACGATACCACCTGCGTGTTTCCGCTGAACGCGGAAGCCCGCTCGGGTGCGCGCGTGGAAACCGGCGTGTGCTATCTGAACGGCGCGGCGCTTTCGTTCCTGTCCCGGCTGTACGACGCGCGGGAGGCCTCCGTGTGCCTGCTGGGCGCCGGGCAGCTGATCGTCGAGGCGAAGAAGCGCGACGGCTTTTATCCCTCGGCCGCGGCGGAGTTCGCGGCGGAATCCTTCCGCGCGCTCAGCCTTCCCGATGGTGCTCCGGATTTTTCGACCTACGGGCTGGAGGATCTGGCGCGGCAGGCGTTTGCCGCCCGTCACGGGGACGCGCGTCTGCCGGAGCTTCGGCAGAAGGGCGCAAGCGGCAGCGTGACGACCGACGCGGTGTTCGGCCTGATCGGCACGGGCGCGACGCAGGATGCGGTGCGCGATACGCAGGCGCTGCTTGCAGCGCGGGGCTTCATGAAGACCGGCACGGGCAGGGTGGTCAACGACGAAATGCGCGCCGCGGTGCTGCGCGCGCAAAAGCGCTACGGTCTGATGGAAACCGGCTATGCCGACGCGGCGCTTTTGAACCTTCTGTCCGGCGCGGAGTTTGAGCCCGTGGATGAAGCGGAAGCGTACGCGTATACGCAGACCGCGGACAAGGCGCGCTTTGCGCTGAACCGCTGGTGGACGGCGAGCGGCGTGGATACCACGCAGACCGGCGGTCTCAAGACCGCGGCGGACGCGGACAACGTGCTGATTCTGGCGGACGGCGTGATTCAGAACCAGAGCGCCGAGGCGCTGTCCCTGTCGTGGGACGTGAGCGCGTCCTGCACGTATGAGGGGCAGTGGTCGTTCCCGGCCAACGTGTACTGCGAGAAAAACGGCGGCGAATCGTTCGCGGGAACGCTGGGCATTCTGGCGCGGGCGCGGCTGGTCGTGGCGTGCGAGGTGCCCGCGTACCTGCTGGATGAGGGCGGCGCGTGGACGCTGACGCTGAATCTGGGCACGGAATCGTTTGCTTTTGAGCTTCTTCCATAATATGGACAACTCCATCTCACCCGCGGCATAGGCTTGGGCGGAGGGGATGGAGTTGAAATATTGCCTGGCTTTGGGAATGTGCGCCTGTCTTTTGCTGTTTCCGGCGCGCTGCGCCGAGCAGGCGCGGTCGGCGATGGCGCTGTGGGCGCAGGCCGTCGCGCCGGCGCTGTTTCCGTTTCTGGCGCTTCTGCCGGTGCTGACCAGCGAGGAAGCGCGGGACGGCTATGAGCGCCTGTTCGCCCGGCCGATGCGCGCGTTCCGGCTGCCGGGACGCGCGGCCTCGGCGGCGGTCGTGGGGCTGATGGCGGGTACGCCCGCGGGCGCGACGGCGGCGGGACGGTGCGCAAACGCGCTTTCTCCGCGCCAGCGGTTCACGCTGGGCATTCTGGTTTCCGGCTTGGGGCCGGTGTTTCTGGTATGCTCCGTGGGCGCGGGCATGTTCGCGGACGCCGCCGTGGGCGCGCGTCTGTGGGGAAGCATGGCGCTTTCGCTGATGCTGGGCGCGTTTCTGTGCGCACGGCTGCCGGAGACGTGGTTTCACGGGCGGACGGCGGCGGACGCGGCGGCGCGCGGGGAAAACGCGATGACGTCCGCGATCCTGGGCGTTCTGTCCGTGTGCGGCTGGATGACGCTGACGAGCGTGATCGGCGGGCTTTTGCCCGAAGCCGCGCAGCCCTATATCGAAGTCTCGCGGGGCTGTTTTCTCGCCGCGCAGGCGCGGAACGCGACCCTTGCGGCCTTTCTGTGCGGCTTTGGCGGAATCTGCGCGGGGCTTCAGAACCGCGCGCGGCTGACGCTTTCGGGCGTGGATACAAGATGGTTTTTCCCGGCCAAGGCGCTTTGCGGCGGCCTGTGCGCGGGAATATACAGGCTTACGGGGCGTTTGCGGCTTCCGGCCATGCCGGAGACGTTTGCGCCCTATCGGGCGGCATGCGTATGCGCGGCGGCACTGGCGGTGCTGGCACTGCTGCTGGGAATTGGCAAAGTTACAGGACATCGGAGGGGAACGGCGCAGGATGAATCTGAGACGAAGTGAAATCGATCTGACGCAGGGAAGCGTGTGGAAGCAGATTGCGCGATTCGCGTGGCCGCTTCTGATCGGAAACATTTTCCAGCAGATGTACAACACGGTGGACAGCATCGTGCTCGGGCAGTACGTCAACAAGGAAGCGCTGGCGGCGGTCGGCTCGGTCGGCAGCTCGATCAACGCCATCATCGGCTTTTTTATCGGCATCGCGACCGGCGCGGGCGTGGTCATTGCGCAGTACTGCGGCGCGAAGGACGATCGAAAGCTGTCCGACGCGGTGCAGACGACCATGGTCGTGGCGCTGGCGGCGTGCGTCATATGCACGTTTCTGGGCAACCTGTCGGTGCCGCTGTTTTTGAAAATCATGAAAATGGAGAAGACCCCGGAGGTGTACAAGATGGCGGATCGCTATCTGCGCATCTACTTCTGGGGCGTTTCGGGCATGCTTCTGTACAACGTCGGCGCGGGCATCCTGCGCGCCGTGGGCGATTCGCTCCGGCCGCTGATCTTCCTGATCATCACGACGATCATCAATACCGTCCTCGACATTCTCTTTGTGACGAAGTACAACTGGGAAATTGACGGTGTCGCCTACGCGACGGTGATCGCGCAGTTCATTTCGGCGTTTATGGTTTTGTATGTGCTCACGAGCTCGCACATGGCGTACCGCGTGGACTGGCTGCACCTGCGCGTCGACCGGTCGATTCTGGCCGCGATTTTCAAAATCGGGCTTCCGTCAGCCGTTCAGTCGTTCATCACCAGCTTCTCGAACGTGTTCGTGCAGGGCTACATCAACGTGTTCGGCGCGGATTGCATGGCGGGCTGGACGGCATACGGCAAGATCGACCAGTTTGCGCTTCTGCCCATCAGCTCCATCAGCCTTGCGTCGACGACGTTTACCGGCCAGAACCTCGGCGCGGGTAAGCGGGCGCGGGCGAAGGAGGGTCTGAAGGTCACGATGCGCATGGCCGCGATTGTGTGCGTGGGTCTGTGCATACCGATGATTCTGTTCCGCCGCAGCCTGATTTCGATCTTCAACACGGAGGAGGCCGTGCTGTATTACGGCTCCATCTTCCTGATGATGATGAGCCCGTTCTACATCATGTGCGCCATCAATAACATTTACGCCGGCGTGCTGCGCGGCGCGGGCTGCTCGCTGCCGCCGATGATCATCATGCTGTCGTCGTTCGTGGCGTTCCGGCAGATCTACCTGTATGTGTTCTCGCACCTGACGCATTCGTTCTACGTGGTGGCGCTGGCGTACCCGATGGGCTGGATTCTGTGCTCCACGCTGCTGCTGATTTACTACTACCGCGGCGGGTGGGAGAAGAAATCGACGATTCTCACGCAAATGAAGAAGGAAGCCTGAGACGGCTTCGAAGGGAGGAATAAACCCATGGCATTGATTCACACCGACTTTTTCTCGGACGCGCTGGGCATGTGCGTGGAAATGGACGTGATTCTGCCCGAGGAAACAAAGGGGCAGATCGGCATGGAGGGCAGGGACGGAAAGGGCGGCTGGAAGACGCTGTACCTTCTGCACGGCATGAGCGACGACCACACAATCTGGCAGCGGCGCACGAGCATCGAGCGCTACGCGTCCGAAAAGGGCATCGCGGTCGTGATGCCGTCCACGCAGCTGGGCTGGTATACCGACATGCACTGCGGCTATAAGTGGTTCACCTATATTTCGGAGGAGCTGCCGCGCGTGTGCCGCGCCTTCTTCCCGCGCATGAGCCACCGGCGCGAGGATACGTTCGCCTGCGGCCTGTCCATGGGCGGCTATGGCGCGCTGAAGCTGGCGCTGCGCGCGCCGGAGACGTTCTCCTGCGCCGCGTCGCTGTCCGGCGGCGTGGACATTGTGCACATCTGCGAGCAGACCTCGCTTGCGGACGATCACTACTGGGAGGACATTTTCGGCCCCGCCGACAAGGTGCGCGGCTCGTTCAACGACCTGTTCGCCGCTGCGGAGGAGCTGAAGGCGAGCGGGAAGCCGCTTCCGAAGCTGTACATGTGGTGCGGCACGGAGGACTTCCTGTACGGCGAAAACGTGCGCATGCGCGACCATCTGAACGCGCTGGGCTACGACCTTACCTACGAGGAATCCCCGGGCGACCACCAGTGGAAATACTGGGATCAGAAGGTGCAGACGGTTCTGAACTGGCTGCCGCTGGGAAAGGAGGACTGCTGATATGGCGCTGATGCATGTGAACTTCTTCTCAAACGCACTGGGCATGTGCGTGGCGTGCGACGTGATTCTGCCGCAGAAGACCGCGCCGGAGCACGGCTTTAAAACGCTGTGGCTTCTGCATGGCATGAGCGACAACCATACCATATGGGGACGGCGCACAAGCGTGGAGCGCTACGTGGACAAGTACGACCTCGCCGTGGTGATGCCGAACGGCCACCTTTCCAGCTATGCGAACATGGCGCACGGCGGGAAGTATTTCACCTATATCGCCGACGAGCTGCCGAAGATCATGCGCGGCTTCTTCCCGCTGAGCGCGCGGCGCGAGGACAACTTCATTTCCGGCCTGTCGATGGGCGGCGCGGGCTGCCTGAAAATCGGTCTGGCGCGGCCGGGGAACTACGCCGCCATCGGCAGCTATTCCGCCGGCGCGTACAACCGCAAGCCGGGCGCGGAGCTGTCGCCCCGGGACGCGGCGCGCAGACACATGCTGCACGACGACCGCGACCTGACCGGCACCGAGGAGGACGTGTTCGGCAGCGCGCTGCGCATCGTGGAAGCGGGCGGCTCCTGTCCGCGAATCTATCATGCCTGCGGCGATAAGGATTTCCTTCTGGAGCGCGCGCATGAGACGCGGGACTTCTTCCAGTCCTTCCCCGGCAATCCCTTCGGCTATGTCTACGATGAGGATCCCGGCGCGCACACGTGGGAATTCTGGGACGAGCATTTGAAGCGTTTTCTCGGCTTTCTGCATGATTACGCCCTGATTTGACGAGAAATACGCAAATCATTAGCATAGACACCGTATAAATCCGTCGGCATTTGGATATAATATATGTCGACGGATTTTTTGTACAGGAGGAAAAAATATGAAAGCGATGTCGTTGGGCAGTGCGGTCGCGCGCGTCAGTTACCCGGGCTGCGGTATGATTGCCGGCAAAAGCGCGGACGGAAGCAGCGCGGTGCTTACATATTTTATCATGGGCAGGAGTGCGCTGAGCAAGAACCGCGTGTTCGTGGAGGATGGCGGCGGCGTGCGCATCGAGCCGTATATTGCCTCTGCCATGCGCAATGAGGCGCTGTTGGTGTATTCTCCGGTGTTGGCCTTTGAAAACAAGCTTCTGATCGGCAACGGCAATCACATGGAAACCATGTATGAAGCGCTGACCTCGGGCAAGTCGTTTGAGGAAACTGTGGCCGCGCAGGGCTTCCTGCCGGACGCGCCGCACTTCACGCCGCGTTTGACCGCCGCCGCCGCGATGAACGGCGAGGACTTCCGCCTGAAGATGAGCGTGGTCAAGGCGATGGATACCGTGGGCGCGAGCACGGGTCGGCACGTGTTCAGCTATGAGAATATTCCCGCGGGCACGGGCTATTACCTGCATTCCTACGAATACGACGCGAACCCGCTGCCGTCCTTCACAGGCGAACCGGTACAGGTTTCGCTGAACGGCTCGATCTTCGACATCGTGGCCGACATCTGGGAAAACCTGAACGCCGAAAACAAGGTGGCGCTGTGGGTGCGCACGATCGACCTGACCAGCCACAAGGGCATGAGCCGAATCATCAATAAAAACCGCTGAGCCCATACGCAATGCGCGGCAGACGAGAGCTTGATCGTCTGCCGCGATTTTTTACAGGATGAAGCGCAGAAGCTGATACGCGGCTGTCGATATGAGCGCGGCGAAGACGGTTTCCATCGCGAGCATGGAAAGCAGGAGCTTGCGCGATTTCAGCTCGCGCGCGCTGGCGGAAATCGCCGACACGCACGGCGGGCTGATGAGAATGAACGCGAGGAACGCGTACGCGCCCGCCGCGCCGCTGAAGGCCGTCGGAAGCGCGCGAACGAGCGCGGCCGCGCCCGGCGCGTGAAACAGCACCTGCATGGCCGAAAGAATGCCCTCCTTGGCGACAAGGCCGGACAGCAGGCTGGAAACCGCCTGCCAGCTTCCAAAGCCCATCGGCCGGAACAGCGGCGCGAGATGGCGGCCGACGCTGGCCATGATGGAATCGTCCATGCGCGCGGTCAGCTTCAGCGCGGGCGTAAACGCCTGCAAAAACCAGCATATGGCGCTCAGAAGCACGATCAGCGTACCGGCGCGGCGCACGAAATCGCGTGCGCGTTCATACAGCCGCCGCCCGACGCTGCGCCATACCGGCAGGCGATAGGCGGGCAGCTCCATCAGGAAGGGCGTTTCGCCCTCGCGGAACACGAAGCGCCTGAGACACGCGCCCATGACCGCCAGCATGACGCCGCCCAGCAGGTACAGGCTCAGCACGACCGCGCCCTCGCGCCCGGGAAAGAAGGCGCGCGCCATGAGCGCGTATACCGGCAGCTTCGCGCCGCAGGACATGCAGGGCGTGAGCATCACCGTCATGCGCCGGTCGCGCTCGTTTTCCACGCCCCGCGCCGCGGCGGCGGCCGTCGTCGTGCAACCGAGCCCCATCAGCATCGGAATCACGCTGCGCCCGGACAGGCCGAGCCGCCGGAGCAGCCGGTCGGTGATGAACGCCGCGCGCGCCATATACCCCGTGTCCTCGATGACCGCCATCAGCAGGTACAAAATCAGAATCTGCGGCAGGAAGCCGAGCACGCTGCCCGCGCCGGCAAGGATGCCGTCGGCAAGCAGCGAGGATACCCACGCGGGCTGCCCGCGCAGCAGCCAGAGCGTCAGCGCGCGCAGCCGGTCGACCGCGCCTCCTACCAGTCCGGTCAGGTACGCGCCGGGCGCGCCGAAGGCGAGAAAGAACATGAAGAGCAGAACCGCCAGCAAAATCGGAAAGGCGGTGTACCGGCCGGTCAGAATCCGGTCGAGCGCGCCGGTGCGGTCGCGGCTGCCGCCGCTTCGCTTTTCATAGCCCGCCGCCCGCAAAAGCGCGGAGACGTGCTGGTAAATGGCTTCTTCGTCCTCGTCGGCGGCGAGTACGGCAGGGGATTCGGCGGGATGCGCGATTTTTTCGTATAGCGCCGAAAACAGCTCGTCGAAGCCGGTCTTGCGCCGGGCGCTGATGGCGACCACGGGACAGCCCAGCGCGTTCGAAAGCGCCGCTATGTCGATTTTCCCGCCCTCGCGCGCCAGCTCGTCCATCATGTTGATGGCGACGATGACCGGCAGGCGGCGGTTTATCAGCTGAAGCGTCAGAAGCAGACTGCGCTCCAGATGCATCGCGTCCACGATGTTGATGACCGCGCCCGCTTCGCCGCCGGTCAGGTAGTCCGCCGTCACGCGCTCCTCGATGGAATAGGGCGTGAGGGAATACGCGCCGGGCAGGTCGATCAGCGTGATCTGCGCGTCGTTCACGTCAAAAATGGCTTTGCGCTTTTCAACGGTCACGCCCGGCCAGTTTCCCACATACTGGTGGGAGCCGGTGAGCGCGTTGAACAGCGTGGTTTTTCCGCAGTTGGGGTTGCCGGCCAGCGCGGCGACGCCGTTCATGACGGAAGCTCCGAGTGCGCGGGCGCTTCCGTGCGCACGAGAACGCGCGCCGCCAGCGTCTGCCGCAGGGCAATACGCGTATCCAGCGCCTGCACGGCTACGGGATCGCCCAGCGGCGCGGCGCCGACGAATTCCACCGTGCCGCCGCGAAACACGCCGAGCTCGCGAAGCCGGCGGCTGATTTTCACGTCCGTATCCACTCGTTCCACCACGGCGGCCTGTCCGATGGGCAGCCGGTTCAGCGTGATCGTCATGCTTCATCCCTCCCCGGAAACGTCCTCCCATCCTATGCGCCGCGCGGGAGAACTAAAACTTTTGAAAAATGGGGATTGACAACGAGCGGAAGCGGTGGTATAGTGTACGCATGAAACGCGATGAGCGGAAAGAAGTACGCTTGCGCAGAGCCCTCAAGAGAGCCGCCGGTGGGTGCGAGGCGGTGGGAAAGCGCGGGTGGAATACATTCCGTTAGCGGCGCACTGAACGGAGAGATCCAAGTAGGCTGCGACGGGAGCGCCCGTTATGGCGACAGGGTATACCCATTGGTCGTACCCGATGAGTCCGGTTGTTGTGAAACACCGGAAAACTGAGGTGGTATCGCGGAATTTCCGCCCTCTTGTCCGTACAGGATGAGAGGGCTTTTTGTTTTCTGGAAAAAGGAAGACGGGGGGTTGAGGCATGAAGGGAAAACGCGGATGGGTGCTTCTGGCGGGCTGCGTCACGCTGCTGATGGCGGGCGTGATCTACGCGTGGAGCGTGCTGAAAACGCCGGTGAAGGCGGAATTCGGCTGGACGGACACCGAAACGCAGATGTGCTTCACGCTGACGCTGTGCTTTTTCTGTCTGGGCGGGCTTCTGTCCGGGCTCATCAGCCGAAGGGTGACGCTTCGGGTGCGGCTGCTGGCGGCGGCCGTGCTGGTGATCGGCGGGTTTGATCTTTCCGCGCACGCGGAGGGACGGCTCGGCCTGTTCTATCTGGGCTACGGCGTTCTGACGGCGCTGGGCGTGGGCGTGGTGTATAACGCGGTGATCGCCTGCGTGAACGGCTGGTTTGCCGATAAGAAGGGCATGGCCTCCGGTGCGATGATGATGAGCTTCGGCTTTTCGGCGCTTCTGATGAGCCGCGCGTTTCAGGCGCTTCTGGGCGGCATGGGCTGGAAGGAAATCTACATGCTGCTGGGCACTGTGATCGGGCTTGTGATCGCCGCGTCGGCGTTCGTTCTGAAAAATCCGCCCGCGGCGCAGACGGCTGCGGGAACGGAGAAGGACGTTTCCACGCGGGAAATGCTGAAAACCGGCAGCTTCTGGAAGCTGTTTGCGTTCTTCACGCTGCTTGCTGCCGTCGGCTCTACGGCGATTGGCTTCGGGCGGGACTACTTCCGCTCGGTCGGCATGGCGGAAAACGCGGCGGTCACGCTGGCGGGACTGCTGGCGGTGTTCAACGGGCTGGGACGGCTGTTTTCCGGCTGGCTGTGCGACCGCGCGGGGCTTTCGCGCACACGCATGGTCACCAGCGCCGTCGCAATCGGCGCGCCCGCGCTGGCGCTGCTTGCCTGCGTAACGTCCTCGCCGCTGCTGGGCGCGGTCGGCCTGTGCCTGTGCGGGTTCAGCTACGGCTTCTCGCCGACGGTCTCCGCGGCGCTGGCGGGCGGCTTCTATGGAATGAAGCATTTTTCGCTGAATTTTTCGGTTCTGAATCTGGTGCTGATTCCGGCGTCCTTCATGTCCACGCTGGCGGGACGCCTGTATGAGACGACGGGCGCGTATCAGCTTGCGCTGATCGTGCTCACGGCGCTGTCCGTCGTCGGATTGATCGTGAATATGTCCATCAAAAAGGCGTAAGCCGCAAAACGCAGAAAGGATGATCCGCATGCCCATTACCGAATTTCTGGAGGAAAACGCCGTCAAATACCCGGGCGAAACCGCGCTTGTGGAGCTGAACCCTGAGGTGCAGGAGATTCGCCGCACCACGTGGAAGGAATACGAGCTGATCGAACGTCCGCTGGGGCGCGCGTACCGGCGGGAAATCACGTGGCGCGTATTCGATGAAAAGGCAAACCGCTGCGCGAACCTGCTCATTGGACGCGGCATCAAAAAGGGCGACAAGGTCGCCATTCTGATGATGAACGGCATCGAGTGGCTGCCGATTTACTTTGGAGCGCTGAAGGCCGGCGCGCTGGCCGTGCCGCTGAATTTCCGCTACACGGCGGAGGAAATTCGCTATTGTCTGGATCTGTCCGACGCGGACGCGCTGTTTTTCGGGCCGGAGTTCATTGGCCGCGTGGAGGAAATCGTCGAGGACATTCCCAAGGTCAAGCTGATCTTTTACGTGGGCGACGGCTGCCCGGCGTATGCCGAGAACTATCTGCATCTGGTCGCCAACGAATCCAGCGCGCGTCCGGACGTGACGATTACCGACGACGATTTCGCTGCCATCTATTTCTCGTCCGGCACCACCGGCTTCCCAAAGGCCATTCTGCACAAGCATCAAAGCCTTGTGCACTCGGCGCGGGTGGAGCAGAAGCATCACGGCCAGACGCATGACGATGTGTTCCTGTGCATACCGCCCCTGTACCACACCGGCGCGAAGATGCACTGGTTCGGCTCGCTCATTTCCGGCAGCCGCGCCGTGCTGCTCACGGGCGTGAAGCCGGAGACGATTCTCAAGGCGGCTTCCGCCGAGAAATGCTCGATCGTGTGGCTGCTGGTGCCGTGGGCGCAGGATATTCTGGACGCGATCGACGACGGGCGCGTGAAGCTGGACGAATACGATCTGTCCCGCTGGCGTTTGATGCACATCGGCGCGCAGCCGGTGCCGCCGAGCCTGATTCGCCGCTGGAAGGCCGTGTTCCCGAACCATCAGTACGACACGAACTACGGCCTGTCCGAATCGATCGGCCCGGGCTGCGTGCATCTGGGCGTGGAGAACATCGACAAGGTGGGCGCGATCGGCATTCCGGGCTACGGCTGGGAAGTGAAGATCGTCGGCGACCGGCGTCAGGAGGTCTCGCGCGGCGAGGTGGGCGAGCTGGCGGTCAAGGGCCCCGGCGTGATGACCTGCTATTACCATGACGAGAAGGCCACGCGTGAGGTTCTGCAGGATGGCTGGCTGTTTACCGGCGATATGGCGATGCAGGACGCGGACGGCTTCATCTATCTGGTCGACCGCAAGAAGGACGTAATCATCACCGGCGGCGAAAATCTGTATCCGGTGCAGATTGAGGACTACCTGCGCGCGAACCCGAAGATCAAGGACGTGGCGGTCATCGGCCTGCCGGACGCTCGTCTGGGCGAAATCGCCGCGGCGATCATCGAGGTGAAGCCCGGCGAGACGCTGACCGAAGCCGAGGTGAACGATTTCTGCCGCGATCTTCCGCGCTATAAGCGCCCGCGCCGCGTGATCTTCGCCGACGTGCCGCGCAATCCCACCGGCAAGATCGAAAAGCCGAAGCTTAGAAAAATTTACTGCGGCGAAAGCCTGGTAAAATCTCAGATTGAGGGCTGAAAAAGCAACATTCGCGTGTTATCGTAAACGTATACAACCGAAGGGAGCCAGACGCTTTATGAAAAAACTGCTTTTGGGAAACGAAGCCGTCGCGCGCGGCCTGTACGAGGCGGGCGTCACGTTTATTTCCTCCTACCCGGGCACGCCGTCCACCGAAATCACGGAGTGCGCGGCCGCGTATGACGAAATGTATGCCGAATGGGCGCCCAATGAAAAGGTGGCGCTGGAAGCGGCGCTAGGCGCGTCCGTCGCCGGTGCGCGCAGCTTTGCGGCGATGAAGCACGTGGGCCTGAACGTGGCGGCCGACCCGCTGTTCACGGCGGCGTACACGGGCGTAAACGGCGGGCTGGTCGTGTGCGTGGCGGACGATCCGGCCATGCATTCGTCGCAGAACGAGCAGGATTCCCGGCACTATGCCCGCGCGGCAAAGCTGCCGATGCTGGAGCCGTCCGACAGCGGCGAGTGCCGCGACTTCACGCGTCTGGCCTATGAGATTTCCGAAGCGTTCGACACGCCGGTTCTGCTTCGCACCTGCACGCGCGTGGCGCACGCGCAGAGCCTTGTGGAACTGAAGCCGCGCGAGGAGCGCCCGCTGAGGGAATACAAAAAGGATCCCGCAAAATATGTGATGAACCCCGGCTACGGGTTCAGACGGCACGGCGTGGTCGAAGCGCGGCTGAAGGCGCTCGCGGAGTATTCCGAAAGCAGTCCGCTCAATTTTGAGGAAATGGGCGACGCGGCCGTGGGCTTCGTGTGCGCGGGCTCGGTGTATGAATATGTAAAGGAAGCCTTCCCGAACGCCAGCGTGTTCAAGGTTGGCATGAGCTTCCCGATGCCCATCGAGAAGCTGCGCGCGTTCGCGGCGAAGGTGGAAAGGCTGTACGTCGTCGAAGAGCTGGACGGCGTGATGGAAGCCGAGCTGCGCGTCGCGGGCATCCGCGTGGACGGCGGCAAGGATCGCTTCGGCTGCATCGGCGAGCTTTCGCAGAAGAAGATCGAGGCCGCGATGGGCGAGAAGATGCCCCAAACGGAGACCTTTGACGAGCCCGTGCCGCCGCGCCCGCCGGTGATGTGCGCGGGCTGCCCGCACAGGGGCGTGTTCTTCACACTGAATAAGCTGAAGCTCACCGTGCTGGGCGACATCGGCTGCTATACGCTGGGCGCGTCGGAGCCGCTCAGCGCCATCGACACCACGGTGTGCATGGGCGCGAGCGTTTCCATGCTGCACGGCTTTCTGAAAACGCGCCCGGAGAACGCGGGAAAGACCGTGGCCGTCATCGGCGACAGCACGTTTTTGCACTCCGGCGTGACGGGCTTGATCAACATCGCGTACAACCGCAGCGTGTCGACCGTCCTGATTCTCGATAATTCCATCACCGGCATGACCGGCCATCAGCAGAACCCCGCCACGGGCTTCACGCTGAAAATGGAAGCGGTACCGCCGGTTTCGCTGGAAAAGCTGTGCGAGGCGGTGGGCATTCGCCGCGTGCGCGTCGTCGATCCCGGCGACCTGAAGGCGCTGGAAACGGCGCTGCGCGAGGAGACGGCAGCAGACGAGCCGTCCGTGATCATCTGCCGCAAGCCCTGCATGCTGCTGAAGTATGTGAAGCCGAAAAAGCCGTTGGCCGTCGGCGAGGACAAGTGCCGCGGCTGTCGCGGCTGCATGCGGCTGGGCTGTCCGGCGCTGCGGTTTGAAGGCGGAAAGGCGCGTATCGACGCGACCCAGTGCGTGGGATGCAGTCTCTGCGCGCAGCTGTGCGCGTTCGGCGCCATCGGAGAGGGGGAGAACGCATGAAGACGACGAGCATCATGATTGTCGGCGTCGGCGGACAGGGTACGCTGCTCGCGTCCCGTCTGATCGGCTATGTGCTTACGAAGAAGGGCTACGACGTGAAGCTGAGCGAGGTGCACGGCATGTCGCAGCGCGGCGGCTCGGTGGTCACGTATGTGAAGTATGGCGAGAAGGTGTATTCGCCGATCGTGGACGAGGGAGAAGCGGATTTCATCCTGTCCTTCGAAGCCATCGAGGGCGCGCGCTGGCTTCCGCGCCTGAAAAAGGGCGGGCGAATCATTACCAACGAGCGGGAAATCTATCCCATGCCGGTGATTACCGGGCGAATGGCGTATCCGGAGAACGCGATTGCGAAGCTCCGCGAAAAGGCAGACGTTGTGAGCCTTGACGCGCTGAGCCTTGCCGAGCGCGCGGGCAGCGCCAAGGCGGTGAATACCGTGCTGCTGGGCGTGCTGTCGCGGGATATGCCGGAAATCACCGGGGACGAGTGGATGGAAGCGATCGACGCGGTCGTCAAGCCCGCGTTCGTCGAGCTGAACAAGCGCGCGTTCCGGATGGGCAGGGAAGCGTAAGCCGATTCGCCGGGAGAGCTTGGGCACCACCGCATAATTGGGCGGCGCGTCGGGCGAGGTCTTTTCGCCGGCCGCCCACCTCATTTGCGCAGCGCTGCCCTTGCCTTTCCCGGCGAATTTTCTAAGGAGGAAGAAATGGAAGCGGAATTTCGACATCCGCAAAGGGGAAACGCGCTGGGCATGCTCTTCTGCGCGCTCCTTTCCGCCGTATGCGCGGCCTGCGCGTGGGATGGAGAAGGGGAAAGAGAGGTTTTGATCGTGCTGGCCATGATTTTTCTGGCGGGCGCAGGGGCGTTTGCGATTTCCGCGTGCCTGACACGCGGCATGCGGCTGCGCGTGTCGGACGCGTGCGTCGAGGGGCAGACGAACCTGCACCGGCGCTTCTCCCTGCCCGCGGAGCAACTGGCCTATGTGAATGAATTTGGAGACACGGTCATCCTTCTGGACGCGGACGGACGGCGGTACGTGTTTCCGAAAATGGAAAACGCGCTTCTGATGCGCGAAGAAATCCTTGCGCGGCTTACGCGTGACGAGCCTTCGGAGGAAACGGCGGCGCGGCTCCGAGAAGTGCTTCCGGCGCTCAGGCGCAGCCGCTTGCGCAAAATCCTGCTCGTGGCCGCCGCGGCGCTGTGCATGTTCGGCAGCATCGCGGTGGGCGCTATCGGCACCGGCGACAGGGACTTCCCGGACATGACGGAGCGAGACTGGCGAATCACCGCCTGTGTGGCGGTTATGTTTGCGCTCTCGTTGGCGGCAATGTTGGTTCTCGCCAGTTGGGCAGGGAAGGACAGCCTGCAAATTCAGGGAACCGAATGGCGCCTGCGCGGCGTGATCGCGTTCCTCGCGCCCCTGCCGGTGGAAAACGTGATCGCCGCCTACGTCAATCGAAGCCATAGCGAACGCACCGTGTTTTATCAAGCATAGGACGGCGCGCATATGCGTTGGGAGAGAATCCTCGGCGACGGGAAAATGAGAGACGAGGACGAATATCCCGAAGCGCTTGCGTCGAAGGAGGCGCTTTTGGAGGAAATTGGATATGCAAGTGCCGCTTCATTTGAAAAGGATATGATTCGAATTCAATAGAAGGAACGTGCCGGGATGAGATGGTTTAGAGAGGAAGAGATATGAGAGCAGAATTTGGACACCCGTCCATGGGAAGCATTTTGTGGAGCATTGCATGCGCGTTTTTCGGCGGACTGTGTTTGGCAAACCTGAACAGCGCGGATGCGGGGCAATGGCGAAGCGTGATTGCGGGAGCTGGACTTCTGGCATGCGCGGCAGTGTTTGCGGTTTCCGCATACCTGAAACGCGGCATGTGGCTCTGCGTGCAGGATGGGCATGTGGAGGGGCAGACGAAGTGGCACCGACGCATGTCTCTTCTCGCAGAACAAATCGCATATGCCATGGAGTTTACGGACGGAGTGCTGGTATTGCTTGATATGGAAGGAAAACGATATGTGTTTACCGGCATGATAAACTCGGAGGAAATGCGAGAGCGGATTCTCATCATGTGTGCGCCCGACGAGCCGATGAAAGAGACGGAAGAAGAGATAAAAGAGAAACGCAAGGAGTTGAAACGTTGGAACAAGCGTGAAATATTCGTATTCATTGTCTGGATATTCTGCATTTTGGCATGCTTAATCGCACTTGGGATTGGCACGGGCGACAGGGATTTTCCTGAAATGACGGAAGCAGACTGGCACATGGTCGATGTATGCGCCGGGACGATGGTTGTCTTGGCGCTTGGAACGTATTTTCTGATTTGCCACGCAGGAAAGTGTATTGCGCAAAGCTTGAGAGAACAATGGCGGCTGCGCGGCATGACGGCGCTTTACACGCCAATGCCGACGCCGAATGTGTTTGCGGCATATGTCAATCCAACGTACACGAGACGCTTCGTGTTTTGCAAAAGTGAGAAGAGCGTATCCCTGTATATTGAAAACATCAGCGATGATGGCGGACTGGGGAAGAATACGTATTTCGAAACCTTTGCGTCGATGGGGGACTGCCTTTCGTCGCTGGAAGACTGCATGGACAGACTGGAATTCGAGAACTTCGAAGCGTTTGAAAAATTGATGATCAAAATCCAATAAGCAATCAGCCGCCGCGTTTTCCGCGGCGGCTGATTGTATAAACAGGGGAATTACTTCTTCGCTTTGGCGGCCAGCTTGGCGGCTTTTTTTGCGGCTTTCGCGTCCTGCTTTTTCTGCCAGTCGGAGAAGTCGTAGTCGTAGTTGATGTGCTCGGGGCGGGTTTCCAGCAGCTCCGGGTGCAGGAGGAGCTTTTTGAAGTACATCAGACCCTGCGCGTAGTTTGCGCCGCCGCAGATGCGTTCGTCGGTAACCACGCCCAGCGGGATTACGGTTTTGAACTGCACGCCGTCGTGCGAGGGAACGGCCTTGCGCTCAAACTTGCCCAGCGAGATGAAAATGGAGGTGTTTCCGAAGTTGTACAGGTGGTGGTAGATGGTGGACAGGCCGATGGAGGCCACGTTGGTGATGAACATGCTGCAATGGAAGGGGCTGATGTCATACAGCGCCTTCGGCAGGATGCCATACCGATCCATCAGGCGGGCCAGCGCAACGACCATCTGCACCAGCAGGCGGAATTTGATGATCTTTCCGGCAAAGTCGGCCGTGCCGTTGTCCGCGTCCGCGTCCACCGCGTCGGCGGTCAGGCGGTTGATCTGCCCGGCAACCTCGTCGATCGTCGCGTCCGGCTTGAAGGTCATCTTGATCAGCGCTTCGTCGAGGTTGTTCTTATCCTTGGCGTTGCGCAGAACGGTGAGGGACGCGTTGATGGTGTTGCGCGCGAAAACCTGCTTGTTCATGATGAAGCGGTTGAGCGCCGGGTATTCCGCAATGGCGCGCGTATAGGCCGCGACGACCAGCGCCGTGAAGGAAACCTTCACGCCCTCCTTGGAGCGCTTTTTGATGTAATCGGCAATGGGATCGTAGTCAACGTATTCGGTGATCATGTTCATCGCGTCGTTGCGCTTTGTCATGATATAAGGCATGACCTGTACGATCGGGTCGATGTGATCCAACCGGCGTCCGTCTGATCTGCGTCCAAACAAGGGAATCCCTCCCAATCCTAAGTATACTTATATTAAATCATATTGTCGTAAATTTTTCAAGATTGCTCGGGCGGGATTTGGAAAATCGTCAGAGCAGATTTGTGACGACGTACATGTATACCGGGATGAAGATCATCGAGAGCGCCGTCGTCAGCGCCGTCGCGCCCGCGACGTATTCGTCGTCGCCGCCCACATTGCCCTCCACGATGGTGGTCTGTGTCATGGCGGGCATGGAGGCTTCGATCACCAGCGCGCCGACCATCGTGGGGTTCAGAAGCTCGGCCATCGAGGGGATCAACTTAAGAAGGCTGATCAGCACGATGTTCGCCACGGGCACCAGCAGGAACTTGCCCAGACAGATGGCCAGATAGCCCTTTTCCCAGCGAAAATTGCGGTTGCGAATCATGCGCATGAGGATATAGCCGGTATAAATCAGCGAAAGCGGCGTGACGCAGCCGCCGATGTAGTTCGCCGCGGACATGAGGAACTTGGGCAGCGTGATGTGCAGAAGCACGCAGATGGAGCTGATAATCAGGAAAACGAGGGGCAGCGGGATGGTCTTTCCCAGAAATCGCAGCGCGTTCTTCGTGGGAATGAAGCGGGGATCGTCCTTCTCCTTCGAAAGCCAGTAGGCGGGAATTGTGCGATAGGAGCGTTCCTCCTTCGCCCGGCCGCCGTCGCGGCTCATGAAGGAATAGCCGACTGTCCAGAAAAGGGACGTGTTGGCGATGTAGTAAATCAGCGTATAGGGCACGGCATCCTCGCCGAACAGCGCGCGGCACACGGGCAGGCCGATAAAAATGCTGTTTGAAAAGGTGAACAGCACCACAAACGCGCCGAAGCGGCGGCGCTCGATTTTCAGAAGCTTTGCGACAAGGTAGCCGATGGCCATGCCCAGCAGAAGCCCGATGACCGGGGCAATCAGTCCGGCGGCCATGCCGACCAGACTTTCGGCGGTGAACTTGCCGAACATGTTGGTTACGATGGTGGCGGGAAGGGCTACGCGAATGACGAAGCGCGAGAGGAACGAGGCTTCCTTCTCGCCAATCCACTTGAGCTGCGTGAGCAGCATGCCCACGGCGATCATGGCGAAAATGGAAAGTACGATTTGCAGCGCGTCGAGAATGGATTCCATAATAAAAGCCCCCATTTCCGTATATGATGCCATCATACGCCGAAACGGGGGCGGTGTCAATGAAATCTGGGTGTTTTGGATAAGAAGTTTGGCTTATACGCGCACAGGGACGAAACATTCCCTTCGGCGTTCCCGCGGGAAGGCTTCGGTTATACGCGCTCCCAGATGTAGCGGGCGGTGTTCAGGCAGATTTCGGTCGCGGCTTCGCAGTCTTCCATGCCCTCGAACTCGATGGAAATCTCCTTGTCGTAGCCCGCGTCCTTCAGGGTCTTGAGAATTGCCCAGATGTCCAGATCGCCCTGTCCCAGAATCGCGCCGCGCAGAATGTGGCGGCCGCTCGCCGTGCCGACGTAGCCAAGGCGCGGCGGCATCTTCCTGAGCTCCTCCGGCGTGGGCATGGGGCGCGGCGCGGCCTTCGCGCCGGCAGTGTACATGCCGTCCTGCGGGAGCATGCGATCCTTCTTGCGGATGTAGAAATCCTTCAGGTGAATCATGTCGGCGTAGCCCACGCATTTTTTGACGGCGGTTTCCGGCTCGTCGTCCACGCACAGGTAGTTGCCGGTATCGATGGTCATGCGCACGTTGTCGCGCCCGGCGGCGTTTACCAGACGAATCAGCCGGTCAGCGCCGTTCACGTACAGGCCGTGGTTTTCCAGCGTGGTGTTCATGCCGAGGGACTTCGCGTAGTCGGCCAATTCCTGAATGGCGGCGACGAAGGCAGGGAAGTCCTTCTCAAACTGCTCGGGCGTGTTGATTCCCTCGGGATGCTGGCCGGAGCAGGTGTCGTGGCGCATTTTCTTCATGCCAAGGAAGTGCGCCATGTCCATGTACATCTTGATGCGCTCGATTTCGGCGCGGCGCTCGGCTTCGGTGGGCTTGATGACGCAGGCGTTGAGCGAGAACACGGACAGGGGCAGGTCGACCGACTGCGCCTTGTCGCGAATGCGGCTTACGTAGTCGTAGTCGATTTTTCCTTCCGCGTTCAGAAGCGGCAGACTGAAGGGAACCAGTTCGAGATGGGCGCAATCGTGCGCCTTCGCCCAGTCGATGACGTCGAAGATGTCCATCTCACCGGTGCGCAGACGCTTGTTCAGGGAGTAACTGCTGATACCGAGTTTCATCCGAGAAAGCCCTCCTTTTGATTCGTAGTTTCATCCTTTACCGGCAGCAGCTTGTAAGAGAATACAAGCGCCGGGTTTACCTGACCGTTGTAATAGGCGTTGCGAATGCGGTTCACGACGATTTTGCCCGTCGAAGCGTTTACGGATGGAAGAAGCAGCACGAACTGCGAGGGGCTGTAGCGGGCGATCGTGTCGCCCTTGCGCAGGCAGGAGATCATGGTAGACAACAGCTGATGCATGGCCTTGTCCTGCTCGAAGGCGTCGACCGGCGGCTGCGAAACAGGGGTGAGCATGATCAGCGCCACATAGATGGAAATGCCAAGGCGTTCCAGATTGCGCATCTGAAGCTGATACACGTCGCGCAGGATGCTGTAATCGCATACGAACGCGCCGGGGGGATTCGCGCTGTCGGTGAGATAGCGGCGCACGGCGTTCAGATCGGTGGTGAGCGACTGCTCCGTGCGTCCCACAAGCTCATAATAGTTCTGAAGGTTTTCCGACGGGTGCATGCCGAGGAAGCTGTTGTGCAGGTTGTTCAGGTGGCGGTACTGCGCCATGGCCTCGTTGCTGCGGTTGGTCTTGACCAGCGCTTCCATCAGGTTCGTGTGCAGCGTTTCCTCAAACGCGTCCACGTCCAGCGCGGCGCGGCACACGCGAATCATCTGCTCGTATTCCTCCTTCGCGCGCAGGAGCGACAGCGCGTGGTCGACCGTCTGAAGGAACAGGCTGTGGTAGAACGTGCGCCGGGAGATGAACCAGCTGTCTTCTTCGCGCCCGCCCACCAGATCGCCGCCGTATGAAGTGAGCATCTGGTGAATGGCGGCATGCACGTCGTCGTTCGCTTCGGCTGCGTTCAGAATCACGTTGCTCGCGTCCTCAAACAGAAACACGTCGATGTGCGCGTCCAGCTCCGTGTTCCAGCGGTACGCGCCGTGGTCGGTGGAGATGCAGTTGCGAAGATCCGGATCGAAATCGGTCAGCATGCCGCGCGTGCGGCTGACCAGCGTTTTAAGGGCGCTTTCCGGGTTGGAGCTGGTTTCGTTCGGCCAAAGCAGCTCATAAAGCGTGGTGGAGCTGACCGGGCGGCCATAGTTCAGCAGCAGGTGAAGCAGCATCTGGCTGCCCTTGCGCGTGGAGGACAGCAGATGCTCGGCGTTTTTGCCGTTTACGAGAAACTCAAACTTTCCCAGAAGCGAAACCTCAATCATCGACGAAAATCCTTTCAGAACGCGCTTGTAACCGATATTTACAGGAATGTTTCGTTAAGTATACCATAAACTGGAACGGTCTGTCAATCGACAAGCTCCACCTTGTCGCGGCCGAAGATGTCGTAGGAGGTGGACAGGTCGCGGCCGGACACGCCCTTTCCGGCGGGGCGCGCCGCGTCGGACGTGGTGATGTTCAGCTTGAGCGGACGGCCGAACGCATCCGAAAGCGCCTTGCCGATGGGATCCGCGCGGCGTTCCAGAAACTGCTTCTGGAAGTTGGCCTTGCCGTCCAGCCGGGTGTTGATCACGTCGCCGTCGATCCCGACGAACTTCAAATCGCGCAGATAGCCGCGGATGCTGGGCGTTTCGGCGCAGATTTTTTCGATTACGCCGGTGAACACCTTTTCCTCCTCGGAAGCGGGCGCTTTGGCTTCGGGCGCGGCGGGCCTCTCCGCCGGCTTGTCCGCCTTTGCGGGCGCGGCGGCCGGCTTTGCCGCGGGCGCGGCGGACGCGGGCAGCGCCGTACCCGCGGCCAGCGCCTTTTCCAGCGCTTCGATGCGCTCGGTCAGTCCGGCGACGCTCTTTTCCTCGGAAATGCGCGCGGCGCGCACGGCGCACAGCTCCAAAATGGAGCGCGGGTTCGAAACCCATTTCATGTCGCTTTCCGCGCGGATGAACAGCTCCATCGCGCGCGTCAGCCTCTCGCGCTCGAAAAGCTGCGACTGCTCCACAAACCGCGCCGCGTCCTCGGGCGTGATTTCCGCCAGCGCGGAAAGATCGTTTCCGACCAGACGCGCCATCATCAGAAGGCGCATGTGCGCGGCTGTTTCGCGCGCGAAAACCTGCGCGTCGCGGCCGTCGCGCATCGCCCTGTCGATCAGGCGAAGCGCCTCGCCCGCGTCGGATTTTTCCAGCGCGCCGACGAAGGCGAACATGAATTCCCGCCCGGTCGTGCCGAGCACCTCGCGCACGAGGGAAGCCGAAACCGTCGCCTGCGCGTAGCTCAGGCACATATCCAGCAGCGACAGCGCGTCGCGCATGCCGCCCTCGGCGGCGGTGGCGATTTCCTGCAGCGCGTCGTCGTCGGCCTCGCGGCCGATGCCGTTCAGGATGACCTTCATGCGCGAGACGATCAGCGAAGCGGGAATGCGCTTGAAATCATATCGCTGGCAGCGGGAAAGCACCGTGGCAGGAAGCTTCTGCGGCTCCGTCGTGGCCAGTATGAACACGGCGTGGGCGGGCGGCTCCTCCAGCGTTTTCAGAAGCGCGTTGAACGCGCTGGTGGACAGCATGTGCACCTCGTCGATGATGTACACCTTGTACTTCCCCACCGTAGGCGGGTAGACGATTCGGTCGCGCAGAAGGCGCACCTCGTCTACGCCGTTGTTGCTGGCGGCGTCGATTTCGAGCACGTCCATCGTGCGTTCATCCTTGAGTTCACGGCATACGTCGCATTCGCCGCACGGCTCGCCGTCCACCGGACGGAGGCAGTTCACGGCGCGCGCCAGCACCTTGGCCGCGGTGGTCTTGCCGGTTCCGCGGCTGCCGCAGAACAGATACGCGTGAGCGATATGGCCGGACATGATCTGCCGCCGGAGCGTCTTCGTGATGGCTTCCTGTCCGCAGATGTCCTCAAACCGATCCGGCCGCCACGCGCGATACAGCGCCTGATACTGTGCCATGCTCAGCCTCCGATCAGGTCGCGGCGAAGCGCGGCAAGCTGATGGGCGAGCTCCGGATTCGTTTCATTCCGCAGGATGCTCAGCCCGTCCTCCAGCTGGCGGCTGTCCGAGAACGCGCAGATGGGCACGGAGGGGAACGGCTGGCCGAGGAAGTACGCCAGCGACAGCTGCGTAATGCCAAGCCCCGTCTGGCGGGACAGCTGCTGAAGCCGGTCGAGGATCATGTCGTTCGCGGGCAGATCGTAGCGCGGGCGAATGCGCTCGTTGGGCGCGAGCCCGGCCGCCTTGCGCGTGAACCAGCCCTTCGCCAGCGCGCTGTAGGCCATTGCGCCCATCTGCGTCTGCGTGTGATAGGCGTAGGCGGCGCGATCCATGGGAACCAGCGTCTTGTCGGTCAGGTTCTGAAAATCAACCTCGGCCAGACTCCACATCGTCTGGTTCACGGAAAAACCGGCCAGCGAGTGCGCGCGGGCGTACGCCGCCGCGGCGGTTATGCGCTCGACTGTCCAGTTGGAGCAGCCGTAGAAACGAATCAGTCCCTTCCTGCGCATTTCCTCCAGCGTTTCAAGAATTTCGCCCACGGGAAGCGACGTGTCGTCGCGGTGCAGAAAATACAGATCGATCGCGTCTACGCCCAGAAAATCCAGACTGCCCTCTACGTCCGCATATAGCTCGTCCCGGTGCAGCCGGGGCGTGAAAGCACGGTTTTTGCCCGGCGTGGGGTGGCCGCCCTTGGTGGAAAGAATCATTTGTCCCGCCATGCCGCTTGAGCGCAGCCATTTGCCGATGATGCGCTCGCTCTTTGAGCGTTCGCCGGAAGGGTCGTCGCCATATACGCGGGCGGTGTCGATAAAGTTGCCGAACTCGGCATAGCGATCCAGCTGCGCAAACGCGTCCGCCTCCGTAAGCTTTGTTCCGAAATGTCCCGTGCCCAGCGCCAGCGGAGCCACGCGCAGAGAGCCGGTCAGAGAAATCAGATTCATAGTTCGCGCCTCCAAGATTTGATCTGTTCCTATTGTACCATTTTTTCATGCAAGGTTGCAAGTGTTCCTGAAAAGTTCCTGCGGCGGGGCATAAGCCGGCGCGGCGCGCATAAAGTGATTTGGAAAAACTGCCGCCCAATCGAAGCAAGTGTTAACAAGTGAGTTTACAGCGCGATAAAAAAATCGGTGATCTGTTGTGCTATAATGTACGAAAGTTGAAGGGCGAGCTTTCGAATCTATCTTGAAAACGGGTGAATGCGAACATGCGAATCGTTTTAACGGGCGGAGGTACGGCGGGTCATGTCACGCCGCACCTGGCGCTGATCCCGCCGCTTCAGCGGGAGGGCTGGGACATTCATTACATCGGGTCGGAAACCGGCATCGAGCGCGAGTTGATCGGCAAGGTGGAGGGCGTTACCTACCATGCCGTGAAAACCGGAAAGCTGCGCCGCTATCGCGATGTGAAAAACCTGAGCGATCCGTTCCGCGTGGTGGCGGGCGTGGGACAGGCGACGCACCTGATCCACACGCTGAAGCCCAACGTCGTGTTCTCCAAGGGCGGCTATGTGGCCGTTCCGGTGGTGTATGGCGCGGCGTTCAACCGCGTGCCGGTATTGATTCATGAGTCCGACATGACGAGCGGTCTGGCCAACAGGCTCAGTCTGCCGTTTGCCAAGGTTCTGATGTGCACCTTCCCGGAGACGGTGAAGGAGGCGGGCAAGAAGGGGCTGTACGTCGGCGCACCCATCCGCAGGGAGCTGCTGGCGGGCGACCGCGAGCGCGGACTCAAGCTGTTCGGCTTCACGTCCAACCGCCCGGTGCTGCTGGTGGTGGGCGGCTCGCTGGGCGCGCAGGCGATCAACCGCGCCGTGCGCGGCGCGCTGGACGACCTGACGAGGTGCTTTCAGGTGCTGCACATCTGCGGCAAGGGCAATATCGACGCGAATTATGAGGGCCGCCGCGGATACGTTCAGATGCAATATCTGGACGAGGAAATGGCGGACGCCTACGCCTGCGCCGACGTGATCATCACCCGCGCGGGCTCCAACACCATCTGCGAGATTCTGGCGCTTCGCAAGCCCTCACTGCTGATTCCGTATCCAAACACGGCGTCCCGCGGCGATCAGGAAATCAACGCGGCTTCGTTCCTCCGGCGCGGCTTTTCGCGCGTGCTGGAGCAGAGCGACCTTACGCCCGCCACGCTGGTGGAGCGCGTCGTGGAAGTGTACCGCGACCGCGGCGAGCTGATCGACAGCATGAACCGCGAGCCGGTGTCCCAGTCGATCGATCGAATTCTGGAACAGATTCACAAATACGCCAAGGCGGATAAGCAGGGCTGATTTCGCCGAAAAAAACGAAGCGGGAGGGGAAACCCTCCCGCAACATGTATGGGAGACAGGGGAATGCTGCTGGACGAACTGACGGGCTACGCGCCCGGGCGGCTGCCGATGCACATGCCGGGGCACAAGCGGAACACGGCGCTGGCCGACTATCTGAAGGCGCTGCGCGCCGATCTGGATATTACCGAAATCGACGGCTTTGACGATCTGCACGCGCCCGAGGGCGCGCTTCTCGACGGCATGCGCCGCGCGGCGCGGCTGTGGGGCGCGGACGAAAGCCGTTTTCTTGTGAACGGCACCACCTGCGGCCTGCTTGCCGCCGTGTACGCGCTGGCGGCGGACGGCGGGCGGGCGATTGTGGCGCGCAACTGCCATAAATCCGTGTATCACGCGCTGGAGCTGAGCGGCGTGGAGCCGGTGTTTGTCATGCCGGATATGGACGCGGAAACGGGCGTCTGCGGCAGGATCCCGCCGGAGGACGTGCGCCGCGCGTTGGAAGAAGCGCCGGATGCGCGCTTTGTGCTCGTGACCAGCCCGACGTATGAGGGCGTGATCAGCGATATTGCCGCGATCTGCCGCGCCGCGCATGAGCGAAACGTGCCGGTGATCGTGGATGAGGCGCACGGCGCACATCTGGGCTTATGTGATGAAGCCTTTCCGGCAGACGCGATGCGCATGGACGCAGACATCAGCGTGAAAAGCGTGCACAAAACCCTGCCCAGCCTGACGCAGACGGCCATTTTGCTGGCGCGGCATGATCGCGTGGACATGGCGGCGTTGGATCACGCGCTGGACATTTTTGAAACCAGCAGCCCATCCTACCTGCTGATGGCGTCCATCGATGGCTGCGTGTCGCTGATGGAGCGTCGCGGCGCGGAGATTCTGACAAGCTGGCGACAGGCGCTGGATGAATTCTATGAGGGCACCGCCGCGCTTTCAAACCTGCGCGTGCACAGACAGGACGAGCCGAGCAAGCTTGTGATCGACACGACGCAAGCCGGCATCACCGGCTTTGAACTCTCGCGCCGACTGCGGGAGGAAAACGTCGAGCTGGAAATGGCGTCCCTGCGCTACGCAGTCGCCATGACCGGCGCGGGAGACACCCGGGAAACCCTCCGCAAATTCCTGAACGCGCTGAAAACCGCAGACCGTGCCCTGTCCGCGCCGCCCGTGCCGCCCGCGTCCGCGCCGTCCGCACAACCCGCGTCCGCGTCGCTGCCGGTGCTTCCGCGTCCTGTGCGTGTTTTGCCGCCGAAGATGGCGCTTCACGCGCCGTCTGAGAATGTGCCTGCGCGGGAAGCCGTCGGGCGGGTGAGCGCGTGCTATGCGTGGGCGTATCCGCCGGGCGTGCCGATGCTCGTTCCCGGCGAACGCGTGCCGGAGGGCTTCGCGGAGTTTTGGGCGGAATGGGAAAAATCGGGCGCGAAGCTCGTAACGACGTGCGGGTCATTGCGCGTCATCCGCGAATAGAAGCGGAGCAAACGGCTTCCCGCGCGCCGAAGGCGTTTGATGGTGCTTCGGTACTTCCCAAGCTTCGTGTCCGTCATCTGCGAGAAGGCTTCCCGCGTGCCGAAAGGCGTTTGATGGCGCTTCGCTACTTCTCAAGCTTCGTGTCTGTCGTCTGCAAGATGGATTTCCACGCGCCGAAAGACGTTTGGCCGGTGCTTCGGTTTGTACTTTCCAAGCTCCGTGTCTACCGTCTGCGAGATGGAGTTCTGCGCGCCGAAGGGCGCATGGCAGAGATTCATTTTCGTTCTGTGCGAGCGGAACGCGGTCTTTGAAGGGTGATGGAAGCGGAAAAACGCGTGCCGTTCGCGAAAAATAACGTCCCGCGCGCCGGTCGCTCTTGACAGGGCGGGCGCGAAAGTGTACAATATAAATAAGTTTCGCATAAAAGGAGATTATATCATGAAGAGAATTCAGACCCTCGAAACCCGCGACCTCAACAAGAGCGCGAAGAATGGCGGCTGCGGCGAGTGCCAGACCTCCTGCCAGTCCGCGTGCAAGACTTCCTGCGGCGTGGCCAACCAGCCCTGCGAGAAGAAGTAATTCCAGCCAAAGCGCCGCCGTTTGTCCCGTTCGCGGGCAAACGGCGTTTTTTATGGGAGAGGGAACGAATGATTCATCAATACAAACTGAATGGATACAATATCGTGCTGGACGTGTTCTCCGGCTCGGTGCACGTGGTGGACGACGTGGCGTACGACGCGATAGCGCTGTATGAAACGCGCGCGGAGGACGAGGTCGTCGCCGAGCTTCTGATGAAGTACGGCGCGCGCGCCGACGTGAACGAAAAGGAGCTTCGCGGGCTGATGGACGACATCCGCGCCCTGAAGGACGCCGGAAAGCTGTACACCGAGGACAAATACCGCGACCTCGCCATCGACTTCAAGCGCCGTCAGACGCACGTGAAGGCGCTGTGCCTGCATGTGGCGCACACCTGCAACCTGAACTGCTCCTATTGCTTCGCCAGTCAGGGCAAGTATCACGGCGAACGCGCGCTGATGTCGTTCGACGTGGGCAGGCGCGCGCTGGATTTCCTGATCGAGCACAGCGGCGCGCACAGAAATCTGGAGGTGGACTTCTTCGGCGGCGAGCCGCTGATGAACTGGGACGTCGTAAAGCAGCTGGTGGCCTACGCCCGCGAGCGGGAGAAGGAAACCGGCAAGAATTTCCGCTTTACGCTGACGACCAACGGCGTGCTGGTGGACGACGAGGTGATCGAGTTTTCCAACCGCGAAATGCACAATGTGGTCATGAGCCTCGACGGACGCAGGGAAGTGCACGACCGCTTCCGCGTGGACTATGCCGGACGCGGCAGCTACGACGTGGTGGTTCCCAAATTCCAGAAGTTCGCGAAGGCGCGCGGCAACCGGAATTACTACGTTCGCGGCACCTACACGCACATGAACACCGATTTCACGAACGATCTGTTCCACATGATTGATCTGGGCTTTACTCAGCTGAGCATGGAGCCGGTCGTCTGCCCGCCGGGCGACCCGTACGCGCTGACGAAGGAGGATTTGCCGGCGCTGTACGAGCAGTACGAGATTCTCGCGAAGGAAATGATCCGGCGCGAGAAGGAAGGCCGTCCGTTCACGTTCTATCATTATATGCTTGACCTCTCGCACGGCCCGTGCGTCTATAAGCGCGTGTCCGGCTGCGGCAGCGGCACCGAGTATATGGCCGTCACGCCGTGGGGCGATCTGTATCCCTGCCACCAGTTTGTGGGCGAGGAGAAGTATAAGATCGGCAATGTGTTCGACGGCATTCAGAATCCGGATGTACCGGCCGAGTTCAAGCTGTGCAACGCCTACGCGCGTCCGGAGTGCAGGGACTGCTGGGCGAAGCTGTATTGCTCCGGCGGCTGCGCGGCCAACGCGTATCATGCCACGGGCAGCATTCTGGGCGTGTATGAATACGGCTGCGAGCTGTTCAAAAAGCGCATGGAGTGCGCCATCATGGTGAAGGCCGCCACCGCGGGAGACGCTTCGGAGGAATGAAATATGGCTGCGTCTGAGAACGACATTCTGCGCCGCTGCCCGCTGTTCAAGGGAATGACAGACGAGGAAATCGCCGCGGCGCTTCGGTTTTACCGGGCCGCGCGCAGACGCTATCAGAAGGGAGACGCGCTGATTCGCATCGGGGATAGCGTGTCTCGCTTTGCGCTGGTGCTGTCCGGCACCGTTCAGATCATGTCGGACGATCTGGACGGGCATCACATGATCATGGCGACGGTCACGCCGGGGCAGACGTTCGCCGAATCGATGTGCTATCAGCGCACCGCCGAGTCGCAGGTGTACGCCGTGTGCGTGGAGGCGGGCGAGACGTACTGGATGAGCACGGAGGGACTTCTGAAGTCCGGCGACGGCGAATGTCTGGAGCATGCCGACCGCTTCCTTCGAATGCTCACGCTCAAGACGCTTTCGATGAACGACCGGATACAGATTTTATCCAAGCCCACCATCCGGCAGAAGCTGATGACGCTGTTTTCACAGTACGCCGCCCGCGAGGGGCATATGTTCAACCTGCCGTTCGACCGCAGCGATATGGCGGTGTATCTGGGCGTGAACCGTTCGGCGCTGTCGCGCGAGCTGTCGCTGATGAAAAAAGAAGGCATCATCGACTTCTATAAAAACAGCTTTTCCCTTCCGCAGGGAAAGAAGTTGCCGTGAGGTTGCAATTACAACGAAAAAAACGCGCGGAAAGCGATATAATACGTCCAACCGAAAGGGAGGAGGATAATCATGCAGGATGTTGTGGTTCATGTGACGGGCGGAGCGATTTCCAAGGAGGAGTCGGACGCTTATGTAGCGCGCGGACGCGAGAAATATGGGCGCGCGCTGGAGCGCGTGGATGTGAAGCTGGACGGCGAATACGCCGATATCCATTACTACCTGACCAAGCTGCCCTTCGAGCGCATCCGCCGCATTACCGGTTATCTGGTAGGCACGCTGGATCGCTTCAACAACGCCAAGCGCGCGGAGGAGAGGGACAGGGTCAAGCACAGCATGGAAGCGTGAGGAAGAAACGTATGAAAAAGCTTGTATCGGCTCTGCTGGCTCTGCTGCTGACGCTGTCCGTCTGCGCATTTGCCGACGGCGAAACGGTTCGCGTGGTCGCGCTGAACGGCCCGACCGGCATGGGAATGGTCAAAATGATGAAGGACGAGGCGGAGAATCCCGGCTATCAGTTCTCGCTGGAAAGCGCGCCGGACGTGATCACGCCCGCCATAATCAAGGGCGAAGTGGACATCGCCTGCGTGCCCGCCAATCTGGCGAGCGTGCTGTTCAACAAGACGCAGGGCGGCGTTCAGGTTCTGGCCGTGAACACGCTGGGCGTTCTGTACATCGTGGAGCGCGGCGACACCATTCACACCGCCGAGGATCTGCGCGGCCGCACGCTGTACGTCAGCGGCAAGGGCGCGACGCCGGAGTACGCCATCAACTACATTCTCACCGAGGCGGGACTTGATCCCGAGAAGGACGTCGACCTGCAGTTCTGCGCCGAGCACGCCGAGTGCCTCACGAACCTGCTGGCGAACGAAAACGCCGTGGCCATGCTGCCCCAGCCGTTTGTGACGGTGGCGCAGACCAAGGCGAGCGATCTGCGCGTGGCGCTGGATCTGACTGAGGAATGGGACAAACTGCAGGAAGGCGGCGAAGCGCCCTCCAGCATGATCACCGGCGTGGTCGTTGCCCGCAAGGCGTTTGTCGAAGCGAATCCGGACGCGGTAAAGGCGTTCCTGACCGAGTACGCCGCGTCGGTTGCCTATGTGAATGAAAACGTGGACGAGGCCGCGAAGCTGATCGGCGAATACGGCATCGTGGCGGAGAACGTCGCGAAGGTCGCTGTGCCGAAGTGCAACATCGTGTGCATCACCGGCGAGGAGATGAAGACGAAGCTGTCCGGATATCTGAATGTGCTGTTCGCGCAGAATCCCGCCGCGGTGGGCGGCCAGCTGCCGGACGACGGCTTCTACTATACCGATGCGCAATAACCCCAAAAGACGATTGCCGCGCGGATGCGTGAGCATTCTGGCCGCTGCGTTCTGGCTGCTCGTGTGGCAGCTGGGCGCAATGGCGCTGAAACAGGAGATACTGCTGGTATCTCCTGTTTCCGTGCTTAAAAGATGGTTTGAGTTGATTGGCGAAGCCGATTTCTGGCGGCGCGTGGCGTTTTCCTCGCTGCGCATCGCCGAGGGACTGGCGTGGGGCATGCTCGCGGGCGCGCTGCTCGGCGCGGCGGCGGCGCGGTGCGAATGGATTCGCGTGCTGCTTGCGCCGCTGGTGCGCGTGATTCGGGCGATTCCCGTGGCGTCGTTCATCATTCTGGCGCTGTTCTGGCTGTCGAAGCAGAGCCTCAGCGCGTTTATCTCGTTCCTGATCTGCTTTCCCGTGTTCTATACGAACCTGCTGACCGGCGTGAAGAGCGTGGACGGGCAGCTGATGGAAATGGCGGACGTGTACGGCCTTGGGCCGTTGAAGCGGCTCAGGTATCTGTATTTTCCGGCGGTGCATCCCTATCTGGTGGCCGCGGCGAACGTTTCCGTGGGACTTGCGTGGAAAAGCGGAATCGCCGCGGAGGTAATCGCCGTGCCGCGCGGGTCGATCGGCGACCGGCTGTACGCGGCGAAGGTCTATCTGGAAACCGGCGACCTGCTGGCGTGGACGCTGACGATCGTGCTTCTGAGTCTGGCGTTCGAGGGCGTGGTAAAGGCAATTCTGCGCTGGCTCGGACGCGGATTAAAGGGGGAGGGCGCGAAATGACGGATGTTGTCGTTCGAGACGTGACGATGCGCTACGGCGAGCAAGTAGTGCTTTCGCATTTCAGCCACCGGTTTTCCGCCGGGCGCGCGCATTGCGTGATGGGGTCGTCCGGCTGTGGGAAGACCACGCTTCTGCGCCTGATTGCCGGACTGGAAACGCCGGAGTCCGGCGAAATCGAGGGCGTTGGCAAGCTGGGCTTCCTCTTTCAGGAGGATCGGCTGATTTCGCATCTGACCGCGCGGAAAAATGTGGCGCTGGTGCTGACCGGCCGCGACACGGACGCGCGCGCGGGAGCCGCGCTCGAAGCGCTGGGACTTTCGGACAGCATGGACAAGCCTGCGCGCGAGCTGAGCGGCGGCATGGCGCGCAGGGTCGCGATTGCCCGCGCCGTGCTGTTTGAAAGCAAGCTGCTCTTGCTGGATGAGCCGTTTCGCGGACTGGACGAGCAGACGCGCGCGCAGGCGGCGGCATGGACGGCCACGCATACGGCGGGACGCACGGTGATCGCCGTGACCCACGACCGACAGGACGCGGAGCTTTTAAACGCGGACATATTTGAAATGAAGAAACACGGGGAGCAGGGAGGCGTGTCCGGTGGAGTATTGGATTCCGGCGTGTTCGGGCAAGCGGATTGAGGTTCGCAATGGACAGAAAATTACCGTCGTAGACGTTGATGGCGGGCAGGTGGTCGACTTTTTCGCGGAGGTCACAGGCGAAGCGCGCGAGTTCCTGTCTACCGGCGTGACGATCGACTGCAACGAATCGCTCCGGCTGAGCGTCGGCGATACGATCTATACGAATCTGTATCGTCCGATTTTGAAGGTGCTTCAGGACGACGTGGGCGAGCATGACCTGCTGCATCCCTGCTGCCGTCCGGAAATGTATGATTTCTTCTATCACAACGGCGATGGTCATCCCAACTGTCTGGACAACATCAACGGCGCGCTGGGAGAGAAGCGAGCGATCATCACGCCCGTGAACCTGTTCATGCACACGAGGATTCATCCGGACGGTCGTATCTCGGTAGAAGCGCCATTGTCCCGCGCGGGGGACAAAATCGTGCTGGAGGCGCTGATGGACGTAACGCTGGGCGTCGCCGCCTACAGCGTCTCGGAAAGCCAGTGCAACAGCGGCAAGTGTTCGCCGGTCAAGGTCATGGTCGAGTGACAGGTATGAACAATGGAAGTGGAATCTGAAACTGTGAGAGAGGTTTTTGCGAAGAGATTTGCGAAAAATGGCAATACGAGAAGGCTAAGGCAACGCCGCACAAATGAGGTGGTCGGCCGGCGAATGGATTTTTCGTCAGATGCAAATGCAAATTTCGAAGGTTTACTGGAGGTAAATCGAGGAATTTGCATGCCGCAGATGGCGGAAAAGACTTCGCCCGACGCGCCGCCGAATTGTGCGGTGATGCCTTAAAAAGCTGAATACCAAATGCCCGCGAAACCTGCGGCTCTTTGCCGCTGGTCTCGCGGGCATTTTCCTGAAATTCGATTATTCAAAATGACCGTCGCACAGGCCGCGCAGGAAGGATTCAAAGTCGCGGGCGATGGTCTTTTCTTCGCCGGTGTCCACGTCGGAATACAGCACCTCCGGCTCGCCGTTCACGCCACACTTGCGGTAATCCAGAAATACCAGCGCGCGGCCAGGCTTGATGGTGTTGCAGATGGCTACGCCGATGCCGTCTTTATGCCGCCAGCTTTCGGTGAGATAGCGGCTGCCGAAGCGCCCGCACAGGGAATAGGGCGTTTCGCGGCCGATGCCGAGAATGTCGGTGATCTGAATAAAATCGCCAAACTCGTGCGCGTCGGGGCGGATGGGAAACCAGCCGCGATTGACCAGACCACCGTTGTGCTGCTTCATCAGCTCGATATAGCTGGCGGGCAGCTTGTAGCCCAGCTCCTGCTCCACGTCGCGGATGATGCGGTAGTCGGGCGCGGCGCTCACGTGGCGGCGCTCGGACTCGCGGGTATCGTGCCAGAAGCCCTCGAAATCAACGTTCGTCAGGCGCGGAAGCGGCTCGGCGGCGATGATCTCGTCCGCCTCAAACACCTCGGCCGTCTCGGCGGGTTCCGCGTCGAAGGGCTCTTCGCCGTAGGAGCCGTCCGTCTCAGACTCGCCAAAGGCGGTTGCCGGGTCTTCCGATCCGGCAACCGTCTCTTCCACGGTTGTTTCTTCGATGATTTCCTCGGCGGGCACGGCTTTTCGTTTACGGAAACGGCCGAACCAGTCTTTTATGCCCATTCATTTCCTCCAGTCTTATGGCCGGGAAGGTCAGGATACGACCTTGATTCCCAGTGTCGCCTTTTCGCCGTTGATGTTCTGCTCGCGCACGATTTCACCGTCGGCGGCGGGGCGGTTCTCGACGGACAGCGCCAGCACGGCGCGCATCAGGTCTTCTTTGCCCTTTTCGATGACGGCGCTCAGGCGCTCGCTGGTCTGATAGGACAGCGCGATGCGGTCGGTGACCTCGAAGTCCGCGTCCTTGCGCATCGTCTGCACCTTGCTGATGACCTCGCGCAGGAAGCCCTCGTCGATCAGCTCGGGCGTCAGGTTCGTATCCAGCACGACGGTGTAGTCGCCCTCGCTCTGCGCTTCGAAGCCCGGCTTCTGCGTGAGACTGGTGAGCACGTCGTCCTTTTCCAGCTCGACGGGCGTGCCGTCCAGCTCGAACTTCAGCGTTTCGCCGCGCTCGAAGGTGGCGACGACCTCGTTGCCGTCCAGCGTCTTCAGACGCTCGCCGATCTTGCCCAGCAGCTTCCCGTATTTCTTGCCCAGCGTGCGCATCTGCGGCTTGAGGTTGTAGGTGGTGAAGGCGGACGCGTCGTCCACGAACTCGACGGCCTTCACGTTCAGCTCGTTCTTGATCAGCTGCGCGATTTCGTCGGACAGGCGCTTGCCCTTCACAAGGCAGCGGGACAGCGGCTGACGAACCTTCAGCGACGCGGCGTTGCGCGCGGCGCGGCCCAGCTGAACCACGCTTTCCACTTCGTCCATGCCGGCTTCCAGCTCCTTGTCCACCTTGCTCAGGTCGGCGACCGGGAAGTCGCACAGGTGCACGGACTCCGGCGCGCCGGTCAGGTGGCCGACGGCGAGGTTGCGATAGATGGTCTCCGTCATGAACGGGATGTACGGCGCGAGCAGCTTGCTCAGCGTCAGAAGCACCGTGTACAGCGTTTCGAACGCGGCGAGCTTGGAGCCCTCCAGCCCCTTGCCCCAGAAGCGCTCGCGGTTCAGGCGCACATACCAGTTGGACAGCTCGTCCACGAACTGCGCGATGGCGCGGCTGGTTTCAGTGGCCTTGTATTCCGCCAGTCCCTTGTCCACGAAGTCGACCAGCGAATTCAGGCGCGACAGCACCCAGCGATCCATCAGCGTGAAGTCCTTCGGATCGGCCTTGGCCGCTTCGGGCTCGTAGTTGTCGATGGAGGCGTACAGCGTGAAGAACGCGTAGGTGTTCCACAGCGTGCCCATGAACTTGCCCTGCATCTCGCTCACGAGGTCGCCGGAGAAGCGGGTGGGCAGCCACGGCGCGCCGTTGGCGTAGAAGTACCAGCGCACGGCGTCCGCGCCCTGCTTGTCGAGCACGCTCCACGGGTCGACGACGTTGCCGATGTGCTTGGACATCTTCTTGCCCTCGGCGTCCTGCACGTGACCCAGCACCAGCACGTTCTCAAACGGCGCGCGCTTGAACAGCAGCGTGGAGATGGCGGTCAGCGTGTAGAACCAGCCGCGGGTCTGGTCGATGGCTTCGCTGATGAAATCGGCGGGGAAGTTCTCCTCGAAGATTTCCTTATTCTCAAAGGGATAGTGCCACTGCGCGAAGGGCATGGAGCCGGAATCGTACCAGCAGTCGATGACCTCGGGCGTGCGGTGCATTTCGCCGCCGCACTTTTCGCACTTCAGCGTGACATTATCAATGTAGGGACGGTGCAGCTCGATGTCGTCCGGGCAGTTGTCGGACAGCTTCTTCAGCTCTTCGATCGAGCCGATCACGTGCATGTGGCCGCACTTGCACAGCCATACCGGCAGCGGCGTACCCCAGTAGCGCTCGCGGGACAGACCCCAGTCGATAACGTTGTCCAGGAAGTTGCCCATGCGGCCGTCCTTGATGTTTTCGGGCATCCAGTTGACGGCGGCGTTGGACTTCATCAGCGCGTCGTGCGCCTGCGTCATGCGGATGAACCACGTGGAGCGGGCGTAATAGATCAGCGGCGTGTCGCAGCGCCAGCAGAACGGATAGTCGTGCTCAAACGGCGCGGCCTTTACCAGCAGTCCGCGCTCGTCCAGATCCTTCAGAATCAGCGGATCGGCCTTCTTCACGAACGCGCCCGCCCACGGGGTTTCCTTCGTAAGCTCGCCCTTGGTGTTGACCAGCTGCAGGAAGGGCAGGTCGTTTTCACGGCCGACGCGCGCGTCGTCCTCGCCGAACGCTGGCGCCTGATGGACGATGCCGGTACCGTCGGTCATGGTGACGTAGCTGTCGCACACCACGCGCCACGCGGGCTTGTCCACAAGACCCTTCTGGAAGTCGAACAGCGGCTCGTATTCCATGCCCTTCAGTTCCATGCCGGGGAAGGTGGTGAGGTTGGTGATCTCCGCGTCCTCGCCCAGAACGGTGTGAATCAGCGCCTTCGCCATGATGACGGTGCGGCCGTCAAAGTCGAACTTGGCGTATTCCTCGTCGGGGTTCACGCACAGGGCGACGTTGCTGGGCAGCGTCCACGGCGTGGTCGTCCAGGCGTACAGCCACGTGTTCTCGGTGCCTTTCACCTTGAAGCGCACGAACGCGGACTTCTCCTTGACCGTCTTGTAGCCCTGCGAAACCTCGTGAGAGGACAGCGCGGTGCCGCAGCGCGGGCAGTAGGGCACGACCTTGTGACCCTTGTACAGAAGCCCCATGTCGGCAATCTGCTTCAGGCTCCACCATACGCTCTCGATGTATTTGTTGTCATAGGTGATGTAGGGGTTTTCCATGTCCGCCCAGTAGCCGACGCGGTCGGACATGCGCTCCCATTCACCCTTATATTTCCATACGGATTCCTTGCACTTTTTGATGAACGGCTCGATGCCGTACAGCTCGATCTGCTCCTTGCCGTCCAGACCCAGCAGCTTTTCCACCTCCAGCTCTACCGGCAGACCGTGGGTATCCCAGCCGGCCTTGCGCAGCACCTTCATGCCCTTCATCGTGCGGTAGCGCGGGAACAGATCCTTGAACACGCGCGTTTCGATGTGGCCGATGTGCGGCTTGCCGTTGGCCGTGGGCGGGCCGTCGTAGAACGTGAATACATCCGAGCCTTCGCGCTGATCGATGGATTTCTGGAAGATGTCATTCTTTTTCCAGAAGTCCAGAACTTCTTTTTCGCGCGTCAGAAAGTCAAGATTCGGCGAGACCTTTTCAAACATGTGCCTGTCCTCCCTGCATAATAAAAGAGCCGTCATCCCTATGGGACGATGGCTCGCGGTACCACCCATATTGACGCCCGCAGGCGTCCTCTTATGCGCGCGGTATCGGGCGCTCCCGGCGGCGCTTACCGGCGCGAACGCGCTTTCAGGCCGCTGCTCAGGGGTGATCCGGCACAGGCGCTTTCTTCGGACTTTCACCATTCTCCGAATCGCTTGGGAAAGCATGCCCCGCGCCCCGTCCCCGTCGACGCAATCATATACCTATTATACACGTCCCCGCGCGGCGGGTAAAGGGGTTTTTGCGGATTTTAACAAACCTCAGCCGTGGCAGGGAACGGCCATATAGGCGCGCACGGCGTCCATAAAGGCGGCGAACGGCTTGATGGAATCCTCGTCGTCGTCCAGCGTGACCTCCGGGTGCCATTGCACGGCGAGCAGGAACGGCCCGTCCGGCGCGCCCTCGAAGCCCTCGATAAAGCCCTCGGCGGCGTAGGCGTTCGGGATAAGCCCGGGCGCGAGCTCCTTCACGCACTGGTGGTGATAGCTGTTGGTGGCCAGCACGGTTTTTCCGATGATCCTGTGGAGCATCGTGCCCGCCGTGATCAGCACGTTGTGGGAAAACGGCGCGCCGTCCTTTTCCTGCCGGTGGCTTACGTGATAAGTGGTGGGAATGTCCTGCACCAGCGTGCCGCCGAAGGCGACGTTGATCACCTGACAGCCGCGGCAGATGCCCAGAATCGGCAGGCCGCGCGTCAGAAGCAGCGGAAACAGGTTCAGCTCCATGTCGTCGCGCCTGCGGATGATTTCGCCGCAGCCCGGCTCCTTTTCCTCGCCGTACAGCGAAGGATCCACGTCCGGCCCGCCGGCGAAGATCACGCCGTCCAGCTGCACGACCTCGCCGATCAGCTCATAGGCGCGCAGCTTCTCATAGTCGAGCAGACGAACCTCGCCGCCAAGGCGTTCCACGGCGGCGATGATGCCCGCGGGGATGTACAGATCAAAGGGCTCTTCCTTGCGCTTATAGGGGGTAACGCCGATGACCGGTTTGCGTTCCATCGTTTATTCCTCCGTTTTCCGAATTCGTCCGCAGCTCAAACGCCCCTCCGGGCAGCGTCCGGTCACGGCGCAGCCGGGGCCGTACAGCCGGAACAGCTGCGGAAAATCGACCTGAAGCTGGGCGAGCATGGCTTCCGCCGCGCGGCGAATCTCCCACTGGGCGCGGGAGCAGGTGCGCAGCTTGAGAAAATGCAGCAGCTCGCGGGCGTTCATGACGGTCAGAATATCCACCGTACACCCGGCCAGCGCATAATATGCCAGCGCTTCGCGCGGCGCGCCGCCATCCAGCATCTCCCTTGCCGCGCGGGCGTTGTCCTCAAACGCGCGGGTGTACAGAATCAGCGCGTCGGGATTGGCCGTGACCGTGTCCGGAAGCACATAGCCGCCGCCCAGCAGCGCGGTTTCCACGTCGGGCGCCAGCAGCGTCTGCATGCGGTGGCGGGCGAAGTGAGTCACGCAGGCCAGCGAGATGTTCTGCACGGTGAAGCCATAGGAAATGGTTTCCAGCTCGCGCGGACGCGCATCCTGCACGAGCGCGCGGTAGTCCTCCGCTTCAAACCGCCCGGAGAAGCGCATCGCCTGATCCAGCGCTTCCTTCGCGCCGAACGCGGGGCGCATGTCGACCGACGAATGCACGGCGTGCGGAACCGTCGGCTCCGCGGGCAGGGAGGCTCGATGATAGACCGGCGCGTCCTTCAATTCCGCGTCGAGCACGCCGGGGAAGCGCGCGTCGAGCTGCGCCTTCAGCGATTCGCCCAGCCTGCGCATTTCGGGATAAAGGCTCATGCGCCCGTTCAGCATCGACGCGATCACGTGCGCCAGCTCACGGGCGTTGAGCGTCATGTAAAAATTGCTCTTGAAGCAATAGGGCAGCACGAAGCGCGCGTCCTCGCGGGGAATGCCCAGCGCAAGCAGCTGCTCATAGGTTTCAAAGCGCGCGTCCATGTTCGCGCGGAACGCCGCTTCCTCCGCCTCGGACAGTCCCTCCGGCACGATATAGCCCGCGCCGGAAAAATTGACGTAGCGCCGGGACTTGACCGTATAGGACGCCAGCCGGCATTCGATCAGCAGCTCCTCCGCCAGCACGCTCACGTCGTGAAAGGCGATGGTGTACGTCTGATGCTCCACGACGGTTCGATGGCCGGAGGCGAGCACCTTTCGAATGAGCTTCAGGTCCCTTTCCGCGCCGTCGCCCTTTTCAAAGGCGCTCAGCGCGTTGCCCTCCGTGGTGGAAATGCGCGCCGACGCCGCCGAAACGCGAATGCCCTCGTCGCTCGCGGACAGGATTACGGCTCCGCCCGTTTTCATGTGCCCCGCCTCCGTTTTCTTTCATATACTTTCGAAATATTGTGCCCCAGACGCGCGATTTTGTCAAGTCTCGAGCGGCAATTCGGTGATCAGCACCTCGCGCACGATGCCGCCGTCCTTCGAGACGAACCACGTCTTCATATCGAAGGGCGAAAGGCGATAGGGGATGTCCGCGCTCAAAAGCGGCAGGTGCAGCGTGCCGTGCGCGGCGCGGCCGACGGGCTCGCGCAGACGCACGATGTAGCCCGCGCCGTCCTCGGAGAGCTTCAGGCACTCGAGAACGACCTCGTCGCCCTGCGGCCGAGCGCCGGTATACGCGCGCGGCAGCGGCCCTTTATGGTAGGTTTCGGCCACGGTGAAGCCGGGCTGATTGAGAATTTCGGCGCGGCGGTTCAATCCCGCGTCCGCCCAGCCGCCCGCGAACGGGCACAGCGCGTAGGTGAAGCGCTGCACGCCCTGATCGAGGAACTCTACCGTGTCGTCCCGCTCGTCTCTGCCGTTATGGTCGGCGCTCTGGGAGCCGTTGGCCAGCGTCAAGCGCAGCGCGCCGTTCTTCGCGGAATAGCTGAACTTGCCGGTGTTCAGAATGGCAAGGCCGTTTTCGCTGCCGGAAAGCGCGCACCAGCGCTGGCACGGCTCCTCGTTGCCGGTCATTTTGCGCGCCTGTACGCCCAGCGGAATCTCCGCGATTTCGGCGGGCGACGCGCACGCGACAGGCACCTCGAGCTTCAGCATGGCGTAGTGCTCGTGGAAGTCCAGCCGCACGTCCACCTCCAGCTGATCGCCGTCCCGGTACAGGCGGTAGATTTCCGAAACCGTGGTGCGCCCGTTCGTGCGAACCACGCGCAGCGACGCGCGCACGGGGCCGTTTTCCAAAATGGTGAAGGCCGGGCGCTCGATCGCGCCGATTTCCCGGTCGAAGGCGAACACGTTGTGCGCCCAGGTGTCGACGTGGGCAATGTCCATCAGAAGCAGACGCGCGGGCGCGGAAAGGGACTCGCGTCCGTCCAAAGCGAGACTTGCAAGGCTGCCCGTCGCTTCGTCGAATCGCGCGCGCAGGCGGCCGTTTTCAAGCGTCGTCTGCGTAACGCGCAGCGGGCTGGCCTCCTCCGGCGCGGGCTCGCCCTCGTGCAGCATCACGGTGGTGTAGCCCATCGCGGGCACGCGGGTGTATACGAGCGTGTCGTATTTATCATGGACGTTCGTGCGCTCGGCGCGAATCTTCTGAAGGAAGACCGCGTCGCCCGTCTCGTTTTCGGCGGCCGCGATCGTCGCGTGCACGGTGGCCTTCAGCATGCAGTCGAACGGATGCGGGTTGAACATGACCAGCGGCGTGCCGTAGGGCGCGCGCCCCCAGATCAGCCAGTTTTCCTTGTCCGGCGCGTGCGCTTCGTTGGGAACGGCGGTGTTGATGGAGAAGGAAACGCGCTGCAGCACCCGGTTTTCCTCGCGATCGGCGATGGTTTCCGCTTCGCCGAAGCGCTTCAGCGAGTCCTCCAGCGCCGGGTAAATGCAGCAGCCGCACTGAATGTCGTGGAACTGGTTGAAAAGAACGTCCTCCCACGCGCGGCCGAGCGCCTCCGTATCCGCACGCACGGCCAGCAGACGGTCGGCCAGCACCTGCGCCTTTTCGGTGCGCACAAGCGCGTTTTCCGCGCGGCGACCTGCGAGCTTCCCGAGGGAAAACGTGCTGTAGCAGCCGCTGGCGTGGTGCTGCATCTCGCCTTCCCACGCGGGCAGACGATCCCGCAGGGGCGCGATCGCGTCAAAATACGCGTCGGGCGTGCCGTAGCACACGTCGTCCTGCTTGGGAAGCAGAGATTCGATTTCGTTTAAAAGCTTCTTCGTCGGCCCGCCGCCGTGGTTGCCCACGCCGTAGAAGACCATCTGCGCAGCGCCCGTTTGCTTGGCGCGCTCGCGCAGGAAGTCGATTTTCCCGGCGATATTTTCTTTGCAGGTGTAAGCGCCCATGTCGTAGGGGATGCGGAAGGAAAGCACCTCGCTGCCGTCTACGCTCTTCAGGCGGAACGCACCCTGCGGAATGTCCGGGTTCTCGCTGTCGCCGGGGCGCATCCAGACGTAGTTCTTCATGCCGGCCTTCTTATAAAGCATCGCCAGCATGCCGCTCTGGCCGAAGGAATCCACATTATAGCCGGTGATGGCGATATGGCCGAAGCGGGAGAGAAAATAGCGCTGGCTGACCAGCAGCTGGCGCACGAGCGACTCGCCGGATGGGATATTGAGATCCGGCTGAATCCACATGCCGCCGACAAGGCAGATGCGTCCGCGCGCCACTTCCTTCTTCACGCGCTGAAAGAGCGGCTGCGCGTCCTGCTCGAGCCACGCGTAATACTGCGCGCAGGCGCAGGTAAAGAGAAAGCCGTCGTATTCGTCCAGACGGTCGAGCGCCGAGAGGAAGGTGGCCTTCACCTCGTGATAGCCCTCCTGCCACGACCACAGCCATACGGGGTCGATGTGCGCGTTTCCGATCAGATAGAGATCCTTCATGGGCGAAGCCTCCGTTTCATTTCGTGGGTGGGATGCCGGTTCAATTATAACGTATGGCGGCGGCGAGGGGCGGAAAAAAAGAGGGAGGGCGCGAAATTTAACGAAGCGGACGCGCATCCGCCGGGATGTCCCGATTTAATATCTTGCCGCGCGCAACCCCGTGAAAACGCGGGTTTTCCGGGATGCCGGGGACAAATGTATGAAATTTCCAATACAAATTCGCGCGCGGGATTTAAAAAGTGCTTATGATTGCCCCCTTGATTTCGCGTGTTAAGTCACCTATAATGGACAACGTTCCCGGGCGGCAGCGAACGGGGGAGACGCCTCCGGCGCGCCCCGAGAGCGCGAAGCGCAACGCACGTGGATTCGATATGTTGTATTGAGGTCGAAGAGACACACAATATGATGTACACCGCGCGGTTGCGTTTTGGTTTGCTCCGAACTGCGCGCACGTCGCAAATTCAGTGAAAAGGACGATTCAACATGATCGATACCATCATCAAGCGAGACGGCAGAAAAGTCGAATTCGATAAGGACAAGATTACGGAGGCAATCCAGAAGGCGTTTACCGCCTCCGGCAGCGCGAAGACCGTAGAGACGGCCGAGGAGCTGGCCGGTCAGGTCGTCGCGCGCCTGTCGGCGGATGAAAATATTGGAATTCCCACGGTGGAGGAAGTACAGGATGTCGTCGAGCGCGTGCTGATCGACAATGGCTTCGTGAACACCGCCAAGAGCTATATCGTGTACCGCGCCGAGCGCTCCCGCGTGCGCCAGATGAACACGCGCCTGATGCGCATTTATGACGATATCACCTTCAAGGCTGCGCGCGACAGCGACATCAAGCGCGAGAACGCCAACATCAACGGCGATACCGCCATGGGCGCGATGCTGAAGTACGGCAGCGAGGGCGCGAAGCAGTTCAACAGCATGTTCGTGCTCAAGCCCGAGCACGCCGCCGCGCACAACGACGGCGACATCCATATCCATGATATGGACTTCTATACCCTCACCACCACCTGCACGCAGATCGACCTTCTGTCGCTGTTCCACGGCGGCTTCTCGACCGGTCATGGCGTGCTTCGCGAGCCGAACGACATTGCCAGCTATTCCGCGCTGGCGTGCATCGCCATTCAGGCCAACCAGAACGATCAGCACGGCGGCCAGTCCATCGTGAATTTCGATTACTCGATGGCCGAGGGCGTGAAGAAGACGTTCGTCAAGCGCTACCGCGCGAACATGGCGCGCGCGCTGGAGCTGAAGCTGGACATGGACGACGCCGATAAGCTGGTCGTCGACTACATGAACGAGCTGAAGGCGGAGAACAAGCGCCCCACGCTGGAAGAAAACGCCGAGTACAAGCAGGCGGAGCGCGAAAAGCTGCTTGCGCTGAACGTGCCGGAGAATATGATCGACACGCTTCAGTCGTTCGCCCAGCGCAAGGCGACCGAGGAAACCGACCGCGCCACCTATCAGGCGATGGAAGCGCTGGTGCACAACCTGAACACCATGAACTCCCGCGCGGGCGCGCAGGTGCCGTTCTCGTCCATCAACTACGGCATGGATACCGAGCCCGAAGCGCGCATGGTCATGCGCAACCTGCTGCTCTCCACGGAAGCCGGTCTGGGCGGCGGCGAAACGCCGATTTTCCCCATTCAGATTTTCCGCGTGAAGGAAGGCATCAACTATAATCCCGGCGACCCGAACTACGACCTGTTCAAGCTGGCCATGCGCGTGAGCGCGAAGCGCCTGTTCCCGAACTTCTCGTTCCAGGACGCGCCGTTCAACCTGAAGTACTATAAGCCCGGCCATCCGGAAACCGAAATCGCGTATATGGGCTGCCGTACCCGCGTGATCGGCAATGTATACGATCCCACCCGCGAAATTTCCAACGGTCGCGGCAACCTGTCGTTCACGTCCATCAACCTGCCGAGGCTGGCGATCAAGGCAAACCACAACATCGACATGTTCTTTAACGAGCTGTCCCGCATGCTCGATCTGGCCGTGGATCAGCTGACGGAGCGCTTCGAGATTCAGTGCAAGAAGTGCGTGCGCAATTTCCCGTTCCTGATGGGTCAGGGCGTGTGGATCGATTCCGAAAAGCTCGACCGCAACGATTCCGTCGCCGAAGTCTTAAAGCACGGCACCTTAAGTGTCGGCTTCATCGGCCTTGCCGAGACCTTAAAAGCCCTCACCGGTAAGCACCACGGCGAAAGCGAAGAAAGCTGGAAGCTGGGGCTTGAAATTATCTCCCATATGCGGGAGAAAATGGACGAAAAAAGCCGTGAGACCGGCCTCAACTTCACCTTGCTCGCAACGCCCGCAGAGGGGCTTTCCGGCCGCTTTGTGCGCATAGACCAAAAGAAATACGGCAAAATTCCCGGCGTTACGGACAGAGAATATTACACAAACTCGTTTCACGTGCCGGTGTATTACCCCATCAGCGCCTATGAAAAGATTCGCAGAGAAGCGCCGTTTCACGCGCTCACGAATGCGGGGCATATCAGCTACGTGGAGCTCGACGGCGATACGTGCAAAAACATCGACGCATTTGAAAGCATCGTGCGCTGCATGAAAGAAATGGGCATCGGCTATGGCTCGGTCAACCACCCCGTAGACAGAGACCCTGTGTGCGGGTATAACGGCATCATCGACGAGGTGTGCCCGAGGTGCGGCAGAAGAGAGGGCGAAGGCGTTCCGCTCGAAAGGCTTCTGGAGCTGAAAAAGCGCTACCACGACGTCCCGGATTATTCGCATTTGATTCGATAGAGCAAAGTTACCCTCAACGGCGGTTAAAAGTTTCGCCCGCCTTTTCAAAGGCGGTGGGGTCTTGGGGCGAAGCCCCGAGTCGCCATTCGCAAATGGCGAAACCCTTTTGCCTACCAAAAATCAGGACGGGAACTTCAACAGTCCGGTGGACTGTTGAAGTATGGGAGACCCAATTAGGGGGTCTCCCAATGAACTTGAACCGCAAGTTCATAAAAGCAAAAACGGCAACACATGGGTTTAACCTGAACGACAAGTCGTTCAGCTATGGTTTTGTGCTTTTGATGATTGAAAATCATCAATTTCGCTGCGCGAAACCAGCCCAAGAACCACCTAAAAGACGGCATCCGCCGCCTTTAGAAAAATTGAAATGAATGTAAAAATGTATTTATAAAAAGAATCGAGGCAGTTATCATGTCACCCAAAACGCAGAAAAATACGAAAACCATCATCGTCGGCGAAGGCCGCGGGTTCGACCGCATCCGCCGCATCACAGGCTACCTTGTCGGCACCACCGACCGCTGGAACGACGCCAAACGCGCCGAAGAACACGACCGCGTAAAGCACAGCCTGTAAGGCACGGCAAAATGGAAATCCGCATTTCCGGCATCGTGAACGATTCCATCGTGGACGGGCGCGGCATCCGCCTCACCGTGTTCACACAGGGCTGTCCGCACCATTGTCCCGGCTGCCATAACCCCCAAACGCATGATTTTGCGGGCGGCAGGGTGGAAGATACCGATGTCATCTTTGACATGTTCAAAAAAAATCCGCTGCTGCGCGGCATCACGTTTTCGGGCGGTGAGCCGTTCTGCCAGCCAAAGCCGCTTTTAGCGCTCGCAAAGCAGGTGCACGCCCTGCATAAAGACGTCACCGCCTATTCCGGCTGGACGTATGAGCAGCTTTTGAAAAAAGC